>Ga0214471_10000607_pt1 | contig 29983 bp, 28 predicted proteins | sample RVTome_5_FD_207665 | JGI IMG/M metagenome (GOLD analysis project Ga0214471, IMG submission 207665) | Soil microbial communities from uranium-contaminated site in the Upper Colorado River Basin, Wyoming, United States - RVT142D155 | ecosystem: Environmental > Terrestrial > Soil > Contaminated >... | reverse complement strand
GCGCCGGGGAGGTCGAGGTGCGAGATCCGGGTCACGTTCTTCGTGAGCGAAGGAGCCTGCTGCGGTGCGTTCATGCTCGGATTCCTGTTGTGCGGGTGTGGCTCACGATTCTACACTAGGCAATTCATGCGTCCGCCGACCACGAAGCGGACTCCGACGCGAGGTAGGGAGATAGGGCATCCCCTATTTCCCTGGAAGGAGAAATTGAATGAATGTGCCGAGCAAGCCGGCGCACGACGGCGCGGGTGTCATCGTCGATTACCTGATCCGGGAGAAGGTGCCGTACATCTTCGGGCTGTGCGGCCACGGCAACATCGGGTTCATCGACGCGCTGCATGCGCGCGCCGGCGAGATCAAGACTGTGTCCGTACATCACGAAAGCGTCGCCGGCTTCATGGCCGACGTTTATTACCGCGTATCGGGGCAGCCGACGGCGACGTTCACCTCCTGCGGCCCCGGCTCGGCGAATCTGCCGATCAGTCTCGCCAACTCGTTCTTCGACTCGGTGCCGTTCTTCGCGGTAACGGGCAACGTCCCCACCACCCAGTTCAACCGCGGCGCGTTTCAGGAAACCTACCGGCATTACCAGGCCGATTTCCCGTCGACGGTCCGGGCCTACTGCAAACGCGTGTTCCAGCCGACGACCGCGGCCCAGTTGCCGGTCTTCGTGCGTCAGGCGTGGAAGACCATGGTGACCGGCCGCCCGGGCCCGGTGGTGCTCGACGTGCCGTTCGATATGTTCAACGAGCCAATTCCGGAGGAAACGCCGCGCCCCGAGGACTGGAATGCCAACATTTCCTGCCGCTGCGGCGCCGATCCGGAAGGGGTTTCCAAGGCCGCCGACATGCTGATGAAGGCCCAGCGCCCGGTCATCCTCGTCGGCCAGGGTGTCCGGTATGGCGGCGCGACGAAGGAACTGCGCGCGCTTGCGGAGAAGCTCCGGATCCCGGTCGCCATGTCCGCGAGCGGCATCGGCGCGATCGACAGCACACATCCGCTGGCGCTGGGACTCGTGGCGCGCAACGGGCCGTACCAGGCGAACCACGCCGCTCGGCAGGCCGACGTGCTGCTCGCGCTCGGCGTGCGCTTCGACGACCGCACGTCGAGCTCCTGGATACCGGGCTTCTCGTTCACCATCCCGCCGACGCAGCTGATTCACGTCGACATCGATCCGGACGAGATCGCGCGCAACTACCCCGTCGCTCTCGGATTGATGGCGGACGTGCGCACCTTCCTGCGGCAGCTGCTCGCCGAGATCGACGCGCGCCTTGCGCGCGGCAGGATGCCGGCGGAGCGCGGCGCATGGCTCGACGCGATCGCGGGCTATCGCAAGGAGTGGGAGGAATTCATCGCGCCCGGATTCAAGGCGGACACCACGCCGATCGCCCCGCAGCGCGCCGCGCACGAGATCGACCGCGTCCTTCCGGAGGATGCAATACTCGTGAGCGATATCGGCGTGCACCACAACTGGCTCATCCAGTTCTGCAAGCCGAAGCGCCCGGATTCTCTGATCGGCTCGATGGGCTTCGGCCCGATGGGATTTGGCGTGGCCGGTGCGCTGGGCGCGAAGCTGGCCGCTCCCGGCCGGCCATGCGTCGCCGTGGTCGGGGACGGCGCGTTCCTGATGCACGCCAACGTTCTGGGGACCGCTTATGAGTACGACATACCGGTCGTCTACCTGGTCTGGAACAATTACGCTTACGCGTCGATCCGCGGCCTGCAGCGCGGCTATCTTGGCGGGCGCGAGCTGGCCACCGATTTCAAGCACCCCGGAACCAACAAGCCGTATAACCCCGATTTCGCCGCAATGGCGCGAGCGGCGGGCATTGCGGGAGTCAGCGTGGGGCGCGCGTCGGATCTTGCCGAGGCGGTGCGCCAAGGTATCGCAAGCGGCAAGCCGTGCGTGATCGACGCCAACATCGACGGCGATCTCAATCCGAGCGGCGCGGGCATCTGGGAGCTGCCGGGCATGGGCCGCAGCAAGCCGGGCATCGGCAAGCAGTACGTACCTTAGAGCGCCCAAAAAAATGAAGCGCGCGGCCTAGCCGTTCATGGTTCGACAGGCTCACCACGAACGGACCGTTCTCCCTGAGCTTGTCGAAGGGCAACGGGCCGGGTCATTCTGTTAGGCGCTCTTAAGGCTAGAATCGTCTCATGGCACGCTCCAGAATGCGACCGGAAGACTTGCGCAGCCACCGCTGGTTCGGCGGCGGCGACCTGAGCTCGCAGGGACACCGCTCGCGCGCGCTGCAGATGGGCTACGCGCGCAACGACTTCGCCGGGAAGCCCGTGATCGGGATCATCAACACCTGGAGCGATCTCCTGCCGTGCCACGCGCATTTCCGCACGCGCGCCGAGGAGGTGAAGCGCGGCGTGTGGCAGGCGGGCGGGTTCCCCGTCGAGCTGCCGGTGATGGCGGTGAGCGAGACGTTCCAGAAGCCGAGCAGCATGCTCTACCGCAATTTCCTCGCGATGGAAACGGAGGAGATGCTGCGCTCGCACCCGGTGGACGGCGCGGTGCTGATGGGCGGCTGCGACAAGACGACCCCCGCTCTGGTCATGGGCGCGACCTCGATGGGTCTGCCGTTCATCTACATGCCGGCGGGACCGATGCTGCGCGGCAACTGGCACGGCGAGCAGTTGGGCTCCGGCACCGATCGCTGGAAATACTGGGCGGAGTTGCGCGCCGGCCGCATCACCGAGGACGACTGGCGCGAAGTCGAGGAGGGCATCGCGCGTTCGTACGGCCATTGCATGACGATGGGCACCGCCTCGACCATGACGTCGGCGGTGGAGACGCTGGGGCTCACGCTGCCGGGCGCGGTCTCGATACCCGCGGCCGACTCCAGCCACCCGCGCATGGCGAGCGCGACCGGCCGGCGCATCGTCGAGATGGTGTGGGAAAACCTGCGGCCGTCCGAAATCTTGACCGCTGAGGCGTTCGATAACGCGATCACGGTGGTGCACGCGCTCTCCGGCTCGACCAACGCACTAATCCATCTCATCGCGATGGCGGGTCGTGCCGGCATCGAGCTCAAACTGGAACGGTTCGACGCCATCGCGCAGCGCGTGCCGGTGCTGGCCAACCTGCGGCCGGCCGGAAAGTACCTGATGGAGGACTTCTACTACGCCGGCGGGTTACGAGGCCTGCTCGCAATTCTTAGGGACGATCTGAATCTTCAGTGCCCGACCGTGAGCGGCAAGACCCTGGGCGAGAACATTGCCGATGCGCAGGTCTACAACACCGATGTCATCCGCACGCGGGAAAAGGCGCTGTCGCAAAGCGGTGGGCTCGCGGTGCTGCGCGGCAACCTCGCGCCCGATGGGGCGGTGATCAAGCCGCTCGCCGCCGAATCACGCTTGCTCAAGCATACGGGGCCCGCGGTGGTATTCAATGACTATCCCGACCTGAGAGCGCGCATCGACGACGACGACCTCAAGGTGGACGAAAACTCCGTGCTGGTGATGCAGAATGCCGGCCCGCTCGGCGCGCCGGGCATGCCCGAGTGGGGACAGCTCCCGATCCCGAAAAAGCTGCTCAGGAAGGGCGTGCGCGACATGGTGCGCATATCCGACGCGCGCATGAGCGGCACGTCCTACGGCACCTGCGTGCTGCACGTGGCGCCGGAAGCCTACGTCGGCGGCCCGCTTGCGCTGGTGCATGACGGCGATTTGATCGAGCTCGACGTCGCGGCGCGCAAGCTGGAGCTCAAGGTGAGCGAGTCGGAGCTCGCGAAGCGCCGGGCGGCTTGGAAGCCGCGCGCGCCGCATTACGCGCGCGGCTATGGGGCCGTGTTCGCGCAGCACGTCACCCAGGCGGACAAGGGTTGCGATTTCGACTTCCTGCACCACGGCGCGCCGACGCCCGATCCGGATACGCATCACTGATTCGAGTAACGACGGACGGCCAAGAAGGGACGAAGAGCGATGGAATTGCCGGTCAACAGATTCAAGCGCGCGCTGAAGGAGGGAAGACCGCAGATCGGCATGTGGTCGAGCCTCTCGAGCCACATCGTGGCCGAGATCCTCGCGCACGCGGGCTTCGACTGGGTGCTGCTCGACACCGAGCACTCGCCGAACGAGCTGCCGATGGTGCAATCGCAGCTGCACGCGATGACGGGCGGCACCGCCACCCCGGTCGTGCGTCCCGCATGGAACGACATGGTGCTCATCAAGCGCTACCTCGACATCGGCGCGCAGTCGCTGCTGCTGCCCTACGTTCAGTCGGCGGAAGAGGCGCGAGACGCCGTGCGCTATACGCGCTACCCGCGGGAAGGGGTGCGCGGGGTTGCGGGCTCGACCCGCGCCGCGGGCTATGGCCGGACCCGGGACTACATGAAACGCGCGCACGAAGAGCTGTGCGTGCTGGTGCAGGCGGAGACGCGGCTTGCGCTGAAGAACCTCGAGGAGATCGCCGCGGTGGAGGGCGTTGACGGAGTATTCATCGGCCCCAACGATCTCGCTGCAGACCTAGGGCACCTCGGCAACTGGCAGCACCCGGACGTGTGGAAGGCGATGGAAGACGCGGCGAAGCGGATCCGCAAGGCGGGCAAGGCGCCCGGCATCTTGGTGGGCGAAGCCGACGGCAAGCGCTGCCTCGATGCGGGATTTCTTTTCGTTGCGGTCGGCGCCGACACCGGCATGCTGGTGCGCGGCAGCGACGCTTTGGCTGGAAAGTTCAGGTCCTGACGTCCTTTAGCGCCGCGCCGAGATTACTTGGGTCGGAGGAACATGGACGGTGCTGCCGTCGTGACAGGAGCGAGTTCGGGCATCGGCGAAGCCGTCGCGCGCCAGTTGCTCGACAGCGGGCGCACCGTGATCACGCTGCAGAGACGGCCGCCGCGCTTCAGGCACGAGCGGTTGCTGTTCTACGCCGTGGATCTTGCTGATGCCGGAGCGGCGCGCAAGGTCGCAGGCGAAGTCGCCGCGGGTCACGCGGTCCGCTACCTGGTCAACAACGCCGGCGTCAATCGCCCGGGAATGCTGGAGAACACGACCGTGGAGGACTTCGATCATGCGATGGCTGTCAACGTGCGCGCGGCGATGCTCCTCACTCAGGCGTTCGCGCCGGGAATGCGCGCGGCCGGATTCGGCCGCATCGTGAACATCTCCTCGCGCGCGGCGCTGGGCAAAACCGGCCGGACAGCGTATTCGACAGCCAAGGCAGGGCTGATCGGCATGACGCGGACGCTGTGCCTGGAGCTCGCCGCGAGCGGCATCACCGTCAATGCGATTGCGCCCGGACCGGTCGCGACGGAATTGTTCGACCGCGGCCATCTGCCCGGAGGCGAAAAGCGCCAGCGCGTGATCGACAGCATACCGGTCAAGCGCGTCGGCACTCCCGAGGACGTTGCGCGGGCGGTCGTTTTCCTGCTCTCGCCCGACAGCGGCTACATAACCGGCCAGACCTTGTTCGTATGTGGCGGCACGAGCGTCAGCGGCACGGGCGGAGACTAGCCCCCCCTGCAGGCGCCGGGCGATGGTGCGGTGCCGAAACCGGGCGGAAAAAAGCCCTGGAAGTTTGACAACTTGTGGAAAACAAACAATAATGCCGGGTTTCGTTCGGAGGGGTTCCCGAGCGGTCAAAGGGGGCAGACTGTAAATCTGTTGGCTTACGCCTTCGAAGGTTCGAATCCTTCCCCCTCCACCACCAGATTTCGCGGGTAGGCAGGGCTCAAGGATACTCGAAACCAAGTACTGGAATGAGGCGGGTGTAGCTCAATGGTAGAGCAGAAGCCTTCCAAGCTTACGACGAGGGTTCGATTCCCTTCACCCGCTCCAACGATCCGGACGATTCGGCAGGGCGGGCGGCAGGGGCGCCGGCAGGCGGGGATTTGATGCGGCAGGCCCATGTAGCTCAGTGGTAGAGCACTCCCTTGGTAAGGGAGAGGTCGCGCGTTCAATCCGCGCCGTGGGCACCAGAATTGGTGTGCGACGAATTCAGTACAGACAGCGGAGCAAAAGGGTATGGCGAAGAGCAAGTTTGAGCGCACCAAGCCGCACGTGAACGTGGGGACGATTGGTCACGTGGATCACGGCAAGACGACGCTGACGGCGGCGATGACGATGATCTTGTCGAAGAAGTTTGGCGGCGAGGTGAAGACCTACGAGCAGATCGATTCCGCGCCCGAGGAGAAGGCGCGCGGCATCACGATCAACACCGCGCACGTGGAGTATCAGACGGCGAAGCGCCACTACGCGCATGTGGACTGTCCGGGGCACGCCGACTACATCAAGAACATGATCACGGGTGCGGCGCAGATGGATGGGGCGATTCTGGTGGTGTCCGCGGCCGATGGTCCGATGCCGCAGACCCGGGAACATATCCTGCTCGCGCGCCAGGTGGGGGTGCCTTATATCGTGGTGTTCATGAACAAGGCGGACATGGTCGATGACAAGGAGCTGCTCGAATTGGTGGAGGTGGAGGTGAGGGAACTCCTGTCCAAGTATGAGTTTCCCGGGGACAAGACCCCGATCATCATCGGTTCCGCCTTGAAGGCGATGGAGGGGGATAAGGGCGAGCTCGGTGAGGGGGCGATTCTGAAGCTGGCGGAGGCGCTGGACTCCTACATCCCGCAGCCCAAGCGCGTGACGGATAAGCCGTTTCTGATGCCGGTGGAGGATGTGTTTTCGATCTCGGGGCGGGGCACGGTGGTCACGGGGCGGGTTGAGCGGGGCGTGGTCAAGGTGGGGGAAGAAATCGAGATCGTGGGGTTGCGTCCCACGCAGAAGACGGTGTGCACGGGGGTGGAGATGTTCCGGAAGCTCCTCGATGAGGGGCAGGCGGGGGATAACGTGGGGATCCTGCTGCGCGGCACCAAGCGCGAAGAGGTGGAGCGCGGGCAGGTGTTGGCGAAGCCCGCGACGATCACGCCCCACACCAAGTTCACCGCCGAGATCTACGTGCTCTCGAAGGAGGAGGGCGGGCGGCACACGCCGTTTTTCAACGGGTATCGGCCGCAGTTCTATTTCCGCACCACGGATGTGACGGGGAGTCTCGAGCTGCCGAAGGGCACGGAGATGGTGATGCCGGGGGACAACGTGACGATCACGGTGGCGCTCATTCAGCCGATCGCGATGGAGGAGGGGCTGCGCTTTGCGATCCGCGAGGGCGGCAAGACGGTGGGCGCAGGCGTGGTGGCGAAGGTGTTGGAATAGTTTCGAGTTGCGGGTTTCGAGTTGCGAGTCGGAGCGAAAACCGTAACACGAAACTGGAAACTGGAAACTCGAAACTGAATCATAGGCCAGTAGCTCAATTGGCAGAGCGTCGGTCTCCAAAACCGAAGGTTGGGGGTTCGAGACCCTCCTGGCCTGCCAACGAATGAGTTGCGAGTTTCGGGTTACGAGTTAGCGGCCAACCAAGCTCGTGCCGTGCAGCCAACTCGAAACTCGAAACTGGAAACTAGAAACTGAGAATGGCGGACAAGATCAGAATCACCGTGGCGCTGTTGCTCGTCGCGGCGGGGGTGGCGGGGTTCTACTTCCTGGATCAGAGCCCGATGATCGTCCGTGTGGTCGCGGTGCTGGCGGGCCTGGCGGCGGGCGCCTTCGTGTTCTGGCTGTCGGCGCCCGGCAAGGAATTCCAGGTTTTTGCCCATGAGTCGGTGGGCGAGACGAAGAAGGTGGTGTGGCCGACGCGCAAGGAGACGCTGCAGACCACCGGCATCGTCTTCGCGTTCATGGTGGTGATGGCGCTGTTTCTCTGGATCGTCGATGCGGGGTTACTGTGGGCGGTGAAAAGGCTGCTGGGCCAGAGCTGATGTCGGGCAAGAGGTGGTATGTCGTCCACGCCTACTCGGGGTTCGAGAAGAGCGTGCAGCGCGCGTTGCAGGATCGCATCCGCCGCGCCGGGATGGAGGACAAGTTCGGCCAGATCCTGGTCCCGGTGGAGGAAGTCGTCGAGATGAAGGGCGGGCAGAAAGCGATCAGCGAGCGCAAGTTCTTCCCCGGCTACGTGCTGGTGGAAATGGAGATGACGGACGACACTTGGCACCTGGTGAAGAACACCGCCAAGGTGACCGGTTTCGTCGGCGGCACCGCGACCAAGCCCACGCCGATCTCCGAGAAGGAAGTGCAGAACATCCTGCACCAGATTCAGGAGGGCGTGGAGAAGCCGCGGCCGAAGGTGCTGTTCGAGGTGGGCGAAGCGGTGCGGGTCAAGGAAGGCCCCTTCGCGGACTTCCACGGCAACGTCGAGGACGTGAATTACGATAAGAGCAAGCTGCGGGTATCGGTGACCATATTCGGCCGCTCCACCCCGGTCGAGCTGGAATTCGGCCAGGTAGAGAAGGCGTGATTTGTGAGTGGTGAGTAGTGAGTGGACGGCGGCAGTGGGTGGGTTCTTTTTCGACTCACCACTCACGACTCACGATTCACGGGTTTATTGGTGGGGAGGGCGCAGCAGGCGCCCGCTAGCACCCGAAGGAGAGTGGCATGGCAAAGAAGGTGGTCGGCATCATCAAGCTGCAGGTGCCGGCGGGCAAGGCGAATCCCAGCCCGCCGATCGGGCCGGCTCTCGGCCAGCGCGGACTGAACATCATGGAGTTCTGCAAGGCGTTCAACGCCCAGACCCAGAAGATGGAGCCCGGCCTGCCCGTGCCCGTGGTCATCACTGCCTACCACGACAAGAGCTTCACTTTCGTGATGAAGACGCCGCCGGCGAGCGTGCTGATCCGGAAGGCGGCGAAGATCGAGAAGGGCAGTGGCCGTCCCAACAGCGAAAAGGTCGGGAGAATCACCCGTGCGCAGGCCGAGGAGATCGCCAGGGCGAAGCTGCCCGACCTCACCGCGGCGGATCTCGATGCGGCAGTGCGCACCATCGCCGGCAGCGCCCGCAGCATGGGCGTCGACGTGGAGGGCCTGTAAATGGCATCCAAACGCTATAACGCGCTGCGCGCGAAGGTCGATCGCGACAAATCGTATCCGGCACAGGCGGCGCTCAAGTTGGTGAAGGATGGCGCCACCGCGAAGTTCGACGAATCGGTGGATGTTTCCCTCAATCTCGGGATCGACGCCTCGAAGTCGGACCAGACGGTGCGCGGCTCGGTCGTGCTGCCGAAGGGAACCGGCAAGAGCGTGCGGATCGCGGTCTTCGCGCAGGGCGACAAGGCCCAGCAGGCGAAGGACGCGGGCGCCGACATCGTCGGGTTCGAGGATCTCGCCAGCGAAATCAAGGGCGGGAAGATCGATTTCGACGTCGTGATCGCATCGCCGGACGCGATGCGCGTGGTGGGGAGCCTCGGCCAGATCCTCGGACCGCGGGGCCTCATGCCCAACCCCAAGGTGGGGACGGTGACCCAGGACGTGGTGGCCGCGATCAGGAACGCGAAAGCCGGCCAGATCCAGTACCGCGCCGACAAGACCGGTATCGTCCAGTGCACGATCGGGCGCGCTTCCTTTTCGGTGGACGCACTGGTCGAGAACCTGAAGTCCCTGGTCGACGCCGTGAACAAGTCCAAGCCGTCCGGGGTGAAGGGGATCTTCCTCAAGAAGATCTCGGTATCGAGCACGATGGGCGCGGGCGTGCGCGTGGACCAGGCGAGCTTGCTGCAGCAATGAATGGGCCCCGGATCCGTCCGGGGCAGAACTTTGGGTCGCCGGAGGCGCACCGCCGGCGGGTTGTCAAAGACCGTAGGAATCGCGAGGTTTAATTTTTCGGGAACTAGATTGAAGGCTCAAGGATCAGAAGCTGTCTCAAAGATGCTCGATCCTCGATCCTCAATCCTCATTCCTGAGGGTCCTACGCAGACGGCGTGCCCGAAACAGGTTTCGTGTCGGAGTCCTGGATCACCGGTCGCCGTAAAGGCGGTTTCGAGTCGCGAGTTACGAGTTTCGAGTTGATGGTACAAACCCGGAACCTGAAACCCGGAACCCGGAACTGATTTTCAAAGGAGATAGATCTTGAGTCTGAATCTGGAGCAGAAGCGGGCGGTAGTGGCCGAGGTGAGCGCGCAGCTTGCCGGAGCCCAGACTGTGATACTGGCCGAGTACCGCAGCATCACGGTCAGGGACATGACGGAGTTGCGCAGGAAGGCGCGCGGCTCCGGCGTCTACCTGCGGGTGCTGAAGAACACCCTGGCACGTCGCGCGGTCGCGGACACGCCGTTCAAGGGGCTCACCGAGAAGATGGTGGGGCCCCTTGCCTACGGCATCTCCCGCGATCCGGTGGCTGCGGCCAAGGTGCTGCAAGGGTTTGCCAGGGACCACGAGAAGTTCGTGATCAAGGCCGGCGCCATGCCCAACGTGGTGATGTCGCCCCGGGAAGTTGCGGAACTGGCGAAGATGCCGAGCCGCCAGGAACTGCTCACGCATCTCGTCGTAACCTTGCAGGCGCCGATTGCGAAGTTCGTGCGCACCTTGAACGAGGTGCCGGGCAAGTTCGCGCGGACGCTGGCGGCGGTCAGGGACAGCAAGCAGCAGCCCGCGTAAGGCCGGCCCTACCAGGATATCGAAACCATCAACATTTGATTCTCACAGGAGCAAGCAACATGGCAACTGCCAAAGCAGAGATACTCGACGCGATCGCGAACATGACGGTGCTGGAACTCTCCCAGCTCATCAAGGAGATGGAGGACAAGTTCGGCGTTTCCGCCGCCGCGGCGACGGTGGCGGTGGCGGCGCCGGCCGGCGGCGGCGCGGCGGCCGCGGCAGCCGAGGAGAAGACCGAGTTCACGGTCATGTTGAACAGCTCGGGAGCCAACAAGGTCAACGTCATCAAAGTGGTGCGCGCTGTGACCGGGCTCGGCCTGAAGGAGGCCAAGGACCTGGTGGACGGCGCTCCGAAGGCGGTCAAGGAAGCCATCGCCAAGGCCGACGCGGAAGCCCTCCTCAAGCAGCTCATCGAAGCCGGCGCTACCGCCGAGATCAAGTAAGCGCGATGTGGAGTTTCGGCTGGCGGGAGGCCGCCAGCCTGGATCATTTTTTGAACGGGTCGCGACTTTCTCTTCACCCCGAGCGGCATGCCGCGAGGGGTGTTGCGGCCGTCGTCGTTCGCAGTCGTCCGAATATTTCCTGGAGCTGAAATGGCGTATTCCTTTACCGAAAAGAAGCGTATCCGCAAGAGCTTTGCCAAGCGCGACGTCGTGCTGCCGGTGCCGTTCCTGCTGGCCACCCAGCTCGACTCGTATGCGGCCTTCCTGCAGGCGAAGGTCGTGCCGGACGAGCGCAAGACCGAGGGCCTGCAGGCGGCGTTCAAGGGCATCTTCCCGATCGAGAGCCACTCGAAGAACGCGCGGCTGGAATTCGTGAGCTTCGCGCTCGGAGAGCCGCCGTTCGACGTCAAGGAGTGCCAGCAGCGCGGGCTGACCTACGCCGCGCCGCTGCGCGCCAAGGTGCGTCTGGTGATCATGGACAAGGAGGCGCCCAAGCCCACGGCCAAGGAAGTGAAGGAGCAGGAAGTCTATATGGGTGAGATCCCGCTCATGACGACCACCGGCTCGTTCGTGATCAACGGTACCGAGCGCGTGATCGTGTCGCAGCTGCACCGCTCGCCCGGGGTATTCTTCGAGCACGACCGCGGCAAGACGCACAGCTCGGGGAAGCTGCTCTTCTCCGCGCGCGTGATTCCCTACCGCGGCTCGTGGCTCGATTTTGAGTACGACCCCAAGGACTACCTCTACTTCCGGGTCGACCGCCGCCGCAAGCTGCCGGTGACGATCCTCTTGAAGGCGCTCGGCTATACGCCGGAGAAGATCCTCGCCGAGTTCTTCGTGTCCGACACGTTCCACCTCGCAAAAGACGGCGTCGAGTTCGAGCTGGTGCCGGAGCGCATGCGCGGCGAGATGGCGCGCTTCGACATCGCCACCAAGGGCGGAAAGTTGATCGTCGCCAAGGACAAGCGCATCACCGTGAAGCACGTGCGCGACATGGAGCAGGCCGGGCTGCACCGCATCGCCGTTCCCGACGATTTCGTGATCGGTCGCGTGCTCGCCCACAACGTCGTGGACAAGGCGACGGGCGAGATCCTTGCCAGCGCGAACGACGAGGTGACCGAGCCGCTCCTCGCCAAGCTGAAGGAGGCCGCAGTTGCCAGGATCCAGACCATCTATACGAACGATCTCGACCAGGGCCCGTACATCTCGCAGACCCTGCGCATCGACGAGACCGCCGACCAGCTCGCGGCGCAGGTCGCGATCTACCGCATGATGCGGCCGGGCGAGCCGCCGACGGAGGACGCGGTGCGCACGCTCTTCCATCGCCTGTTCTTCGCCGAGGAGACCTACGATCTCTCCAAGGTCGGCCGCATGAAGTTCAACCGCCGCATCGGGCGCAACGAATTGACCGGTTCCGGGAAGCTTTCGCCCGAGGACATCGTCGCGGTGATCAGGATCCTGGTGGATCTCCGCAACGGGAGGGGCGAGATCGACGACATCGACCACCTCGGCAACCGCCGCGTGCGCTCGGTGGGCGAGCTCGCCGAGAACCAGTTCCGCGCGGGCCTGGTGCGCGTCGAGCGCGCGGTGAAGGAGCGGCTCTCACAGGCCGAGTCCGAGAACCTGATGCCGCACGATCTCATCAACGCCAAGCCGGTATCGGCCGCGATCCGGGAATTCTTCGGCTCCTCCCAGCTCTCGCAGTTCATGGATCAGACCAATCCCCTGTCCGAGATCACCCACAAGCGGCGCGTGTCCGCGCTGGGTCCCGGGGGGCTCACGCGCGAGCGGGCCGGGTTCGAGGTGCGCGACGTTCATCCCACGCACTACGGGCGCGTGTGCCCGATCGAGACGCCGGAAGGCCCGAACATCGGCCTCATCAATTCGCTCGCGCTCTACGCGCGCACCAACGAGTACGGCTTTCTCGAGACGCCCTACCGCAAGGTGAAGGACGCGCGCGTGACGGACGATATCCATTACCTTTCTGCGATCGAGGAGGGGCGCTACATGATCGCGCAGGCCAACGCCGCTCTCGACAAGCACAACCGTTTTACCGACGAGCTGGTTTCCTGCCGCAATCAAAACGAGTTCACGATGGCAACGCCCGACCGTATCGAGTACATGGACGTGGCGCCGTCGCAGGCGGTGTCGGTCGCGGCCTCCCTCATCCCGTTCCTCGAGCACGACGATGCCAACCGCGCGCTGATGGGCTCCAACATGCAGCGCCAGGCGGTGCCCTGCCTGCGGCCCGAAAAGCCGCTGGTCGGCACCGGTCTGGAGCGCACCGTGGCGGTCGATTCCGGCACCGCGGTGCAGGCGTACCGCGGCGGGGTGGTGGATTACGTCGACGCCTCGCGCATCGTGGTACGGGTAAACGACGAGGAGACTGCGCCGGGTGAGGTGGGCGTCGACATCTACAACCTGGTCAAGTACCAGCGCTCGAACCAGAACACCAACATCAACCAGCGGCCGCTGGTGATAGTGGGCGACCGCATCGCCAAGGGCGACGTGGTAGCCGACGGCGCTTCCACCGACATGGGCGAACTCGCCCTGGGGCAGAACATGCTGGTCGCGTTCATGCCGTGGAATGGCTACAACTTCGAGGACTCGATCCTGATCTCGGAGCGGGTGGTCGCGGACGAACGCTTCACCTCGATCCACATCGAGGAGCTCTCGGTGGTGGCGCGGGACACCAAGCTCGGCTCCGAGGAGATCACGCGCGACATCTCGAATCTATCCGAGTCCCAGCTCGCCAACCTCGACGAGTCGGGGATCATCTACATCGGGGCGGAGGTCGAGGCGGGGGACGTGCTGGTGGGCAAGGTCACGCCGAAAGGCGAGACGCAGCTCACTCCCGAAGAGAAACTACTGCGCGCGATCTTCGGCGAGAAGGCGTCCGACGTGAAGGACACCTCGCTGCGCGTGCCCTCGGGCATGTCGGGCACCGTCATCGACGTCCAGGTCTTTACCCGCGAAGGCATCGAGCGCGACAAGCGCGCGCAGCAGATCATCGATGACGAGCTGAAGCGCTACAAAAAGGACCTCGCCGACCAGCTGCGCATCGTCGAGAACGACGCCTTCGAGCGCCTCGAGCGCCTGCTGATCGGCAAGACCGCGAACGGCGGGCCGAAGAAGCTCGCCAAGGGCGCCAAGGTCACCAAGGCCTACCTGACCGAGGTCGAGCGCCACGGCTGGTTCGACATCCGGGTCGCAAACGACAAGATCGCGGCGCAGATGGAGAGCATCAAGGACAGCCTCAAGCAGACCGAGGCGCTGTTCGACAAGGCCTTCGAGGAGAAGAAGAAGAAACTCACCCAGGGCGACGAGCTGCCGCCGGGCGTGCAGAAGATGGTGAAGGTCTACCTCGCGGTCAAGCGCCGTCTGCAGCCCGGCGACAAGATGGCGGGACGCCACGGCAACAAGGGCGTCATCTCCAAGATCGTGCCGGTCGAGGACATGCCCTACATGGCGGAGGGCACGCCGGTCGACATCGTGCTGAATCCCCTGGGCGTGCCTTCGCGCATGAACGTGGGGCAGATACTCGAGACCCACCTCGGCTGGGCGGCCAAGGGCCTCGGGTTGAGGATCGGGGAACTCCTCGCGGCGAGCGCCAAGGCGGCGGACGTGCGTAAGTTCCTCGAGCGCGTCTACTCGAGCGGCGCGCGCGCCGAGGACCTCCAGTCGCTTGGCGACGAGGACATCGTGCGGCTCGCGGAGAACCTCAAGGGCGGCGTGCCGTTCGCAACTCCGGTGTTCGACGGCGCCACCGAGAAGGAGATCAAGGAAATGCTCGAGCTGGCGGGAATGCCGCGCACGGGGCAGATCACGCTCCACGACGGCCGCACCGGCGATCCCTTTGAGCGCCAGGTGACGGTGGGATTCATGCACATGCTGAAGCTCCACCACCTGGTGGACGACAAGATGCATGCGCGCTCGACCGGGCCCTACAGCCTGGTCACGCAGCAGCCCCTCGGCGGCAAGGCGCAGTTCGGCGGCCAGCGCTTCGGCGAAATGGAGGTGTGGGCGCTGGAAGCCTACGGCGCGGCCTACACGCTGCAGGAGATGCTGACCGTCAAGTCCGACGACACCGAGGGCCGGCGCAAGGTCTACGAGTCCATCGTCAAGGGCGACCACCGCATCGAGGCCGGCATGCCGGAGTCGTTCAACGTGCTGGTGAAGGAAATCCGCTCACTGGCGATCGACATCGACCTCGACCACAACCGCTATTGATTCAGTGAGGCGTGAGGAGTGAGGGGTGAGGAGTCAAACGAAACCCAACGCCAATTGTCTCGCTTAACAAGGAACGCGAAATGAAAGCACTGCTCGATTTGTTCAAGCAGGTCACGCAGGAAGAACAGTTTGACGCGATCAAGATCGGGCTCGCCTCGCCCGAGAAGATCCGCTCGTGGTCGTACGGCGAGGTGAAGAAGCCGGAGACCATCAACTACCGCACGTTCAAGCCCGAGCGCGACGGGCTCTTCTGCGCCAAGATCTTCGGCCCGGTCAAGGACTACGAGTGCCTGTGCGGCAAGTACAAGCGGCTGAAGCACCGCGGCGTCATCTGCGAGAAGTGCGGCGTCGAGGTGACGCTGTCGAAGGTGCGCCGCGAGCGCATGGGCCACATCGAGCTCGCGAGCCCGGTCGCGCACATCTGGTTCCTGAAGAGCCTGCCCTCGCGCATGGGCATGGTGCTCGACATGACGCTGCGCGACATCGAGCGCGCGCTCTACTTCGAGGCCTACGTCGTGATCGACCCCGGCATGACGCCGCTGAAGCGCGCCCAGCTGATGACCGAGGACGACTACCTCGCCAAGGTCGAGGAATTCGGCGACGACTTCACCGCGATGATGGGCGCGGAGGGTATCCGCGAGCTGCTGCGCAGCCTCGAACTGAAGCGCGCGATCGAGACCCTGCGCGAGGAGCTGGCCGCCACCAGCTCCGACACCAAGATCAAGAAAATCGCCAAACGGCTGAAGGTGCTGGAGGCGTTCCACAAGTCGGGCATCAAGCCGGAATGGATGATCCTGGAGGTGCTGCCGGTGCTGCCGCCGGAGCTGCGGCCGCTGGTGCCGCTCGATGGCGGGCGCTTCGCCACCTCGGATCTCAACGACCTCTACCGGCGCGTCATCAACCGCAACAACCGCTTGAAGCGCCTGCTCGAGTTGAAAGCGCCCGAAATCATCGTCCGGAACGAGAAGCGCATGCTGCAGGAGGCCGTGGACTCGCTGCTCGACAACGGCCGCCGCGGCAAGGCCATGACCGGCGCCAACAAGCGGCCGCTGAAGTCGCTCGCCGACATGATCAAGGGCAAGAGCGGGCGCTTCCGCCAGAACCTGCTTGGCAAGCGCGTCGATTATTCCGGCCGCTCGGTGATCGTGGTGGGGCCGCAGTTGAAGCTCCACCAGTGCGGGCTGCCCAAGCTGATGGCCCTCGAATTGTTCAAGCCCTACATCTTCCACAAGCTGGAAGTGATGGGGCTCGCGACCACCATCAAGGCCGCGAAGCGCATGGTCGAGGACCAGGAAGCCATCGTGTGGGACATCCTCGAGGAAGTCATCCGCGAGCACCCGGTGATGTTGAACCGGGCGCCCACCCTGCACCGCCTCGGCATCCAGGCGTTCGAGCCGGTGCTGATCGAGGGCAAGGCGATCCAGCTGCATCCCCTGGTGTGCGCGGCGTTCAACGCCGACTTCGATGGTGACCAGATGGCGGTGCACGTGCCGCTGTCGCTGGAAGCGCAGATGGAGGCGCGCACGCTGATGCTGTCCTCCAACAACATTCTCTCGCCCGCGAACGGCGAGCCGATCATCGTGCCGTCCCAGGACATCGTGCTCGGGCTCTACTACACCACGCGCGAGAAAGTGGGCGCGCGCGGCGAGGGCTCGATCTTCACCAACCTCTCGGAGGTTTCGCGCGCGTACGACACCGGCCAGGTCGAGGTCAATGCCCGCGTCACGGTGCGCATCAAAGAGGTCGAGATTGACGCCGACGGCGAGAAGCGCGAGAAGCTCGTGCGCCACGAGACCACCGTCGGGCGGGCGCTGCTCTCCGACATCCTGCCGGCGGGGCTGCCGTTCGAGCTCATCAACAAGTCGCTCAAGAAAAAAGAGATCTCGCGGCTGATCAACGCGTCGTTCCGCCGTTGCGGCCTGCGCGAAACGGTGATCTTTGCCGACAAGCTGATGTACACCGGATTTGCCATGGCGACGAGAGCGGGTCTTTCCATCGCGGTGGACGACATGCTGATCCCGAGCCAGAAGCACGAGATCATCGCCGACGCCGAGAAGGAGGTGCAGGAGATCGAGAAGCAGTACACCTCCGGGCTGGTGACCCAGGGCGAGCGCTACAACAAGGTGGTGGACATCTGGGGCCGCGCCGGGGACCTGGTCGCGAAGGCGATGATGGAGCAGCTCGGCGTCGAGCCGGTCATGGATTGGGACGGCAAGAAGCACGAGTGGCAACCGCGCAAGGACAAGAAGGGCCAGCCCGTGATGCAGGAGTCGCTCAACTCCATCTACATGATGGCGGACTCCGGCGCGCGCGGCTCCGCCGCACAGATCCGGCAGCTCGCCGGCATGCGCGGCCTGATGGCGAAGCCCGACGGCTCGATCATCGAGACGCCGATCACCGCCAATTTCCGAGAGGGTCTGAACGTGCTGCAGTACTTCATCTCGACTCACGGCGCGCGCAAGGGTCTCGCGGATACGGCGTTGAAGACTGCCAACTCCGGTTACCTCACGCGGCGGCTGGTGGACGTCACCCAGGACCTGGTGGTAACCGAAGACGATTGCGAGACCTCCCAGGGCGTCTCGATGAAGGCGCTCATCGAAGGGGGCGAGGTGGTTGAAAGCTTGCGCGAGCGCATCCTCGGACGCGTCTGCGCGGCCGACATCATCAATCCCGAGAGCGGCAAGGTCATCCACCCGGCCAACACGCTGCTCGACGAGGATGCAGTGGACGCAATCGAGGCCGCCGGCGTCGATGAAGTCAAGGTCCGCACCCCGCTCAATTGCGACACCCGGCACGGGCTGTGCGCCAAGTGCTACGGGCGCGATCTCGGACGCGGGTCACCGGTCAACGTCGGCGAGGCGGTGGGCGTCATCGCCGCGCAGTCGATCGGCGAGCCGGGCACCCAGCTCACCATGCGCACCTTCCACATCGGCGGTGCCGCCTCCCGCACCGCCGTGGTGAGCCAGATCGAGAGCAAGTCGAACGGCGTCATGCACTACAGCGCGGGCATGCGCTACGTGACCAATTCGCGGAGCGAGCTCGTCGCGATCTCCCGCAACGGCGAGGTCGTGATCCATGACGAGGGCGGCCGCGAGCGCGAGCGTCACAAGGTGCCGTACGGGGCGACGCTCCTCGCGCGCGACGGCGAGGCGGTCAAGGCCGGGCAGGTGCTCGCGACCTGGGACCCGCACACCCGCCCGATCATCACCGAGTATGCCGGCCGCATCAAGTTCGAGAACGTCGAGGAAGGTGCGACGGTCGCCAAGCAGATCGACGAGGTGACGGGACTCTCCACCCTGGTGGTGGTCGATCCCAAGCGCCGCGGTGGCGCGCAGGCGAAAGGGCTGCGCCCGCAGGTGAAGCTGCTCGACGATGCCAGCCACGAGATCAAGATGGCGGGCTCCGACCAGCCGGTCAACATCACCTTCCAGATCGGCTCGATCATCACGGTGCGGGACGGCCAGGAGGTGGGCGTGGGCGAAGTGCTCGCGCGCATCCCGCAGGAGACCTCCAAGACGCGCGATATCACGGGGGGCCTGCCGCGGGTGGCCGAGCTGTTCGAGGCGCGCTCGCCCAAGGACGCGGGCGTGCTGGCGGAAGTGACCGGCACGGTCTCGTTCGGCAAGGACACCAAGGGCAAGCAGCGCCTGGTGATCACCGACCTCGACAGCGTCGCGCACGAGTACCTGATTCCGAAGGACAAGCACGTGATGGCGCACGACGGGCAGGTGGTGAACAAGGGCGAGATGATCGTGGACGGTCCGGCCGACCCGCACGACATCCTGCGGCTCCTGGGGGTGGAAGCGCTCGCGCGCTACATCTGCAACGAGGTGCAGGACGTCTACCGGCTGCAGGGCGTGAAGATCAACGACAAGCATATCGAGGTGATCGTGCGCCAGATGCTGCGGCGCGTGACCATCGCCGAGCCGGGGGACGCCCGTTTCATCACCGGCGAGCAGCTCGAGCGCGCCGAGGTGCTGGAGGAAAACGAGAAGGTGGAGGCCGCAGGCAAGAAGCCGGCGACCTACGAGTACATGCTGCTCGGCATCACCAAGGCCTCGCTTTCCACGGATTCGTTCATTTCCGCCGCGTCCTTCCAGGAAACCACGCGCGTGCTCACGGAAGCGGCCATCATGGGCAAGCGCGACGAGCTGCGGGGCTTGAAGGAGAACGTGATCGTCGGGCGGCTGATCCCGGCCGGCACCGGTCTTGCCTATCACCGGATCCGCCGACGCCAGAGTGAGGCGCCCGTGTTTGCGGAGAGCCCCGCAGCGGTGGAAGCGCCAGCTGCCGGAGCCGAAAGCCAGGAGCAGGTTGCTTGACTCAGGTGACGTAAGCCCTTAAAATTCACAGTCTTTTTCCCGCCGGTCGCCTCAGACGGGGAGTCCGGCAATAAGAGTAGCAATCCAGGCAGGGACGGTGGCGACGCCGTCCCCGCTTTTTTGGGGCTGGCCAAGCGTCCAGGGCGTGGCCGGTAGCACTTATAAATCAATGCGTTATACAGAATAGCGCAGAGTCGACCAGGACGTGTCAGGACATGCCAACGATCAACCAGCTAGTGCGCAAGGGCCGCGTTCCCGCGCGCTGGAAGAGCAAGGTCCCGGCACTTGCCGGGTCGCCGCAGCGCCGGGGCGTGTGCACGCGGGTCTACACGACCACGCCGAAGAAGCCCAATTCCGCGCTGCGCAAGGTGGCGAAGGTGCGGCTGACCAACGGGTTCGAAGTGATCGGCTACATCGGCGGCGAAGGCCACAACCTGCAGGAGCACTCGGTGGTGCTGATTCGCGGCGGGCGCGTGAAAGACCTGCCGGGCGTGCGCTACCACGTGGTGCGCGGCTCGCTCGATACCGCCGGCGTGAAGGATCGCAAGCAGGGCCGCTCGAAATATGGCGCTAAGCGGCCTAAGGCCGCCTGAGGATAACGAGCAAACTGGACACACTGAGAAATCAATGCCACGACGTAGAGAAATCCCCAAGCGCGAAATACTGCCTGATCCCAAATACGGCAGCCAGGACGTCGCCAAGTTCATGAACGTCATCATGACCGGCGGCAAGAAGTCGGTCGCCGAGCAGATCGTCTACGGCGCGCTGGACCAGATCAAGAAGAAGAGCGCCAAGGACCCGCTGGAAGTATTCACGCAGGCGATCAACAACGTGAAGCCGATGGTGGAAGTGAAGAGCCGCCGCGTCGGCGGCGCCAATTACCAGGTGCCGGTCGAAGTGCGGCCGGTGCGGCGCGTGGCGCTCGCCATGCGCTGGCTGCGCGACGCCGCGCGCCAGCGCGGGGAGAAATCAATGGACGCCCGGCTCGCGGGCGAGCTGGCTGAGGCGGCGGAGGGCAAGGGTGGCGCGATGAAGAAGCGCGAGGAAGTGCATCGCATGGCGGAGGCCAACAAGGCTTTCTCGCATTACCGGTTCTGAGAGTTGCCCGTGCCCCGCAAGACTCCCATCGAGCGCTACCGCAACATCGGCATCACGGCCCACATCGATGCCGGCAAGACCACGACCACCGAGCGCATCCTGTTCTACACCGGCGTCTCCCACAAGCTGGGCGAGGTGCACGACGGCACCGCCATCATGGACTGGATGGAGCAGGAGCAGGAGCGCGGCATCACCATCACCTCGGCGGCGACGACCTGCTTCTGGAAGGGGATGGACAACGCCTACCCCGAGCACCGCATCAACATCATCGACACGCCGGGGCACGTGGACTTCACGATCGAAGTGGAACGGAGCCTGCGCGTGCTCGACGGCGCGTGCACTGTGCTGTGCGCGGTGGGCGGCGTGCAGCCCCAGACCGAGACCGTCTGGCGCCAGGCCAACAAATACCGCGTGCCGCGGCTGATCTTCGTCAACAAGATGGACCGCACCGGCGCCGATTTCAAGCGCGTGCTGGAGCAGGTCCAGTCCCGGCTCAAGGCCAACCCCGTGCCAGTCCAGCTGCCGATCGGGGCCGAGGACCGGTTCGCGGGCGTCGTCGATCTCGTCAAAATGAAGGCGATCTACTGGGACGACGGCACACAGGGCATGAAGTTCGAAGCGCGGGAGATCCCCGCCGAAATGATGGCGGAGGTCCGCAAGTGGCGGGAGAAAATGGTGGAGACCGCCGCGGAAGCGTCCGAGGAGCTTATGAACAAGTTCCTCGGTAAAGGCGAGCTCTCGGTCGACGACATCAAGAACGGCCTGCGCACGCGCACCATACACGGCGAGATCTTTCCCATGTTGTGCGGCTCCGCGTTCAAGAACAAGGGCGTGCAGGCGATGCTCGATGCGGTGATCGATTACCTGCCGTCGCCGAGCGACATTCCGCCCGTCAAGGGCGTCAAGGAAAACGGCGATGCGGACGAGCGCGCGCCGCGGGACGATGCGCCGTTCTCGGCGCTCGCCTTCAAGATCATGACCGACCCGTTCGTCGGTCAGCTCACGTTCTTCCGTGTCTATTCCGGCGTGGTCAACACCGGCGACACCGTCTACAACCCGATCAAGGGCCGCAAGGAGCGCATCGGCCGCATCCTGCAGATGCACGCCAATGAGCGCGCGGAGATCAAGGAAGTGCGGGCCGGCGACATCGCCGCGGCGGTGGGCCTGAGGGACTACATGACCGGCGATACCCTGACCGACCCGAAGAAGATCATCACGCTCGAGAAGATGGAGTTCCCCGAGCCGGTGATCCACGTCGCCGTGGAGCCCAAGACCAAGGCGGACCAGGAGAAGATGGGCATCGCGCTGAACCGCCTCGCGCAGGAGGACCCTTCGTTCCGCGTGCGCACCGACGAGGAGTCCGGGCAGACCATCATCTCGGGCATGGGCGAGCTGCACCTGGAGATCATCGTCGACCGCATGAAGCGCGAGTTCGGCGTGGAAGCCAACGTCGGCGCGCCAGAGGTCGCTTATCGCGAGACCATCCGGAAGCCGGTCGACCGGGTCGAAGGCAGGTTCATCAAGCAGACCGGCGGACGCGGCCAGTACGGCCACGTCTGGCTGCGGATCGATCCGCAGCCGCCTGGCACCGGCTTCGAATTCGTGGATGCGGTCAAGGGCGGCAAGGTGCCGCGCGAATTCATCCCCGCCGTCAAGAAGGGGATCGTGGAAACCCTGCCCAACGGAGTGCTGGCCGGCTTTCCGATCGTGGACGTCAAGGCCACGTTGTTCGACGGCTCGTATCACGACGTGGATTCGAACGAAAACGCGTTCAAGATGGCGGGCTCTTTCGCATTCAAGGAAGGGCTGCGCCGCGCGAGCCCCGTGCTGCTCGAGCCGATCATGGCGGTGGAAGTGGAGACGCCGGACGACTTCATGGGCAACGTGGTGGGCGATCTCAACTCGCGCCGCGGCGTGATCCAGGGCATGGAAGAGATGGCGGGCGGCGGCAAGGCGATCCGGGCGGAAGTGCCACTTGCCGAAATGTTCGGCTACTCGACCGCGATGCGCTCGCTCTCCCAGGGGCGCGCGACCTACACCATGGAGTTCAAGCACTACGCCGAGGCGCCGAAGCAGATCGCCGAGGCGGTGATCAACAAGTACACGGGTCGGGAAGAAAAGAAATAAGAGGGGTGGATCATGGCGAAGAGCAAGTTTGAGCGCACCAAGCCGCACGTGAACGTGGGGACGATTGGTCACGTGGATCACGGCAAGACGACGCTGACGGCGGCGATGACGATGATCTTGTCGAAGAAGTTTGGCGGCGAGGTGAAGACCTACGAGCAGATCGATTCCGCGCCCGAGGAGAAGGCGCGCGGCATCACGATCAACACCGCGCACGTGGAGTATCAGACGGCGAAGCGCCACTACGCGCATGTGGACTGTCCGGGGCACGCCGACTACATCAAGAACATGATCACGGGTGCGGCGCAGATGGATGGGGCGATTCTGGTGGTGTCCGCGGCCGATGGTCCGATGCCGCAGACCCGGGAACATATCCTGCTCGCGCGCCAGGTGGGGGTGCCTTATATCGTGGTGTTCATGAACAAGGCGGACATGGTCGATGACAAGGAGCTGCTCGAATTGGTGGAGGTGGAGGTGAGGGAACTCCTGTCCAAGTATGAGTTTCCCGGGGACAAGACCCCGATCATCATCGGTTCCGCCTTGAAGGCGATGGAGGGGGATAAGGGCGAGCTCGGTGAGGGGGCGATTCTGAAGCTGGCGGAGGCGCTGGACTCCTACATCCCGCAGCCCAAGCGCGTGACGGATAAGCCGTTTCTGATGCCGGTGGAGGATGTGTTTTCGATCTCGGGGCGGGGCACGGTGGTCACGGGGCGGGTTGAGCGGGGCGTGGTCAAGGTGGGGGAAGAAATCGAGATCGTGGGGTTGCGTCCCACGCAGAAGACGGTGTGCACGGGGGTGGAGATGTTCCGGAAGCTCCTCGATGAGGGGCAGGCGGGGGATAACGTGGGGATCCTGCTGCGCGGCACCAAGCGCGAAGAGGTGGAGCGCGGGCAGGTGTTGGCGAAGCCCGCGACGATCACGCCCCACACCAAGTTCACCGCCGAGATCTACGTGCTCTCGAAGGAGGAGGGCGGGCGGCACACGCCGTTTTTCAACGGGTATCGGCCGCAGTTCTATTTCCGCACCACGGATGTGACGGGGAGTCTCGAGCTGCCGAAGGGCACGGAGATGGTGATGCCGGGGGACAACGTGACGATCACGGTGGCGCTCATTCAGCCGATCGCGATGGAGGAGGGGCTGCGCTTTGCGATCCGCGAGGGCGGCAAGACGGTGGGCGCAGGCGTGGTGGCGAAGGTGTTGGAATAGTTTCGAGTTGCGGGTTTCGAGTTGCGAGTCGGAGCGAAAACCGTAACACGAAACTGGAAACTGGAAACTCGAAACTCGGGACTGAGGTTATGGCAACGGTAAAAAGTCAAAAAATCCGCATCCGGCTGAAGGCGTTCGACTACCGCCTGATCGACCAGTCGGCGCTCGAGATCGTCGATACGGCGAAGCGCACCGGCGCGGTAGTCAAGGGACCGGTTCCGCTGCCGACTCGCAAGCAGCGCTTCGACCTGCTGCGCTCGCCGCACGTGGACAAGACCTCGCGCGAGCAGCTCGAGATCCGCACCCATCTGCGGCTGATGGACATCATCGATCCCACCGACAAGACGGTGGACGCGCTGATGAAGCTCGACCTCCCCGCGGGGGTGGACGTCGAGATCAAGTTGTAAGCACTTAGGATCAAGGATCAAGCACATGAGTTTGGGATTAGTGGGGCGCAAGATCGGCATGACCCGCGTGTTCACCGACGAGGGCGACACCGTCCCGGTGACCGTGGTGGACGTGTCGAACAACCGCGTGACCCAGATCAAGACGCCTGAAACCGACGGCTACACGGCGGTGCAGGTCGCGTACGGGCAGCGGCGCCCGACCCGCGTGAACCGGGCTGCGGCCGGGCACTTCGCCAAGGCGGGAGTGGTGGCCGGCCACACGCTCAAGGAGTTCCGGGTCAATCCGGACCAGCTGGCGAGCCTCAAGGTAGGCGGTGCGGTCGGCGCGGATATCTTCAAGGTCGGGCAAATGGTGGACGTCTCCGGCACGTCCCAGGGCAAGGGCTTCGCCGGCGTCATCAAGCGCCATCATTTTTCCTCCAACCGCGCGAGCCACGGCAACTCCGTATCGCACAACAAGCCGGGCTCGATCGGCCAGAACCAGGACCCCGGGCGCGTTTTCCCCGGCAAGCGCATGGCCGGGCACATGGGCGCCGACCACAGCACGGTGCAGAACGTCGAGATCATCCGCGTCGACGTGGAGCGACAGCTTCTGTTGATCCGGGGCGCGCTGCCCGGCTCCCGCGGCGGCGGCGTGACGGTAAAGCCGACCACCCGCGCCGCGAAGAGGGTGGTCGCGGCACCGACGCCGGCCGCCAAGCCTGCTGATGCCAAACCAGCCGCCGCCAAGCCCGCGGCGAAGCCGGCGAAATGAGGGCAACGTGGAACTTCAGTTGATCAACGATCAGGGCAAGCCCACCGCGAAAGTCGCTGCCTCCGACGCGGCATTCGCGCGAGAGTACAACGAAGCGCTGGTGCACCAGGTCGTCAACGCGTACCTCGCCAACGCGCGGCAGGGCACGCGGGCGCAGAAGGCGCGCGGCGAGGTCAACAAATCGAACAAGAAGCCGTGGCGGCAGAAGGGCACCGGGCGCGCGCGCGCCGGCCGGGCTTCCTCACCGCTGTGGCGCGGCGGCGGCAAGATTTTTCCCAATCTGCCGGAAGAGAACTTCTCGCAGAAGGTCAACCGCAAGATGTATCGCGCCGGGGTGTGTTCGATCCTCTCGCAGCTCGCGCGCGAGGAGCGGCTCGCCGTGGTCGAGAACTTCACGGTGGACGCCCCCCGGACCAAGCTCCTGGCGGAAAAGCTGCGGGGCATGGGGCTCGACGACGTGCTGATCATCACCGACCGTGTCGACGATAACCTGCGGTTGTCCTCGCGCAACCTGCCCAATGTCGAGGTCCTGACGGTGGGCGAGGCCGATCCCCTGAGCCTCATGCAGTTCGCCCGGGTGCTGGTGACCAGGGGCGCCGTTGCCAGGATCGAGGAGCTGCTCAAATGAGCGTCGCCGCGCCCAACGCGAAGCAGCAGGAGCGGCTGATGCAGGTCGTGCTGGCGCCGGTGATCTCGGAGAAGAGCACCTATGTCGCCGACAAGCACAACCAGTACGTGTTCCGTGTCGCGCAGGACGCGACCAAGCCCGAGATCAAGGCGGCAATCGAGCTGATGTTCAGCCCGAAGGACAAGAAACTCGAGGTCGAATCGGTGAGGGTGGTCAACGTGCGCGGCAAGGGCAAGCGCTTCGGCCAGTCCGCCGGCCGGCGGCGCCATTGGAAAAAGGCCTACGTCTGCCTCAAGGAAGGCCAGGAAATCAATTTTGCCGAACAGGCGGAGGTCAAGTAATGCTGGTCAAGATGAGACCCATCACCCCCGGCCAGCGCCAGCACGTCAAGGTGGTCAATCCCGACCTTCACAAGGGCCGGCCGGTGCCGCACCTGGTGGAGCACAAGGCCCGCAAGGGCGGCCGCAACATGCATGGCGAGATCACCATGCGCCACCAGGGCGGCGGCCACAAGCAGCTCTACCGCAAGGTCGATTTCAAGCGCGACAAAGACGCCATCACGGCGAAGGTCGAGCGCCTGGAGTACGATCCCAACCGCAGCGCGCATCTCGCGTTGCTTCTCTATGCGGACGGCGAGCGGCGCTACATCGTCGCGCCCAAGGGCGTTTCCGCCGGCATGCAGATCGTCTCCGGGCCGGAAGCGCCGATCAAGTCCGGCAATGCCCTGCCGCTCAAGAACATCCCGGTCGGCACCACCATCCACTGCGTCGAGATGCTCCCGGGCAAGGGCGCGCAGCTCGCGCGCGCCGCCGGCGCCTCGGTGCAACTGCTCGCGCGGGAAGGCGAGTACGCGCAGGTCCGGCTGCGTTCCGGCGAGATCCGCAAGGTGCACATCAACTGCCGCGCGACCATCGGCGAAGTCGGCAACGAGGAGCACTCGCTCGAGTCGATCGGCAAGGCGGGGCGCGTGCGCTGGCGCGGCGTGCGCCCGACGGTGCGCGGCGTGGCGCAGAACCCGGTCGACCATCCGCACGGCGGCGGCGAAGGCAAGAAGTCCTCGGCGCGCGACCCGGTCTCCCCGTGGGGCACGCTGTCCAAGGGCTACAAGACACGCAAGAACAAGCGTACCGACGCGATGATCATCCGGCGTCGCAACGCCAAGGCCATCGGAGGCTGATTATGGCGCGCTCGATCAAGAAGGGGCCGTTCGTGGATCTCCACCTCATCAAGAAGGTGGAGACGGCGCAGAAATCGAACGACAAGCGCCCGATCAAGACTTGGTCGCGCCGCTCGACCATCCTGCCCGATTTCGTGGGCCTCACCATCGGCGTGCACAACGGCAAGCAGCACGTGCCGGTGTACGTGACCGAAAACATGGTCGGCCACAAGCTCGGGGAGTTTTCCCACACGCGGATATTCAAGGGTCACTCCAAGGCCGGCTCGGCACAGGCCGCCGCAGCCGCGGCCGCTGCCGCGGGCGATCGGAAATCGGCACCGACACCGGCCCCGGGAGCGGCACCGGCTCCGGGAGCGGCGCCGGCCCCATCCGCGCCGGCCAAGGCATAGGCGAGAAGGCATGAACACGACAGCCACGTTGCGCGGGGTGCGCCTCTCGGCCCAGAAGGGCCGGCTGGTGGCGGACCTCGTCCGCGGCAAGCCGGTCGAGCAGGCGCTCAATATCCTGCAGTTCGCGCCGAAGAAAGGCGCGGTGATCATCCGCAAGGTGCTGGAATCCGCCATCGCCAACGCCGAGCACAACGACGGCGCCGACATCGACGAGTTGAAGATCACGCAGATCCTCGTCGAGCGCGGCACGTTCCTGCGCCGCTTCCGGGCCCAGTCCAAGGGCCGCGGCGCGCGCATCATGAAGCCGACCTGCAACATCTTCGTGACCGTCGGCGACGGGAGAAAGTAGGAATGGGACAGAAGATCAACCCGATCGGTTTCCGGCTCGCGCTCAACCGCAACTGGGCCTCGCGCTGGTACGCCAACAACAAGAACTTTCCGGGCATGCTGCTCGAGGACATCAAGGTGCGCGAGCACCTGAAGAAGAAGCTCGCGCACGCGGCGGTGTCGCGCGTCGTGATCGAGCGCCCGGCGAAGAACGCGCGCATCACGATCTACAGCGCGCGCCCGGGGGTCGTGATCGGCAAGAAGGGCGAGGACATCGAGTCCCTCAAGCTCGAGCTGCAGAAAATGCTCGGCGTGCCGGTGCACGTCAATATCGAGGAAGTGCGCAAGCCCGAGATCGACGCACAGCTGATCGCGGACTCGATCTCCCAGCAGCTGCAGAAGCGCATCATGTTCCGCCGCGCGATGAAGCGCGCCATCACCAACGCCATGCGGTTGGGCGCCCAGGGCATCAAGATCATGAGCGCGGGGCGGCTGAACGGCATCGAGATCGCGCGCACCGAGTGGTACCGCGAGGGGCGCGTGCCGCTGCACACGATGCGGGCGGAGATCGACTACGGTGTCTCCGAGGCGAAGACCAGCTACGGGGTGATCGGGATCAAGGTCTGGGTGTTCAAGGGCGAGGTGATGCACAAGAGCGAGCAGCCGGCCGCCGCCGTTGCCGCGGCGCTGGCGGCACCGCCGCCCCCGCCACCGGAGAAACCGAAGCCCGCAGCCGCACCCGATGGCAAGGGCAGGGCGAAAAAGCCGCGTGCGCCGCGCAAGGCCCCGGCGAAGTCAGGAGCGAAGAATGCTGCAACCCGCAAGGCGTAAGTACCGCAAAGAGCAGAAGGGTCGCAACCGCGGAATCGCGACCCGCGGCAACAAGGTGAGCTTCGGCGAGTACGGGCTGAAGGCGATCACCCGCGGGCGGCTCACGGCGCGCCAGATCGAGGCGGCGCGGCGCGCGATGTCGCGCGCCATCAAGCGCGGCGGGCGCATCTGGATCCGCATCTTTCCGGACAAGCCGGTGTCGCAGAAGCCGGCGGAAGTGCGCATGGGCAACGGCAAGGGCAACCCCGAGTTCTGGGTCTCGGAGATCAAGCCCGGCGCGGTGCTCTACGAGATGGACGGCGTGGACGAGCAGGAAGCGCGCGAAGCGCTGCGGCTGGCGGCATCCAAGCTGCCGCTGCGGACCGTGTTCGTCGCGCGGCAGCTGGGGGCGCGGCAATGAAGGCGTCCGAGCTCAAGGCAAAGTCGCCGCAGGAGCTGCAGGTGGAGTTGAACGCGCTTCTCAAGGCGCAGTTCGGCCTGCGCATGCAGAAGGCCACCCAGCAGCTCACCAACACGAGCCAATTGAAGAAGGTGCGGCGCGACATTGCGCGCGTGCGCACCGTGCTGGCCGAGAAGGCCGGGAACACCGGGGGGCAGGAAAGAGCATGAGCGAGGGAGCGAACAAGCGCCAGCTGGTCGGCCGAGTGGTCAGCGACAAGATGCAGAAGACCGTTACCGTGCTGGTCGAGCGGCGCGTCAAGCACGCGCTCTACGGCAAGATCATCACGCGCTCGAGCCGGTATCACGCCCACGACGCAGCAAGCGAGTGCAAGGCAGGCGACCTGGTGCGGATCGAGGAATGCCGGCCGATCGCGCGCACCAAGAGCTGGCGCGTGGTCGAGCTGGTGGAAAAGGCGAAGATCGTCTGATAGTGAGGGAACGAGGGGATATCTCCCCTCATACTCCCCTGAACCAGGGGCCGTTTCACTGAAGCAGGAAACGGCCGATATACGATGGTTTTGCGTTGCGGATTCAGGGGGATGGACGTATAATCCGCAACCTTTTCGGCGCGTCCCCCATGACGTAAATGAGGGCGCGACGACCGACCCGGACGGGCTCCAATACTGACCGCAGGGCGGTCAAGTTGGGGAAGACTGTTTAGCGAGAGAACGATGATACAGATGCAGTCCATATTGGACGTGGCCGACAACACCGGCGCGCGCTCGGTGATGTGCATCAAGGTGCTGGGCGGTTCGAAACGGCGCTACGCCGGCATTGGCGACGTCATCAAGGTGAGCGTGAAGGTCGCCGCTCCCCGTGGGCGCGTCAAGAAGGGCGAGATCTACGACGCCGTGGTGGTGCGCACGGCGAAGGGCGTGCGCCGCAACGACGGCTCGTTGATCAAGTTCGACTCGAACGCCGCGGTGCTGCTCACGCCCAAGCTCGAGCCGATCGGAACCCGCATCTTCGGGCCGGTGACGCGGGAGCTGCGCACCGAGCGCTTCATGAAGATCGTCTCGCTCGCGCCGGAAGTGCTGTGAGAGGAGCGGCGATGCACAAGATCCGCAAAGGCGACGACGTCATCGTGACGACCGGGCGCGACAAGGGCAAGCGCGGCACGGTGTTGAAGATCGTCGACGCGGAGCACGTCGTGGTGGAAGGCGCAAACCGGGTGAAGA
>Ga0214471_10000606_pt1 | contig 29987 bp, 32 predicted proteins | sample RVTome_5_FD_207665 | JGI IMG/M metagenome (GOLD analysis project Ga0214471, IMG submission 207665) | Soil microbial communities from uranium-contaminated site in the Upper Colorado River Basin, Wyoming, United States - RVT142D155 | ecosystem: Environmental > Terrestrial > Soil > Contaminated >... | reverse complement strand
CTGGTACGAAGGGACTCGTCGCCGTCGAGCGTTGCTTGGAAGTCGCAGGCGGCCAGCAAGCCGAGCAAAGTTCGGATCGTCGTGCCGGAGTTTCCGCAGTCGAGGGTTCGGCCTGGGTTCTTCCAGCTTCCCACGGTCCGCCCGCGAACCAGAATTTCCCAGGAAGACCCTGAAGAGGCAGAACCCTCAACTTCAACTGCAGGTAGATCCGGTCCGATCACGTCCGCGAGGGGCCGAAGCACCGAAAGCGTCGACGAAACGTCACGCGCGGTCCCGAGGCCGCGGATGGTGCAGTCGCCGGTGCCGGCGGCGGCGACCATCAACGCCCGGTGGCTGATCGACTTGTCGCCGGGAACCCGAAGCTCGCCTTCTACCCGCTTGGCGGGGCTGATCGTAGTCACGCTCACGCTGGTCTCCACACCGCCATACGCCGGCGGACGCTGCCGTCGTGGGTCGAAGGGCCGCGGAGCTTCGCTGCGAGCCATCCGGCCGATCCATCGGCGTTCAGGGCCGGTTTTGACCCCGGCGAATCATAGCCCACCGCCTGGGCCGGCCGGAGCCACTCCCGCGCGCGCCGTGGACAACCGGAGCCGGCGACGAGCCGCATCTCTTTGCCGAGAAATCGATGTATCGGCAAAGTCCCTGATCGCCGAAGCCCTCCATAGCCGAAGCTCTAGGTCGATTCGCCGAGCCGGCGGTATGTCGACAGACTGATTCACCGGGAAAGCAGTTTTGTGATTTATCCATTCATCAATGAGTGGATAACTTGATAAGGCGGTTTAGCCTTTCCTCCAACCCATTGATCAGGAAACTCACAGCTCAGACCGTATCGACTTATCCCTGAGGCGCTTTATATAGAAAGCGATCTAGGATGATATCCACGACTCTCTAAAGCGTCGTGTGCTCGTTTCGATTGATCGTCCCCGAGAATGAGAAGGCGCAGAACGCCTCGACCCCCTTCCTCCGCGTGGCTAATCTGGATGTCTTCGATATTGGCGCCGACATTCCCCACGAGCGTGGTGACCTCGGCGAGCACCCCCGGCCGGTCCGGGATCGGGACGAGGATCTCGAACAACTGCCCATCCGTTCGCTTGCCGGCGAGGCTTTGCCTCGAGACGCGAGCCGAATCAAGGTGCCCGAGGATCGATTCGGAGGCTCCCGATGCGACGAAGTCTCGCAATTCGCCCAAACGGTCCATGAACTCGCCGAGGGCACGCACGATCGCGTCTGCATTTTCCCGGCAAATGTCGATCCAGATGCCTGGATTGGAGGCGGCCACGCGGGTTATGTCACGAAATCCACCGGCTGCCAGAGACAACAGACTTGCCTTGTCCTTTCCATGATCGGCCGCCATGTTCATCATGGTGGCAGCCGTCAGATGGGGCAGGTGGGAGATGATGGCCATCAGCTCGTCGTGGAGCGCCGGCTCGAGGGCGATCACGTGGCTCCCCATGGCAGAGAGCAGGCCGTGGAGCGTCCGATAGGCCGCGGGCTCGACTCGAGGTGTCGGAGTGAGGATCCACCAAGCCCCGTCGAACAGACCTTCCTTGGCTCCCTCGATCCCATCCTCTTCCGAGCCGGCCATCGGGTGCCCGCCTAGGAAAGTAATGTTCTCACCGATGAAAGATGTCACCTCATCTACGACTCTAGACTTTGTACTTCCAACATCTGTAATGATTGCCCCTGCTTTGACGCCCGATATAGCCTGTTTGATGGCGTTGAGCGTGGCACCGACCGGGGTTGCAATGAAGATGACGTCGGCATCGTGGACCGCCTCGGCCGGCGTCCCAGCGATGCGGTCCCCGGCGCCTCGCTCGACGGCCCGGCGCGCCGAATCCGGCGAACGGTCGTAGACGACGACCTCGTCGACGTTGTCGAGGGCGCGAAGAGCCATGCCGATCGATCCCCCGATCAGTCCAGTGCCGAGCAGCGCGACGCGCATGCTATCGATGGAGGTCGGTCCGCAGAGGCGTCGCCCGCTCCAGGTAGACGTGGCGCAGCTCGCTTCGCGGGGTCTCGGAATACACGGACACCAGCACTCGAATGCACAAGGTCACGGCGCCGGTGACGGCGAGCTCCCGAGCGCAGATCAGGGGCACGTCCAACAGGCCCATGCTTCGGGCGGCGACTGCTGGGAACTCGCTGTGGATGTCCTCGGTCGCGGTGAACATGATGCTGACGATGGCATCCGGGTCCAGCCGGTTGCGATCGATGATTTCCTTGAGCAGCGTCCCGGTGCGCTCGACCACCTGGTCGCGGGTGTCCTCGTCCAGGGTCGTCGCGCCGCGCACGGCTCGAAGGCGTTCCATCGGCGTGAATATAGTCGGACGCGAGTGCAGAAAGATGCAAGCAGAGAACGCTATCCAGCGTTAGAGCTATAAGCCGACAAGTCGATAAAGCTCCCCGACTTCAGGGACGGTCAACGCTCGAACATCGCCCTCGACCAGGCCGGATAGGCGAATCGGGCCGTATGCGATCCGCACAAGTTCGACGACCGGATGGCCGAGCGCCTCCAACATCCGGCGGACTTCGCGTTTGCGGCCCTCGGCCATCACGATCTCGACTTGACTGGTCTTGGACGCCTTGCCGCGCAGCCGCGTACGCACCGCTCGCGCCGGGCCGTCCTCCAGGTGGACTCCCCGCTCGAGCTTGCGCAGCGTTGCGACCTCGACCTGTCCCGAGACCTTGGCGATGTAGACCTTCTCGATTCCGTAGCGAGGATGCGCGAGCCGGTGCGCCAGGTCCCCGTCGTCGGTCAAGAGCAGCAGGCCGCTCGTATCCGAATCGAGCCGCCCGACGGGGAAGACCCGGCCCCGGGTTCGAACCAGGTCCAACACGGTCTTTCGTCCGAACGGATCGGCCGCGGAGGTGATGACCCCGGTCGGCTTGTTCATGATCAGATAGGTGCGGTCGCGGCGGACCCCTACCCGCTCGCCGTCGACCTCGATCCGAGCCGTGGCCGGATCGACCCGGGTCCCAAGCGTTCGAACGACCGTGCCGTCGACCGAAACGCGGCCGGCCACGATCAGCTCTTCGGCTGCCCGGCGGGAGGCGATCCCGGCGGCGGCGAGCACCCGCTGGAGCCGCACCGGCTGGCCCTCGGGCGCGAGTGGCGGGGGCGGTGGGCCCGTATCCGGTCGCAACCGGGGGGCCGGCGGCCTAACTCGCCGCGGAGGAACGGAGCTCTTGCGTCCCTTGGTGGACGCGGCAGCGGCGGGTTTGCCGCGCTTGCTTGAGACGGCGGCGGCGGGTTTGCCGCGCTTCGCGGGTGGCTTCGACGTCTTCCCGGCGCCGCTCCCCGTGCCCCGCCCGCCGACGCGCCGCTTAGGGTTCGAGCTCATCGGCGACCGCTGCCGGCGGCAGCAGATCCGCGATCGGGGGAAGCTCGTCGAGCGTCCGAAGGCCAAGCCGTTCGAGGAACCGGCCCGACGTCCCGTACAAGATGGCCTGCCCTGGACCAGGGTCGCGACCGACCTCCACGACCAGGCCGCGCGCCTCCAGCGTGTTGACCACGCCGTCCGAGTCGACGCCGCGAATCGATGCGATCTGCTGGCGGGTAATCGGCTGCTTGTAGGCGATGATCGCCAGGACTTCGAGCGCCGCCTGGGTTAGGCGCGGCTGCTGGACGGCCATCACGAATCGCTCGACGTGGGCGGCCGCGTCGGGGCTGGTGTAGAGCCGGAATCCGGCGCCCACCTCGCGCAGGATGACCCCACGACCCCCCTCGACCAGCTCGGCCGCAAGCACGTCGAGCTCGCCGCGGACCTTGTCGCGCGACTCCTCGGTGATCTGGGCGAGCACGGTCAGCGGGACCGGATCGGTCGCGACGAACAGGATTGCCTCCAGGATGCGGCGAAGCTCGCTCATGCTCGCTCCCCCGCCGGCTCCGATTCCTGGGTGACGGGGGTTACGGGCGCTCCGCCGTCGTACTCGTCGAAGATGGCAGCCTTTCGACCTTGCCAGGTCACGTCGATCTCACCGAACCGGTCGGCTTGGGCGACGTCCACCTCCCCGGCCTTGAGAAGCTCTAGCAGTGCGAGGAAGCGGACGATGACCTCGATTCGCGTCTCGGCTCCGGCCGTGAGCTGGCGGAACGTGCCGCGGCGCAGATGCGCCAAGATCGAGCGGATCGCTTCGGCGGCGTCGGCGACCGTGGCCCGAATCGGGGTGATGTGCGACAGATCCAGGACTCGCTTCGGCTTGGGCGTCAGGACCGTAACGGCGAGGTCGGCGAGTTTCTGGGGAGACGTGCGGGCCAGCAGGTCGGGGCACAGATGCGCGAAGTCCCCGCCCGGTCCGGCCTCCCGCGGGAAGTGACCGGCGTTTTCGTCCAGTCGGGAACGCAGAACCGCGGCCGCGTCCTTGAACGCCCGGTATTCGAGCAGGCGGGCGATGAGCACGTCGCGGTCGCTGAGCAGCAAGCCGTCCTCGTCGTCGCGGGGCGGTCCGGGGAGGAGCCGAGCCGCCTTCATCTCGACCAGCGTCGCCGCGACGATCAGGAACTCAGTGGCGATTTCCAGGTCCAGATCCTGCATGGCCTGAAGGTGCACGAGGTACTCCTCGGTGATCGTGGCCAGCGAGACCTCGTAGATGTCCAGCTCACGCTTGGCGATCAGATGGAGGAGCAGGTCGAAGGGGCCTTCGAACACCGCCAGGTGCACTTGATAGGTCATCAGCGCGTCAGTGTATCGGCCCGGCGGCCCTGCTCCAACGACGACCGCGGCTAGAGACCGCAGACCACGCCCGAGAATGCCCGACAGATCGGGTCCGCCATGGCGCCCGGCACGCCCGGAAGGAAGATGAACAGCACGACCAGGAACAGCAGGAAGTACTGGCCGTACTCTTGCATCTTGAACTGCGTCGCCGGCGACAGGAACACCGCGAGCATCTTCGATCCGTCGAGCGGCGGGATAGGCAGGATGTTGATGACCAGCAGGAACGCGTTGACGGCCATGATGAGAACGAAGATCTGCCAGACGGTCACCTGCATCCGGGTCGCCCCGACCGGAAACGCGACGCGCGCCGCGTAGCCGGCGGCGGCCACGATCGCGACGTTGACGGCCGGGCCGGCGAGCGCGATCAGGATCCGGTCGCGCTTGGGGTTGCGCAGGGCGCTCGGATTGAGCTGCATCTGCTTGCCGTAGCCGAACACGAACCGGAACGGCTGGCCGATAAGGCTGAGAAACAAGAACAGGCCCGGCATGATCAGGGTGCCCACCGGATCGACGTGCGGCTTGGGCTTCAAGGTGACGCGGCCCTGCATCTTGGGGTATCGGTCCCCCAGCCGCGCAGCCATCGCGGCCTGCGCGGCGTCGTGGGCGACGATGCCCAGGTAGAAGCCGACTGTGATTCCGATCAGGCGCGCGACGGTGACCATAGGGCGCCGATTCTACTGCGCCCGGCGGGCCGGTCCGTGATGGCTAGAAGCGGCGGGAGAGTCGCTCGACCAGAATGGCCGCGGCGCCGTTCGCCTCGAACTCGGCGAGCGTATAGGACAACGCCTCTCGCACGATTCGTCCGCGATCCATGGACACGCCGTGTTCCTTCAACGCCAGCCGCGCGCGTTCGAGTGCGAGAAGCTCCTCACGGGTGCAGTAGAAGGTCACCTTCTCCTCGTGCCTGGTCCGGCCGCTGCCCGTCCGCGGGGCTTGCAGCTTGGGGGGAGACGCCGGCCTGGTCGCCCTCGCCGGGGCCGGGGCCGGGGCCGGGGCCGGACTGGGGACGTGCGGGGGGACCGGGGTCGAAGAGACTGGGGGCGCCGGCATCTGCGCCGGCATCTGCGTCACCGGCGCCGGCATGTGCGAGATCGCCGGGGCCAGTGGAGTCGGATGCTCCGAGTCCTCCACCAGATCCTGGTCCGGTCGATCCGGCTCCGATTGGGCCGGCGCCGACGTGTTGCGGAACAGTTCGTCCGCTCCCGGCAGGCTCGCTCGTTTGGTCGTCAATGCCGAGCACCTCCTTGGCTAGCTCTCTGTAGGCCTGCGCTCCTTTGGAGTCGGAGGCGTAGGAAAGGATCGACTCGCCGGCGACGGGCGCCTCGGCGAACCGAATCGTCCTGTTGATGATGCTGTTGAAAAGCTTCGACCCGAACTTCTCCTTGACCCTGTCGAGCACTTCCCTCGAGTGGATGGTTCGGCCGTCGTACAGCGTCGCGATGATTCCTTGAAGCTCTAGTTCAGGGTTCAAACGGTCTCTGACCTTATCGATCGTGTCGAGGAGCAGGCTCATTCCTCGGAGCGCGAAGAATTCGCACTCCAGGGGAATGATCACGCCGTCGGAGGCGGTCAGGGCGTTGATCGTGAGAAGTCCGAGCGACGGAGGGCAGTCGATCAAGACGTAATCGTAGGAGTCGCGGACTTTCGAGATCACGCGTTTGAGCGCTTGCTCTCGTGCGACTTCGCTGACCAAGACCACCTCGGCAGCCGACAGGTCGATGTTGGCCGGGAGCAGCTCCACGCCGTCCGCGGTTGTCTTGCAAATCACGGACGACGCGTCGAGCGAACGATCGAGCACCAAGTTGTAGATCGTTAGGTCCAGGTCCTGCGAGCTCACGCCGACGCCGACCGACAGCGATCCCTGCGGGTCGAAGTCGACGAGGAGAACCCGGTGCCCGCGCTCGGCGATGGCCGCTCCGAGGCTGATCGTCGTGGTCGTCTTTCCGACGCCGCCCTTCTGGTTGGCGAGACTGATGACGCGCGCCATCCATACTCCCCCTTCGGGCGCCCGACGCGGCGCAATTGTCTACATGGCGACCCATCGACGAGTCGCCACAGGGGTCGGATGCTATCGGAGCGGCCCCGCCGGGAGCAAGGGGGGCTTTTTTCTAGCCCTTCGACTTGCAGTCGGAGCACAATCGCGTGTGGGGCAGCGCCTCGAGTCGCTCGGCGCCGATCGGCTTGCCGCACCGCTCGCACAACCCGTAGGTCCCGTTGGCGAGCTTGTCGATGGCGATGTTGATGTCCACCAGCCGCTCGCGAAGCCCTTCGACGACGACCAGAACGCGATTTCGCTCGGCGGTGGATTGGGCCGAGTCGGCGAATCCGAAGTCGAAGTCCGATCCCTCGAACGATGCCGCATCGGGATCCTGGCCGAGGTCGCTGAGCTGGCGGCGCACGTCGTCGCGTTCGGCGTTGACGAGTTCGCGGAACTTTTCGAGTTGAGCGGTTTCCATCGGATGGACCCCCTAGGAGGCGTCGCCGGCATGTTCGCCGAGGTGGTCGTCGCGCGGAGCAGCGCGTCGGGCGCGCGGATGGGCTTTGTCGTAGATCTCGCGGATCTTGTCTCGATGCAGCAGCGTGTAGACCGCCGTGGTGGACACGCTCGCGTGGCCGAGAAGCTCTTGCACGTCGCGCACGTCCGCGCCGTGCTCGATCAGATGCGATGCGAACGAGTGACGAAGCGTGTGCGGCGAGATCCGCCGCCGCAACGCCGCGCGCTCGGCATACTTCTTCAGCAGCTTCCAGCAGCCTTGGCGCGTCAGCCGCCGGCCGCGCGCGTTGACGAACAGCGCCGTCTCGGATCGGCCGCGAACGAAGCCGGGTCGCGACTGCGTCAGGTACGCCCGAAGCGCCTCAGAGGCGGGACGGCCGATCGGAACGATCCGCTCTTTCGATCCCTTGCCGAGACACCGCACCGTGCGCTCGTCGAGATCCACGTCGTCGACGTCGAGGCCGGTCAGCTCGCTGATTCGCAGGCCCGCGGCGTAGAGCGTCTCGAGCAACGCCCGGTCGCGGATCCCCGGTGCCCCTTCCACGGGAACGGCCGCGAGCAGCGCCTCGACTTCGTCCTGTTCGAGGGCTTTGGGCAGTGCCCGCGGCGTCCGCGGCGATCCGATCATCCATGCCGGGTCGAGCTTGGTCACCTCTTCGCGGAGCAAGTACCGGTGAAAGCCACGGACGGCAGCCAGGACGCGGGCGACGGTCGCAGCCGAATAGCGCTTTCCCGGCGCGTACTCGTTTTCCCGCAAATTCTCCAAGAACGCCCCGACCTCGGGCTCGCCGACCGCGGCCGGATCATCGATGCCGCGCTCGGTCAGGTCGGCCAGGTACAGCCGCAGGTCCCGGCGATACGCGGCGACCGTGTTCGGCGCGACGCCCCGCTCGACCGCAAGATGGTCGAGGTAGCGCTCCGCCAGTTGCATCAACACGCCAGGCGGATCGGCTTTCGGGTTCGTCGTCACCAACGTCTCCTGAGAAGGGGGGCCGGCTGCCGGGTGGGATCAGGCGCCGGAGAGAAGATCGCCGAGCGGCGTCCAAGGCATGCCGACGGCGGCGGCGACCGCTTCGTTCGTCACTCGACCGTCGTGCACGTTCACTCCCTTGGCAAGAGCCGAATCCGTCGCGACGGCGTCGAGTCCGGTCCGAGCGAGCGCGAGCACATACGGCATGGTCGCGTTCGCGAGCGCGTAAGTCGACGTGTGCGGGACGGCGCCCGGCATGTTTCCTACGCAGTAGTGTACCACCCCGTGGGTGACATAAGTCGGATGCGTGTGGGTGGTAACCCGGCTGGTTTCGAAGCATCCGCCCTGGTCGATCGAGATGTCCACGACGACCGCACCGGGCTTCATGTGCTTCACGAGATCTTCGGAAACGAGCATCGGCGCGCGCGCGCCGGCGACGAGCACGGCGCCGATGACGACATCGGCCGCCATGACCTCTTCCTCGATCGTCAGTGCTGCGCTCGCGAGCGTGAGGATGCGGCCCTTGTGGATGTGATCGACGTAGCGAAGCTTCGAGACGTTCTTGTCGAGCAACACCACTTCGGCTTCCAAGCCTTGTGCGATCCAGGCCGCGTTCATTCCGCTCATCCCGGCGCCGATCACCAGCACGCGCGCGGGGCGCACGCCCGACACGCCGCTCATCAGCACACCGCGGCCGCCGTTCGCGCGGTGCAGGTAGTTTGCGGCGACGTGCGGCGCCATGCGGCCGGCGATCTCGCTCATCGGCGCGAGCAGCGGCAACGAACGGTCCGGCATTTCGACGGTCTCGTAGGCGATGCCGGTCGTGCCGGACTGCACGAGCGCTTCGGTTACGTCCTTGTGTGCGGCCAGGTGCAGATAGGTGAAGAGCAATTGGTGTGCGCGCATCAGCGGAAACTCTTCCGTGAGCGGCTGCTTGACCTTGAGGATGAGGTCGGCCTCGGCCCAGACTTGGCCGGGTGAATCGGCGATGCGCGCGCCGGCGCGCACGTAGTCGGGGTCGAAGATCGACGAGCCGTCACCGGCGCCGCGCTCGATGACGACGTCGTGTCCGTCGCCGACAATTTCGCGCACGCCGACCGGCGTGATGGCGACCCGATACTCGGCCTCCATCACCTCTTTCGGTACCCCGACGATCATTCTGCTTCTCTCCCTTCGGCACGCCGGATTGTACCGGTCGCGCCGAAAGGGCTACGGCGGATCTATTCCGCCGCCGGGCTCTCCAATTGCCTGATCAGGGATCCAGTGACGGCGTCGAGGACGACGACAGTCTCATAAGGCGAGACGCCGCCGGTCGAGGTAGGGGTCGGACATGTAGCCCCGCGCTTGGCGCACTCCGTCCAATAGTAGCCGAGGTCCATCGACCAAACCTTTGACGTGTGGACGATCACGGCCCACGCCGGGACACTGGTGACTCCGGTGCGTTGATCGGTAAAGACGCCGAAGATGACCTCGGTGCAGTTCGCTTTGTCCGCCGGGAGCATGCCCAGGTCTTCTGCTTTGGAGAAGGCGACGCGACCGTCGTAGGTCGGCACGTCCGTGCCCTTCGCGGGAGAGAGGCGAGAACCGAACTGCGTGAAGCTGCGCGTCTCTGTCGTCCGAATGCCTTCGGCGGCCGTATTCGTGCAAGCGGATTCAGCCGCGCTCGCCGAAGCATCGCTCTGGGCGTTCAGTTGGATAGAGGGGTACTCACGGCCGCACGCCGTTGCCGCCAACCCCATCAGGGTGACACAGAGAAACATCGTCCTTGGCCGCACGGGTTGCCTCCTCATATCTATCCGCAGTCAATCGACGAAGTTTCGACATCGCTATCCCTTCTCTCAACGCCAGTCCGCGCCAAGTGTTCTACTGGGGGACGTTTGTCAATGGTTGCCCCAAGAAGAGTTCAGCAGATACCGACCCCGATCCTGGGCAGTCGGCTCAACCGGGTCCGCTTAGGCGCTCGACTCGACGTGCGTTCTCGTGCCGGCGCGGGCGACGGCGGCGGCGGCGAAGTCGCGGAAGAGCGGGTGGGCGCGGGTGGGGCGGCTCTTGAACTCGGGATGGAACTGGGTGGCGACGAACCAGGGATGGTCCGGCAGCTCGATGATCTCGACCAGACGGTCGTCGGCCGTCGTGCCGCTGAAGACCAAGCCGGCGGCGGCGAGCTGTTTGCGGTAGGCGTTGTTGACCTCGTAGCGGTGGCGGTGTCGCTCCAAGACCAAGTTTTCGCCGTAGGCGGCGTGCGCGTTGGTGCCGGGCGCGACCTTGCACGGCCACAGCCCCAGACGCATCGTTCCGCCCTTGTTGAGCACGTCCTTCTGATCCGGCATGAGGTCGATAACCGGATGCGGCGAGGCGGCGTCGAACTCGGATGAGTTCGCGTTTTCGAGCCCCACCACGTTCCGGGCATACTCGATCACCGCGCACTGCAAGCCCAGGCAAAGGCCGAGGAACGGGATGTTGTTCTGGCGCGCATAGGTGACGGCTGCGATCTTTCCCTCGATGCCGCGCACGCCGAAGCCGCCCGGCACCAGGATGCCGTCCACGTCGCCGAGCAACTCATGGGCTTTCCCCGGATCGGTCAGCTCGTCGCTCGCGACCCAGACGATCTCGGCGGTCGCGTCGCCGGCGATCGCGCCGTGGCGGACGGCCTCGACGACCGACAGATACGAGTCGGCCAGCGTCACGTACTTGCCGCACACGGCGATCTTGACGGTGTGCTTCGCGGTATTGATGCGCCGTACGAGCGCTTCCCACTCGGACAGGTCCGGCTCGGCCGCGTCCAGTCCCAAGTGGCGAACGACGGTCGCGTCGAGCCCTTCGTCGTGGAGCACGAGCGGGATCTCGTAGATGCTTCGCGCATCCATCGCGCTGACGACCGCGTCCAGATCGACGTCGCAGAACTGCGAGATCTTCTTCTTCAGCGCCGTCGACAGCGGCCGGTCGCTTCGGCACACGATCACGTCGGGCTGGATACCGATCGAGCGCAGCTCGGCGACCGAATGCTGCGTCGGCTTGGTCTTGAGCTCGCCGCTGGGACCGATGTAGGGGACGAGCGAGACGTGGATGAAGATCACGTTGGAGCGGCCGACCTCGTGGCGGAACTGGCGAATCGCCTCGAGGAACGGCAAGGATTCGATGTCGCCGACGGTGCCGCCGACCTCGGTGATGACCACATCCACGTCCTCGTTGACGAGCCGGCGGATGCGGCTTTTGATCTCCTCGGTAATGTGCGGGATCACCTGCACGGTCGCGCCCAGGAACTCGCCGCGCCGCTCGCGTGCGATCACGGTCGAATAGATGCTTCCCGTGGTGACGTTCGAGTCGCGCGAGAGGTTCGCATCGATGAAGCGCTCGTAGTGGCCCAGGTCGAGGTCCGTCTCGGCGCCGTCGTCGGTGACGAAGACCTCGCCGTGCTGGAACGGGTTCATCGTTCCCGGATCGACGTTGATGTAGGGATCAAGCTTCTGCATGACGACGCGGAGCCCGCGCGATTTCAGAAGCCGGCCGAGCGAGGAGGCCGTGAGGCCCTTTCCGAGAGATGAAGAAACGCCGCCTGTGACGAAAATGTGCTTGGCCATAAAGAAGATATCTCCCGAGGAACCATTCTCGAACAGCTTCCGAATTGGTGACGGGCCGGAGGGGCCCTCGGGGCATCATCCTAACAGGGCGGCGCCGAGGCTTCCAGCAGCGCGGTGTTACGGTTCGGCGTCGTCGCCGGACGAAATGCTCGGTGCGGCCTGTGGAAACAGGTCCATGCCTTCGGGAACGCGGCCCCAGGCGTCGGCGGCGCGCAGGAATCGGACCCGCAGGATCAGCCGCGACAGCGTCGGCCCTTCCGCGACAAGCGTGGCAAGGGCGAGGACGGCGAGCGTGATCAGCATGGTCGTGCGTGTCGAGATCAGCAGAGCGCTGGATCCGGCGATCGCGCCGAGCGCGCCGGCGCCCGCATCGCCCAGCATGGCCCGTTCGCGAAGATCGTCGGGAAGCGAGGCGAGGACCGCGCCGATCGCCGCGCACACGACGGCTCGGAGCGGCCCGGCGGCGATCGCGAGCGGGATCGCGCCGGCGAGGAAGACCTTGGATGCGCGGCCCGGTCGCAGATCGAACGCATTCAGCACGTGCGCCGACAGTGCGATGATCGCGCCGCCGGCCACGGCAAAGGCAAACCCGTCGGTCGCCGGCGCGGCGAGCGCAAATCCGACGGTCGCGCCGCCGATCATCTTCAGTCCGCCGGTGGTCAGGGTCCCTCGGCCGAGCGCTTGGGTGTGGCCGCGGAAGCCGCGCGCCCCGCCGGGCGAGGTCGCGCTTGTCGCATCGTCGTAGAGGCCGAGCAGCCCGAATGATGCGCCGGCGGCGAGCGGCAGGATCCACACGCCCGGAGCCACGACCGCGTCGGAGATCTCCGACACGAGCGCGAGCAGGCCGAGCGCGACCGAAAAGCCGGCGAAGACGGCGATTCCCAGACCGGTCGCGACCGGCACCCCCCGGTAATTGGGCCGGTGCAGCGGCGCGCCCGGGATGAGGCGGCTGATCGATAAACGCGTGGCGGCGGCCGCGAGGACGGCGGCGAGCAATGCCACGACGATGGTCACGGGGCCACGTTGCCGCGCTTCGGGGCCGGACGCAAGGACCTGCGCACGCGACGGGCGAGCGCGCCGGCCACACCAAGCCCTTGCTTGGCTCGGTGCGAGAAGCCTGCAAGGTCCCGTCCGGTGCGCGCGTGCGAGAACTCGCAGGGCACTTCGACGACCCGCGCGCCGGCGCGGACCGCGTCGATGGTCATCCCGGTCTCGACACCGAAGCCTCGCTCCAGCGTCAGGCGCTCGGCAAGGTCGGCGCGGAGCGCGCGCTGCCCCGACAAGGGTCGTGTCATGGCCGCGCCCGACAGCGCGGCGATGCCGCGCCGCGCGAACCGTTCGACCAGGCCGAACCCGGACCGGCCCGACGGCGCAGGGGCGGCGATGGCGAGATCGGCCTCGCCGGCGGCGACGGGCGCGATCAACCTGCGAAGCGCCGACGCGGATGCGGCGAGGTCGGCGTCGACGAGCAGCAGGATGTCGCCCCGAGTCTGCGCGGCGCGGATTCCCGCGGCGAGCGCGGCGCCCTTTCCACGGTTCCGGTCGAGGCGCACGACGCGAGCGCCGGCGATCTCGGCTTCGTGCGCGGTCGCGTCGGTGGAGCCGTCGTCGACGACGATGATCTCGTCGCAGAAGGCTTTGAGCGCTGCGACGGCCGGCGCGACTCGCCCGGCTTCTTGATATGCCGGCACGATCGCGACGACGCGGTTCACGGCGCCTGCTCGGCGCCCGGCGAGCCGGCAGGGATTATCGAGGGCGCGATCGCCGACGCGCCGCGGCGAACGCCGTAATGAGCGGCCGGCTCTCTCGCCGTCGCGGCGAGTGCCCACACGAGCGCGAGCGCCCCCGGCCACGTCGTCGCATGATCGATCGTCGCGATCGCTCGCGCGAGTTCGGCGACGCCGCGGACGCCGTCCACGAGCGAGGCGTCGGCGTCGAGCGGCTCGGCCACCGCGACGCGCGCGTTCGTCCGCTCGCCGGCGAGCATGCGGAGCAGCGGGATCGCGAACGTCTGATGATCGGGAACCGGCGTGGGCGTTCCCCCCGCCAGATACACGATGAGCGCGTTCGCGGCGGGAAATGATACTTCGGGCAGATCTTCGAGCTTGACGAAGCCGCCGCGGTCCAGCGCGCGAAGCAGATCCGCCTCGGCGCCGGCGTCGGCGGACGAGGTCAATCGGCGGCCGAGCGCCTCGCCGGCCCGGGTCATCAACGCCGGCCCGTCGCTCGCGTCGGCGTCGCCGCCGAGCGCGGCCGCAAGGTTCTCGCGCGCCCCAGCGTCCGGAAGAGACCACGCCGCGGTCAGGCGGATGCGCGCGGGCGTGGATGCGCCGGCGGCACGGAGCGCATCCGTCGTCCGGTCGATCAGCGTGCCGGGCGCGGCGTCTTCGATCACCAGAACCGCCGAGCGTCCGGCGAGCCGGCCGCTGATCGCCGGCGGCACGATCGCCTCTCCGAAGCGATCGTAGTAGGAGAGCTCTTGCTCGAGCCGGTCGGCTTCCTGACGCAGCTCGCCGTTGCGTGCGCGAAATTCGCGCGCGTCGGCCTGAAGGCGCCCGACGACGCTTTCGCTGATGACGGTCGTGCCCATCACGATACCGACGGCGAGCGCGAGGAACACCGCCACGATCGAGACGACGTGATACCGAAAGTTGATCATCTACACGATGTGCCGGATCCGGAACCACAGGTCCTGGAACCGCTCCCCCAGGTTCTCGATGAAAAGCCGAAGCCCCGGCGCGGCCGAGAACGCCACCACCATCGCCAGGAAGGCGCTGGCCACCATCAGCAACAGCAGCCCGCGCGAGATCTCCGTACGGTACAGCCGGTTCACTCCTTTGGCATCCACCAGCTTCGGGCCGACTTTCAAGCGAACCAGGAACGTGCTCGCCATTCCGGCTCGTCCCTTGTCGAGGAACTCGACCAGGTTCGCGTGCGTGCCGACGGCCACGATCAAATCGGCGCCGCGCTCGTAGGCGAGCAGCAACGCGATGTCTTCGCTGGTGCCTCCGGTCGCGAACACCTGCCCGTCGAGTCCCAGCGCGGCGAGCCGCTCCAAGCCGGGCGCGCGTCCGTCCGGGTAGCCGTGAACGATCAGCTCGGCGCCTGAGGCGAGGGCGGCGTGGGAGACCGAATCCATGTCGCCGATGATCATGTCGGGCTTCCATCCCTCGTCGAGTAGCGCGTCGGCTGCGCCGTCCACGGCGACGAGCAAGGGCTTGACGTCGCCGATGTAGCCGCGGAGCGTGCGCAGGTCCTGTTTGAAGTCGTGTCCGCGAACCACGACCAGCACGTGGCGGCCGCGAAAGTCGGTGCGGGTCTCGGGAATGCCTTCACCGCGAAGGATCGCGTCGCCTTCGGCTTGGAGGTAGTCCATCGTGTTGACGACGAACCGCTCCAGCTCTTCGCCGACGCTCATCTCCGCGTGCGCGATGCGCCGGACGATCTCGTCCTCGTCGAGGACGACTCCCTCGACGACGGCCGCCGGTCCGCGATAGATGCGGCCGTCCTCGACGCGGATCTGGTCGCCTTCGTGCACGACGTCGAATATGACCGGCCCGGTCGAGTCGACGACGGGAATGCCGGCGCGCGCCAGCACGAGGGGGCCCGTGTTCGGGTAGCGGCCGGTGATCGACGAGGAGGCGTTGACGACGACGGACGCGCCGGCGTCGACGAGCCCTTCCGCCGAGACGCGATCCAAGTCCTCGTGATCGATGACGGCGATCTCTCCCGGCCGCAGCCGGTGGATCAGGTCTTTGGTCCGGCGGTCGACTCGGGCGTAGGCGACGAGCCCGTCCGGGCGCCTTCGCGTCTTGCGCCACATGCGGCCGATTTTATCCGGCGCGGCGGCGGCTGCCCCCCGGCTCAATCCCCGGCTCAATCCCCGGCTCACTCGGGGCTCAATCGGGGGTCGGGAGGCCGAACTTGGTTCGGACCAGCCGCCAAAACGGCATCGGGTCGACGACGGCGAGCCGCAACCGTCGCGCGGACGGTCGCACGCGAACGACCGATCCGGGGCCGGCTTCGACCCACGGGCGTCCGTCGGGCGAGACGCCGACGCCGTCCGGTTCGGGCAGGACGGTGATCTGCACCTCTTCGCCCGGTCCGGCGACGATCGACCGGTCGAAGAACAAATGCGGCGACACCGGCGTGACGATGAGGCAATCGACGGCCGGGGACACGATCGGGCCGCCGGCCGAGAACGAATACGCCGTGGATCCGGTCGGCGTGGCGACGATGATCCCGTCGGCGGACAAGTCGGCGAAGGCTTCCCCGTCGATCGAGAGCCGAAGCTTGATCAACCGGCCCGGTTCGAGCTTGGCGATGCTGATGTCGTTGAGCGCCCAGAGGCGATGCCGGACCTCGCCGGCGGTCACGATCTCGCCGTCGATGGTGAGGCGTTCGGTGATCTCGAGGTCCTTGCCGACGATCCGGTCGAGTGCTTCGTCGAGCGCGTGCCGCTCGAGGGCGGCCAGGAAGCCGATGCGGCCGAGGTTCACGCCGAGCAGCGGCGTGCCGGATCGGATCGCGATTTGCGCTGCGTGAAGGAACGTTCCATCGCCGCCGAGCGCGAACATCAGGTCGAATCCGCGATCGAGTTCCTCGTCGGACGCGGCGATGACCGAGTCTTTCAGGCGGGCGGCGTGTTCGGGGGCCGCGGACACGGCGATCCCCCGCTCGGCGAGCGCCGCGGCGAGGCGGCGGCCGACCTCGACCGACTCGTCCCGGTCCGCGTGCAGCACGATCGCCGCCGTCTTCATCGCATGCCTCGCTTCGTCGCCGGCTTCATGGGGCGGCTTCCACCGCCTCGTCCATGAGCGTATCGGGTCCGTCGGGGCCGCCGCGCCGCAGATGCAGGAAAAACTCTCGATTGCCTTTGGGTCCGGTCAGTGGCGACGCCGTCGCCCCCGCCAAGCCGCATCCGGCGGCGCGGTAGGCGCCGGCGACCATCTGCATCGCCTCGCGCCAGGCAGCGGGGTCGCGGACGACGCCGCCACCTCGTGGGTCGCGGGGAAGCTCGAATTGCGGCTTGACCATCAAGACCAGATCGGCGCCGGGGGCGGCGACGCCGAGCAGCGCGTCGCGAACGGTGCGAAGCGAGATGAATGCGAGGTCGGCAACGACCAGCGTCGGTGGCGGCTTCAGGGATCCGGCGGGAAGCGTCCGGATGTTGGTGCGTTCCAGGACCGTGACGCGCTCGTCGTTGCGCAGACGCCAGGCGAATTGACCGTAGGCGACGTCGACGGCGACGACATGCGCGGCGCCGCGGCGAAGCAGACAATCGGTGAACCCGCCGGTCGATGCGCCCGCGTCGAGCGCGAATACGCCGTCGACGCGAACGGCGAGCGACGCGAGCGCGGCATCGAGCTTGTCTCCGCCGCGCGAAACGAATGCGGAACCGGACTCGGAACCCGGCTCGGAACTGGGCTCGGGATTGTGGATCCCCGAGCCGGGGTCGGGTGTCACGCGCCCGCGAGCTCGTCCAGGGCGGCGCGGAGCCGCGCTTCGAGCGATTCTGCCGCGGCGGCGCGCTCGGCCGGGTCGAGCGCGGCGATGCGTTCGAGTTCGGCGGTGATATCGGCGGAGAGGTCGGTCATGACGAGCTCATGATACGTCTGATCCGGCCAGGGGCCGTGGTAGTGTGCCTGCCCGTGGCGAGCGAGGAAGAAGTCGACCGGACATTGCACGATCTGGTCCGCCGGCTGGAGCAAGCCGATGTCGGATCGCGGTCGCTGCCGGAGCGGCGCTCGCTCGCGGTGTTCATCAAGGATCTCGACGTTTCGTATACGGCCATGTTCGGCGAGGGCGTGATCTCGGACCTGGTCAAGGAGGAGCCCACCGGCAACGAGGACGTGCGCATCTTCGTGTCCGGCGACGATTTGGTCGCGCTCGCTTCGGGCCGGATGGGTGTGAGCGGCGCGCTTCTGACCGGCCGCCTGCGCGTGAACGCCGGCATGAGCGACCTGCTGCTGCTCCGGCACCTGTTTTGATCCGTGTTCCGACCCGGTTCCTAGGTCGACGTCGCGGGGATGCGAAGGCGCATCAGTGCAGCCGTTGACGGACATTCGCGTGACATCTGCGGATGGGCGAGAACTTCATCGGGAATGTCGCCTCGCTCGATCGTCGTGAACCCGCATCGAGCGAAGAATCCTTCGGCATCCACCGTCGCCAGATACGCCTCGCGACGGCCCGAGCGAGCGGCCATCCGCAGCGCGCCGGCAACCGCGAGCGTCCCGGCGGCCTTTCGCCGGTATGCCGGCGCGACCGCAACCGAGCGCACCAGGGCCGCATGTTCACCGGCCGGATCCCACGCTGCCGTCGCGATCAACGTGTCGCGTCCGTTTTCCGCCACCGCGGTTCGGCCGGATCGTTCACGCACGTCGCCGGCTTGCAAGCCCCCGTCGTGGAGCAGCGTCGCGACGACCGGCAGGTCCGGTCCGGCGGCCGGCCGCACCCGGGGATGCGGCAGATCCACGAGCAAATCCGAGAGGCGCCGCAGGATCGCGTCCGGCCACACCGTGGCGGCGGCCAGCTCGGCAAGCGTTGTCGCGCCGGAAAGGACCAGCGCGCTCGGCCATCCCAACGCTTTCGCCGCGACGATGTCGGTCGAAATGCGATCGCCCACAACCAATGCCGGTCCGCCGTCCAGCTTTTCGCGCGCGATCTGCAGGATGTACGGCTCGGGCTTGCCCGCCACGAGCGGCTCCACGCCGGTTGCGGTTCGAAGCGCCGCGACGATCGCACCCGCTCCCGGCCGCTGGCCGTCCTCGGATGGCAACGTCGCATCCAGGTTCGCCGCGACGAACGCCGCGCCACGCCGGATCGCAAGCGTCGCGAGCCGCAGCTTGTCGTAGGTCAACGCTACGTCGATGCCGACCACCACGAGTGAGGCCACCGCGGCGGCTTCGCCCTCAACCGTGGTGAAACCGGCCTCGCGAACCGCCTCGACCAGTCCCGGCCCGCCGATCACGAATCCGGTTCGGCCCGGCGTCGGCGGGATCTTGGCCTCCAGCAGACGCCTCGTCGCCATCGCGGAGGTCACGACCTCCGAGGCGTCCCCGCCGGCGCCCATCGAGGCCAGCTTGGCCGCGAAGGTCGAAGCCGGCTCGGACGAGTTGTTGGTCACGAACGCGAAGCGCCGGCCGGCGTCGCGTAGCGCGCGAATCGTGTCGGGCGAGCCGGGAATCGGGTCGCTGCCCGTCCACACGACCCCGTCCAGATCGAGCACGAAGCATTGAAATCCTTGCGCCAAGATCACCGCGCCACGCTCCGTTCGATTCGTTCCAGCGCCCGGCGATAATCCTCGTTCTCGGGCCGCATCGCGACGGCGAGCTTCGCATGGCCGCGCGCTTCGATGATTCGCCCCTCCCGCTCCAGGCACAAAGCCAGGCCGAAATGGGCGTAGTCGTTGCTGGGGTCGATGCCGGCGGCGGCCGAGAACTCGTCCCGGGCCGCGACGGTTCGGCCGAGCGCGTAGTACGCGCGGGCGAGGCTTTCGCGGATGGATGCCTTTTCGGGTTCCATGTCACGCGCTCTCTCGAGGGAGGCAGCCGCCTCGTGGGCCATCCCTTCGGACAGCAGCGCGGCGCCTCGCTGATACAAGCCGTAGGCGGTCTCTTCCACCGTTCCGCTGCGCTCCTGTCTCGGGCGGTTCGCTCCGGTCTCCGCAGGATGCTATACACCGACGATGCCCGACGTCGCACCGTTCAACGGATATCGCTACGCCGCCGGCCAGGATCCGGCGGCGGTGACCTCGCCGCCCTACGACGTGATCTCGCCCCGGGGCCGCCAGGCGCTGGAGGCGGCCAGCCCGCACAACGTCGTCCGGCTCATCCTCGGGCCGCTCGGCGAGGAAGACGGGACCTATTTCCGGGCACGCGAGCTGCTCGACGCATGGATCGAGCAGGGAATCCTGGTCCGCGACCCGGAGCCGTCCCTATACCTATACGAGGAGCAGTTTCAGGTGGACGGCGAGTCTCGCCGGCAGATCGGGATTCTCGGCGCGGTCGAAATCTCGGGGGAGGTCTTGCCGCACGAGCGGGTCATGGGCCCGGTCGTCGAGGACCGGCTTGCCGTGATCCGAACGACCGAGGTGAACTTGTCGCCGGTCTTTTGCTTGTATTGGTCCGCGGATGACGCGGCCGCTCGGGTCATCGATGCCGTGACGGCCGAGTCCCCCTACGCGGATTTCACCGACGAGGACGGTGTTCGCCACCGGGCGTGGCGGATCGCCGACCCGGACCGGATCCGAGGGATCGCCGGGACGCTCGCGACCTCGCGGGTCGTGATCGCCGACGGGCATCACCGATACCGGACCGCCGAGGCATACCGGCAGGAACGACGGGCCTCCGACGGACCCGGGCCTTGGGACCGGATGCTGCTGTATCTGGTCGATGCCGAGCGGGACGGACCCGCCCTGCTTCCTATTCACCGGCTCGTCCACGGCGTGGCCGTCGAACACGCGCTCGAAGTGCTTGCTCCGCTGTTCGAGATCGAGGAAGCCCCGTCCTCCGACGCCGACGAGCTTGCTTTGCTCGTGAATGCCCAACGGGCGGCCGGCCGGACCTACGGCCTCCTCGGCCCGAAAGAAGCTTGGATCATGACACTTCGGGACGAATCGGAAGCAGCCGAGGCCACGAAGGGGGCCACGCAAGGGGGCGGCGACCATTGTCCGGCCTGGCGCGATTTGGACGTGGCGGTGCTCCACTCGCTGGTCTTCGACCGTCTGCTGGGCTCGGCCTCGGCCACCTACGTTCATCATCCGGCCGAGGCGGCCGAAGCCGTCGCCGCCGGCGATGCGACGTTCGCCGTTCTGCTCGCGCGGACTCCGACCGAGGCGGTCCGCGAGATCGCCGAGGCCCGCGATTCGATGCCTCCTAAGTCGACATTTTTCATCCCGAAGCCCCGGACCGGTATCGTCCTGCGGTCCCTTCGCGAATAGTTCGCGCTTTTTCCGGGAACGTTCCCTTGTTGGGCCGCTTCGGGCGTGTCAGGATCGAAATGACTGCGAACACGCCGAGTGACCGAACTTAAAGGATTCGATGCTTCTTCCATAGAATTGAACCCGGAACTACGAGTCGGGTGATTTCGCGTCAGCGAACCCGTCCGGCCGCCGCCGAAACCCCCTTCAATCTCGGCGCGGCAGGATCGGCGAGAGGGAGGCAACGACGATGAGGCGTGCCGGACGTTTCGACCGCAGGATCGTTCTGTGCGTGGTCTTGGGCCTGATCGGGACCGCATGCACGATCCAAGCGCCGCGCATCGTTCTGCAGGGCTCCGGCGGCGGCGAAGCCGTCCCCGGCGTCGTCGCGACCGGATCGACCGACGGAACCACCGTCGCCGGGACCAAGATCGGCGGCGGCAGCATCGGCGGTGGCGGCAGCGGACCCATCGTCGCGGACGACTCCTGCAAGGGCAAAGCGACCGACGTCGGCATCACCGCGACCAGCATCAAACTCGGCTCCACGTTCGCGATCTCCGGTCCGGTGTCGAACATCTCGGGACCGATCCTCAAAGGCGTGCAGGCATACCTGAACGAGGTCAACGCCAACGGCGGCGTGAACGGTCGCAAGATCGAGTTCAAGTACTACGACGACGGCTGGGACGCGCAGCGCGGCAAGTCCAAGATCAAGCAGCTCGTCGAGCAGGACAAAGTCTTCATGCTCGTATCGGTGCCGTCCTCGAACGGGCTCGACGCCGCGTCCGGCTACCTCGATCAGAAGAAGGTTCCGGTCCTTGGGACCTCCGGCCTGATCGAGACGCAGTTCAAGGCGCACATGCAATGGCCGGTCGGCACCTCGTCGCGCAGTGCGGCGCGCATCGGACTGATCAGCGCCACCCAAAGACTCCAAGCGAAGACGTTCGGGATCGTGTGGCTGGACCTGCTTGCCGGCTACGAGGCGCGGGACGCGATCTTGGATGCGGCGAAGCGCGGCTTCCAAGGCTTGAACGAAAAGTCGATCGTCGCGGATCGCCGGATCAGCATCTCGGAGCCGTCATTCGAGTCGGTCTGGAACGATGTGCAGAACCAGGCGCGAAAGAACGGCGTGGCGAGCGGCCGTCCCGACTACATCGTGCTGGCCATCGATCCGACAAACGCGATCAAAGCGATGCAGGCCGCGGAGCGGCTCGGCTTCCGTCCCGCGAAGGGATGGGGCGGCGCCGCTCCCCTCTTCCTGGACCTGGTGCTGCGCGACGCGCCCTACGCCGTCAAGACGGGGTTGGAGGCCGGGACGGCCTTCTTCCCGCCGGTCGGCCAGTTCGCAAACCAGCCGGCTGTGAAGAAATACGTGCAGGTCGTGCGCAAGTACTTCGCCGACGTCGACCTGAACAACCCGTACCTGCAGGGCGGCTACACCGGAGCGGCGCTGGCGGTGGACGTGCTCGAGAAGGTCGGCACGTGCGTCACGCGCGACCGGGTTATTCAAGTCGCGAACTCGCTGACCAACCATTCGCCGGCGGGGCTGACCAACCCGATGACGTTCCGGCCGATCGGCGTGGGGCCCGCGCATTACGGCAACACCTACGGCCTGGTCGTCCAGGCGGTCCCGAACGGAACCGCCGGGTGCACCCGCTCGATCGGATGCTGGAACGTCGTTCCGGCAAGCGGAAGCGATCCCTTCTACAAAGACCCGACGCCCGGCCGGTAGGGAGAGGCACGAGACCATGAAGTTCTATATCCAGAACATCATCCTCGGTCTGCCGATCGGCGTGATCTGGGCGCTGCTCGCGACGAGCGTCGTGATGATCTATCGCGCGTCCCGCGTGCTGAACCTGGCCGTCGGCGGCATCAGCATGATCTCGGCGTACATGTTGTTCCAGATGGCCAACAGCGAGCGGTGGGGCTGGCCGCTGCCGGTCGCCGTCGTGGTCGCGATCCTGTTCGCCGCCGCGATCGGCTACGTGATCGAACGGCTGCTCCTGCGGCCGCTGCGCGACCGCCCGACGCTGGTGTCGGTGATCATGACGATCGGCGTGCTTGCGCTCACGACCGAGATCGCCTCGCAGGTCTGGAGCGTGGACCGGCAGCCCGCACCGAACCTGCTCCCGACCGGCGCGATCCGTTTCTGGGGCATCGCGCTCGGCATCGACCAGATCCTGACGTTTTTCATCACGCTCGCGATCGTCGGCGTGGTCATCTATCTGTTCCGCGCGACGACGCTCGGTGTGGCGATGCGCGCTGTGTCCGACGACCGCCGGGCCGCCGCGCTGATGGGCGTTCCCGTGGACCGCGTCTCCAGCATGACCTGGATCATCGGGTCGGTGCTCGGCGCGGTGAGCGGCATCCTCGTCGCCCCGCAGATCGGGCTCACGCCGCTCGGCATGGTTTTCCAATCGATTCCGGCGCTGGCCGCGGCGCTGTTCGGCGGCCTGGTTTCGATCGAGCTGGCATTCATCGGCGCGATGGTGCTGGGCGTGATGTGGTCCGTGCTTCCCGGCGTCGAGCTGGGAGCGTGGCGGCTCCACGATCACGTGATCGGCGTGCAGCAGATCGCGATCTTCGCGCTCGTGGTGCTCTTCTTGGTGTTGCGCTGGCAGACACTGTTCGGTTCGGCCGCCAAGGAAGAGGAGATCTGATGGCGATCGCCGTCCGCGCCCCCGCCAAGCCGTCGATCCTGGTCCGGCAACCCCGACTTCGAACCGTCGGCCTGCTGGCGCTGATCGTCGCGCCGTGGGTGATGCCCGCGCAGCCCTGGTCGTCGATGGCCGTCGCCGCCGCGATCCAATCGCTCGCCTTGATCTCGCTGGTGGTGCTCACCGGCTGGGTCGGGCAGATCTCGCTCGCGCAGGCGGCGATCATGGGCGTCGGCGCGTTCAGCGCGGCGCAGGCGACCAATCATCTCGGCTTGGACTTCCCCTTTCACGTTCCCGTCGCCGGGCTTGCGGCCGCCGGCACCGCCGTGGTGATCGGCCTGCCGGCGCTGCGCATCAAAGGGCTGTATCTGGCGATCGCGACGCTCGCGTTCCAGTGGATGCTGGAAGAGAGCCTTCTGCAGATGCATTGGTTCTCGGGCGGGTTCAACGGCGTGACGATCCCCAATCCGACGATCGCGACCTACTCGCTCGCCGATGAGCGCCTCTTTTCCTACTTCGCGTGGGGCATCGCCGTGCTGCTGATCCTTCTGGTAGCGAACATGCGCGACTCCAAGACCGGACGCGCATGGTTCGCGATCCGAGGCAGCGAGATCGCGGCGCGCTCGATGGGCATCAACGTCACTCGCTACAAGCTGCTCGCCTTCGCCGTCAGCGGGTTCGTGATCGGCGTTGCCGGCTCGCTCAAGCTCAACACCGTCGGCTCGGCGACGCCCCTTCAGTACCTGTTCCCGTTCTCGATCACGTTCCTCGCGCTCGCCGTCCTCGGCGGCATCGGCTCGCTGGCCGGCGCGGTCACGATCGCATCGCTGTTCATCTTCCTCCAGGACTTCGGGTTCCCGCAGATCGCGCCCGGCTTGGCGCAGAAGGGCGCGCTGCCGATCCTCGCCGCCGCGCTGCTCGTCGTGCAGTTGATCACCAATCCCGGCGGTCTGGCTGCGACGAAAGAGAAGATGAAAGAGGACATGGCCAAACGGCATCTGCGAAAGAAGATGCGCGAGGCACGCAAGCATCCCGGCGGCGCGGCCGCGGCCGTCGCGACGGCTTCGCTCGACGAGGCTCGCACCAGCGTCACGGTCGCCGATCCCGACCTGGACGCGCGCCTGGCCGAGCGGCTCGCGATTCGAGGCGAGCGCACCGCGCGGGTGGAATCGCCGGCGCTGCTCAACGCCGAAGGGGTGACGGTGCGCTTCGGTGGTGTCGTCGCCAACGACGGCGTGAACCTTCAGGTCCGGCGGGGCGAGATCACCGGCCTGATCGGACCCAACGGAGCCGGCAAGACCACGCTGTTCAACACGCTCAACGGACTGATCGCGCCCGACGAAGGGCGGATTAGCTTTGCCGGCCGCGACGTGACCGCGATCCCCACACACGAACGGGCCGCGATGGGCATGGCCCGCACGTTTCAGATCATGCGGCTGTTTCCCCGCTTGACCGTCTTCGAAAATGTCATGGTCGGCACTCACTTGCAAAACTCGGCCGGCGTCGCATCCAACGTGCTGATGCTGCCGCGCAGCCGCGGCGAGGACGCGCGTTTGCGCGACCGGGTGCAAGAGACGCTCGCGCTGCTCGGCATCGACCATCTCGCCGACGAGCGAGTCGCCGGGATGCCGTTCGGAATCCTGCGGCTGGTAGAGCTGTCCCGCGCGCTGGTCGCCTCGCCGCAACTGTTGCTGCTCGACGAGCCGGCCTCGGGTCTGGACGTTTCCGAAACCGACGCCTTCGCCGAACACCTGATGCGCATCCGCGACGAGATGGGTCCTACCATCCTGCTGATCGAGCACGACATGCGCTTGGTGATGATGGTCTCCGACTACGTCTATGTGCTCGAGTTCGGAAAGAACCTCGCCGAAGGTGTGCCGTCAGAAGTGCAACGCAACCCGGATGTGATTGCCGCCTACCTCGGCGGAGAGGGGGTCACCCTTGGCTAGCGTCCTGCCGGCGACGGACCCGCTCCTTCGCGTCGAGGCGATCGACGTCTACTACGGCCACGTGCAAGCGCTGCGCGGCGTGTCGCTGGAGATCTATCCGGGCGAGCTGGTCGCGCTCGTCGGCGCGAACGGCGCCGGCAAGACCACCACGCTGCGCGCGATCTCGGGATTGCTGAGGCCGGTGGTCGGCCACGTCATGTTCGACGGGAAGCGGACCGACACGCTCTCGCCGGAGAAGGTCGTCGCGATGGGCGTTTCTCATCTGCCGGAAGGCCGCGGGATCTTCCCGTCGCTGACGGTGTTCGAAAACCTCCAGATGGGCTTCTACACCAAGCGCGGCGACCGAAAGTCGTTTGCGCACGGCGTCGAGCAGATGGTCGAGCTGTTCCCGCGCCTCGGCGAACGCCTCCAGCAAGCCGCCGGGACCATGTCCGGGGGTGAGCAGCAGATGCTCGCGCTGGCTCGCGCGCTCCTGCCCGGTCCGCGGCTGCTGATGATCGACGAGCTTTCGCTCGGGCTCGCGCCGGTGATCGTGCAGATGCTCTTCGAGCGGCTCAAGGCGATCAACGAGTCGGGGACGACGGTGCTCTTGGTCGAGCAGTACGTGAACCTGGCGCTGCAGGTCGCCGACCGCGCCTACGTGCTCGAAAAGGGACGCGTCGCGTTGTCGGGCTCGGCCGACGACTTGGCTCGCGACAGCGAGATCGTCCGCTCGACCTACCTCGGCGGACACGCACCCGTCGCCCAGGCGCCCGCGAAAAAGCCGGTTGAAAAGAAGCCCGTTTCGGCCACCAAGAAGAAGACGACATCGAAGAAGCCGGCAAAAGCAACGTCGAAGGCAACGTAGGAGGAACGCGCGATGGGTCTGATGACGAAGCGCACCACGGCCGCGAAGCGGCGTTGGTGGCGCGCCGCCGCGCTCGCCATGGTCGCATTGTTCACGTGGTCGTTCGTCGCATCGCCGAACACGGCCGCCTCGAACGCCGCCGACGAGGAAGAGATCATCGAACCGGCGCTGGCGGCCTATCACACCCTCGCCGACGCCGCGCCGATCCGCGGCCTGGTCGACCATCAGACCTATCTCGTCTCGTCCGAGCCGGCCGTCGCGCGCTCGACCAGCGAGGTCTCGCTTCCCTCGCAAGCGGCGTCCACGTCGTGGCTGGCCGACCTCGGCACCGTCAACGGCCTGCACGGCACCACGACCGGAAACAAGGTTCCGACCGAGACCACGGCCACGCAGCCGGGCGGCGATCCCGAGCAGGAATTTGCGATGCAGCGCGGCTCACTCGGCAACGACGAGCTGTTCCAGTTCGGCGCCGGCGTCTCGCGCGCGACGGCCGAACGGTCCAACCGTCCGCGCGGCTTCGGCCACTCCTACCTTGCGAACCTGGCGCTTCTGCCGGCGCCGGGAACCGCCGACGCGCCGCCGGGCAGCTACGACCCGCAGGCCGACGCCGACAAAGAGAAAGAGAATCCGCCGAGCCCCGGCGCCGACGATCCGCAGGCTTATACGCCGAACCCGAAGGCGCAGATGGCGATCCTTTCTATCGGATCCGTGGCGAGCACTGCCGACACGTTCCGCGAGGAGTCGAAGGTCGTCTCGATCGCCGTCGCCGAGTTGAACGGCATCAACATCGGCAACCGTACCGCCGACGGTCGCTGCACCAATTGCATCACCATCGATTCGATGCGGGTGGAGGCGCGGACCGAATCCGACGGCACCAAAGACGGCGCGCTCGCGAAGTGGCGAGTCCTGATTCACCGCGCCTGCCGCGTGGCGTTCACCAACGATCCGCAGACCGGCGCGGCCTACGAGGGCGTCCAGTGCCTCAACCCCAACCCCGACGGCTTCGTCGCCGCGATCGAAGGCTCCTCGGCCGACGACGGCCGCGAAGCGCTCACCGACCCGAACGCGCGCGGCATTCGCCAGATCGAGCAGGCCGAGCGGCTCAACGAGTTGTTCGCTTCGCTCGGAGACGCGCTCGGCACCGACATCGGCGTCACCCTGCGGGTCGCGACGGAAAAGGAGAACGCGGGCGTCGTCGACAAGGCCGACTACTCGGCCGCCGCCGTCGCGCGAGGCCTGGTGCTCGAGTTCCGCACCAGCGTCGCGACGACGGTCTTGGACGAGATCGCCGGCAACGAATCGTTGCGGAGCCTGATCCAGGTCGTCGACGGCGGCTGCGCGGCCGTGGCCGGCCCCGCCGGCGAGCAGTTGCCGCCGATTCCCCCGCCGGCGAGCGCGGTCGGCGTTCCCGCCGCGTGCGCGACCGGCGCGCTGCAGGCGGGCCAGACGCAGCGCACCTTGCGGATCGCGTTCGGTCAGGTCCGCGCCGCCAGCAAAGCCGTGCCCGGCGGCGGCGACTTCGGCGGCGACGACGACACCGGAATCCCGCCGTTCCCCGAGTTCCCGGTCATCGACATCCCCGAGATCGAGATCCCCGAGTTCAACATCCCCGCCGGCGGGGGCGGCAACACGACCGTGGTCTCCGGCCTGCAGGGCGGTCCGCTGAAGCTTCGCATCGACTGGTCGTCGATGGGAATCAAGCCGTGGGAGCCAAAAGACTTGGCGAAGGGCCTGCTCAGCGGCGGGATGGGGCTCGGCGTGTGGGCGCTGGTCCGGCGGCGCCTGCGACTGCTGTAGCAGGCCACGTTCGACCACGGCAGGTAATGTATACTGTGCTGTATATGGAGCGGATGCAGGTCTATCTGACGGTGGCCCAGCGGACGGCGCTCGCCAAGAAGGCAAAGGCGCTCGGCGTTCCCGTGGCGGTCCTTATCCGCCGCGCGGTGGACCGGTTCTTGGGAGTGAACGCCCCCGATGAGGACGTGGACGATGTCCTTCGACGCACGGCCGGTGCGCTCCCGGCCCTTCACGTCCCTGCGCGCAGCGAGTGGGACAGGGCGTTCGCCGCCGAGGATCCGCCGGACTATGCCTGAGTTCCTGGTCGATACCGACGTGCTGATCGACCACCTGCGCATCGGCTCCGGCCTGCCGACACCGCCGGAGCGGACTGCCTACTCCTCCCTGACCAGGGCCGAGCTGTATGCCGGCCGGCATGTCGACGAGGCCGTCGTCGATGATCTGCTTTCGATCCTCAGCGAGGTGCCCGTCGACCGGCCGATCGCCGAGGAGGGCGGACGTCTGCGACGCGCCCACGGCATCGGGCTCGCCGACGCGATCATCGCCGCGACCGCGATCGTCACCGGTCGCACGCTTCTGACTCGCAACGATCGGGATTTTCGTTCGGTGCGCGGGCTTCGGCGCCGGAGCCCTTGAATGACGCCACCGATCATCCGCTATCCCGACGGCATCATCGCGATCGACTGCGAAATGGCCGGCCACCGCGGTCTCATCGCCGCGTTCGTGATCGAGGGGCCGAATCCGATCATCGTCGAGACCGGTCCCGCGACCGTGATGCCCGATCTGACCGCCGGCCTGTCCGCGCTCGGGATCGGTCCCGGCGATGCCGCGACGTTCGTCGGGACCCACATTCACTTGGATCATGCCGGCGCCGGCGGCGACGTCGCCGCGGAGTACCCGTCGGCGATCGTGGCCGTGCACGAGTGGGGCGTCAAGCACATGGCCGACCCGTCCAAGCTGATGGCCAGCGCCTACCGGGTGTTCGGCGAACGCCTCGACGTGCTGTTCGGGCCGCTCAAACCGGTGCCCGCCGAGCGGCTCCGCGCGCTCGACGAAGGCGACACCATCGACGCGGGCGGCGGGCGGCACCTGCGCGTGCTCTACACACCCGGTCATGCACGGCACCACATCACGCTGCACGATTCGCAGACCGGCGCGCTCTTCGTCGGCGATTCGATGGGCGTGTATCTGCCGGAGGCCGGGATTCTGCGACCGGCCACTCCCCCGCCCGACTTCGACTTTCATCTGGCGCTCGCCGCGTTGGATCGCTACCGCGAATTGGATCCGGCGACGATCTACTTCTCGCACTTCGGTCCCGCGCCGGCCGGCCGCGACATGATCGCCGAAGCGCGCCGCAAGTTGATCGAATACGCGAAGATCGTGCGCGAGGCGATGCGCGCGAGCGAGGATCTCGACCACGTCACCGAGCGCCTCGTCGAGGCCACCGCCGACGAGTACGCCGCCGTGCGAGCCGACCCCGAACTCAGCGCCCGCTTCGACGCCCTGAACGCGTTCCGCTCCTCCGCCGCCGGGTATCTGCGCTACTTCCAACAGAACCCGGAGGCAGAAATCCCGGACCGCTAACCTGCGAAATCGGACATTTCTTCCGCCGATCCCGGCGCGTTATCGCTCTGATTCGCATCCCAGGCAGGAGACCTGCGGCCTGGGGCCGAATATTTCACGGCAAAGGGGACCTAGGGATGGGGAGAGGACGATGAGGAAGAGCTTGATCGTAGTGATGCTGGCCGTGCTCGCGATCTTCGGGGGTTCCGCGAACGCAGCCGACACCGTCGCGGCCGGCCACATCGGCGCAACCGGCGAGGCGACCCAGGTGAGCGAAGCAACCGAAGACGAAAATGGCGACCCGGTCGGCGAAGACATCTGGTCGATCGCGATGAACGCCTCGTTCGCCGGGCTCGTCGAGGGCGACGCTCCCGCGACCGCAGACTTGGCGTGCACGCTGACGGCGAACGGTATCGCCGCGACCAACCCGATTCCGGACGACAACCCGTTCTGGACGATCGAGTGCGCCAACGAGGACGCCACGTCCACGTTGCTGC
>Ga0214471_10000605_pt1 | contig 29995 bp, 31 predicted proteins | sample RVTome_5_FD_207665 | JGI IMG/M metagenome (GOLD analysis project Ga0214471, IMG submission 207665) | Soil microbial communities from uranium-contaminated site in the Upper Colorado River Basin, Wyoming, United States - RVT142D155 | ecosystem: Environmental > Terrestrial > Soil > Contaminated >... | reverse complement strand
ACAGCACCGCGCCGCTGCCGGTGCGCGAGCGCGTGGTGTTCCACGTCGAGAAGCTGTTCGACGCGCTCGAGATGATCGAGCTGTGCGCCACGCACTTCCCGGCGCTGGCGGCAAACGCGCGCTTGCCGTCCGTCAGCGGGTCCAGCGCGTACGCCGAGGCCGGTGGACTCATGAGCCGCCCGGTATTCCAGGCCTGGAAAAATATGCCGGCCTGACGCGCGCCCGCCACATCCACATCAAGGTACTCCCGGCGCTGCATGTTCCTCTGACTACGCAGCTTTACTTCAAGGGCGATCCCAACCTCCCGGGCGATCCCTGGGGTGGCCGCAAGCCTTCCCTCGCTCTCGATCTGAAACAGAATGGCAAGTACATGCGCAGCCAATTCGACTTCATCCTCGCAAGCGGTCTGTAGGCTGCGCCGCTGAAGCGCATCGCCGACGCTGTGGAAACATAAGGTGCTGCAACAGGGCGTGCTGCCCGTCGAAGCCTGAGCGCCATGAAGGCATACCGGAAGGTCGACTACCCGGTGGCGAACATTCGCCGCTTTCTCGAGCCCGGCCCGGTCGTCCTGGTGAGCTCGGCGTGGCGCGGCAAGGCGAACATCATGACCATGGGCTGGCACATGGTGATGGAGTTCGAGCCCTCGCTGGTCGGCTGTTACATCTGGGATCAGAACCACAGCCATGAAATGATCCGGCGCAGCAAGGAATGCGTCATCAACATTCCGACGCTCGACATGGCGGGCATCGTCGTCGGCATCGGCAATTCGACGGGCGCCGAAATCGACAAGTTCGCGAAGTTCAGGCTCACCGCGGTCCGCGGCACCAAGGTGAGCGCGCCGCGGATCAAGGAGTGCTACGCCAATTTCGAATGCAAGGTGGTCGACGCGAGCCTCGTGAAGCGATACAGCCTCTTCGTCCTGCAGGTGGTCAAGGCGCAGGTCGCGGTTGCGCCCAGGTTCCCGCGCACCATCCATTACCGGGGCGACGGACTATTCATGGTGTCGGGGCGGAACATCAGCCTGCGCAGTCGCTTCAGACCTGAAAACCTTTGAGCGCTGCTTAGCGCAACGTCAGGCGGCTTGAAATGAAGATCCTTGCGACCCTTCAAGGATGGTGGAAGAACACCCAGGACCTGCCCTTCCCGTTGGACATGCTCTGCCAGGGCGCCATGATCGCGGGCCCCACGATGCTCGTGTTCCTCGTCGTGCCGATCGTCGACTGGACGATCGACGCTCGCCCCATGTCCTACGCTCGACTCTGGACCTCGGGGGCGGGTTTCGCCTTCGCGGTGTTTCTGTCGCTGATCACGATCGGCGCCTGGGGTTTGGCGGCGCGCAATCCTGCAAGCCGTTGGGCGCTGGTCGCTGCGCCAATTGCGCCTTACATAGCGTCGGTGCCGTTCATGAACTCGGGCTTGCTGTCGAGGGAAGACATCTGGTTTGGAATCCTCGGCGGCTTGTTGATGGCCGCGGTCATCTACACATGCCTGTTTCATTTGCCTGCTGTTCGCCGGTATTTCGCGGGTGGCCGGGATGGTGATGTCCGTCAATCCGCTTGACGGCACGCCCGGCGCGGTCGCGCGGGAGGCGCCGCACACGCTGGTATGATCGCCCGCCATGCTGGGCCAGGATGCAGCGCTCCAGATCGAGACCGTCGCGAGCGATCCGGTGCTAACGCGGGTCCGCGCCACCGGCGAATGGACGTTCAGCGGGCTGAAGGAGCGGCGAGACGAGCTCCTGCGCGGTCTTGCCGAGCTCGAGCGCCAGCCGGCTGAAGGCGTCGCGTGGGACCTCACCGGAATCTCGGGGCTCGACGACGCGGGCGCGGTATGGCTTGCGCGGGCGGTTCGCGGCGCCGAGCGGGTCGAAGTCTCGCCGCGCCATCTCGAGATGCTCCATCAGGTCGGCGAGAGTCTCCTGGTGCCGGAGGAGAAGCCGCGCTTCGACCCGCTCTCGCCGGTAGCGTCGATCGGGCAGGCTGTCGCGCTGCTCGCGGCGCACCTGCGCGATGCGACCATGCTGCTCGGTCGCCTGGTGCACGATGCCGCGGGCCTGCTGCGGCGCCCGTCGGAGATTCCGCTGCGCGAGCTCTCGGCGGGGGTGTACCGCGCCGGCGTGACGGCGCTCCCGGTGACGATGCTGGTCGGGTTTCTGGTCGGCATGGTGCTGACCTATCTCTCGGCGCTGCAGCTCAAGCGCTACGGCGCGGACCTGCTCGTCATCAACATCGTGGGCGTGGGCGTGCTGCGCGAGCTCGGCCCGATGCTCGCCTCGATCATCGCCGCGGGGCGCTCGGGCTCCGCAATGACCGCGCAGCTCGGCGTCATGCGGGTCACCGAGGAGATCGAGGCGCTCGCGGTAATGGGGGTCTCGGTCACCGCGCGGCTGGTGCTTCCCAAGGTGCTCTCGCTCGCGATCGCGCTGCCGCTGGTCACGTTCTGCACCGATATCGCCGCGATCGCAGGTGCCATGCTGGTTTCGAAATTCACTCTCGGCATCGCTCCCGCCGCGTTCCTGGAGGTGCTGCCGCGGGCGGTGAAGGTTGTGAATTTCTGGATCGGGGTCGAAAAATCGGCCGCGTTCGGGTTCGTGGTCGCGTTCGTCGCCTGCCATTTCGGCCTCCGGATCCTGCCGAACACCGACAGCCTCGCCGTCGGCGTCACGCGCTCGGTCGTCGCCGCCATCACCTGTGTGATCATTCTCAACGCGATCTTTGCGATCCTGCTTAGAAATGTCGGCTGATTCCCTCGAGCACATCATCGAGATCGACGGGCTCGTGACGCTGGTCGGTAAAGGGCACGTCCTGCACCGCGACCTGAACCTGCAGGTGCGGCGCGACGAGGTGATGACGCTGGTCGGCGGCTCGGGCAGCGGCAAGACGCAGCTCCTGCGGGTGATCCTCGGCCTGACGCGCCCGTACGCGGGCACCGTGCGGGTGTTCGGCGTGTCGTGGGACGATCCCAAGGCGAAGAAGGTGCGCGACGCGCGCCGCCGCATGGGCATCCTGTTCCAGGGCGGCGCTCTGTACTCCGCGCTCAGTGTCTACGACAACATCGCGTTTCCATTGCGCGAGCGGGGCGGGCTCGACGAGGACGAGATCCGGACCATCGTGCATACCAAGCTCGCGCAGGTCAAGCTCGAGCCGCGCGACGCCACGCTGCTGCCGGCGAGCCTCTCGGGAGGCATGGTCAAGCGGGTGGCGCTGGCGCGTGCGCTCGCGCTTTCGCCCGACCTGCTGATCCTCGACGAGCCGACCGCGGGGCTCGACCCCGAGCGCTCCGAGCGCTTCGTGCGCCTGATCCGGCGACTGCGGAAGCGCCAGAGATTCGCGGTCCTGATGGTCAGCCACGACCTCGACACGCTCTATCAGCTCACTGACCGGGTCGCGATGCTCGCCGATCAGCATATAATCGCCTGCGATTCGCTCGCGGAGGTGCGCGAGCTGCAGCATCCTTTCGTGCAGAACTTCTTCGGGGGAGAACGGGGCCGCCGCGCTCTCGAGCACGGCTGAGCGCCCGCGAACAGCGCGCATGGAAAGCCGGGCGTATGCGCTTCTCACTGGGCTGTTCGTGATCGGCTTGGCGGTCGGCCTCGTCGTATGGGCGAACTGGCTCGCAAAGGTGCCGCTCGAGCGCGTGCCCCAGAGGATCGTGTCGTCGGTGCCGGTCACCGGGCTCAACCCGCAGGCGCAGGTGCGCTACCGCGGCATCGCGGTCGGCCGCGTGACCGCGATCGGCCTCGATCCGCGAGACTCCCGGCGCATCCTGATCTCAATCGAGATCGACAAGGACATTCCACTGACGCGCGGCACCTACGCGCAGCTCGGCATCGAGGGCATCACGGGGATCGCTTATGTGCATCTGCTCGACGACGGCAAGGACCCGCAGCCGCCTGGGAAAGCCGCCGACGGCGTGGCCGAGCTCCTGCTCAAGCCCTCGTTCATGGACGCGATCGCCGACCACGCCGAAGGCGCGCTGCGCGAGGCGCGCGAGCTGATCGCCTCGGTCAACGCGCTGCTCACGCCGGAGAACCGGGAGCGGATCGCCACCATCCTCGCTTCGCACGAACGCATCGCGGCGAATCTGGAAAAGACCTCGCAACGCATGCCGGGCACGCTCGCACAGGTCGAGGCCTGGCTCTCCGAGGACAACCGGCGCCTCGCGCGCGGCGCGCTCGAGCGCGTGAACGAGACCGTTGAGGCGCTGCCTGAGCTGGCCCGCGAAACCCGCCAGCTGGTGCGCGACACGCGCGAGCTCGTCGGCCAGATCGGGCGTCTCAGCGCCGAGGCGCAAGAGGCGGCCGGAGCGCTGCGCGAGGACACCTTGCCCCGCGTCGGCGCGCTTGCAGAATCGCTTGAGCGCAGCGCGCAGCGCGTCGGGCGCTTGGCGGCCGATCTCGATCGCCAGCCCGAGAGCGTGCTGTGGGGCAGGCGCGCGTCGCAACCCGGGCCGGGCGAGCCCGGCTTCGAATGAGGCACTGGCTGCCTTTCGCTGCCGCTGCGCTGGTCAGCGCGTGCGCAGGAACCGGCGGCAGCCCGACGGCGCCGCGAAGCTTCGATCTCGGCATCGCCGCGCCGGGCGCCCAATTGCCCCCGATACGGATCACTGCGGTGCGCGCCGCGATGCCGTTCGAAAGCGATGCGATGCACTACCGGCTGGCATGGCGCAATCCCTCGGAGCTCGCCTCGTATGCAACCAGTCGCTGGGCGGCGCCGCCCGCGGAACTGCTGCGCAGGCAGCTGCTGCGCGCCTTACCCCCGAATGCCGGGGCACGGTGCGCGCTGGAAATCGAACTGCAGGAGTTCACCCAGGTTTTCGCGTCGCGCGACGCAGGCGAGGCTCGCATCGAGCTGCGTGCGACGCTTTGGAACGCCAACGAGCGCGTCGTGGCCCGCGGCTGGAACATTTCCGAACCCGCGCAGGGTTCCGATGCGTTAGCCGGGGTGGCGGCATTCGCGCGCGCCTCTGACCGGGTGATTGCAACGCTCGCGGACTGGATCCTGGCGCAGCCCGCGTGCCGCTAGCGCCGCTTCGCCCGAGCTGAAGTACCGCCCTTCTATTCTTAAGAGGTTCCCCGGCCGCGTGCCTTCGAGTATTCCCGGTCTCGCAGCAGCCGGCGCAGGAGCTTGCCCGAGGCGTTCTTCGGCAGCTCGGCGACGAATTCCACCTCGCGCGGATACTTGTAGGGCGCAGTGGCGCGCTTGACGTGGTTCTGCAGCTCGGCGGCGAGCGCGGCAGAGGGCTCGTGTCCCGGCTTTAGCACGACGAACGCCTTGACGATCTCGCCGCGCTCGGCGTCGGGCTTGGCCACGGCCGCGCTTTCCTGCACCGCCGCATGCTCGAGCAGCGCGCTTTCGACCTCTGTCGGGCCGATGCGGTAGCCCGCCGAGCTGATGATGTCGTCGGCGCGGCCTTCATAGAACAGATACCCGTCCTGGTCAGCGCGCACCATGTCGCCGGTGAGCCAGACCTCGCTGCCGTCGATTCGCGCCTTGCCCGCCGCGGTGCGCTCGGGCTCGTTCCAGTAGCCGAGCATCATCTGCGGATTGGGCAGCCGTATCGCGAGCTGGCCCGTTTCGCCGGCGCCGAGCGGGCGCAATACTTCGTCCAGCACTGCGACCTCGATGCCGGGCTGCGGCTTGCCCATCGAGCCGGGCTTGACCGGCAGGCACAGGTAGTTGAGCACCGTCATCAGAGTCTCGGTCTGGCCGTAGCCGTCGAGCAAGGGAACGCCGGTGTTCTCCATCCAGCGGCGCACGATCTCGGGGTTCACGGTTTCGCCCGCGGAGACCGTGACGCGCAGCGCCGAGAGATCGTGCGCGCGCGCGTCCTCATCGACCAGGCGCCGGAACTCGGTGGCTGCCGCGCAGAAAACGGTTACGCGGTACTGCGCCAAAAGCTCGAGCCGGCGGCGCGGGTCGAAGCTTCCGTCGTAGAACAGCACCGCCGCGCCGCTGCTCCAGGGGCCGAACAGGATGCTCGTGCCGGCCTTGCTCCAGCCGGTGTCGGCGGTGCACCACATCAAGTCGGCCGGTTTCAAATCCTGCCAGGTGAGCGAGGCGTAACGCCAGGCGAAGAGCGCGCGCGCAGCGTGCGTTACGCCCTTGGGATGGCCGGTCGAGCCCGAGGTGTAGTACATCGCCACCGGGTCTTCGGCGCCGATTTCGGCGGCCTCGCACTCGGGCGACGCTTGCTCTATCGCCCGTTCGAAGTTCCGCCAGCCCTGGGCCCCACCCACCGCGAGGCGCAACCGCAATGCACCCAGAGCGTCGAGCTTTGATGCGCTCGCGCTCGTGGCAATCGCGCCCGCGGCGCCCGAATGCTCGACGCGAAAGCGCAGGTCCTTCTCGGTGAGCATCTCGATGCACGGGATTGGAATGACGCCGATGCGCAGGCAGCCGAGCATTGCAATTTGCCACTGCGGTACGCGCGGCAGCATGACGATGCAGCGCTCGCCCTTGGCAAGGCCGCCGGCGCGCAGAACGTTTCCCAGACGGCGCGAGAGCGCAGCGATCTCGGCGAAGCTGTAGCGCTGCTCGGCACCCGCCTCGTTGCACCAGATGAGCGCCAGCTTGTCCGGGTCCCGCGCCCAATGGTCGACGACGTCGCGCGCGAAATTGAAAGTCTCGGGCAGCGTCCAGCGGAATTCGCGGCAAGCCTGATCGTAATCACGCACGGACGCCTCACACTCACAGCGATGATCGGGCCTTAGAGCGCTTCGTAGTGCTCGGCCATGCGCTTGCGCATCGCCTCGTCCGGCAATGCGCCTCGTCCGGCGGCCAAATTGTCTTTCATGTGGGCCGGGTTGCCAGTGCCGGGAATGACGCAGGTCACTGCAGGGTGGCCCAGGATCCACTTGAGGAAGTACTGCGCCCAGGAGGCGACGCCGATTTCGGCGACCCAGGGCGGCAGCGATTTGCCGCGCACGCGCCGGAACATCGCGCCCGCGCCTAGGGGCCGGTTGATGATGACCGCGACGCCGCGCTCCTGCGCGACGTCGAGCAGGCGCCGCTCCGACTCGCGCTCGGCGAGCGAGTAGTTGATCTGCACGAAGGCATAGGCGCCGGTCTTGAGCCAGCGCTCGAGCTCCGCGTAGGCCGACGAAGTGTAGTGCGTGATGCCGATGTAGCGCACGCGTTCCTGCTGCTTCCAGTCGAGCAGCGTGCGCGTATGCGTGGCAATGTCGACCAGATTGTGCACCTGCATCAGGTCCATCTTGTGCACCCGCAGCCGCTTGAAGGAGAGCTCCATCTGCCGCACGCCCTCGGCGCGGCCGCTGGTCCAGACCTTAGTGGCGACGAACAGCTTCGGGCGCAGGCCGAGCTGCTCGCTCAGCTCGCCGACCACCGCCTCGCTTGCACCGTACATCGGCGAGGAATCAATGACCTCGCCGCCGCCATCGCTGAAAAGCGTAAGCACTTCGCGCAGCGGCGCGCGCTCCGCCGGGCCGGCACCGACGTCAAAGTTCTGCCAGGTGCCCAGTCCGATCGCCGGCAAGCGCTCGCCCGAGGCGGGGATCGGGCGAGCGATCATCGATCCAGATTGCGGCGAGGCGATCGCGCCGCTCATGGCAAGCGCCGCAGGCGCGCCGGCGAGCAGCCCAAGCGCCCGCCGGCGGGAAAAGGAGAACGTCGATCTGACCATGCTCGCATACTAGACACCGTTCCTGCGCAGGCGTTCGTCGCGCCGGCCGAGCCACAGGCCGGTCGCGGGCCAAGCGCCGGCCACTGGCACGGCGAGATAGGCGATCGCCGGGAGTCCGGCGCCGGGCGCAGCATGCAGTACACGCACAGCAGGAAAACGAAACAGGCGAACTCCGAGGCGAGCGCCGGCAGTTCGCTCGCTTGAGCGCGCTGCGGCTTCGCCGGCAAGTTCGGCGCGAGCGCGGACATCAGGGAATTCGTCATGGGCAATTCGCTCCAGGCTGGTATATTAGCCGCGCCGCTTGGCGTGCCAGGGAGGAAAGATGAGCACCGGAGGCTGGATCTTTCTCGCAGTGGTTGTCGCGATCGCCGCGTTCGCGATCATGGTCTACAACCGGCTGGTGACGCTGCGCAACCGCTTCAAGAATGCGTTTGCACAGATCGACGTCCAGTTGAAGCGCCGCTACGATCTGATCCCGAACCTGATCGAGGCCGCCAAGGGCTACCTCGCACACGAGCGCCAGACGCTCGAGGCGGTGGTGGCGGCGCGTGGCGCAGCGGTGAACGCCGCGCAGCGCGCAGCGGGCGCGCCGGGCGATCCGGCCGCGATGCAGGGCCTGGCGAACGCCGAGGCGGGCCTCACCGGCGCGCTGGGGCGGCTGCTTGCGGTGTTCGAGGCTTATCCCGACCTGAAGGCGAACCAGAACATCCTCCAGGTGCAAGAGGAGCTTTCCAGCACCGAGAACAAGATCTCCTTCGCGCGCCAAGGGTACAACGACTCGGTCATGGACTACAACACGCAGCGCGAATCGTTCCCGGACAACATCTTCGCGGGCATGTTCGCGTTCGGCCCGGCCGAGCTGCTGCAGGCGACTGAGTCGGCCGAGGAGCGCAAAGCACCGAAGGTGTCTTTCCAGTAAGGCACCCAAGGTGTCTGTCCGGTAATAATGGCCGCGGGGCGCGGCCACCGTGAATTTCTTCGAAAACCAGGACCGTGCACGCCGCACTACGCGTTGGCTGGTGCTGCTCTATCTACTCGCCGTCGCCGCGGTGATCGGCGCGGTGTGCCTCGGGATCGGCGCCGCCTACGCGCTTGGCGCGCTCTACGGCGCGCTGCCGCCGGCGCAGGTGGTAATGGTCGACTACGGGCGCATGGCGGCCTCGTTCGGCGGGTTGATGCTGCACGGCGTGCCGCCAGCGCTCTACGGCTGGGCCGCCGCCGCGACGGCCGCGGTGATTCTCGGCACGACCGCCTACAAGGTAGTGCGGCTGGCCGGCGGCGGCGAGTCCGTCGCCGAGATGGTCGGCGCGCGCCGCATCGAGCCCGGCAGCGCCGACCTGCTCGAGCGGCGCCTGGTGAACGTGGTCGAGGAGATGGCAATCGCCTCGGGGATCGCCGTGCCGCCGGTCTACGTAATGGATGGCGAGCACGGCATCAATGCCTTTGCCGCCGGCTACTCGCCGAACGAGGCGGTGGTCGCGGTGACGCGCGGCACGCTCGAGAAGCTCAACCGCGACGAGCTGCAGGGCGTAGTCGGGCACGAGTTCAGCCACATCCTGAACGGCGACATGCGCCTGAACGTGCGCCTGATCGGGATTCTCTTCGGCATCGTGGTGATCGGACAATTCGGCGAATTCCTGGTGCGTTCGACCGCCCGCACCATGCGCGCCACGAGCCGCGAAGGCCGCGGCGCGACGATCCTCCTGGTGTTGGTCGGCATCGCGCTCACCGTGATCGGTTACCTGGGCCTGGTCTTTGCGCGCCTCATCAAGGCGGCGATCTCGCGCCAGCGCGAATTCCTCGCCGACGCCTCGAGCGTGCAGTTCACGCGCAACCCGGACGGCATCGCCGGAGCGCTCGACACGATCTCGACCAGTACGTCCGGCACCCACGTCGCGCACCTGCATGCCGAGGAAATGAGCCACATGTTCTTCGCGCAGGCCGTGGCGAACTGGTTCGGCGCCGTGTTCGATACGCACCCGCCGCTCGACGAGCGCATCCGCCGCGTTCACCCGCGCTTCCCGCGGCGTGAGTACCGCAGCGCGCGGGCCCACGCGCCGCCCGGCGCCGGCCCGCGCGAGGTGGCGGTGATCGACGCCACGGGCAAGGTGGTGAAGACGATCGGTGGGCGCGACTGGGGCCGCGCCGCGGGCGCCGAGGCGCTTGCCGTGCTCGGCGCCACGATCGGTACCGCGACGCCGAAACACGTCGATCACGCGGCGAATCTGCTCGCCTCGCTGCCTCAGGCGCTGCGCGATCTGCTCGCGACCCCCGAGGGCGCGGAGGCGGTCATGTTCGCGCTGACGCTCGAGCCGGATGAGCCTGTGCGCCGTCGCGAGCTCGATGTGCTCGGCGCGCGGCGCGGGGTGGATGCGATGCCCGCCGTGGAGCAAGCCTACGCGATGACGCAGTGGTTCGGCCGGGCGTACGCGCTGCCGCTGATGGAGCTCGCGCTGCCCTCGCTCAAGCGCCGCGAGCAAAAGGCGCGCGACGCTTTCATCGAGGATTTCGGCGCCTTGATCGAGGCGGACCAACGCATCACGCTGACCGAATTCGTGATCTTTACCTTTCTCAAGCAGCACCTGCGCGAGGGCGCGGGACGGCCGCTGCCTGCAACGTTCAAGAACGTCTCCGAGGTCGCGGCGGAGGCGCACGTGGTGCTCTCCCTCGTGGCGCACGCGGCGCGCGGCGACGCGGCGCTCGCCTTTAAGGCGGGGGTGCCGGCACTGGGAATCGAGCTCGAGGCGCCGCTGCCGGTGGGCGAGCTCTCTGCGCGGCGCGTGAGCGAGGCGCTCGAGCGGCTGCGGGTGCTCGCGCCGCTGCAAAAGCCGAGGATCCTCAAGGCATGCATGCAGACGGCCAACGCCGATGGCGCGTTCGCGTTGCCGGAGGTGGAATTGCTGCGGGTCGTCGCCGCGACGCTGGATTGTCCGATCCCCCCGCTTCTGATGGCGCTCGATCCGGCGGCGCTGGCGTCCTGAGCCGCTGTCTATAATGGCCCATCGCAGAGCGCGCGAGCGCACGCGCGTCCAGATGACCGCCCCGAGTTCCCCGCAAGCCTACGCCGACGCGCGCGCGCTGGCATCCGAGCTGCGCCGCAGGCTGCGGGGCGAAGTGCGCTTCGACGCGGGCAGCCGCGCGGTGTACTCGGCCGATGCTTCCAATTACCGCCAGGTGCCGATCGGCGTGGTCATCCCGCGCTCGGTTGACGATATCGTCGCCGCGATGGAAGCCTGCCGCGAGCACCGCGCGCCGCTCCTGGCGCGCGGTGGCGGCACCGCTCAGAACGGACAATGCGTCAACGTGGCGGTGGTGATCGACTGCTCGAAATACCTTAACCGTGTGCTCTCCGTCGACCCGCAGACGCGCCGCGCGCGCGTCGAGCCGGGTGCGGTGTGCGACGCACTGCGCGACGCGGCCGAGGCGCACGGCCTGACCTTCGCGCCGGACCCGGCGACGCATTCGCGTTGCACGCTCGGCGGCATGATCGGCAACAACTCCTGCGGTCCGCACTCGCTGATGGCCGGCAAGACAGTAGAAAATATCGAACGGCTGGAAGTGCTGACGTACGACGGCGCGCGCTTCTGGTGCGGGCCGACTGCGCCCGAGGAGCTCGCGCGAATCATTGCCGCGGGTGGACGGCGCGGCGAGCTCTACGCCGGCATGAAGGCGATCGCCGACAGGTACGGCGAGCTGATCCGCGCACGCTTTCCGAAGATCAAGCGCCGCGTCTCGGGCTACAACCTCGACCAGCTGCTTCCCGAGAACGGCTTCAACGTGGCGCGCGCGCTGGTCGGCTCGGAGGGCACCTGCGCGATTACGCTCGCGGCCGAAACGACGCTGGTGAAAAGCCCGCGCAAACGCGTGTTGCTGGTGCTCGGCTTTGCGGACATCACCCTCGCGGGCGACGTCGTGCCCGAGGTGCTCGCCGCGCAGCCGATCGCCTGCGAGGGCCTGGACGAGAAGATCATCGGCGGTCTGCGCGAGCGGCGCCTGAAGCTCGAAGACGTCGGCCAGTTGCCGGCGGGCAGCGCCTGGCTGATGGTCGAGTTCGGCGCCGACTCGCGTGGCGAGGCGGTGGCGAAGGCGCGCGCGCTCGAGGACGTGATGGTGGCCCGCACGCAGGTGAGCCACTGGCTGATCGAGGACCAGGCGATGTTCGCGCGCATGTGGTCGATCCGCGAGACGGGGGCCTCGGCCACCGCGCTAAACCTGCAGGGTCACGGCGCGGACCCGGTGGTTGGCTGGGAGGACGCGGCGGTGGATCCCCTTCGCCTGGGCGATTACCTGCGCGAGTTCCAGGCACTCATCGACCGCTTTGGCTACCGTACCTCGCTCTACGGGCATTTCGGCGACGGCTGCATCCACGCTCGCATCACCTTCGAACTGCGCACGCCCGAGGGTCTCGCGCACTGGCGAGCGTTCCTCGCCGACGCCGCGGCGCTGGTGGTCAAGTACGGCGGGTCGCTCTCCGGCGAGCACGGCGACGGGCAGGCCAAGGCCGAGTTCCTGCCGGCGATGTTCGGCCCGGAGTTGATGCGGGCTTTCGTCGAGTTCAAGCGCCTGTGGGATCCGGAGAACCGGATGAACCCGGGCAAGCTGGTCGACGCGCGCGGTAAGGTGCACCGCGCCGATGAGAACCTGCGCCTCGGTCCGGATTACCGGCCGGTGACGCTCGCTACGCGTCTCGCGTTCAAGTCCGAGGTCGGCGACGGCTTCACGCGCGCAACCGAGCATTGCATCGGCACGGGCAAGTGCCGCGCCCAATCGGGCGGCACGATGTGTCCGAGCTACCGCGCAACGGGCGAGGAGCGCTACTCGACGCGCGGCCGCGCGCGGCTGCTGAATGAAATGCTGCGCGGCGAAGTGATCACCGACGGCTGGCAGAGCGACGAAGTAAAGGAGGCGCTCGAATGGTGCCTGGCGTGCAAGGGCTGCCGCAGCGACTGCCCGACGCACACGGACATGGCGAGCTACAAGGCCGAGTTCCTGTCGCACTACTACGAGCGGCGCCTGCGCCCGCGGCAGGCGCACTCGATGGGGCGCATCGGCGAGTGGGCACCGATCGCAGGCGCCGCGCCCTGGCTGGCGAACTTTCTAACCCAGACGCCGGGGTTGCGCGGCGTCGCCAAGCGGCTTGCAGGGATCACCCTGCAGCGCAGCCTGCCGCGCTTTGCGGCGCGCTCGTTTCGCTCCGGCTTCGCCGGGGGCCAAAGGCTGAGCGGAGGCGATCCGGTGGTGCTCTTCGCGGACACCCTCAACAACTATTTCCGGCCGACGACGGCGCACGCCGCCGTCGAGGTGCTCGAGGCGGCGGGCTGTCAAGTCGAGGTGCCGTCACGGCGACTCTGCTGTGGCCGACCGTACTACGACTTCGGCATGCTCGATGAGGCCAAGGCCGCGCTCGGGCGCGTTCTCGAAGCACTCGCCCCGGCGATCAATGCCGGCACGCCGGTGGTGGTGCTCGAGCCGAGCTGCCTGTCGGTGTTCCGCGACGAGCTCAGGCAACTGCTGCCGGGCGACGCGCGTGCCGCGCAGCTCGCGTTGCAGACGATGTCGCTCGCGCAGCTGCTCGAGACGCGCAGCTGGAAGCCGGCCGCGGCGCGCGGCGCGCGGCGCGCGCTGGTGCACGGGCATTGTCACTACAAGGCGCTCTTCGGCATGCAGCCCGAGCTGGCCCAGCTGCGCGCGACGGGTGTCGAGGTCGAGGCGCCCGACACCGGTTGCTGCGGCATGGCCGGCTCCTTTGGCTTCAAACCAGCGCACTTCGAGGCCTCAAAGCGCATCGGCGAGCAGGTGCTGTTGCCCGCGGTACGCGGCGCGGCCCGTGGCACGCTGATCGTCGCCGACGGGTTTTCCTGCCGCGAGCAGATCGAGAGCCTGACCGGACGCGAGACGCTGCACCTGGCGGAGGCACTCGCGCGTTCCCTGCCGCAGGGTAGCTGAACCCGGAAATTTCCGAGGTCCCGCCGCGTCCGCGATGGGTTCCGCCTCCGCGTTCGCGTCGGCTGGGCTCTAGAATCGGCGCATGCGCCGGTTCGTGCTCGCCCTGTTCGCCATGGCGTCCTTGTCGGCAGTTGCGCAGACGCGCGCGGCGACGCCCGAGGAGCAGCTGTTCGCCGCCATCGACGCGCACAAGGAGCTGGTCGCCGAGGGGCTGGTGGTACGCGGCAAGGTGAACGTCAACGCACGCAACGAGAACGGCGAGACGCCGCTGCACCGTGCGATCGAGACGGGCATGAAGGTGTTTGCCTGGGTACTGATCGACGTGGGTGCCGACCTGCGCGCAATCTCGCGCAACGGTGAAACCGCGCTGCACCTCGCGGCGCTCCACGGCGACCCGTCCTTCGTCGATATGCTGCTCGATGCGGGCGCCGACCCGAAAGTGCGCAACGACGACGGCGAGTCGGCCCTGATCTGGGCAGTGCTCACCGGCAATATGCGCACCGCGGCGCGGTTGCTCGAGCGCGGCGCGAACCCGAATGCGCGGGACCTGAAGGGCAATACCGCGCTGCATGCCGCCGCCGACGGTGGCTTTCTCGAGCTCGTGCGCCTCCTGCTCGAGCGAGTCGACGATCCCGCGGCGAAGAACCGCGAGGGCCGGACCGCCCGGGATCACGCACTCGATCGCGAGCATGCCGAGGTGGTGCGGCTGCTCGACGCGCGCAGCGCCGGCGCTTCGCCGGGGGTGATTTTCCGCGACGTAAGCGAACCGAATCATCCGCCGTATCAGCGCTGACACCCGCGTGACGGCGTGGCCTTGGCCGCGCCGCTGAGCGGCTAGGGGGCGAGCGCGAAGGCCTCGGCGAGCAACTCGTAGGAGCGTAGCCGCGTCGCGTAATCGCCCGTGATGGTGAGCACCATCACCTCTTCGGCCGCATAGCGCTCGGCGAGTGCCGCAATCTCGCGCTGGCACGTCGCCGGTCCGCCGATCACGGCGCGCGCACGCTGCCCCATCACGTAGCGGCGCTCGTCCTCGGAGTACACGTGGCGCGCCGCCTCCTCGAGCGTCGGCACCGGCGTATCCAGATTGAGCGCCATGTGCAGCCGGCGCAGGTCGATCGAGGCCGCGATGTGCTCGGCTTCCCCATCGCTCTCAGCGCAGATCGCGAAGGTACACACGATCGTGTGCGGCTGCGCCTCGCGCGGCGAGGGCTGGAACGCCGCAGCGTAGGCACGCGACACGGCATCGCCGCCGCGCGGATTGATGAAATGGGCGAAAGCGAAGCGCAGCCCGAGCTGCGCTGCGAGCGCGCCACTGTAATCAGAGGAACCGAGCAGCCACACCTGCGGTGCCCCGTCGACCTCAGGCTGCAGCCGTACCTGCTTGAACGGATGCTCGGTGGGCAGGCTGCCGTCGAGATGGCCTACTAGCTCCCAAACTTGCTCCGGAAAGCGCTCTGCGTCGGGAAAGCGTCCGCCGCCCACCGCCTGCGCAGTGCGCGTGTCGCCGCCGGGCGCACGCCCGATGCCAAGGTCGATGCGCCCCGGATAGAGCGCCTCGAGCATGCGGAACACTTCGGCCACCTTGAAGGCGCTGTAGTACGGCAGTAGCACGCCACCGGTGCCGATGCGCATGCGCTTAGTTTCCGCGCCGAGACGCGCGAGCAGAATTTCCGGGCAGGGGTCGGCAAGCGCCGCGATCGCGTGATGCTCGGCGAGCCAATAGCGCTGATAGCCAAGCGCCTCGACGCGGCGGGCCAGCGAGAGCGTCTCCTCGAGCGCGCGCCGCGCGCCCAGGCCGCTGATTACGGGGGACTGGTCGAGAACCGACAGCTTCACCCGGCGCATGTTACAGCGCAGGCGCGCCGTCGCCGGCAGGCGACAGCGAAACGCGAGAGGGATCAGGCACATCCCTGAGTCGTGGCAGAGACTGTCGCCGTGCAGTGACGAAAGAACGCTGTCGAGGAGGTGGAACTATTGCGCGCCGGGCACGCAACTTGCTGAAGCGCATGCCACTTTTATGGGATGGCATGGCGCTTGCGTTGCAACGGGTGTCAACTAGGTGCGCGAGAGGAATTTGTCATGCAGGGGGTCAAAACCCACCCGGTCGTCGTAATTGTCGCCGGCGCTGCCGTGCTGCTGATCAGCGCGATGGGCGTTGCGGGTCTGACCGGATTGCTGCCGGCGGCGGCCTCCAAGCTTGAGGACTCTGCAACGATCGCGGCGCGGCAGATGAGCACCCCCGACGCGCAACGCGCGCGCCCGCTCGCGCCGCACGCTCAGGCGGCGGGCTGCAGGCATTGTGGCGTGATCGAGTCGATTCGCATGGTCGAGATCCACGGCGATGCGAGCGGGCGCGGCGCGGTGGCCGGCGCCGCGGGCGGCATCTACGCCGGCAACGCGATCGAGAAGAACGTGAAGAAGAGCACCGCCTATCGCATCACGCTGCGCATGGACGACGGCACCTACCGCACGCTGTCGCAGCCTGAGGCGCCGCGCTTCGCGGTGGGCGAGCGCGCGCGCATCGCCAAGGGCCTCGTGCTGGAGCGCGAGTAGCGCGGCCGACGGAACAGACGGACACCAATCAATCATGCAAGGCGTCCGACACAAATTCGACCTGCCGATCCTGCTGCAGGCGATCGCGGGGTTCGTGTTGCTGACGCTGATGATGTTCGGCGCGGCAGCCACCGTCTACAAGCTGATCGCCCCCGGCGGATGGTTGGCGCAATTCTTCGGCAGCGGGCTCACCGGCATCGCGGCCGCGCTGATCGGATTTCTTGTGATCGCCAGCGTCGCCTCGATCTCGCGCGCCTGGTTGGCGCACCTGAGGCGCGCGTTCTTGGCGGATCTGCTGGTCTATTCATTCGCGGCCGCCGGCTTTCTCTATGCGGCACAGCTGCTCTTCAGCGCAGGCGGCTAAGTCGTCAAGGACTCCCAACAAGAAAGCGGTTTCACCTCCGGGCCCGTCTTCTCCCCCTGCAGACGGGCCCTTTTTTTTCTGCTGGCCCAGCGCGCGCATGCCGCGCGCTCCTTCTTATGCGCGGGTGTTGCGCGCGTGCTTCGTATGCGCGCGTCCTTCCTATCTCCGGCTGGTGACCTCGACCAGGTGGTAGCCGAACTGCGTCTTGACCGGGCCCTGCACCGTGCCCACCTCGGCCTTGAACACGACCTCGTCGAACTCCTTGACCATCATGCCTGGGCCGAAGGTGCCGAGCTCGCCACCCTGCTTGGCGGAGGGGCATTGCGAGTGCTTGCGCGCGAGCTCCGCGAAATCCGCACCCGATTCGATCAGCGTCTTGAGATCCTGGCAGGTCTTCTCGCTCGCAACCAGAATGTGGCGTGCGCTCGCTTGGGTCATTGGTTTTTCCTGTAAGAGACGATTGTTACGGCCGGGCCGCAGCGGGCGGGTGGTACCGCGCTGCGGCAATGAGGTCTGAGGACCGACGATCGCCCGATGCGCGGGCTCGCGCAACCCGGGCGCGCCCCCGCGCGCGCAACGGCTAAACGGCGATCGGCGCTTTGATCGCCGGGTGCGGCTCGTAGCCTTCAAGCGTGAAGTCCTCGTAGCGGAAGGCGAACAGGTCCGTGACCTGCGGGTTAAGTTTCATGCGCGGGAACGGTCGTGGGGCGCGCGCGAGCTGTTCGCGCGCCTGCTCGAGGTGGTTGTTGTACAGGTGCGCGTCGCCCAGAGTGTGCACGAACTCGCCGGGCTCGAGCCCGCTCACCTGTGCCACCATCAGCGTGAGCAGCGCGTAGGAAGCGATGTTGAACGGCACGCCGAGGAACAGATCCGCACTGCGCTGGTAAAGCTGGCACGAGAGCCGCCCCTCCGCCACGTAGAACTGGAACAGTGCATGGCACGGCGGCAGCGCCATGCGGTCGACGTCGGATGGGTTCCAGGCACTCACGATGTGGCGGCGCGAATCGGGCTTTCTGCGGATCGCCTCGAGCACCTGTGCGATCTGGTCGATCTCGCGCCCGTCGGGCGCGCGCCAGTGGCGCCACTGATAGCCGTACACCGGCCCGAGGTCGCCCTGAGCGTCGGCCCACTCGTCCCAGATGCTGACGCCGCGCTCCTGCAGCCATTTCACGTTGGTGTCGCCCCGCAGAAACCAGAGCAACTCGTAGAGGATCGACTTCAGATGCACTTTCTTGGTAGTCAGAAGCGGGAAGTGTTCGCTGAGCGGGAAGCGCATCTGCCCGCCTAACACCGAGCGCGTGCCGGTGCCGGTGCGGTCGGTCTTGGGCGCGCCGTGCTCGAGCACGTGCGCCAGGAGGTCGAGGTACTGCTGCTCGCCCGGATTGAGCTTCATACCGAGATGTTAGCGAAAAGTTCGCGCGCGGTCTGGAAGCGATCCGCCGGACGCGTAGCGAGCAGCCGATCAAGCACCTTCTGGTAGCCCGCAAGCCGAGTCGGCAGCCGCGGTCGCTCGCCGTTCACGTGCAGCGAGATGATTTCGCCCGGGCTCGCGCCCTCGAATAGCTTCGAGCCGGTGAGCATTTCGTAGAAGATCACGCCCAGGCTGTAGAGGTCGGAGCGCGCATCCACCGGCCGGTCTATGCACTGCTCTGGGCTCATGTAGCGCGGCGTGGCAACCAGCCCGCCGCGCTGGGTGAGCGAGGACTCGACCTTGAGATTGCGCGCCAGGCCGAAATCCACCAGCACCGGTCGGCCGTCCTCGCGCAGCAGGATGTTGGCGGGCTTGAGGTCGCGGTGCACGATGTCGCGCGCGTGGATGGCGTCGAGCGCTCGCGCGATACCGGCGGCGATGCGCAACGCCTGGAGTGAGGTGAGGCCCTCGCGGATTTTCGCGCCGAGTTGACCGCCCGACACGTACTCAATGGTAATGTAGGGCCGCTCGCCGGCAAAGCCCTGGTCGTAGATGCGCGCAACGTAGTCGTTGCGCAGATCCGCCAGCATCTTGTATTCGCGCACGAAGCGCTTCATGAACACCACGTCGTCACGCAGGTGCTCATCGAGCACCTTGAGCGCGACGCGCTGGCCGTCGTGCACGCGCTCGGCGAGGAAGACTTCGGCGCTGCCGCCCTGCCCGATGCGCCCGAGAATGCGGTAGCCCTCCACGGGGTGCTCGGTGAGCGCGCGTGCCGGGCGCGTCGTTGCCTTCAACTCGGCAAGCGGCATGGTGCGCGAAAGATCGTACTGCCCCTGCGGCGCCGAGCTTGCGCGCAGCGCGTCCTGCACCAGCCGCGCGAGCGGCTCGCCCGCGGGCTCGCTCACCAGCACCACGGGCGGCGCATCGGGCGCGCCGCGGATGGCCTCCGCCCACCCGTAGCCCTCGCCATGTGCGGTGCGCGGATCGATCAGCACCGCCGCATAGCGCGTCGCTGTGAGCGCCACGATCGGGTTGCCGAGCGCGAGCGGATTCCAGGGCTCCACGGTTGCGTCGCGCCAATGCGCGCGCAGCATCGAGGCAAGCGCCTCGCGTGCCTCGTGGGATTCGTCGACAATCAGAAAGTGCATGGCCCAATTCCTCTACCGTACATTGTCTCGCGCACGAGGCGGCGCGAGCAATGCGATACGCCCTGCTTTGCCGCACCGTCGTGATACGATTCCTCGCCATTCGCAACCGGATCTCCGCCAAATGCGGAAATAATTGGCATGATTAGACTGTTTGGGGGCGATAAGCCCGACCACCCGATGGCCGACCCGAAGGAGGCGCGGCGCCTGCTCGAGTCGTTGCACGGTGACAATCCGGCCCAGACTCTGGAGGGGCTGACGCACTGGATCGAGTCGGTCTCGACCACGGAAGGCTTCCGGCTGGAGATGCGCATCGACCGGCTGCTTCGGATCGACGAGGCCGCGCAGCCGTGCATTCGCGCGCTGTCGCGCGAGTATCTGGCGGCGGGGCGCCCGTCACGCGCGCAGGAAACGCACATGTGGTCCGGCATCTACGACTACTGGCGCCAGTCTGGAAACGCCTTCGCGCGCTGCGTCGACGCGTTCCTGCAGAACGCGAAGGGTGCCGATTCGGCCCGCGATGCGCTGCCGATGCTGCTCTGTCGCGCGTTGCGCAGCCTGGCGCAGCAGCTCAAGTGGATGCATGTGCGCTACGGTCCGGTGGACCTCTCCGTGTGGGGAGTCTTCAACAGCGTGTACGCGTACGCCGAGCTGCGCGGCGTGGCCGAGACCGCAACAGAGATCTACCCGGGCGAGCTCGTGGCGACGACGCCGACGCAGGAGTTTCTGCGCGCACTGATGTTCAGCGCGAGCTCGCCCGACAGCCTGCTGCCGCTGGAGGCCGAGTTCGCCGAGCAGGTGATCGGCAAGCTCGCGGCGAGCTTCACCCTGGCGAGCCAGACGGGCGCGGAGTTGCCGTACTGGACCGACATCTCGCAGGCGATGACGCCGCTGCGCATCGTGCACACGCCGCACCCCTCGCCGGGTCTGCGCTTCGTCGGGGCGGGCGTGGCGCTCGAAACGCTGGGCACGCTGATCCGAAAAATCGAGGTTACCGACCAGATTCCCCCGGAGGCCGGCTTGAGCGCAACGCGCGATACCGGCCTCGCGCTACAGGTACTGCGCCATCTCGCGACAGTGTGGTCGCCGACGCCGCCGGAGCGGCGGCACGCACGGCACAACGTCAAGTCGCGACTCGCGGTGGCGCACGGCTTTGACGGCGTGCTCAATGCGCTCGGCGCGTCGGCCCCATCGCTCGATATCGATCGCATGGGCACCGAACATTGGGTCGTGGAGAATGTAAGCGCCGGCGGCTTCGGCGCAGTGGTGCCTCGGCTCAAGGGCGACTGGCTCAAGATTGGCGCGCTGATCGCGATGCAGCCCGAGGGCGGCAGCAACTGGGTGGTGGGCGTGGTGCGCCGGCTAAGCAAGATCGAGGACCGGCAGACACGCGTGGGCATCGAGACGCTGTCGAAAGCGCCGTTCGCGGAGACGTTCTCGCTCGTGCGCACGAGCGTCGAGGAGCGCGGCGTGCTGCTGCGCAACACCGGGCTCGAGGCTGGCGAGGTACTGCTCGTGCTGCGTCCGGGCGTGTTCGCGCCAGGTCAGAACCTGCAGTCGAAACGCGGCGGGCGCGTCCTCCAGTACATGCCGCAGGGCGTGACGCACCAGGGCGACGATTACGAGATCGTGCGCTTTCGCGAGCGGGTGCGCGAGGTCTGAGCGTCGCACCGCCGGCGTGCGGGCCGGACCGATGACCGTTCGGGCGGGACCGAGACGCGGGCGCCGAGCCCTGGATCGCGATCCGCGAGGCAACCGTGCACCGCTTCCGCCCGATCGTGCACGCGGCGGCGGCCTCGGTGCTGGCGATAATCCCGCTCACGGAAAGCGTGCTGTGGAGCCCGATGACGATCCAATGACGCGCGTGCGTGGCGCGCCGACCCGGCGCCTAGGCGGGCCTGGGACGGACCACCGATTTCGGTCTGAACGCCTTGACCACTGTTTCGTGCGTCTCGATGTAGGGGCCGCCGATCAGGTCGATGCAGTAGGGCACCGCGGCGAATATGCCGTGCACCAGCGCCTTGCCGGCCTCGTCCTTGAGCCCCTCGAGGGTCTCGCGGATCGACTTGGGCTGCCCGGGCAGATTGATGATCAGGCAGCCCTTGCGGATCACGCCCACCTGGCGCGACAGGATCGCGGTAGGAACAAACCTGAGGCTGATCTGGCGCATCTGCTCGCCGAACCCCTGCATCACCTTGTCGGCCACCGCAAGCGTCGCCTCGGGGGTCACGTCGCGCGGCGCCGGTCCGGTACCGCCTGTGGTAAGCACGAGGTGGCAGCCCTTCGCATCGACCAGTTCCTTGAGCGTCGCCTCGATGACGGGCCGCTCGTCGGCGATCAGACGCGTCTCGTCGCGCCAGGCAGGCGAGGCGATGGCCGAAGCGAGCCAAACCTTCAGCGCCGGGACTCCTTCGTCCCGGTACACGCCTTTGGAGGCGCGATCGCTCACGGAGACGAGGCCGACGACCAGTTCTTCGGGTGCCATGGAGGGCTATTTTACAAAATACACGTCGAGCTCGACCGCGGCGGCGCGCCGCGCGCCGGTCGCGACGCACACCAGCCGGTTAAGCCAGGCGTAGCGCGCATCGCCCGTCTCGAAACAAGGCGTGGTGCGCATGTAGTAGAGCGACGGATCGACCGCCTCGCCCTTCGCCAGGCGCGCGATCACTTCCGGCGGCCCGTGGCGGTAGCCGCGGTTGCGCACGTAGACGAGCGCGCCGTCGTCGGTTTCGAGGGTGTAGCGCGCATCCAGGTCGGCGAGGCCGTCGGCACGCACCACCTGCCAGTCGGCGCCGCCGGGCAGCACCCTGCCGCGCAAGCGCGCGCCCTCGAACGCGCCGCCCGTGATCGGGATGATGCGGCGCCGGCCGAGCGGCGTCTCGCCCAGCTCCTGCACGGCCGCGAGCGTGATCTGCGAGCGCAACAGCGCTTCGAGTTCCACCATCGGGCTTCTCCTTCATGAGTACCGCTGCACTCGACGCCGGCCGCGAGCGGCGCGTGGTCTGGGTGCTCGCCGGCATCCAGTTCGTGCACATCCTCGATTTCGTGCTGATGATGCCGCTCGGCCCGAAGCTGATGCGCCTGTTCGCGCTCTCGCCGGCCGATTTCGGACTGCTCGTCTCAGTCTACATGTTCACCGCGGCGGCGTCCGGAGCCGCGGCGAGCGCATTCGTGGATCGCTTCGACCGGCGCACCGTGCTCTGCGCGCTGCTCGCCGGCTTCGTGCTCGCGGTCGCGGCGACCGCCGCGGCGCAGAGCTACGCGATGCTGGTCGTCGCGCACGCGCTTGCCGGCGGTTTCGGCGGCGTGCTCGGCATGCAGACCCACGCCTTCCTCGGGGACATTATTCCCGATGGGCGCCGTGGCAACGCTACCGGCATTCTGATGTCCACCTTCGCCCTGGCCTCGGTCGCCGGCGTGCCGATCGGCCTGGTGCTTGCCGAGACCGGCAGCTGGCGCGCGCCTTTCGCGTTGCTCGCGCTCGGCTCGGCGGCGCTGCTGGTAGTCGCGGCGCGAGTGCTGCCGCCGGTGGCGGGTCACCTGCAGGAGGGCTCGCGCGAGCCGATCCTCGCGCGCCTCGCGCGCGTGCTGGCGAGCGCCAACCACCGCCGCGCCTTCCTGTTGGTCGCGATCGTGATGTTCGCGGGTTTCTCGGTGATCCCGTATCTCGCGCCCTACATGGTGCAGAACGTCGGGCTGAAGGAGTCGCAGCTAGCGGTGCTGTACTTCTTCGGCGGCGCGGCGACGCTGGTCACCTCACGCTGGATCGGGCGCCAGGTCGACCTGCACGGCAAGCAGCGCGTATTCCGCGTGGTGGCGATCGCCTCGAGCGTGCCGATCGTGGTCTCGACGCACCTGCCGCCGGTGTCGCTCCTGGTCGCGACGCTCGTTTCGGTGCTGTTCATGACCATCGTCTCGGGCCGCTTCGTGCCGCTGATGGCGTTGGTCAACGCGGCCGCCGAGCCGGGGCAGCGGGGCAGCTTCCTCAGTCTGTCGGGCGCGGTGCAGCAAGCCTGCGCGGGACTGGGCTCGCTCGCGGCCGGAATGATCATCGGCCGCGGCGCAGCCGGTGAGCTGACGCGCTACGGCTGGGTGGGGTGGCTCGCGGCCGCGTTAACCCTCGTCGCGGTGCTCTGGGCGCCGCGCGTGCGCTCGGTGAGCTGAGCCGTTGCTACGGGCCGCTCGCTTCGCGGATCAGCCGGAACAGCTCGCGGAAGGCGCGCGGCGGGCGGTGCTCTTTCTGTTCGCGGCGCGCGTTGCGGATCTGCGTGCGCAGCGCCTGCAGGTCCGCGCCCGGATGCGCTGCGGCAAACTCGGTGAGGGCGGTGTCGTCCTCGATCAGGCGCACGCGCCAGCGCTCGAGCAGCCGGTGGCGCGCAGTCGCTTCGCGCGAACCGCCTTCGATCGCGGCGAGCCGCGCACGGATCAGTTCCGCGTCGATTCCGCGCATCAGCTTGCCGATGTATTGCACCTGACGGCGCCGGCCTTCGTGGCTGCGGATGCGCTTCGCTTCGCGCACCGCTTCGGCGAGCGAATCGGGAAGATCGATCGAGGCGAGTTGCGCATCGGCGAGCTCGACGAGCGTCGCGCCGAGCGCCTGTAACTCGTGCATCTCGCGCTTGCGGCGCGTCTTGCTGACAAGATCCTGTTCGGGTTGGCCCATGCGGCGACTGATATCATAGCGCGCCCTCCAGCTTTTCCCGCCATGAGTCCCCGCAAGCCACATCGCTTCACCTATAGCGACGCGCAGTTGCGCGAGTTCGCCGCCGACGTGCTGGCGATCGCCACGCGCGTCGGCGCGAGCGGCTGCGAGTGCGAGATTTCAGAGGGCTATGGGCTCTCGGTCAGCGTGCGCAAGGGCGGCGTCGACACGATCGAGCGTAACCGCGACAAAGGCATCGGCGTCACGGTGTACTTGGGCGATCGCCCGAAGGCACGCCGCGGGCATGCGAGCACTTCCGACTTCTCGGGCGCGGCGCTCGAGCAGACGGTAGAGGCGGCGATCGCGATCGGGCGCCACACCGCGGAGGACGACTGCGCCGGGCTGCCCGATGCGGAGCTGCTGGTACGCAATGCGCCTGACCTCGACTTGTATCACCCTTGGGACCTCGACACCGAGGAGGCGATCGACGTCGCGCGCCGCTGCGAGGCGGCCGCATTCGCGCTCTCGCCGAAGCTCAGCAATTCGGAGGGCGCCTCGCTTTCGGCGCAGCACGCGCAGTTCGCGCTCGCCAACAGCCTGGGTTTCATGGGCGGGTTTCCGACCTCGCGTCACTCGTTGTGGTGCTCGGTAATTGCTTCTGATCGTGGCCTGATGCAGCGCGACGACTGGTACAGCGCGGCGCGCGTACCCGGCCAGGTCGCCGAGGCGGAGGCGCTCGGGCGCTACACCGGCGAGCGCGCGCTCGCGCGCCTGGGCGCGCGCAAGATCCACACCTGCCAAGCGCCGGTGCTTTTCGAGGCGCCGATGGCGACCACCCTCGTCGGCACCTTCGTCTCGGCGGTGAGTGGCAGCAGCCTCTACCGCAAGGCTTCGTTCCTGCTCGACAGCCTCGGCAAGCCGGTGTTCTCCTCCGTGGTGTCGATCGAGGAGTGCCCGCACGAGGCGCAGGGCCTGAGCAGCGCGTTCTTCGATGACGAGGGCGTCGCCACGCGAGCGCGCCACGTGGTGCGCGGCGGCGTACTCGAGGGCTACTTCCTCAGCAGCTATTCGGCGCGCAAGTTGGGACTGCAAAGCACCGCCAGCGCCGGCGGCCACCACAACCTCGTGGTGCGCGCGAGCGACGGCGCGGACTTTCCCGGGATGCTCAAGCGTTTGCGGCGCGGCCTGCTCGTCACCGAGCTGATGGGCCAGGGCGTGAACCTTGTGACCGGAGATTACTCGCGCGGCGCAGCCGGCTACTGGGTCGAGAACGGCGAAATCGCGTTTCCGGTGGAGGAAGTTACGATCGCCGGCAACTTGCGCGACATGTTCCGCGGCATCGTGTCGGTTGGCAGCGACATGGTGGTGCGCGGGGCGCGCCGCTCTGGCTCGATCCTGATCGAGCGCATGACGATCGCGGGCCACTGACGCGGGCCGAGCTTTGAACCAGGACGCCACGCCAGGCGTCCAATGGCTTATGATTGGCATCCGGCGGCACCTTATGGACTCGCAGCACGGCCCGGAGCGCGAGCACCCGATCGTGGCCTGGATCGGGGTGGCGGCCATTGTCGTCGCAATTCTGGTCATCGTATGGGCGCGCGTCGAGGTGATCGGCACCCGCGACATCGAGGCGGCACTGAGCGGCGAGCCTGGCGGGCACCAAAACGGCGATCCACCGGTGCCCCGCGAGGTGGATTCGGCGGTCGCGGCCGGTCGTTGGGCGACCGGCTTCTCGCCGTGATTCCCGCCACTGAGGACGCACTGGAGGCGTAATGCCAGAACTCAAGCCACTCGCGATCGGCGTCGTCTCCGACGTCGTGTGTCCCTGGTGCTACATCGGCAAGCGCCGTCTCGAGAAGGCGCTCGGCATACTCGAGGGCGAGATCGTGCCGAGCATCACCTGGCTGCCGTTCCAGCTCAACCCGCAAATGCCGAAGGAAGGCATGGCGCGCGCCGACTATCGGCGAGCCAAGTTCGGCTCGCTCCAACACTCGAAGCAGCTCGATGCGCGCGTCTCGTCCGAGGGTGCCGGCGAGGGCATCGCCTTCGCTTTCGAGCGCATGGAGCGCACACCGAACACCTTTGCCGCGCACCAGCTGATCGACCTCGCGCAGCAGCAGGGCGCGGGCGACGCCGTGGTCGACGCGCTGTTCCGCGCCTACTTCGAGGAGGCGAAGGACACCAGCAATCCCGAAGTGCTGAAGTCGATCGCCGAGGCCTGTGGCGTGCCGGCGCAGAGCGTCGAGGCACGCTGGGCGGACGCGAAGGAGGCAAGCCGCGTGGCGCAGCTCGAGGGGCAAATGAAGGCGCTCGGCATCTCGGGCGTGCCGACCTTCATCCTCGGGCGCAAAGTCGGCATCTCCGGCGCCCACCCGCCCGAGACGCTGGTCAAGGCGATCCGCGACGCCGCCGCCAAGGCCGCGTAGTCACCACCGGATCGCGCTTTTTCTGACAGTAAGGTGTTGCAATGCGGCGTTTTCGCCGCTTTGCAACACGGCGTTGTTCTTCCCCTGCCGCTTCGCAGCACGGCGTTGTTCTTACCTGGAGCTTCCTAGGTGAAATCGAGGCGGGTGTCGAGCAGCACGCCGTAGATCTGGACCGCCGGACGGCGCGTCAGCTCGAGCGGCGGCAGCGACTGCGCCTCGAGCGCGACCTTGGCGCTCTTGAGCGCCGCCGCCACGGACTCCGAGAACACGAACTCACCGGCGCGTGCGCGATGCATCAGCCGCTCCGCGATGCTGACGCTGTCACCGAAGGCCACGTACTGCCGGTCGCGCATCGGCCCGGCGACGCCAAACACCGTGTCGCCGAGATGCAGGCCAATCGCCACGGCCGCCTGCAGGCCGAAGTCGCCCTTCCAGGCTTCTTCCAGGGCACCGAACTCACGTTGGATCTGCTGCGCGGCGGCGATCGCCTGGGGGGCAAACTGCGCCGCGCCACCGTCCTTGAAGGCGGCGACGAGCGAGTCGTTTTGCACGGCGAACACTTCGCCTTGGTTGGACTCGATGGCGCCCGCGACGAGCGCGAAGAAATCGTTGGCCAGCGATAGCACGCGGGCCGCATCGAGCATCTCGGACATGCGCGTGAAGTTGCGCAGTTCCACGAGCATCACCACCGCCGGGAGGCGCTCGGCGAGCGCTTCCCGTCCCTTCTTGGCAGCCACGTTCCTGCCTCCCATCGCGTTTTCCCCAGCGGAATCAGACCTGCCCATGATAGGAATGTCAACTCGGAGGCGGCAGGAACTAGTTCCGCCGCCGCCTTGCCCCGGGGGACGGAAGGCGCTCGGCGGCCGACGATCGGCCCCCCAAGGGGCTCAGCCCGCGAAGGCGATCGTGACGCGTTTGTTGCGCTTGCCCTCGGAACGGATGCGGATCACGGCCAGCGGCCCGATCTCGCCGGTATTGGCGACATGCGTGCCGCCGCAGGCCTGCAGGTCGACGCCGGGAATCTCGAGCAGCCGCACGCGGCCGGCGCCGCGCGGCGGGGCCACCGACATGGTGCGCACGAGCTCCGGGCGCGCATCGAGCTCCTCGTCGGTGATCCAGGAAGCGCGCGTCGCATGCCCGGCCGAGACGAGCGCGTTGACGCGCGCCTCGATGTCCGCCTTGACGAGCTTTTCCATTTCGATGTCGAAGTCGAGATGCGCCTTGTCCTCGGCGATGCGCCCGCCGGTGACCGGGGCGCCGACCACCGCGCCGAGCAGGTGCAGCGCGGTGTGTAGCCGCATGTGGCGGTGTCGCCGCTCCCAGTCGATGGCCGCCTCGAGGGCGGCGCCCGCGACCGGCAGGCCGTCTTCCGGCGCGACCAGGTGCAGCACCTGGTCGGCAGCCTCGCCCTTGCGCGTGTCGATCACGCGCCAGGTTTTGCCGTCCGCGGCGCGCAGCACCCCGCTATCGCCGGGCTGTCCGCCGCCGAGCGGATAGAAAAGCGCCTGGTCGAGCTCCACCACGCCGTGCGCGGCAGCCGCGTCGCCCGGGCGCGCCGCGACCACGGTCGCAGTGCACGACTTGCGATAGGGGTCGTCGCGGAAGAGCAGCCCGGGCATTAGCCCAGCAGCGCGAACAGCGCCACGAACACCACCACCAGCGCGCCGGCGGCGACCAACGCGACCGAGGTGTTCGAGAGCGTGGGCAGGTCAGGATCGCGCGGCACCGGCTCGGGCAGGTGATCGTCGCCGCCGGCGTTATTTGCATCGTGCCCAACGCCGGCTTCTGGATGCTCAGTCTTCTTTCTTGGCACCTGGTCCGCCGTGCAGCGCCCCGACCTTCTCGTTGAACGACTTGAAAAAGCTGTCGGCTATCTTCTTCGCTGCGGCGTCCACCAGTCGCGAGCCGATCTGCGCGATCTTGCCGCCGACGGTGGCCTTCACCGCATACGAGAGGCGCGTCGCATCGCCCTCCGTGGCGAGGCCCACCTTCGCATTGCCCTTGCCGAAGCCGGCGACTCCGCCCTGTCCGTCGAAGGCGATCGCGTAGGAGTGCGGCGGCTTCTGCTCGGAGATCGAAAGCTTGCCCTTGAACTTGGCGCTCACCGGGCCGACGCGCGCCACCATCAGCACCCGGTATTCGTTTTCCGAGAGCTTGTCGATCGCCTCGCAGCCGGGCACGCACTCCTTCAGGACCGCCGGGTCGTTGAGCGCGTCCCACACGGCGCTTTGCGGCGCGGGTATCAGTTGCTCGCCGGTCATTTCCATGCGCGGTTCTCCTGTCGTCGGATCATGGGCTGGTTCAGCGTGTGCGCGAGCTCGACCAGGCTCTTCAGATTATGCACCGGAAGGAACAGATCCACGTGCGGCAGCATGGCGCGCACCCCGGCCGGGCGTGCCTCGAACTTCTCGTAGCGCAAGAGCGGATTGAGCCATACCAGATAGCGGCACGACTTCGAGAGGCGCTCCATCTCCTCGGAAAGCCCTTCGCCCGCCTCGCGATCCAGGCCGTCGGACACGAGCAGCACGCACGCGTTCTGGCCGAGCACGCGCCGCGCCCAGCGCCAGTTGAACTCGCGCAGGCAGCCGCCGATGCGCGTTCCGCCCGACCAGTCCTTGATCGCGTCGGCGACCTTGGCCATGGCGACGTCGACGTCGCGGTGGCGCAGCTGGCGCGTGACGTTCGTCAGGCGCGTGCCGAAGACGAACACGGTGACCCGGTCGCGGTCGTTGGTGATCGCGTGCAGGAAGTGCAGGAACATGCGCGCGTAGGGATTCATCGAGCCCGAAATGTCGCACAGCACGACGAGCGGCGGGTGCAGCTCCTGCGGCTCGGTACGCAGGAGCGGGATCACGTCGCCGCCCTTGCGCAGGCTCTCGCGCAGCGTCGCGCGCAGGTCGACGCGCCGGCCGCGCACGCTCAGCGCGTAACGCCGCGTGCGGATCATCGGCAGCGGCAGGCGCAGCGCGGCGACCATTTTCTTCGCCTCGGCGAGCTCGGCCGCCGACATGGTGTCGAAGTCCATGCGCTGCAGCACCTCGTGCGTGGAGAAGGCGAGCCGCGCGTCGATCTCGATCCTCTCTTCGCGCGCCCGCTGCTGCTCGCGGCGCTGGCTGAAGAGCGCATCCGTGAGCCGCTGGCTCTGCTGGTCCTCGGGCTTCGGGGCGCGTCCCTGCACCTGCGGCAGCAGCGCCTGCATCATGCGTTCGGTGAGCTTCGGGTCGCGCCAGAAGATGCGAAACGCCTGGTCGAAGATCGGGCGCTGCTCCTCGCGCGAGAGCAGCACGGCGGTCATGGTCCAGTACCAGTCGTCGCGCCGCAGCACCGGCTGGTGCTCGCCGGCGAGCTCGAGCGCGCGCACGCAGTCGAGCACGCGCCCCGGCCCGATGCGCAGGCCCGCGGCGCGCAGCAGCCGCGCGAAGTGCATCACGTTCTCAGCCAGCTTGCCTTTCGAACCGTCCGCGCTGAGCTCGGCGAACACCCTAAACCTCGGCGCGCGAAGCGGCGAGCGGGCATTCGCGCGCGAGCTTTTCCACCGCGCCCGCGGCGATCACGCGGTGCTCCTTGATGAAGGCCTCGTGGTTCGCCTCGATGTCCTTCAAGCGGTAAATGTAGTTCACCAGCAGGCCGGCGCTTCGCTTCAAGCCGGCCGCCGAGAGGTCGGCAAGCGCATTGACGCGCTCGAGCGCGGCGCCGTTGCCCAGGTGAAAGCGCGCCACCGGGTCGAGCGGATCGCTGCCGCGCTTGGCGTGCAGCAGGTAGTAGGCGCCGAACGCGCCGAGGCGCTCGCCGAGCACCGCGGCGTCCTTCGCCTCGTGCCAGCCGGGCGTATCGAGCGGCGCGAGATCCGCACCGAGCCGC
>Ga0214471_10000604_pt1 | contig 30038 bp, 27 predicted proteins | sample RVTome_5_FD_207665 | JGI IMG/M metagenome (GOLD analysis project Ga0214471, IMG submission 207665) | Soil microbial communities from uranium-contaminated site in the Upper Colorado River Basin, Wyoming, United States - RVT142D155 | ecosystem: Environmental > Terrestrial > Soil > Contaminated >... | reverse complement strand
GGTGAGCAGCGAAACTATTCGTTCGCCGAAGTGACTACAACTGCGTTTGCAGACCGGGTAGATGGGCCATGAAATACGGCCTCAATGTTGTTGTCGTCAGGATCTAGGACGAAGGCGCCGTAGTAGCCGGGGTGATAGGAGCGTTCGCCAGGGGCACCATTGTCACGACCCCCCGCACTTAGGGCAGCCTTGTAGAAGGCCGTGACAGTTTCGCGATCTGAAGCCTGGAAGGCCAAGTGCACTCGGGATACCGGACCGTCTGCTCTGTCGACGAACAGTTCGTCGGCGTAAAAAAAGCCTGGACCCTCAACGAGAACCTCCGGCAAGCCGAGTGAGTTGAAGACAGCTCGGAAGAAGCGCTTGCTGGCCTCGACATCGGACACTCGCAGGTGTACGTGATCAATGAGCCTTCCGCGGTGGAATTGCATAGAGACTCTCCTTTGCGGCAACGCCCCGGTTCAGCGGCGGCGTCCGCTGCAACCAGTAGTTACACGCTAACCACTGCATCAGAAAGCTTGATCTTGCCGCCTGAGAGAATCCTTGCTCGAAGACCGGCCCGATGAACCAAGCCGGGCAACACCTTCTGCGAGACCAATGACGCCAAGTGCGCACACGGTTCGCATAAGCGAATTCCTTCCAGCATGACCTCACCAACGTAGAAGCGGGCGCCAACAAGGTCGTTTAGCCTAATACCCTCAGTCACGACGTTCCTGCGCGGCGCCCCATAGCCCAACGTTGATCCGGTAGTGCGGTTGAAGTCGTCGATTTCCTCGGACTCGATGAGCGTAACCTCCTGGTCCGGTCGGATTCTGGCCTGTTCCGAGAACGTACCCGCTTGAGAATAGTAACGATCGCCCCGTATGCCACGCCCCGTCTCGAGCTCAGCCACGGGCACAGGCTCCATCGATGCCTTGGCGGCTGGCGAAACGTAGATCGCGACCACGGTGCCCATCATCGCTGCGTATAACACCTGAGCTGAGCGCTGCGCGCACTTTGGTATCTTGCTGGCACTTTATCCCCCACGCGTGCGCTGCAGCGCATTGACACTCATTGAGGCCTCCTTCCCCGACTTCGGGCTTGGCAGGCAAAGCTACCATCCACGTTGTGTCCAATTACGACTCAACCTGCGAGAAAGGGGACCTCAATGCGATTCTACACAAAGACGCATCGGCACTACTGCGGCATCGACCTGCACGCCCGCTCCATGTACCTGTGCATCCTCGACCGAGAAGGAGAAGTGCTGCTGCACCAGAATATGAAGGCGACGCCTGAGGCGTTTCTCGGTGCCGTGGCACCGTATCGGGACGATCTCGTCGTCGCGGTCGAGTGCATCTTCACCTGGTACTGGCTCGCCGATCTGTGTGCTGTGAACCGCTTTCCCCGGGTCAACGAGTTCCTGTCCTACGCCCGACTCGTCAAGGCCCAGAAGAGCTCGGCCGGCAAGGTCTTGGGCCACAGCGGCAGGAAGATCGGCAACGCCCATCTCAAATGGGCCTTCAGCGAAGCGGCTGTCCTCTTCCTGCGCCAGAACCCGGACGGCCAGAAATTCGTCGAGCGGCTCGCGAAAAAGCACGGCAAGGGCAAGGCCCTCTCGATCCTCTCAGCCCGGCTCGGGCGAGCGGTCTACGTCATGCTGAAGCGCCGCGAACCGTTCGATCCGGCACGCTTTCTGGCGTCGACCTGAACGATGGAGGAGACCGCGAAGCCCAACGTCTAACTGGTGAGCTCAAGGGCCCGAGCACGAACGATGACCGGCGATCGCAAGCCATCTGCGCCACGAGCACCCTTCGGTCCTGTGCCATCCGCCCGTTCACCCGTCCCCATTGACTGGATCGCGGTCCCGCTCCACCACTTCGCATTCACTTTTCGTTGTCTGCCCCTTACCGAAGCCCGCAACGAACTGGCGCCACCCGTGCGCCCGACCGTATGACTAGGAACGGCCGAGGGTACGAAATCGTTTCCAGACCGCGCGTCGACCACGACGCGCATCATCCGAAACGGATGACCGAGCCTCGATAAGTGTTTGGTGCAGGCATCGCCTGACGCCGTTTTGGAAAGTCGGAGAACGACGCGAATGCTTCAAGCTCGGCGAAGACAAGATCGCCGCCCGACCGCTATCGCCTATTGACAGCGGGAGGCCTCATAAGTGTTATGCGCAACCACTAGCCAAAGAAGCAGTGAAACTCGTCCTTGTCAACAACAGCAAAAAATTCTTCAATCGTGGCTGCCGTTGGTTGTGGCTCATATCCATGCCATTTCAGGTCCTGCCTCAACCAGAACAGCTTCCAAACGTCCCGTGTCCTAACATAGGTCGCCTTCGCGATGCCATACTCCTGTTTCACGCCAGGGTTACGCCACATCGGTCGAATTTCAAACAACTCGATGCTTTGACCAGAGATACGATATCCGATGTCCAACTCGGGCCTGATGTGCGGCGGCGGACGGCGTTTCTGCAGATAACGTTCTGCAGCCTTCTCAATACGCTTCATTTCTAGATCGTTTAACGCCACCAGAGCACGTTTACAAAGAATGACAAATACGCCCGGAAGAGCGTTGTCCGCGATCAAACGCATAACGCGCACATCAGCGGCACGCCGAAAGCGGCGCGGCCCTTGCTTTGCAAGGGGCGTGACGCTTTCGGCGTGTCCGTTGCATGTACTTGTTAGGCAACACTCTTACCGCTACTAGCCGATAACATTGCGATATAGAGTAGGCACGCTCCCGCAAACATGCCAACCAGGCGGACATGGTGCCATTGCCACCAGCGACGGAGCAGCGCTTCGTATCCAGGGGGCAATGCCTCGGGATCCCATGTGGCTACCTGCAGGTTGATCGGTACATTGACGAGAGCAGTAACGAGGCTGGCCACGAGCGCAAACGCAAACGCACCCGAGAGCAACCAGAATACTTTGCGCTCACGCCGGAACAGTGCGGCCGCAGCACCAGCCAGCAAGGTTCCACCAATCCCAGTCACCGCGATCGGAATCGCTATTCGCTGATCTAGTTGTTGGAAGAATTCGACGTACGTCGACGCCGACATATCGAATGGATTCTCACCGAGCCAAACCCAAAATGCTCTCCCAGCAGTGAGTGATATCAACAACGCAGCGAGAAAAAGCACCGTACTTCGTAACATAGGCTCCCCCCGTACGCGCTAACATGGTTGCCGCAAAGATCGCCCTACCTCGCCGACAGAAAGCGGCCGCATTTCCGCCGGACTTTGCTGCCTAACGACCAAGCTCAGCGGCAAAGGCAAGCTGGCGTGGCTTTTGCGAATGCAAAAGACATGACAGATTGACTTTGTCCGTCTGCAGCGCCGTGTTAGGCGGCTTCAGCGGCCTTAGCACGTTCATGTAGCGTCTCTGGCGCGATATCTGCGCCATTGGGCCAAGCGACCGTGCCTCCCTCGATAAAGAAGCGAGCGAAATACGCCGGCACTTTCAATGGCTCAAATACTGGGCCGCTGAGCCAATCCGAAAAATCAACGGTTCCGTCAACCCCATCATTAAAGACGAGCCGAATTTTGAATTCGCCACGATATTCTGCGCTGACAACGGTAGGAAGGGCGTTCATTTGGCGCTCCTCAGTCCAAGGGGGCGATCCTTTCCAGAGTCTCCCCAGCTCTGGCTTTGCTCCAGTTTGATTCTAACTCCACGTGATGTGCAAGGGCCCATTCCTTAATCAGGCGCCGGGCGGTGCGAGACCGAATTGATCCGGCCAAAATCTCGCCGTCAAATGTAAAGGTTGCCTGTTGGCCCTGATGCTCGGCGTGAAAGTGGAGGACACCATGTTCACGGTAGAACATTCGGATAACGATTCCGAAGAAAGTCGAGATCACAGGCATGTCAGTATGCGACTCCGTCCCCGTGCCGCCTAACTCTTAATTATGCGTCCGAAATGAAGGAATATTTCCGGTCGAACTGTATAGATGACATTCTTCCGATTCCGGGAACTACTTGATTCTAATAGATCATAGGCACCTTGCTGTCGTCAAATGATTCCGGTTGTTATGTAGCATGTTTCGTAAACTGCGCTTGCTCGACCGCGTCCGAGAAGCGATCCGTATCCGACACTACAGCTACCGGACAGAGCAGCAATACGTCGCGTGGATTGCGCGCTATATCCGCTTTCATCGCTACCGCGACCCGGCGGAGATGGGGCACGCCGAGATCGAGGCGTTTCTGAGCCACTTGGCTGTGCAGCGTAGCGTGGCGGCGGCTACGCAAGCCCAGGCCCTCGCAGCCTTACTCTTTCTCTACAAGAACGCGCTCGGAATTACCTTGCCGTGGATGGACAATATCGTCCGCGCCAGACGCCCTAGACGATTGCCGGTCGTCCTGTCACGCGTAGAGGTGCGGCGCGTGCTCGCCCATCTGCCCCAACCCTACTGGCTCATTGCAAGCCTTCTCTATGGCAGCGGCCTTCGGTTGATGGAAGCACTGCGGCTACGCGTGAAAGACGTCGGCCTCGAGCAGCGCAAGCTGCTCGTGCGCGACGGCAAGGGCGCCAAGGATCGCGTCACGGTACTCCCGGACACCTTGATTGAGCCGATGCGCTTGCAGTTGGCGCACGTCCGGGACTCGCATCGGCACGCGGCCGAGCATGGGTACGGTGGAGTGGAGCTGCCCGACGCGCTCAATCGTAAATACCCTCGCGCCCACCTCGATCTAGGCTGGCAGTACGTCTTTCCTGCCGCGACCCCGTCGCGCGATCCGCGCACGGGCGCGTGGCGCCGGCATCATATTCACGAGCAATCCGTGCAGCGTCGCGTCCGCGAGGCGGTGCGCGCCGCGGCCATCCGACAACCCGCGTCCTGTCACACGTTCCGGCATTGCTTTGCGACGCATCTGCTGGAATCGGGCAGTGATATCCGCACGGTGCAGGAGCTCATGGGGCATGCGAGCGTGAAGACGACTCAAATTTACACTCATGTTCTGAACCGCGGCGGGCTCGCGGTACGCAGTCCGCTCGACGTCTCGTAGCGAGACGGATGCAACCGGCCGGTAGTGAGTGCTGCAAATACCCGGCGGTCCTGCTAACGTCTACGCGGAATCGACTATCGCTCGCGCCGACGCCGGACGCGAAAGCCTGCGAAGCAGGAACAAACCGGGAGACAAGAAAATGGGTGGACGTCTAATCGTTATCGGGTTTGCGCTGGCGACCTTGGCGATCGTGTTTCTGCTCGGGCGCATCAGCGGCTCGACGCGCCCGCGGGCCGAAGGTCCGGAGACGCAGGTGACAGTCGACGGCGGTCCAACGGCGGCCGGCCAGGCATCGCTCCCCGGCACGGCCTTCGCCGCGGTCCCAGGCGAGATCGGCGGCCAGGACTTCACCGGCCCCTACACCGTGGATCCCGACTGGCCCAAGCCTCTGAGCGCGCTGCCGGGCCATGAGGGCTGGAGCTGGGGCGCGGTGCAGGGCATTTTCGCGGAGAGCCCGGACCGGGTGTTCATCATCCAACGCGGCGAGCTCCCCGAGATCGAGCGCCCGCGCCCTACGCCGATCCCTGAGATCGGGCCGAGCCTGACCTTCCCCGTCGGCGAGGCACCGTTCCGCAACGCCTCTCAAGGCCCCGTATCCGCCATGCCGGGCGCCGGCGGGCCGGGGCAGGACCCGGACGACCCCGCGAATGCCTGGCAAGGCCGGTCAGGCGTCGACGCGCGTTGGGAGCATTGCATCGTGGTCGTCGACCGCGAGGGCAATATCATCGAGGAATGGACTCAATGGGACTCGATGCTCAGGCGCCCGCATGCGGTGTACATCAACCCCTACGATCCCGAGAAGCACGTCTGGGTCGTCGACGACCACAACCATGCGATCTTCAAGTTCAGCAACGACGGTGAGACGCTGGTGCAGACGATCGGCACGCCGGGCGTCAAGGGCGCGGACGGCACGCACTTCAACCGCCCGACCTTCCTCGCCTGGCTGCCCGACTCGACGCTGTTCGTCGCCGACGGCTATAACGGCACGCGCGTCGCCAAGTTCGATGCCGACGGCAACTTCATTCTCGACTGGGGTCAGCGCGGCACGCCGCCGGAGACGCGGCCCGGCTACTTCAACACCGTCCACGGCATCGCCGTGAATCCCGACACGCGGCGCGTTTACGTCAGCGACCGCTCCAACGACCGCATCCAGGTGTTCGACGAGAACGGCGTGTTCCTCGCGCAGTGGCCGACAGGCCCGATGGCGAATACGCAGTTTCTCTACATTGGCGAGGACCGCAATCTCTGGTTCGCGGACGACCGCACCTGGAAGATCGTCAAGTACGACCTCGAGGGCCACTTGCTCTACGCCTGGGGCAGCCAGGGCGATTGGCCCGGCGGCATGTGGAACGTGCACGGCCTGAGCATCGATCAAGAAGGCAATCTCTACATCGCCGAGGTCGCCAACGGCCGGGCGCAGAAATTCGTGCCGCGGCCCGGCGCGAATCCGGACTTTCTCATGGCCACGCCGATCTATTCGGCCTGGCAGTAAGCGGCCCGCCGCATGCCCGGCAGCGGACATCGGCAGGCGCTTCTGCTAGTTTAGACGGCGAGCTTCCGCGCCGCGACGGCGCTGGGCTGAAACAACGATTCGCATCGGAAAGGGGGAACGTGATGCGGCGGGCATGGGCACTGACCGGCGTCCTGGCGCTGACGGCGAGCGCCGGAGCGCACCATTCCACGGCTCACTATCGCGAAGAGCTACGCGAGTTCGAGGGCGAGATCGCCGAGGTCATCTGGCGCAACCCGCATATCGGCATCGTGCTGCGCACGACGAACGCGAGCGGCGGCGATGAAGAGCTCTGGCAGATGGAGTCGAACTCGACCTACAACCTGCAGCGCGCCGGCATTACGCGCGACCTGCTCAACGTCGGCGATCGCGTGCGCGTCGCCGGTCAGCCCTCGACGCTCGAGGAGCGCGCGATGCTCGTGACGAACCTCATGCTGCCGAGCGGCACCGAGATCGTCCTGCGGCGCGACATGCCGCCGCTTTGGACCGGCGAGGCCATCGGCGGTCGCGAGGAATGGCTCGCCGGCCGCGGCGTCGTCGACGCGGCCGCGGAGAACCTGGGACTCTTCCGCGTCTGGAGCGCGTCGGAGGTCCGGATCACCAAGGAAGACTATCCGTTCACCGACACCGCAATCGCCGGACGCAGCGGCTGGAACACGCTCGACAACTTCATGACCAACTGCGAAGGGCCCGGCATGCCGTATCTGATGACGAGCCCGCACCCGCACCAGTTCGCGCGCGTAGGCGACGACATCGAGCTGCGCGTGCAGTTCTTCGACCGCGTGCGCACGATTCACATGGCGCCGGCCGCGGAGCCGGCAACGGCGCCGCCTTCGGATCTCGGCTACTCCGTCGGGCGCTGGGAAGACAACACACTCGTGGTCGAGACCTCGCGTATCGACTTCCCTTATTTCGATCGCATCGGCACGCGGCAGAGCGAGAACGCCCAGCTCATCGAGCGCTTTACGTTGAGCGACGACCAGAGCCGCCTCGGCTACCACATGACGATCGTAGACCCGACCGTCTTCACGCGCCCGGCAACGATGGAGACGACCTGGATCGCGCTCGGCGACGACGTCAGCAGCTACGATTGCCTCGTTTTCTGAGTGCGGCACGCGGCGCGGGACGCTTCTCCGCCCCGCGCGTGCTCGCCAGCCGCAGCCTCAGATGCCGCGATCGATGCGCAGCAGCCTGATCAAGTTCCCACCGAGAATCGCCTCTTTCTCGGCATTGTTCAGGTAACTCGAGTTCATGATCAAATCCATCGTGTCGGGCCAGCCGAGCGGCATGTCGGTGCCGTAGACGACCTGACTCGCGCCCATCTCGGCGACGAGATGCCGCAAGCCCTCGTCGGAGAACACCATCGTGTCGGCGTAGATCTGCGTGCGCAGATACTCGCGGGGCGGCTTCTGGTTCATGCAGTCCGTTGCGCCGCCGCCGTTGCACGCGACGTCGGTGCGGCCGAAATACGACGGCAGGAATCCGCCGCCGTGGGCGCCGCAGATCTTCAAGTTCGGGAAACGGTCGAACGTTCCGTCGAAGATCATGCGCGTGAGCAGGAACGCCGTCTCCAGCGGATTGCCGATGATGTTGCCGAGGTCCCCCGGGTAGTCGAGCCCGCCTTCCGTGACGATGTTCTCCGCGCCGCCCGGATGCATGAACACGGGCACGTCGAGCTCCTCGCACTTGGCCCAGAAGACGTCGTATTCCGGCGACGACGGCACGACGCCGTTGACGTGTCCGGCGATGGATGCGCCGCGGAAGCCGAGCCGGTTGACGGCGTAGTCGAGCTGCTCGGCTGCGAGATCGGGGAATTGCAGCGCGGGCGAGGTCAACGCGACGAAGCGATCCGGATATTGCTCGACCCAGGCGGCGAAGCCCTCGTCCTGAACACGGATGATGTCCTGGGCCAGGCGGCGGTCGTCGGCCTCGTACCACCAGTACTGGTTGGCGCTGATGGCGGACACGTCGATGCCCCACTCGTCCATGAGCGTGAGCCGGCTCGGCTCGAGCAATCGCGGTCCGCCGATGTTGCGCTCGAGGTCGGTGCCGCGAATGACTTCCTCGACCGCCTTGATCGACGCGTGCGCGTGTATGTCCACCGTCTTGACGCGTTTGCCGGCGATATGAACCTCTTTGCGTCCCTGGCCAAGCACCGGTTTCACTGCGAGCAATCCCGCCGTCATGCCGACGGCGCTCAGGAAATGTCTTCGATTCGGCATTTAAAGTCCCCCTCAGTCTTTCGAGTTACGCGCACGCCACGATGGCGCTCCGGTTGGCCCGCGCACCGGAGCCCGTGGCCTCCGGCGCGCTGTTGAGCCGTTTGACCACGGGCGTCAGGGCGCGTTCCGTGTCTGTCGCCCGCCGCCGCGGAGCATTTCACGCCGGCTCGATATAGGAGCCGTCGATCTGATCGACCGAGGTGACGCCGGCCTCGGCCATGACGCGCCGGAACTCCTCGCGCAGGATGCTCATGACTTTCTCGACGCCCGCTTGCCCGAAAGCGCCGAGTCCCCACACGTAGGGCCGGCCGACACAGACCGCGTCGGCGCCGAGCGCCAGGGCCTTGAAGATGTCGGTGCCGCGGCGGAAGCCGCCGTCGATGAGCACCGGCACTCTGCCGCGCACCGCCGCGACGATCTCCGGCAGGCTCTCGATGGTCGAGCGGCCACCCGCCTCGGAACGGCCGCCGTGATTCGACACGATGATGCCGTCGGCGCCGTAGCGGACCGAGAGCTCGGCGTCCTCGGCGGTAACGATGCCCTTGAGCACGACGCGCATCGAGGTCGCAGACTTCAAGCGCTCGACGAAGCTCCAGGTCAAACCGGACGCTTGCGTGCTGTCGACGCCGCTCAAGTCGATGCCGCGGTACATGGCGCGGTTACGCAAGCGCTCGGCGGGCGGGCCCTCGACGTGACAGGCGCTGCAGTCGGTGGTGTCGGAGCGCCGGTAGCGCTCGAAGGTTTCCATGTTGCGCGGCGCGGCACGATCGACCGTCAGCGCGACGACGGGGCAGCCCGCCTGCTCGGCACGCTTGACGAGCGCCTCGGCGACGTGCCAGTAGTTGCTCGGGTAGAGCTGAAACCAGATCGGTGCGCCGCGGGCGGCGGTGACGTCCTCGACGGTCTCGCTCGTAGACGTCGAGAGGATCTGCACGTGGCCTCCGCTTCTCGCCGCCCGCGCCGAGGCGATTTCGCCCTCGTAGTGATACTTGCCTTGGCCGCCGACGGGCGCGAGCGCGATCGGATTGTCCCAACGCACGCCGAAGACGCTCGTCGAGGGATCGGGGTTGCGAATGTCGACGAGGCGGCGCACGCGGATGCGAAACTTCTGAAAGCCTTCGCGGTTCGCGCGCAAGGTTTCCTCGTCGTCGGTGCCCGTCACAGTGTAGCCGTAGTGCGCCGGCAGCATGTTGGCCTTGGCGACCGCCTCGAAGTCGAGCACGTTGAGCGCCTCCTCGGCGGCGCGGATACGCTCGCCGGAATGCTCCTGGGCCGCGAGCAGCCGCGGGCCCAGATAGCCCAGCAGCCCCGACCCGGCCAGCACCGGCGTGCCGGCGAGAAACTCGAGAAAACGGCGGCGACTCGCGACGTTCAAGTCGTTGCTTGGCATGGCACCCCCCGGCGTTTGTCGTACCGCCGCGGGCCTCGAGGACCCGCGGCGTTCGTTCTACGGGGATTGTACCAGGGACGCGAGCGCCGCGACCGAGACGGCCCGGTGCCCTCGGGCGCTCGTGCCGCGAACCCCGCCTAGCCGAGCTCGGCGAGCACGGCGTTGAGCTTCGCGCTCGGCCGCATCGCACGCGAGACCAGATCGGGATCCGGATGGTAGTAACCGCCGAGCTTGACGGGACGGCCCTGCGCCGCGTTGAGCTCGGCGACGATGTCGACCTCGCCCTCCATGAGCCGGTCGGCGAGCCCGCTGAAGCGGTGCCTGAGCTCCTCGTCGTCGTGCTGTGCGGCAAGCGCCTGAGCCCAGTAGAGCGCCAGGTAGAAATGGCTGCCGCGGTTGTCGAGCTCGCCGACCTTGCGCGACGGCGACTTGTTGCTCTCGAGAAACCGGCCGTTGGCCCGATCGAGCGCCTTGGCGACGAGCATGGCCTTGGTGTTGCCGGTCTTGGCGGCGAGATCCTCGATCGACACCGCCAGCGCGAGGAACTCGCCAAGCGAATCCCAGCGCAGATGCCCTTCCTTGACGAACTGCTGCACGTGCTTCGGCGCCGAGCCGCCCGCGCCGGTCTCGTAGAGCCCGCCGCCGGCGAGCAGCGGCACGATCGAGAGCATCTTGGCGCTGGTGCCGAGCTCGAGAATCGGAAACAGGTCTGTCAGGTAGTCGCGCAGCACGTTACCGGTCACCGAGATCGTGTCGAGGCCGTCGCGCGTGCGCTTGAGGGTCGCGCGCATGGCTTCGACGGGTGACATGATCCTGATGTCGAGGCCCGCGGTGTCGTGGTCATCGAGGTAGGTCTCGACCTTATCGATCAGCGCGCGGTCGTGCGCGCGTTCCTCGTCGAGCCAGAAGATCGCCGCTGCTCCGGTCGCGCGCGCGCGGCTCACCGCGAGCTTGACCCAATCGCGAACGGCCAAGTCTTTCGTTTGGCACATGCGCCAGATGTCGCCTTTCTGCACGACATGCTCGAGCAAGGTCGCACCGCCCGCATCGACGACGCGCACCGTGCCGTCCGCCGGGATCTCGAAGGTCTTGTCGTGCGAGCCGTATTCCTCGGCTTTCTGCGCCATGAGACCGACGTTGCCGACGTTGCCCATCGTCCGCACGTCGAAGGCGCCGTTCTTCTTGCAGTCCTCGATGACTTCTTGATAGATGCCTGCATAGCAGCGGTCGGGGATCATCGCCTTGGTGTCGTGCAGCTTGCCGTCGGGCCCCCACATCTTGCCGGAGGAGCGGATCGCGGCGGGCATCGAGGCGTCGACGATCACGTTGCTCGGCACGTGCAGATTGGTGATGCCCTTGTCCGAGTCGACCATCGCGAGCGCCGGGCGCTTGCGGTAGACAGCCTCGATATCGGCTTCGACGGCTTTCCTCTTGCTCTCGGGCAGGTCCCGGATCTTCGCATAGACGTCGCCGATGCCGTTGTTCGCTTCAACGCCCAAATCGCCGAAGATCTCGTCGTGCCTGGCGAACACGTCTTTGTAATAGACGCTGACGGCGTGGCCGAACATGATCGGGTCGGAGACCTTCATCATCGTCGCCTTGAGATGCAGCGACAGCAGCACACCCTGCGCCGAGGCCTCCTCGGTCTCTTGCTCGAAGAATTCCCGCAGGGCGCGGCAGCTCATGACGGCGGCATCGACGACCTCGCCTTCGAGCACGGCCGTCGACTCCTTGAGGACGGTGGACTGACCCTTCGCGTCAGCGAGCTCGATCTTGAGCTTGCCCGCCCGCGCGATAACGGCCGAGCGCTCGCTTGCATAGAAATCGCCGTCGCTCATGTGGGCGACGTGCGTCTTCGAATCGGCGCTCCAGGCGCCCATCGAGTGCGGGTTCTTCTTCGCGTATTGCTTCACCGGCGCGGCGACCCGGCGATCGGAATTGCCTTCGCGGATTACCGGATTGACGGCGCTGCCGAGCGCCTTCGCATAGCGCGATTTGATCGCGCGCTCGGCGTCGCTCTTCGGTTCCTCGGGGTAGTCCGGAACCGCGTAACCCTGCTCTTGAAGCTCCGCGATCGCCGCTTGAAGCTGCGGCACGGAGGCGCTGATGTTGGGCAGCTTGATGATGTTCGCTTCGGGCCGCTTGACGAGCTCGCCGAGCTCTGCGAGATCGTCGGCCTGGCGCTGCTCGGGCTCGAGCGCGTCGGAAAACGCCGCGATGATTCTGCCGGACAGCGAGATGTCGCGCGTCTCGACGACGACGCCCGCGGGCTCCGTGAACGCCCGGATGATCGGCAGGAAAGAATAGGTGGCGAGCGCGGGCGCCTCATCGGTGTGCGTATAGATGATCTTTGCGGTACTCATAGTCTTCCTTAAGCAACCGCGCGCAGCGACTGCCGGGGGATGTGTGGATAGGGGGTCAGGGTTCGGGCCGGGATTATAGCCGCTAGCCGCGTGGATTGCGCTCGTCCCGGTTCCGCGTTTCGATCGTCATGCCGTCCGCAGGCCGCGCCAGGCTGCGCATCTGAATGCGCTTTCGAGACGGGTCGCGGGCGATCCGCCCGGCGATGACCACCTCGTCTCCGGGCCCGAGGTCGTATTGGACCGGCGGTTCGCCGTCGCCGCGCCGCTGGCCGCGCCATTCGATCAGCCAGGCTTCCGGATCTCCGGCGTCGTTGGTGATCTCGACGTTGACCGAAAGATGCGGATTGCGAAAAACCGCGCTGGTGACGACGGCGTTCACGGTGACCTCCTCACCGCCTTCGTAGTCCGTGCGCCACGAATGGTGCGCGTTCGCGAGGCAAGGGATCGCGGCGAGACACAATGCCGGCAAGATCCCAAAGCTTCTCGTCATGACAGGCTCCTCGAGCGAGCTCATTCGGCAGGGCTGGGACCCGAGTACTTGAGCACGCGCAGGCCCGAGCTGCCGTCCGAGACGTACAGGTTGCCCGCCGGGCCGAAGATCACGTCGTAGGTGTCCGAGCCCGAATACTTGGGATCCGGAATGCCGAGCTCGGAATCGATTCGATAATTGTAGTGGCCGGCGCTGACGGGCCGGCGCGGATCGGAGATGTCGATGACTTGGAGGCCGTTGCCGTACCAGGCCATGAAATAGAGATCCGTGCCGAGCGCGTTGCCGAGATGCGAGGAGGGCCCGCGACGGGGAAAGCGCGCGCTATCTGCGGCCCGCAGCGGCTCGTCGGGATTGCAGGCGGTGTTCTCCGGCGTCAAGTAGTGGCTCAGGATGCGCGCATCGGCCGGATCCGCGACGTCGATGATGCGCACGTGGCCGAAGGGACAGGTGAAGTACTCGTCCGAGAGCATCAGCAGATCCGTATCCGGCACGCGCTTGGCCGCGTGCGCGTTGCCGCAAGCCGCGATCTCGCTGCCGGCCGCGGCCCGGCAAGCTTCGATATCGGGATTGTCGGGATCGAACCCGGGATCGAGGTAGCGCAAATGCGAGATCAGGCGCGGCCGGCGCTTGTCGCTGACGTCGAGGATCACGAGGCCCGCTTGATGGTACGAGAGATAGGCGACGTCGTCTTCGACCGTCGCGTAGTGCATGCCGACGTGCCGCGTCAGCCTGCCGTCGGGGGCCGGCCGGATCGGGTTGCTGAAGCTGCCCTGCTGCACCCAGTCCCGGATCGCGTCTTCCTCGGGCGTCTTCTGCCCCGGTAGCCACCACTTGCCGGCCTCGCGCGGATTCGCGGGATCCGAGACGTCGAGGATCACGAGTATCTTGCCGATGTAGCCCTCGTATTCGCTGCCGAGGTAGAGATAGTCGCCGGTGAAATTGAAGTGGTGCACGCCGCGGGCGTCGGGATACACGCCCGTCTCGGGATCGGGCGCCGACACCGGCGCTTCCCAGTAAGACAGAAACGTCGGGCTCAAGCGATCGGAGACGTCGTAGAACTTCACGCCGTGGTAACCAGCCTGACGCGTCGTGCCGCCCCGGTAGCGCTCCTGATTGACGCCGAGAAAATCGCCGGCGCCTTTTTGCACGTAATGGCTGTGCGTGTTCCATCCTGGATCCCAGCACTCGGGCGGCCGTTCTGCCGAGGCAATGGCGCGATCTTCCCAATCCACGCGACACGGTGCGCGCACGGGAAGGTTGGGAAAGGGATAGTCGTCGGACCAGACGATGTGATCCGCCGGCGGCGACGGCGAGCGCTCGATATCGTAAGTATGCACGCTCGTCAGGCGCTCGGGCGCGGCGGGATTCGAAACGTCGACGACGGTGAAGCACCGATCCGAGTCCGGATCGGTCAGCGTCAGCGGGCTCGGATCGTAACAGCCGGAATAGAGGTAGCGGCCGTCGGTATCGGGCCAGGGCGAGAGCTTCGAGAACGCGCCGAGATCGACACGCCCGGAAGCGGCGACGCCCCTGCCCACGGGCTCGATGTTCGAGGCGCTTTCAAGGGGGCCTGCGGCGGCCATGCTGCAACAGACGAGGCAGACCGCACCCGTCAGATACGCCAACCGGTACCGCTGCAAAGCCCTGTTGGTTTTCATCGATTCTCGTTATCCGAGCACGGCTTACGCTCGGCCGCGCGACTCGAAATCGAGTATGCCGGGTGGCGTCCGGAAGTCAACACGAGAGGTGCCCCCTCGTGGGGGCTCGCCCCACGGCCCACGCAGGCCGGGGCCTTGTGGGAATTGACAATTCAGGGCCGACAGGCCAAGTTGTGATTTCATCGAGTCGTAACCGCAACTAGCAAGAAACATCACGCGGTGGGGGGAGTCGAGATGACAACTGTGAACACGATCGGCCGACTGTCCGGCACGATGTCGCTCGTTGTCGGTGCTTTGACGCTAGCAGGAATGCCCGGCGGCCCGGCGACCGCGCAGATGCCGGGGCAGGCGGTGGACGCGCACGGGGCGCCGCAGTTTCGAGTGGATCCGTTCTGGCCGGGGCCTTTGCCGAACCGCTGGAGCATGCAGCAGGTCACGGGGCTTCACGTCGATCACCTCGATCACATCTGGTTTCTGAACCGCGGCAATGCCGCCGAGGGCGACGAGATCGGCGGTGACGGCAACCCGCCGCGCATCGACTGCTGCGTGCGCGGGCCCGAGCTCATCGAGCTCGATCAGGACGGCACCGTGCTCAACGCCTGGGGCGGCCCCGGTTATCACGACAAGTGGCCGACGAACCTGCAAACCGTGATCGCCGACCGCGAGGGCTATGTCTGGGTGGGCGGCACGGCGCCGCAGGACAGCATCTTGAAGTTCACCCGCGAGGGTGAGCTGGTGTGGGATTTCGATCACCGCCCGCCCGAGGGCGCGCAACTGCCGGAGAACAACCAGCAGACCGACGTGCTGGTGAACAAGGGGCGTTTTCAGCTCGACCAGGACGCGCGGGAGATCTACATCATCAACTGGAAGCGTGTGCTGGTGTACGACATGGACAGCGGTGATTTCAAGCGCGGCTGGGGCGGTCACGGCATGCCGCTGAGGGAGATCTCCAACGACCCGATCCCGGACTACGAGTGGACCGGGGCACCGCCGCCGCCGGAGGAGAACTTCGTCCCGGACCTGCATTTCCTGGAGATCGCCGACGACGGTCTGCTATACGTGGGTGAGCGCGGGCAGAACCGCATTCAGGTGTTTCAGAAGGACGGCACCTGGGTCGAGGATTTCCATGTGGCGCCGCAGACGCCGGGCCGCGGGCCGGGCTGCGGCGGATTACGCGACACCTCCGCGCCGCCCTGCGGCAGCACCTACAAGCTGGCGATCTCCAAAGACGCCGAGCAGCAGCACCTGTACGTGGCCGACGGCACCAACAACCGGATCTGGATTCTGGATCGCGCCGGCGGCGAGACGCTCGGGTCTTTCGGCGGCAACGGCCGCTATGCCGGGCAGCTCCACTGGGTGAACGCGATCGGCATGGACTCCGACGGTAATATCTACACCGGCGAGGTCGAGCACGCCAAGCGCATCCAGAAATTCATGCCCGTGACGGCGCGATAGCGATGTTTCGTTTGCTGGCATTGGCAGCCGCCCTCCTCAGCTCGGCGGGCTGCTCCACGTCGCCGCCGCGGCCCGCGGCGCAACCGCAAGCCGCGGCGCAATCGCAGCTCGAAACCCTGCGCTACCGGGCGGCGGTCGTCGGCTTGACGGACGATGCCGAGCTTCGCGCTCTGTTCGAGCGCAGCCTCGTCGAAAAAGCGCTGGCGCACGACTACGACGCGCTGACGAGCTACGACATCGTCCCCGACATCAGCGCGTTCGACGCCGGCGACGGGCTGCGAACGCTTTCTGCACACGGCGTGCAGGCCGTGTTGATGCTCAGGCCGGCCGCCATCGGCGCCGGAGCTTCTTTGGAGTCCGTTCGCGAGGAGGTTTCGCCGGCGCTCTACCACGACATGGAGGCCTTTGCGGCGTTCGTCAGCACGACGGGGGCCGATGACCTCATCGCGGTCGTGCACATGGCCGTCTACGTCGTCGAGAACGGCGAAGCGACGCTGATGTCCTCCGGCGCGGTGTGGCTCGACGCGCCGGTCGAGGATCGGGCCGAAGGCATCGAACGGCTGCAGAACATCATCGTTGCCAACGTCGACGCCATCAGGCCCGCGATCAGACGCCGCCTCGGCTTGCCGCCGTTGAACTGAGCCGCGCCCGCCGCAGGCTTCGCGTCCGCTCAGGAAAACGCGTCGTTGGACTCGAGCGCCCGTCGTAGCGCATCGCGCTCCCATAGCCCGAGATACTTCCGGTCCAGGCCTTTGCTGCTGTCGTCTATGCGCGCCAACGGCGGAGGAAAGCTGAACGGCAGGCGCTCGAGATTCAGCAGACGGAAATCGCCGGTGAGAATATCCGTATTCGCCTCGCAATCGGGATGGACGCTGGTCAGCAGATAGCGGATATCGCTGCGGAGAAAACTCTTGATCGCCCGGACGATGAGCTCCTCGGCCAGATGCGGCATGCAATCCCGGCACAGCCAGAGATCCGCGCGCGGGAGCGCGTCATGAACGATGTCGAGCGCAATGAATGCCGTGGTCTCGTCGGCGTATTTCTGCTGATTGCTCAGGACCAGGGCCTTGACGATATCGCCGCCGGTGTAGCGAATTCCCTTGGGCCTGTCGACGAAACGGAACCAGTTGTAGTCGCCGCAAGGCGCGTCGAGTATCGAGCGAACTTCGAGCCGCCGGAGCAAGCCCGGCAGCGCTTCGCGGATCGACTGCGTATTCTCGAAGGTCGACCCGACCCCCGAAACGCTTTCCGCGTTTTTCCACTTGTTGACCGTGAAATAGTGCGAGAACACACCTTCCATGTCGCCGAGCGGCGCGAGGCTGCGAGCGCGCCTGCGGCGGGAATAGTACGCCGCCAACGCCTTGCCGCCGGGAAGCAGCCCCATGAGCATCTTCAGTGGTTTCACGATGCGGTAGACTATACGAAGTATGCTGCTGCGAGCGATTGTATTGGTGGTTTCGGCGCTGGTGGGTGCGAGCGCCTGCACGGTCAATCCGGTCACCGGCGAACGGCAATTGGCGCTGGTTTCGGCGGGCGATGAGGTCGCCATCGGCAACGCGCAGTATTCGCCTTCGCGACAAATGCAAGGCGGCGATCTCGTCAACGATCCCGCGCTGACCCAATACGTCCGCGACGTCGGGCAGAAGCTCGCCGCGGTCAGCGACCGCGACCTGCCCTACGAGTTCGTCGTCTTGAATAACTCTGTGCCGAACGCCTGGGCGCTGCCGGGCGGCAAGATCGCCGTCAATCACGGCCTGCTGGTCGAGCTCGATTCCGAGGCCGAGCTCGCCGCCGTGCTCGGTCACGAGATCGTCCATGCGGCGGCGCGGCACGGCGCGCTCGCGATGCAGCGCGGCATTCTGCTTCAGGGCGCGGTATTGGCGACGGCCGTGGCGGCGAGCCGCGGCGATCATTCGAGCTGGGCGATCGGCGCCGCGAGCCTGGGTGCGCAGTTGATCAATCAGCGCAACGGCCGGGAAGCGGAGCTCGAAGCCGATTACTACGGCATGCTCTACATGTCGCGCGCGGGCTACGATCCCCAAGCCGCGGTCTCGCTACAGGAAACCTTCCTGCGGCTCTCCGAGGGCCGCGGGGATCAGGGCTGGCTCGCCGGCCTATTCGCGAGCCACCCGCCGTCGGCAGAGCGTGTCGCGCGGAATCGAGAGACGGCGGCCGAGCTGCCCGCGAACGGCGAGCTCGGACGGGAACGTTATCAGGCCGCGACGGCGCCCTTGCGCGAGGCTCAACCCGCCTACGATGCCTACGCCGCCGGCCGCATGGCGCTCGCCGAAGGCGACGTCGACGAAGCAGAGCTGCGCGCCAACGAAGCGCTGCGGCTCATGCCCGGCGAGGGCCACTTCCATGCGCTGCTCGGCGACATCGACTTGCAACGCAACCGCTATCAGGACGCAACCGATCACTATCGCGATGCGATCGCGCGCAACGATCAGTATTTCTACTATTCCTTGCAGGAAGGCCGGGCCCTCATGGGCCTACAGCGGTGGGAAGCGGCGGAAGCCAGCCTCCGAACGAGCCTGACTCTGCTTCCGACGGCGGACGCTTACTACGGGCTCGGGGCCCTCGCCGAACGTCGCGGCGATTTAGCGAGCGCGCTCGAGTCCTACCGGCAGGCGGCGCAATCGTCGGGCGCGGCCGGGCAGGCGGCGCAGGATGCAATCATCCGATTGGATCTGCCGGCCAACCCCGGCCAATACGTGCGCTTGCAGAGCGGCCTCGACGCGAGCGGCATGCTGATTCTGGAGATTGCCAACCCCACGCGCGTGGCGATCGCCGACATAGGCGTCGTGATCGCCTACACCGACCAGCAGGGCGTCAGCCGGCAGATCTCGCGAACGCTGGCGGAAACGCTCCCTCCCGGAACCAGCCGCCGGCTCGGCACCGGCGTCGGCCCGATCGCCTCGGGGCAGTCGTACGCCGTGTCGGTTGCCTCGGCGCGCGTCGTCGCCGAATAGCCGACGATTCGGCAGCCCTATCCCATCGGCTCGATGCGCACCTCGTTGGCGTTGAACAGCGGAATCAGCACGCGGTTTCGCGTCCGGTCGACGCCGATGTCCGCGGGCGCCTCGACGCCGGCGACCGCGCACTCGAGCGCGCCCGCCTCGTCCATCAGATACACGCAGGAATTGCCCCAGCTCGAAACCAGCACGCGGCCGTCGGCCAGCTCGCCCACGCCGTCGAACTGACCCTCGCCGCCGCCGACCAAAGACGTGCGGCCGCCGTCGGCATCGAGCCGGAAGACTTCACCCGACATGAAGGTCACGACGAGAATTCCCTCGTCCGTCGCGATGATGCCGTTGGGCGCGCCGAGCCCGGAGGCGGCCACGACGGTCGCGAATTGGTCCCCGACTATTCGATAGACGGCGTCGGTGCCGGAAGGCGAGAAGCTCGCATCGAGCCCGGTATCCGTGACGTAGACCCCGCCTCCCGGCGCCGGCGCGACGTCGTTGAGAAAGCTCGCGCCCGGCACGCAGAACTCGCCGGCCGGCGCGCCCGAAGACTGATCGAATCGCCGAACGCAGTCGATGTCGGCGACGTAGAGGGTGCCGTCCGCGATCGCCATGCCCTTGGGCGCGTTCAGCGTGACGTCGGCAGCCGCCCCGTCGATCCACTTGAGCTCCAGAACCTCGCCTTCCGGCGAGACTCGGGAAATGAAGCCGTTGTCGTCCTCGCCCAAGGGCATGCCGTTGATGTTGGAGACCAGATAGACGTCCGCGCTTTCGTCGTGGAGCACGGATTCCGGCGTGGCGAAACCGGCATTGGCGACCGTGATGGCCCCGGATGCGTCGGCGCCGGTGTCCTGTCCTCCGCCACAGGCAGCGACGCCGAGGCAGAGAAATACGACTCGGCTCAAGGAGTGCGACGATACGTTCATGGTTCTCACCTGCGAGATTCTGAATTAGCTAAAAGACTTTCGGCGCCGTAAGGCGATTTTGGCGTCATTGTAGCTCGGTATGTTCCCGAATGAACTCCATCGCGCGCGGCCAGGCACGCGCGACCGCCTCCGCGTTGCCGCCGAGGTCCTGAAACTCCAGAAACACATGGGTGGCATGCGGGTAGATGTGGTACTCGAACGCCTTGCCGAGACGCCGCATCTCCGCCGCGGTCGCCTCGACGCCGCTGGTGATGCGGGCGTCGTCCTCACCGTAGAAGCCGATCACGGGCGCGTTTATGCGCGCCATGATCTCGGGCTCGGGCGCGTTGCCGTAGAAAACGACGGCGGCATCGAGCGGCGCGGTCGCCGCGAACTCAAAGCTGTGACCGCCGCCGCGGCAGAACCCGATGCTCACCGCTTTGCCGCTGGCCCGCGGCAGGCCCATGCCGTGCTCGTAGGCGGCCTCGAAGCGCCGTAGCGCGAACTCGGTCGAAATCTGCGCATTGGCCTTCATGATATCGTCGATGAACGCGAAGGAATCCGTATTGCCGCCGTCCGGCCCCAGCCCCGAGTGCATGTCGGGGGCGATCGCGATGAAGCCTTCTCGCGCGAGCTGATCGGCCAGCGCGAGCATCCAGTCGTCCAGGCCCGTACCGTGCTGCATCGCGATGACGATGGGAGCTTCGCCGTCCCCTTCCGGATACACGACACGCGTGCGGATCGGCACGCCGTCGACGGGAACGTCCACCCATTCGGAGCGCATCGGCGAGGTTTCCACCGTCGAGCGGGCGTTGAAGTAGCCGGCGACCAAGTGGTCGGGCTTGCTGATCGGGTAACCGCGCGGCCGTGGGGGCGCATCGCCCGGCGCCGACGCGCCGCCCTGACCCATGAGATGCGGGCCGTGCAACGGCATCTCGATCGCCGCCGTGCTGTTACCCGTGGCCGCATCGAGAAACGCTACGGCTTGCGGCCATGCGCGCGCGGAGAGCTCGAAGCGGGCTTCTGCATGGCCGCCCACGTTCTGATCGATGCGGACATCGATGCGCGCATCGGGCGCCGGGCTCGAGACGAACGACAGCTCTGCGCCGATGCCGTTCGCCGACGGAAGCGCGACGGCATATTCGCGCACGGCGGCGGCCGCGGGCGACGATCTGCGCGCATCGGGCACGATGGCGATATAGCCCTCGAGGGCGATCTGATCCGCGACGCTGCGCAGCCAATCGGAAAGCTGCTGGTCGTCCGCCGTGATCAACACTACCGGCGCCCGGTCGCTACGGACGGGATAGACGGTCCATGTCAGCACGGTCTGCGATCCGACGGGAACACGCAGCCATTCGCCGTGCCGGTGAGTCGCGTTCAGCAGGCGCTTCGCGAGCTGCGGCGTCGGTAGCGTGGAGCGCACCGGGCTCGCCGCCTTCGCAATACCGCCGCCGAGCGGCGCCTCACCGACTATCCCGAGCGCGCAATAGATCGCGCTGCATGCCAAGAGCGCCACCGGATGCCGAATCAACCGCTGCCAGCTCACATGTCTGCTCCCATTGCCGCTTGGTCGTCACCGCCGCGCACGCCGCTCATGATCGAAAGTTCGGAAGTATCCGCTCCGCGTTGCCTCGCTCCATCGCGTAGAGCACGTCGGGATGGAGGTTCAGCGACGGGATCTCGCGCGTCGTGGTTTCGTAGGGCTCAACCGGAAAATCGCTGCCGAACAAGAGCCGCGTCGGCCCGGCGAACTCGAGCGCCGCCGCCACGACCCAGGAGTAGCTCGCGTGACCGAGCTCCAGATACAGCCTGCGGAGCTTGTCGAGGGCCCCGTGCGGATACAGATCGGGGCGATCTTGAGGCACGCGATCCTGAATCCGCCCCGCCAAGATCGGCACGGTGCCGCCGGTGTGCGACACGATGAAATTGATGTCCGGGCAGCGCGTAAGCACGCCGTTCCACAGCAGGCTCAGCACGGCTCTGTTGACGTCGTTATCGAACTCGGAAACGTTGTGCGGCACGCCCGGCGGATTCATGCAGCAGAACGGCGTCGTGTTCGGATGCAGGAATACCGTCGTCTTGCGCCGGTTGAGCTCCTCGAAAACGGGCATCTGCGCCGGATCGCCCGGCCAGCTGCGGGCGGCGCTGCTGTTCATGGTCACGCCGTCGGCGTTGAGCGTATCGAAGGCGTATTCGATCTCGCGCAGGCTGCCGTCCGTGTCGGCCAACGGCACGGCGGCGAACAGCCCGAATCGGCCCGGATGATCGCGTGCGAGCTCCGCGACGAACTCGTTCGCGCGGCGGGCGAGCGTCCGCGCCTGTGGTGTGCCGTCGTTGAGCTCCTCGGGAAACGTGGTTCCCGAGAGTATCGATGTCGCCACCTCGGCGCGGTCCATCGCCTCGAGCGCGATCTGCGCCGACCAAGGCTGCGCGCCAGAATCCAGGAAGGGCGGCCGGTAGTGGTGGTGGACGTCGATTCTGCCCCAGGGCCGCCGCGCCGCCGGCTGGGCCATGAGCGCGCCCGCCGGCAGCATCACGCCGATTCCGGCTCCCAGGGCGGCGCGCAGAAATTCACGCCGAGCTCCGTTGTGCATTGTTCTTTCCCCCTGTCGCGATGCTACCCGATCCGCGCGCCTGCCGCAGCTGGTCGCCGTCGCGGGGCGACCCCCGAGGCGAATCCCGGCGCTCGAAAAACGGCGCTAGGGCTCTTCGTCGGCCGGCTCGCGCTTCGGCGGCACCAGGTCGCTTGGAACGACCTTCAAGACCAGGGCAATCGCGCTGGCGACGTAAATCGATGAGTAGGTGCCGATGACGATCCCGACGATCAGCGCGATCGAGAACCCACGCAGAGTCTCCCCGCCGAGAAATAGCAGCGCGACCAATACCAGCAGAGTCGTGAGCCCGGTGATGATCGTTCGCGACAAAGTCTGATTGATCGAAGTGTCGATCATGACGTCGGCTGCCTCGCGGCGCACGAGGCGGAAATTCTCCCGCACGCGATCGAACACGACGATAGTGTCGTTCAGTGAATAGCCGATGACCGCGAGCACCGAGCCGAGAACCGGGAGATCGAAGGGCAGGCGAAACACGGAAAAGAAGCCGATGGTGACGATCACGTCGTGGACGAGCGCGACGATCGCGCCCACGGCGAGCTTCCAGCGAAAGCGCAGCATGACGTAGATGAAGATCATCATCAATGCGAAGAACATCGCCAGGCTGCCTTGCTCGGCGAGGTCGCGGCCGACCTGCGGGCCGACGAACTCCACCCGCCGCAGCTCGGCGGAAGCGTCCCGGGCGACGAGCGCCGTAAGCAGCTGTTCCTCAACTGCATCGGGATCTTGTGCCGCCGCTTGCGCCGGCAAGCGGATCAGCACGTCGTTCGCCGAGCCGAAGCTCTGCACCTGAGCGTTGGGGTAACCCGCCGCCTCGAGCGCGCCGCGAACCTCGGTCAAGTCGGCGGGACTCCGGTGGCCGACCTCGAGCAACAGCCCGCCGGTAAAATCCATGCCGAAATTCAATCCCAAAGCGATGACGGAAATGACGGAGACGGCGATTAGCACGCCGGAAATCCCGGCAGCGACGCGCCGGTAGGCCATGAACGCGAAATGCGGAGCCTTGGAGATCAGTTGCAAAGCGACGTGCCGTTCGCGCTAGTGTATCGGGCGGGCAAAGTAGTCGAAAAACAGTACGAAGACAACCGTCGCGGCCGCCAGGCTCACCAACATCGCCGGAGTACCCTTGCGGAACCACAACGCCGGCGTGATCGCAAGACCCGGGTCGTTCTGCTCCCGGGCCAAGCGCTCAGAGATGGTGACGATGAAGACGTTCGCCGTGGAGCCGATGTGCGTTCCGTTGCCTCCCAAGCCGACGCCCATCGAAAGTCCCCACCACAGCGGCGTGACCTCCAAGCCCGCGGATTCCATCCCTAGAATGATCGGGATCATCGCGGCGGTAAACGGAATGTTGTCGATCGCGGCCGACAGAAAAGCCGCGACCCACATCAGAACGATCGTGGCCAGCAGCAGATCGGCCTCGACGAACGGCATGATGAATCCGCCGATGTGCTCCAACAGGCCACTATGCTCCACGCCGCCGATGACCATGAACAGGCCAATGAAGAACATCAGCAGCCCGGTCTCGACGCGCGTCATGACGTGCTCGATCGTTTCTCTGGGGCTCAGCAACAACAGGATCGTCATCCCGAGCACGGCGACGAACCAGACCTCCCACCCCAACGCGTCGTGGAGCGAGAACAACACCACCATCATCGCCAGAACCAGCAGCGAGACCATCCAGGTCCGCTTGTCCTTGATCACGGCCTCGCCCCGGCTCACACGCGCGCCCTCGTGCGCGAGCTCCGCGCGGAACAAGTACTTGAGGCTGAGCAGGATTACGAGCCAGGCCACGAGGACGATCGGCCCCATGCGTAAGAAGAAAGTGTTGAAGTCTATCCCGGCGGCGGAACCGATCATGATATTGGGCGGGTCGCCAACCAGCGTTGCGATGCCGCCCGTATCCGTCAACAGGGCGGCGGCCAGTAGATAGGGGATCGGAGAGATCCCCTGCGCCCGCGCGATCAGTATCAGCAACGGCCCGAAGATGACCACGGTAGTAACGTTGTCCAGGAGCATCGAGAGCACGGTGACCGCCGTGCCGGTCAGCACCAGCGTCAAGAAAACCTTGCCGCCGGCCAGCTCCGCGAGCCGGTAGGCCATCCAGTTGAATCCGCCGGTGGGGATCATGACCGCAATCACCATCATCATCGCCGCGAGCAGAAAAATGACGTTCCAATCGACGGCCTCCAAAGCCAGCGTCGGGGAGTAGAACCCCGTCATGTAACCGGTGAGTATCATCGCGACCGCGCCCGCGGCAGCGCACTTGGCGCGCTCAACGTGATGGATCTGCTCGGTGAAGATCGCGATGAAGGTCAGCGCGAGCACGACGCCGGATGCGAGCATGGCGCCGGTTAGTGTGGGTTCGTCCATTTGCAGCCGTTCCGAGACAACCTCTCGGCAATCATTTTCGCAGGAATCGCTCCAAGCGCTGTCGATACAATTTTCGTACCATGCTGATCGAAGCCGCCGCAGTCCCGGCTGGCGCGGCCTCGCGGCCCCCGCAAGGCGGGCCTGACCGCCGCGGGCGTTGCATCTGTCGTGTATCTACGACGGTCGCCTCCCACTATTGACGATCGACCTTTACACCGGGCGGCGCATCGGTGGGCTCGGCGGCGTCTCTAAACATCTCCGGGTCAAGCTTGTGTTTTTTCAACAGCGAATAGAATTCCGACCTGTTTCTATCGGCCAACTTCGCCGCTTGGGTTACGTTTCCTTTGGTCGCCTGCAGCAGCTGGATGAGATAGTCGAGCTCGAAGCCGGCGCGCGCCTCGGAGAACGAGCTCAGCTTGTGGGACCGGCCGCGCAGGGCCCTGCGAACCAGGTCGGCCGAGATCAAGGGGGTCGCTGCAAGAACGACGCAGTGATCGACGACGTTCCTGAGTTGCCGCACGTTTCCCGGCCACGGTGCGCCGACGAGGATCTCCAACGCCTCCCGAGAGAATCCTCTGACCGCTTGGCTGTCGTTCGCGAGCCGCGCGCTTTGGAGGAAACGCTCGACCAGCAACGGAATATCCTCGCGGCGCGCCGACAGCGGCGGAATCTCCAAGGTGACGACGCCGAGTCGATAGTAGAGATCTTCGCGAAACTCGCGGCGTTCCACGCGCGCCAGCAGGTCGTCATGGCTCGCGGCGATCGCCCGGAGGTCGATCGGGATGCTTTCGGTGCTGCCCACGGGCCGAATCTCACGCTCCTGCAGGGCGCGCAACAGCTTGGCCTGAAACGGCTGCGGCATATCGGCAATCTCGTCCAGCAACAAAGTGCCGCCGCTCGCGGCGGCGAGCAATCCCAAGTGATCGTTGGTCGCTCCGGTGAATGCGCCGCGCTTGTGCCCGAAGAATTCCGATTCGAACAACGCATCGGGAATCGCCGAGCAATTCACCGCCACGAATTGCCCGGCGTTTCTCGGGCTGGCGCGATGGATGGCTTTCGCCAGAAGCTCCTTGCCGGTTCCGCTCTCTCCCTGAATCAGCACGTTGACGTCGCTCAGCGCCACTTTTCGCGCCTGGGCCAGCAACGCGCGCATCGTGCCGCTCGACGTGACGAGCTCCGGGCACCATTCCTGCCGGCCCGCGGCCGATTCGCCGCCCTCCGGCGCGACCGGGCCTCTCAATCGGGCCGCGCGGTCGATGTTCTGCACCAGCTCCTCGCTGTCGAACGGCTTCGTCATGTACGCGAACACGCCGCGCTCCGTGGCTGCCACGGCGTCCCGAATAGTCCCGTGAGCCGTGAGTATGATCACGGGCAGCGTCGGGTCACGTTTGTGAAGCGCGTCGAAGAGCGCCATGCCGTCCATGCCTTCCATGCGCACGTCGGTGACGACGACGAGAACCTGCGCTTGCGAGAGCCTGATCAGGGCCTCCTTGCCGCTTGCCGCGGTCTCGGGAGCGTAACCGGCACGCTTGAGCCGTATCGACAGCAATCGAAGCAGCTTCGGATCGTCGTCGACGAGCAAAACTTTCGGTTTCAATCCCGTGCCGGGCATCGGTCAGCCCCGTGCCGAGGGCAACGGCAGATGGACGCGAAGATGCGCGCCTTTGTGCCCCGGCAGGATCTCGATGTTCCCGTGATGTGCCTCGACGTAGTCCTTGGCGATGGCCAACCCCAGGCCGGTACCCTTCACGGGACTGCCGGTGGCGGCGTTACCCTGGTAGAACGGCTCGAATACGCGCCGGCGGTCCATTTCCGAGATCCCGGGGCCGTCGTCGGTGACGTCGAGCACGGCGCCGTCGTCGTGAGCACTCAAGCGCACGTCGATCCGCCCCTCTACGGGCGTGTACTTGACCGCGTTTGCGATGATGTTGTTCAGCGCCGTGCGGAGTTGCGTAATGTCGCCGGTCAGAGTCACTTCCTCGAGCTGTGGGCGCAACTCTATTTTCTTGGATTTCAAGACGAGTGAATGCTCACTCAGAATTTTCTGCAGCATCGACTTCAGATCCACCTGCGTGAGGTTCAGCGCCCCACGCACGGGGCGTTGAGTCTTCCCGAACTCCAGCAAATCCTCGATCAAGCCCTGCAGCTCGAGACTGCTCTCACGCAGAAGCTTGCCGATTTCCGCGGATTCCTCGGGTGGCGTGCCGTTCTGATCGGCCAATAGCTCCGCCCCCTGCCGGATCGTCGTGAGCGGCGTCTTCAGCTCGTGAGAGATGCGCCGGACGAAGCTGGATTTCTCCTTTTCAAGCGCGGCGATCCTCGCGCGCAACGAATCCAGGCATGCGCCAACCTCTTGCAGATCTCTAGGGCCCTGTATCTCGATCGGATCGTGAAAGCTATCGGACGCCAGGCCGCGGATCGCCGAATCGATCTGCCCGATCGGACGGCTGATGAGCCGGGCGAACAACACCGCGAGCATCGCGCTCAGCGGCAACACCGCGAGCGCCTGGATGAGCAACATTCGCTGAAAGGTCGTCGCTTGATCGGCGGCCTTCGCCGTTTCCACCGCGATGAGCTCCCGGCTCTGCGAAACCAATCCGTGCGCCCGCGCCGACAGGTCGCGCCACCTTTCCAGCACCTGCTCCTGCGAGCTCCCGCGATGACCGTCGAACAGCGCTTGCTCGAGCTCAAGAAACTCGCCGATATCCGCCTGCAACTCCGCGCCGAGCTGAAGGGCGGCCAGGCCTTCGGCCGCTTGCCGGAGCTCGGTGCGGCGAACCACATAGCTTCCGAAGAGGCTATCGTCGCCCAAGACCTCATACTCATTCAGCGCTCGTTCCATGTCGAGCACGCCGTCGATCAGCACGCGCCCCTGTTGACTCGTCTGGCTGCTGCGAAAAGCCGCGTTCCGACTGAGCCTCGCGAGGTCGTCGATCTGGGCGAATGCCGTCAACAGCGCGACGCAGAGCGGCAAAGTAACGAGGACGAAGCCGATCAGGCTCAGGCCGAGGGTCGACCGCGGGATAGGCCATAGCACACGCATCTTCGGAAGCTGCAGGTTCGCTTGAACCGGGCTCATTCTACCGAAAATCCCATGGACCTCACCGGTCGCTCTGTCGTGTAACCACGACAATCAGCCGATGAGCGCACGGACCGACCCGGGCGAAAAACGCGGTCCGGCGTCGTGCAAACCCGACGCTTGCAGGACGCGAGACGCGCTCTCGAGCCGGCCGGCCCGCGCCGGCCGCAGGCCCGCGAGCTGGTATGGAAGTTGCTTCGGCTCCGCCGTCAGGCACACGGAGCGGACAAGATGGCAACGCAAAAATTACTCGGATACCTGTGGACTCTGGCAGCCGTTTCATTCGGGCTGATCGCGCTCTCGATGCTCCTTTGGGTGCTGTTCGGGAACTGAGCACGCGTGGCAACGATCGCCGAACCGGAGCGTCTATCCACCGACAAGCACCTTTTCGGACGCTGGTGGCAACTCGTTCTCGGCATCGTATGCATGTCGATGATCGCGAATCTGCAATACGGCTGGACGCTGTTCGTCACGCCGATAGATGACAAGTTCGGGTGGGGGCGAGCGGCGATTCAGGTCGCGTTTACGATCTTCGTGCTGACCGAGACCTGGCTCGTGCCGATCGAAGGCTATCTGGTCGACAAGTATGGCCCGCGGGTCGTGATTCTGGTCTCCGGGGCCCTGGTGGGACTGTCGTGGACGCTCAACGCCTTTGCCGACTCGCTGACGCTGCTCTACGTCGCGGCTGCCATCGGCGGCATCGGCGCGGGTGCCGTTTACGGCACCTGTCTCGGTAATGCGCTCAAATGGTTCCCCGATCGTCGCGGCCTGGCCTCCGGGCTGACGGCCATGGGCTTCGGCGCGGGCTCGGCGCTCACGATTGTGCCGATCTCGGCCTTGATCCAATCGAGAGGCTATGAAGCCACGTTTCTGCTTTTCGGTCTGGCGCAGGGGCTCGTGATCCTCTCGCTCGGCTGGTTCATGCAGGCACCAAGACTGGTGCACGGGGCGGCTCCCGCGCCCATCGGCAAGGAGATTCTTCCAACGGTCAAGTCCCGCCAGTATTCACCGCTGGAGGTCCTGCGGACGCCCGTGTTCTGGGTCATGTACGCGATGTTCGTGCTCATGGCGACCGGCGGGCTGATGGCGACCGCCCAGCTCGGCCCGATCGCGCGCGATTTTCAGATCGCCGACACGCCGGTGACCTTGTTGTCGATCACCTTACCGGCGTTGACTTTTGCGCTGGCGATCGACCGCGTGCTCAACGGCGTGACACGGCCTTTCTTCGGCTGGGTATCCGACCAAATCGGCCGGGAGCAGACGATGTTCCTGGCGTTTTCTCTCGAGGGCTTTGGAATAGTCCTGCTGAGCGTTTACGGCGACAATCCGACCGCCTTCGTACTGCTCACGGGTCTCGTATTCTTCGCGTGGGGCGAGATTTACAGCTTGTTTCCGGCGACCTGCACGGACGCCTACGGTCGGCGCTACGCGACGAGCAACTACGGCTTGCTCTACACGGCGAAAGGCACCGCCGCCCTGCTGGTTCCGGTAACGAGTCTCATGGCAGCCGCCCCCGGCGGCTGGCGAAACGTGTTCATCGCCGCCGCGGCGATGAATTTCGCGGCCGCATTGCTGGCGATGCTCATTCTGAGGCCGCTGCGGCTCAAGATGCAAGCCGCCGTTCGCGAGTAGAGCTCTGCGGCCGAGCGCGGCTCGAGCGGGACCCGCCGCGATCCGGCGTCAGCCGCGCGCGGTTTGCACCTTGAGCTCGTCGAGCTTGTGAGCAACGGCGTTCGGCGAGCCGGTATGCCGCGCGAGCAGGCGATAGAACGCCGGCACCACGAACAGCGTGAACACCGTGGCTACGCTGATGCCCGAGAAAGTCACGATGCCGAGCGTCGTGCGGCTCTCGGAGCCGGGCCCGGTGGCGAGGATCAGCGGCACGGACCCCATCATCGTCGAGCAAGTGGTCATCACCACGGGCCGGAACCGGATTCTCGCAGCCTCGAGTATCGCGTCCATGAATTCAACACCCTGGTCTCGCAGCTGATTGATGAACTCGACGATCAACACGCCGTTTTTCGCCGCGATGC
>Ga0214471_10000603_pt1 | contig 30044 bp, 23 predicted proteins | sample RVTome_5_FD_207665 | JGI IMG/M metagenome (GOLD analysis project Ga0214471, IMG submission 207665) | Soil microbial communities from uranium-contaminated site in the Upper Colorado River Basin, Wyoming, United States - RVT142D155 | ecosystem: Environmental > Terrestrial > Soil > Contaminated >... | reverse complement strand
GTGGCAGCAGCGAAAATGAGCAGTGGCTGGCGCGGATGATCCTGAATCCGGCTTTCGTGACGATGTCGCCGAACAATGCCGCAGGAATTCCACGTTCGTTCTTGGTCAGACCCCTGCGTGGCCGTCGCCAGTCCCCCATCGACACCGCAGGCTCGCGGATCAGCGCGCGGGCGCCGGGTTTCAGGCAGCGCGAGCACTCCTTCACCACCGTGCTGACGTTCGGAATATGGTGCAGCGCGCTGAAACATACGAGCAGGTCGAAACTGGCATCGGAAAACGGCAGGAGACCGCTGATTTCGGGTTTAACGTAGTTGACCGGTCTGCCGCCGAGCAGGCCCGATCGGTAGACGCTGGACGGCTCCAGAATCGTAAAGCGCCCGGTGCGCGGTGCCAGTGGCAGCAGCTCGTCGCCATAGGAGCTACCGATGCCGAGCACGTGCTCGAAGCTCATTCCCCGCAGATGACGCAGTCCGTGGTAGGCGTTGAGCGCGTAAGCGCCGTATGGGCGTCGTTCCGGTCCCTTGCGCCAAAGCTCGAAGAACCCCTCTTCCTCGTCCGCATACCAGGAGGCCAGCTCCTGCGGGCTGAAATCGTCACCGTAGAGCTTCCGCCCTTCGAGGCAGGCATCGATGTCGTCGCTCATTTCCTCCTCCGTTCGATCAGCCGGGCAGCCGTAATCGATTGGTGGCTTGGTCCCGCGGCGCAAAAATCGGACTCTGGGTGAGTGGCGGACGTGACTTGCATGATGGGTCGAGTTCCTGGGCGTACGGGTGATGGACTACCGACGTTCGCGAAACCGTTGTAGAACCGCCGTGTAAATTCCAGCGTTTTTGTCGCCGGAGTCATAACGTCTCGACGACGCCAACGCATTTTCGGCCATGGATTGCCACAGATCTACGTTTTTCTGCAGGCGCTCCAGCGCATCGGCCAGGGCAGTCGGATCGCCCGGGGTGACCAAGAGTCCGTTATACTCGTCCTGGATCGTCGCCGCAAGGCCGGGAAGGTCGCTGGCGATCACCGGATTTCCCTGGCTGAGGTGTTCCACCACTTTGATCGGAAAAATATAGCTCAGGTCCTCGAAGGGCAGGTAGGGCACGAGCCCGACGTGTACGGTCCGAAACAACAGCGCACGCGGTCCGGCGATCACCCCGTGATGCGTGAATTGCGCGCGCGATTCCGAGGCCTGAATGCGTGCCAGCGCCTCGGTCGACATTTCGCCGACCGTGTGGATGTGAACGGGACAGCCGCGCTGCATCAACAGCTCTACGGCCCGGATGACGACCTCCATGCCCATGGTCTCGTGAAACTCGGAGCGGCCGTAAGCGGCATGCAGCGTCTGCTCGCCGTGGTGGCGCTGCGGTGGGTGTTCGGCGGACAGTGACAGGTCGATGGCATTCACGAACTGCACGCAGCGCGACGCCGGAGGGTCGATGTCTTTCACTGCCCGCGGCAACACGCTCAGGATGAACAGGTCGGCGTGCCGCATGGCCCAGAACACCAGGCGATCGGCGAATGGGGGCCGCATGCCTTCCTGGTGATGTCCGGTGCGCCACCGCGGGCGATCCCACAGGTCGAGTACCCAGAAACAGCCGAACAGGTACTTGGCAAAAAACCCAGCGAGCGCGAATCCGGAGGGATCCGTGAAGACGATGGCGCGGCCGCGCAAACGTTGATAACCGGCGAACAGCACCGCGTAGACTAGGAACAGCAAGCGGTTTTCCACCGGCGCGTGGTGCACGCTCACGCGCTCCTGGATTTCCTCGCTGGCAGTCTGCCTGTGACGCATCAGCAGCGCAACATCGGCATGTTCGGCACCGTGAAAGATGCGTTGGTAGGCATTCATATTGCGCTTGAACGCTGGCATGCTGTATTGCGTGATGATCAACACCTTCTCGCGTTTTCCCATGATCGTCACTCAACCGGCCCGGTGCATCAGGGCATGCACCGCGAACCGCAGCTTAGGCACGATGCGTTTCAGACGGCTCGGACGCAGGTCGCGATACAGCCACTCGAGATGCAGCGCGTGCACCAGCGCCGGCGCGCGTTTCACGTAACCGGAGATCACGTCGAAGGTCCCGCCGACACCCTGGCAGACTCTGACATCGAGTTTGTCCAGAAAGCTGTCCATCCACAGCTCCTGGCGTGGACTCCCCATGGCGATGAACAGGATCTGCGCGCCCGAGGCGTTGATTCGCTCGACCAGCTCCGGCATCGCGGTGTCATCGAGATAGCCGTGCTGGTGGCCGACGATCTGGAGCCCCGGGTAGCGCTGGCGGAGGACCTCGACGGCGCGCTGGTTGACTTCCGGCCGCGCGCCGAGCAGGAACACCTTGTAGCCGCGCGCCACCGAGCGCTCGCAGATGGCCGGCATCAGGTCGGCGCCGGCCACGCGTCGCATCTTGCCCAGCCCGTGCCAACGCGCGGCCAGCACGATACCGATCCCGTCCGGGATCAGCAGGCCGGCGGAGCGCAACCGCGCGAGCAGCGTCGGATCCTTGCGTGCCAGCAGGACCTTTTCCGGGTTGACGGCGATGATCACCTGGGGTCGTGCGCCGGCGACCATAGTGTCGACCGCATCAAGCGCGGACTCCATGGTCACACAGTCGACGGGGACTCCGAGAATCTCGATGCGTTTTGGCTTCACTGGGTTCGGCTCCTGAAGTGGGCGACGTCGGACTCGGCATCGGAGGTTCGGATGTCGGCATCGAAACGGAATTCGGAGATGAACTCGCACGGCAACGGCCCGACGTGGCGGACGCAGATCGTATCGATCGCTGTCCTCGTCCCGTAGTGATTCGAGCACCAGCCGGCGATCGGCGCCTCGTCGGCGCGCCGGATCTGCGCCGTTCCCCCGTGGATTCGCAGGCCCAGAGACCGTCCGCCGCGCAGCATGAGCCGGAAGTCATCGGCCTGCGGCAGGACCGGTACGCCGATGTGCCAGTTGAGCTCCACGTCGTGGCTGCCGTATCCCTCGAGGCGGTCCCAGATGAACCAGCCGCCGCCGGGACGATAGGCCACACCACGCCAATGGCGGACTCCGAAATCGGCGACATAGCCGTCATGGACGGCAAGCAGGCGCACGCCGCCGTCCGGCAGGGCCTCGTTCAGCGCCAGCCGGCACGCGAAGGGATGCGACCAGATGAAGCGCGTCTCCTGGCGCGCCTGATCAGTGGCATCGAGTGTTAACGTGTTGTGCGCGCGCGTGCCGCGGAAGTACGCGCGCCATTCGGCCTCGCCGTTGTAGGTGAATGTCCCGGTATCGATAAGCACCGGTTCTTCGCCGACGTCGAGCAGCACTGACAAGGCGTCGGCGTGACCATGCCCGAAGGTCGGCGCTATCCCGAGCGGGCCGTGATCAAGAATGAGGCGTCCCTGCGGCGCACGCCGCTCGCCGATGACTGTGTAACCGGATGCCGCGAAGCTGGTGTGGCTGGCGCCGGCGTCGGGTGGTTCGGCCTGCCAGCTCAATCGCAGGTGAGGCGACAGGGCATAGCCGTCGTCGCTGTCGCCGATGCGCGGCAGTGCCGTGGGTGACTCGGCGAAGCGTCGCAGGAATCGTCGCGCCCGCTCGACGGCGGCACTGATCCCGCTCGCCAGCGGCGTGTCGGTGTGGCGGCACAGCTCGGCGACCAAGCCGTAGAGGTCCGACACCAGGGTCAGATACCAAAAGGTCTGCTCGGCGCTGCCGCCGTCGGCGAGAATTTGTCGGTCGGCTTCCCGGGCCAGGGTGTCGAGTCCGATCCGTCGCCACCGATCGGCGCCCTCCAGCTCGGGAAACAGCAGCCCGGCATAGACCAGTCCGGCACACTCCGCGATCGTGTGGTTGTTGCACGACGAGTAGCGTGACAGGCGCTTGGCAATGAAGGGGGCGTGGCTCGCAACCAGACGAACGACGCTGGTCCAGGTCTCATGGTGGCCGGTCAGGCGGTGACGGACCATATCGACGGCATGACATGTGCTGATCAAACGCAGCGCGCATTCCATTGCCGAGACGTAGTGGATGCCCGCCAACGGCGGATTGGCGGCAACCCAGGACCGCAGCTGTAGCTCGAGCAGCACGCAGGCCCGGTCAGCGACGTCGCCGGCGGCGCGCCGCGTCAGCAGGGCCAGCGCAATCAGCTGTTGCAGCCGCGACGGTTCCCAGGCGACGCGCACGTCGCCGTAGGGGTTTCCCGCCCGGCAGGGGAGGTCGGCAAAGAACCCCTGCGGCCAGATGCGGCCGGTATCCGGAGCTCGATACCAGGTGTCCGGCTCGGGCTGCCAGCGCCAGTCACCGCCGAGCGGCCGTAGGCGGCCGGCAAGCAGATCGTCGATCGCCGTCGCGTCGGGGGCGAACTCCCAGGGGAGCTCGGGGAGGCAGGCGCCGGGCGCGCGGCAAAAACTAAAATCCTCGGCGCGCAGTTGGTTTCGGCGTCCATATACTTTCCGCAGCGAGTACTCTAATCGCATGCGCAGGATGCCGCCCTGCTCGACGACGCGGTGCGCGATTTCGCTCGCGCTCATCACGCGCATGCGCTTCACGTACCAGGACCAGCCGCGCGTGAACCCGCTGTGCGCCATCGCCCGCGACGTCACGGTCAAGGGATCCGGTAACGCTCGCTGGTTTCCAGCGAGCGCGCGGCCAGAATGCTGGCGCGTGCGACCGCAGCGGTATCGGCGAAGCTGACCGCCGGCGTGCCGGATTGCACCGCCTGAATGAACAACGCCATCTCCGCGGCGAAACCCTTGTCGCGGTTGCGCGTCGTGTAGCGCGTGAGCTTTCCTGACGCATAGAACTCGCTGCGAAGGAAGTCGTCCATGACCAGCGCACGTCCACCGCCAAATGCCTCGAAGCGCTCCTTGGACAGACGTGTGTCGCCGCCGGCCGTGTAGACCAGCGTCCCGACCGACCCGTCGGCGAACTCGAAGCTGAAGACGCTCTGGTCGTCGGTGATGCCGGAGCTGTGCCGGGCGATGCGATTACCGCGGACCGACCGGACCTGACCGCTGCAGACCGCCTGCATGTAGTCGATGAAGTGGCAGGCCTCGCCGACGATGCGGCCGCCGCCGACCTGGGGATCCTGAATCCAGTGCTCCCCGGGGATGGCGCCGGCATTGACCCGGTAGAGCATGACCAGCGGATCGTGGCGCCCCGCGAAGAACTCACGCGCGCGCGCCGCGTGCGGCGAGAACCGGCGATTGTGGCCGACCATCAGCACCGGTGGATCCTTCATGGCACCGACCAGGGTCTCGATCTCATCGAGCTCAGTCGCGGTCAGGCACAAGGGCTTTTCGACGAACACATGCTTGCCGGCACGCAGCGCCTCGATCACCATGCGGCCGTGGAGATTGTGACGGGTACCGATCAGCACCGTATTGACGGACGCGTCGGCGAGCACCTCGCGGTAGTCGCTGCTGCAGTACTCGGCGCCGAGTTTGTTGCCCAAATGACGTGCGTTGACACCGGTCCCCGTACAGACCGCGCGCAGCACGACGTCGCGATGGCGCACGACCTGCGGCAGCAGCATGTCCTTCACATGATTGCCGGCACCGATCACGCCGAGCTGGATGTCGGCGGTCGCGCGCGTCGCGCCGATCGGGATGACTCGGCGGGCGTCTGCCTGCGCGGCGGAAGGATAGGAGATCATGATGCCCAGGTAGGGCTCGCGGTTCTCCATCATCAGCCGGTAAGCGTCTTCGGCTTCTCCGATCGCATAGCGATGGGTGATGAGCGTGCGTACATCGACCTTGCGCTGTTGAACCAGGGCCAGGAACGCCTGCATGTTGCGTTGCTCGCTCCAGCGCACGTAGCCGTAGGGATAGTCATGGCCCTTGTCCTCGTAGGCCGGGTCGTAGCGACCCGGCCCGTAGGAGGTCGACAATCTCAGCTCGAGCTCCTTCATGTAATAGGGTTCGCGCGGAATCGTCATGCCGACGGCGCCGACCACGACGACCCGCCCTTTCTTGCGGGCGATTTCCCCGGCGGTCTCCACCGGCCCGTTATCACGCGTGCTGGCGGTGATGATCACCGCGTCGGCGCCGAATCCGGACGACAGCGCCATACAGGCCGCGGGTAGCTCGTCGGGCGCGACGGCGTGATCGACGCCGAATTTCGCGGCGAGCTCGCGCTTGCGCGGGTCGGGATCGGAGGCGACCACGCGGCAACCGTTCGCCTTGAGCATCTGCACTGTCAGCTGACCGAGCAGCCCCAGGCCGATCACGGTGACGATCTCGCCGAGCCGTGGCTCGGCCTGACGCACACCTTGCAGGGCGATGGCGCCAAGCGTGACGAATGCCGCTTCTTCGAATTCGACCCCGTCCGGGATCTTGACGCACAGATTTTTCGGAACATAGACGATTTCCGCATGCGAGGCGTAGTTCTGGCCGGCGCACGCGACCCTGTCGCCGACCGCGAATCCGCCGGCGTCGGAGCCGACCTCACGTACCACGCCGGCGCAGCTGTAGCCGAGCGCAACCGGCGTGTCGAGTCGCGCCGACGCCATCTTCCAGGCCTGCGTGAGTCCGTCTTTCTTGATTCGGTCGATCACCTTTCTCACCTGATCGGGTCGCGCCATCGCCTTGCCCAGCAGGTTCTTCTTCGCGGTGCTCACGGTCGACCGCTCGGTGCCGGCGCTCACCAGCGAACATTCATTGCCGACCAGCAACCCGCCGCGGCGTACGGCCGGCGCCGGAACATTGTCGATTTTCAATTCGCCGGTGCGGAAGTTCTGAACGATCTGTTTCATGTCGGTCTTACTCGTGGCGGCTGTTGGAACCAGTGCTCGTGCCACAGGGCGAGATTCATCAGGTTCCAAATCTTGAAATTATTGAACCGCGCCTGAGATTCCGCGCGCGCGAACAGGGTCTCGATGTATTCGCGGTTGAAACGCTCGCGTATCAGGGGCGACCCCAGTACCACCTCTTTGGCGAACGCATGCAATCGGACACTCAGCATGTTGGTCGCCGAACCGCAGAACCCGCGTTTGCGCCGATATATGATCTCATCAGGGAGTATGCCTTCGGCAGCTTTTTTCAGGATGTACTTGGCGACGCCCTTGCGGTACTTGAGGCGCGCCGGAATCTGCAGCGCGAATTCCACCAGGTCCTCGTCGAGGAAGGGTACACGAGTCTCTATCGAGTTGGCCATGCTCATCTTGTCCACGCGCATGAGCAGCAGCTCGGGAAGTCGATTGCGCAGCTCGATGTTGGTGATTTCCCAAAGATGTTCGGTGCGCGGAAAGCTTGCGACGATGTCCTCAATCACCTGGCTCGATGCCGCCACGCCAGCCGGCGCCGAGAGCAGGCTGGACTTCTCGCTATCCCAGAACGCCACGGCGTTACCGATGAAGAACGGCTGCCGGAAGCGCGCGCGCCGCAACAGGTCCGTCCACTGCGGCGCCAGTTTTCCGGCCAGCACCCGATGTGGCAGGCTGCGCAAGGCGGACGGCAGGCTCCGGAACGCGTTGTACAGGCGATTGCGCCAGCCGTCGAACAGATGGAAGACCTCGTAGCCGGCGAAGATTTCGTCGCTGCCTTCTCCCACCTGAATGACCGGCACCCCGGCTTCGCGCGCCAGCTTTGAGACGTAATAGATCGGCACGCACACAGGATCGGCGAGCGGTTCGTCCTGCAGCCATGCCATCCTGGGCAGGAAATCGATGAAGGCGGTGCTATCGATCTCGATTTCATGATGGCGGGTGCCGAACTTTTGCGCGATGACCCGTGCCTGTTCGAATTCGTTCAGCGGATCGTCCTGGATGCCGATCGAGAAAGTCTCGACTGGCCGGCTCATCTGTTCGGCCATTAGCGCGACATTGAGCGACGAATCGACGCCACCACTCAGGAAAACGCCGAATGGCACGTCGGAGACCATGCGCCGCTTCACCGACTGGCGCAGCAGCCGTCGTATCTCGTCAATGTACTCCTGCTCGTCGCCGGTCTCGCGCGTCGGCGTGAAACGTCGCGCGTCCCAGTATCGGGTCTGGCGGGTGCGGCCGTTTGCCTCGAGACGCAGCACGGTGGCCGCTTCGAGCTTGAAGATCCCGTCGAAAAGGGTTTGAGGGGCGGGCGAGTTGGCGAAGGTCAAATAGTGGAACATGGCCGCCTCGTCGAGGCGCCGTGCCACCCACGGAACCGTCAGGATCGCCTTGATCTCCGAGGCGAACACGAACGACCCGTCATCCTGGTAATAGTAAAGCGGCTTGACGCCCAAGGGATCGCGCACCAGGGTCAGCGACCGGTCCTCGGCGTCGTAGAGTGCGAAGGCGTACATGCCGCGCAAGCGGCGCAGGCAGACGTCGAGCCCCCAGACGCGCACACCGTAGAGAATAACCTCGGTGTCGGTGTGCGACTCGAAATGCACGCCGTGGCGCGTTTCGAGCTCGTCGCGCAATTCACGATAATTGAAAACTTCGCCGTTGTAGACGATGCGCAGCTTGCCGTCGGTGGTGGCCATCGGTTGGCGGCCGCGCGGCGACAGATCGATGATCGACAGGCGGCGGTGCGCCAATCCGATCTGCCGGTCGTGGTCATCGGCCAGGTAGTAGCCGCTGTCGTCGGGACCGCGGTGTACCATCTGATCTCGCATATTCTCGATTAAGGCGCGGTCGAGGTGACGCTCCGTCGAGGTCGAGATAATTCCGCAAATGCCGCACATGGTATCACCGGGTGGGGAAACGGCCGGTTGGCCGGGATTATCAGGTCTCTTTTTTGCCCAGGAATACCCAGAGGTGCCAACCGTAGCGCGAGGCGAGTCTCTGCCTGAGTGCCGTCGGCAGGACTCGGAGAAACGGCATCTGTCTTTCGTTGAGAAAGTGGACGCGATGGTCGAGGATGCTGAATTCGCTGAAATCCTCGGCCACGTCAGCCAGGTCATAAACCTTGGAGTAGGGGTTGGCGGGGCCATCGGTGTTGCGCATCATGAACAAGGGGTTGCGCAGGTAGTTGAGCAGGCCGAATTGCCTGGCATTGGCGAGATGACCGCGCAGTACCTCCGAACGGATCCAGCGTTGGCCTCCGAGGGTCGCGAAGCCCCACAACAATACCATCAGCGCGCGTCGGATGACGTTGACGGACAGCCGGTAGTTCAGCGAGTTCTTGGCGTAGAGCATGATCGCCGCCCGACCGTCAGGTTTCAGCACGCGCCGCAACTCGCGGTTGACCGCCCGTATGTTGGGGATGTGGTGCAACACCCCGTGCGAGTAAATCACATCGAAGCTGTCGTCGGGATAGGGAATTCGCTCCGCGCTTCCAGTCTGGATGTCGCGGTACGGCAGCGCGAACAGCGCGAAACGGTGCTTCGCGCGCGCAACGGCCTCGGCCGAGAAGTCCAGACCGTGCCACAGCGCGCCGCGTCGAATCAGCTGCTCGCTGTCCGCCGCCTGACCGATTCCGATCTCGAGCAGCGACCGGCCACTGACATCCAGGCGATCCAGCTCATTCAGGATATGGCCTTCGGTCCGATAGCGGAAACTGTCGTAGTTGCGGAAGAACGCCTCCCAGTTGTCGTTCTTGCCGACCAGTGACTCGCCGCACGGATACCGGTCCCAAAAATTCCTGATCTGCTCTGGCATGCTCATGGATCACATCCAAGGTGGATGTCCTTGTAATGGCGGCCACGGCGTTGCGGCCTTTATCGCCTCGGAATATACATGGATTCTCCGCGCGCACACAATCTTTAAGATACCCCGTGTCGTACGATCGTCATCTGCGTCGTTCTTCCAACCGGTCGTCCGACGGTCGGGATGGCGACAAATCCTTAATTTCTGGGGGCTAACGGCGCCCAGCAGGCGCCCGTCGCGCGTGGCCGGTGGCCGTCAGGCCGGTCGCCGTTGAGTCGTTGCCGCGTCGTCGAGGGTGCGGCGCAGGGCCGCGGTCACGCGCTCCGACCAGGCCTCGACCGTGAACTCGCGGGCGAGCAGCGCCTGACCGGTGCGCGACAGCCGCTCCAGTCCAGGTCGGTCGTCACGCAGCGCTATGACAATCCGGGCCATGGCTTCGACATCGCCTGCGGGTACCACCAGTTTGCGATCGATGCGTCCGACGACGTCATCGGCCACGCCGATGCGCGAGGTCAGCACCACCTTGGCGCGCGCCATGGCTTCCAGCCACACCAAAGGAAATCCCTCCCGCCAGTCGGATGTGTACAGCAGCACGTGGCAGCGCGAAAGCTTGTCCCAGGCCGCGTCGCCGAAGTGCGGGCCGTGAAAATGAATCCGTTCTTCCAACCCCAGGGCGCGAATCTCACCACGAATCAGTTCCTCATAATCGGGATCGCTGAACGCGCCGACGACATCGAGGTGCACATCGGGCACATGGGCGAGGCAGCGCACCGCATGGATCACGCCCTTGATGCGGATGAGATTATTGATATAACCAAGACGCAGGGGTCCGGGCGGCAGGCTATGACCGGCGGCCGGTATGTCAACCCCGTTTCCGACGTTCGAATACGGCTGCTCGGCGCGCATGTAAGGCGCGTAACCGCGGTGCACACTGTCGCCGAGCAGGATGATGCGCGCGGCCTGCGGAATGAATCTGGCCACGGCGAACCGCAGATACCATGGAAACGGTCGTCGGGCTTCGTCGAATCCCATGCCGCCGTTGTGCAGGTGCAGGACATAGGGAATACGGGTCGTCCGGCAGAGAAGCATCATCAGTGCGTCTCGGATCAGCGGGAGGCCGTGATTTCCGGGTGTGTAGTAGACAATATCGGCATGCCGCAGGGACCGGGCCAGGCGGATAAACGGTTTCGCGACACGCCAGAGCTTGCGCAAACTGAGGCGACCGAGGTCGGCGAGCGAATCCGCGACGCGTACGGGAATCACCTCCACGTCAAAATCGCGCTCGAGGAAGCCGCCATCCAGCAGCCGTTGGTTGGCGACGGTTACACCGTGGTAGGGCGGCGGGAGTTGAACGACTGCCAGCAGTTTTGGTTTCCCCTTCATAACCGGTGCATTTCTTTCGCGCGATGTCGCATCATGCGATGGTATCCGGAATCGCCCTGCCAAGTCACGGCCGACGCGGAATAGCACGATCTGAATGCGCGGCCGGACGGCGTCATGGTCCCGTCGCCTGCGATATCCGGGCGAGTCGCCGCCGTTCGGCGCGCCGCTCACGGGCCTCATCCTCGCGTTGACGGAAACTCAGTCCGATCAGCCCCCACACCAGCCACTGGTAGGTTGGGTAGGAGCTCGGCACGAGGCCGATGGTGTCGATCAGGTACATCGTGAACAGCATGAACGCAGCCACGGCCAGCGGATCGACTCGCTGTCTGAGGTTCTGAAGTACTCGCAGCCCGATGACGATCAGCAGTGACAGATAGATTGACAGACCGAGGATTCCGCCATGGAAGAGAATCTGCAAGTAGTCATTGTGCGCGCCATAGGCCTTGACGCCGGCGCCGAACACCATTTCCAGGGGCCCGAGATCGAGCCACCGGTTGAGCATCTCCTCCCAACCAAACCAACGGCCCTCGAACGACTGTTCGACGTCAACGCTGCCCTCGATGGCGCCGAACTCCTTGCGGAAAACGCGCGCGAGATTTTCGACGAGCTGTTCCGCATAGAATGGGAGAACCAGCAGAGCCATCGCGAGCAGCGCGGCGAGCGCCGCGAACTTCCGTTGCAGGATTGTCCAGATCAGACCCCAAAGCACGAGTACCGCGGTGCCTGCCTTGGTATAGGCACGCAGGATCACGAACGCGGCCGCCGCGGCGTAACCGATGGCCGTCAACTTCAGGACCATGTTGCGCGGATGCCAGAGACTGGCATACAGCAGTATGGCGATGATCGGGGTGATCGCGTGCAGCCGCAGGGTCAGCACGTCATGGTACATTCCGATCGATCGCACCAGCCCTTCGGTCTGCTGGAAATGCCAGATTTTTCCGGTTGCGGCCTGGTACAGACCCACGGCCACCGGAAAGACGCCGGCGACGATCAGCGCGATCAATAGAGTTTTGAGTTTGCGCGGATCGCGGAAAAACGCCTGGAACATAAAGAAGCCGACGAAGCCGTTGATGTGTCTGAACAGCACATCGAGCCCGCGCAGCGGCCCCTCGTTGTAGACCACCAGCATCGAGAAGAAGAAGACATCGAGGGCGAACACCGACCACAGCAGCGTCAGCGGCATGCGTCGCAGGCCTTGCTCCGGTGACGCGCGCAGCATCCAGAGGAACATAACGAACGGCACCGCGGTCCCCACCATCTGGGTCAACGGAAAGCCCAATACCAGCGGCGTGTCGAAGGTGGTATCGATGATGGGCTTGCCGGCGAGCAGCAGTGGAATGCCGATCGCCGGATTGACCAGCATGCCGATCAGCGCGACGACGGCGAGAAGAATGGCGAGGAAGAGCAGCATCCGGATAGCGCGCTACTAGGCGGTCGCTGACAGCGCGCCGCGCCGCGCCGCCGCCGGATGAACCACGGAACGCTCGTTGCGCACGCCGGCGATCAGCGGCCGCACCATCACGGATCCGTGGCGCGCGCCGGCGCGCAGTCGATGATCGCCTGACTGAAGGCGCGCGCCGAGTTATCGTAACTGGCCTGCGCGACCAGCTCGCGGGACAGCGCGGCCACGTGCTCACGGTCGACGCCTGCGAGGACGCGGCTGAGCTTTGCCACGACGTCGTCGATGTCGAGCGGGTCGACCGTGTAGCCGTTCTCGGCGTCGCGAATGAAATCCGCCGAATTGCCTGCCCGATAGGAGCAGACTATCGGTAGCCCCGCAGCCAGCGCCTCGAAGATCACCAGTGGGTTCGGGTCCGAGATGCTGAGCAGTGCGAAAACATCCGCGACGGCATAATAGGCGCTGATCCGGTCCTGTGACACGAACCCCTCCAGATAGATCCTATCCAGTCCGTGGGCGTGCGCGAACCGTGAGACGTCCGCCTTCAGCGGACCATCGCCGATCAGAATCAGGCCGGTGTCGGTGTGCTGCGGCTGCGCCACCAGCTGCCGATACGCCTCGAGCAGTTGCGGGATGCCCTTGCGCCCGGTGAGTTTGCCTACGAAAAGAATATTCTTGCGCGCGAAGCGCTTGCGCAGTTCGGCGAGCCGCTGTGTGTCGCCGCCATCGGTCGGGCGCGCGAAATGCGTGTTGTCAACGCTGTTGTACGAGAGATAGAAGCGGCCCGCGGTCGGGTCCTGCAGGAAACCGGCGGTATACTCGCGCGACAGACGTCCGGCGATGATGAACGCGTCCGCAAACCGCGCCATCCACCGGCGCAAACGCAGCTTGAAAGGCGAGGTCGCGGCATCGGAATGCTTCGTGCCTTCGTTCCAGATCACGTACGGCGTGCGGGTCAATAGCATGGCCGGCAGCAGGATCAGCGTCGACAGCGTAAAGCCGTTGCAGACAACGACGTCGGGACGCTCGCGCAGGAAATGCCAAGCCAGCATCGGGCTGAAGTAAACCTGGCTCTCGAAGTCGCGGCGGCGCTTCAAGCCGGACACGCATAGCACCGCGAACGGCAGGTTGTTGAAGTCGAATTCCCAGGGGTGGCCCGGTAGGCGTTCGGTTTGCAGCACCACAGTCAGGTCGATGTCCGGATGCTTCGCTATCGCCTCGAACAGCGGCACGCGGTAGGGAGCCAGACCGGGTTGGATGATCCACGCTTTCATGAACTTGTCGAAAATCGGGGTGCTTGTGCCTGCCCGGAAAAAAGCCGCAGACCATCATAACCGACAAGTCTGGAATATGACAGCAGGCCCCGGTGCCGTGCGACCCGGGCCGGTGTACGGCTCAGCGGCGGGCGGCGCGCAGGGCCGAGGCACCGGTCTCGCGGACGCGGCGCACCAGGACGGACCCCTCGTGGCGCGACACTGTCAGAAAATTTATTGCAATATTGAGACCGATCGAAGTGGCCAAGCTCAATAGCAGCGTCGGCAGGCTGGCCGGCGCCCCCAGTTCGCGCAGGACGAACGCCAGGCCGATGGCGTAGACCAGGTTGATGGCGTAGCCGGGCAGCAGACTGGCGGCCAGAAAGTGCCGGATGGGGATTGCGAGTTTGCGCGCGATGATCCACAGCTGCACCGGTGCCAACAGGGCGAAGTACAGTACGGTCGCGGCCGCGACGCCCTCCAGCCCCCAGGGGCCGGCGAGATACGCCATCAGCGCGATCTGCGCGAGCGCGCCGATCAGGGCGGCGACCGACAGCGGCGCGATCTCCTTTTGCGCCCAGTATACGTGCACCAGCAGGAACGTCGGCAGGATGAACAACCAGGATGCGATCAGAATGCGACTCAGGTCGGCGGTCGCGTCGACATAGGCCGCGCCCATCCAGTTTGCGATGATTGAGTCGGAGAACAGGATCAGATGCAGACAGACGGGTAACATGGTGCTGAGCGTGATTTTGGTTCCGGCATAGATCAGTTTGTTCACGAAGTCATGGTCGCCGGCAGCCATGGCCGCGGAGCTGGACGGCAGGACTGCGGTACGCAGGTAGGAGGCCAGCGTGTTGATCAGGTTGAACAGCATGTAGGCGATGTGGAAGTAGGTGATGACCGACACCGACAGGACAACGCCGACCATGACCCGATTGCCCTGATAGATCAACAGCAGCGCCAGGGCGTATACCAGCGACCAGCCGCCGTAGCCGACGATCGTCCGCAGGCCGGCCAGCCGCGCGAGCCGCGGGTGGACCGACAGCGTCGGAAACCGCCGCCGCACGACCTGCCGCAGGACCAGGCCCCTGAAGATCTCGAACAACAGCTCGTGGGCGGCGAACCAGAATATGTTCCCGCCGAGAACGAAAATCGCCATGATGATCGAGAAGCGGGTGATCGCGCCGAGCGCGTCGAACGCGGCAATCGGTCGATAGTTCTGGATGCCATACAGGATGCTGGCAAACACCGACAGCGGCTGGATGAGCAGCGCCGCGCCGGCATAGGTGAGCAGCAGGGCGCGGGCGCGCGGCACGTCTGCGGGGTCGAGATTGAACAGGCCGTCGACGTGGATAGCGGCGAATCCGAGAGCCAGGGCGATCAAGGCTCCGGTGGCAAGATTGAGCACCAACGCAGTGTTGAAAATCTGCTGGACGCGGGTGTGGTCGTCAGCGCCATATTCGGCGACGAACTTGGTGATCGCCTGGCGTGCCGGCAGGCTGACTATCGAGAAATATCCGAGCGACGCAGCCGCCAGCGCGTAAATTCCGAAATCGGCCTTGCCGACCGCCGACAGCAGCATGGGCAGGGAGACAAATGCCAGCACCTGCCACAACGCCGAGGCCGACGCGGTATACAGCGTGTTGTGAAACAGCAGTCGCCCGCGGCCGGCCGGGCGGGCGGAAGGCGTGTCACGTGTCACCGGTGCTTTACCCATGTCGGTTCGGCCGCAGCACATGACCTCCGGTCGGTCGGTGCCTGTCGCGGCCGTTCCAGCCAACACGCCGACGGCGCACGCAATCTGGACGGGACGATCGGTCCGATGCGGCGGCTTCCCGGTTGCGCCTGCGGTTTCGCTCCGGTGCAGCGGTGGCGGTGTGCATCGCGTCAGTATGCCTTGTGGCGCGTCCCGTGGTCGATGCGATCGACGGCCACCATCGCCGACGCCTGCCCGAGCAGCCGGTCAATGACGACCTGCAGCAGTCCATTCTTACCCCAGAAACACGGCGCGACCGGAACCGACCGCTGATGGGAGAGCGGATCGATCAGCGACATCGGTGCCGGCGCAATACCGGCGAACAGCACACGCCTCGTTGTCATCACCGCCGCCTCCACGCACTCACAGGGTCGGCGAAGAATACCATATCGCTGCATTGCGCCAACTTGGTTGCCACGCGTCTCGGTGGGTGTGAACCGTGTGCTGCCCGTCAGTGTCGACGCGGCGCAAACGGTGCGGCCAGCGGCTCGCCGACGAAGATACCCTCGCCGGGCCAGGCCACGCTTTTCCAATACGCCTCGATCAAGGAGTCGCCGCGCAGGTAGTGGCGCATCAGTATCCCCGGGCTCGGGAACTTGCTCTGATGATTGCACGGCTCGACCACGGTGCCGTAGCTGCCGGTGGCGCCGGCTTCGAGCCAGCGCAGTGCGCTCATCTGCGAGCTGTTTACCAGTTGCCCGCCCGCGGAGGTCAGGTGATCGGCGATCGCTCCCGGCAGAAAACCTATGGACTCCAGTCGCTCGACCGTCGCGACACCGGTGAAGTAGAAAAGGACCCGATCGCGATTTTCGATATAGTTGGCATTCACCACCTTGAGGTCCAGCCTGTCCATGAGCGACCGCACTATCGTCGGATACATCGCCGCGCGTACGTTGCGCGGCGCGTCGTCGGTGCTGAGCAAATACCCGGTTCCGGAGGGAAAACTGCCGTCGGACGCGACACCGCGGTCAATAAGTCGCTTGGCGTCCTCGAAGCGCCGACCGGCGAGCACGATGGTTGGACGCAGGCCAAGCTCGGTGTAGGGTGCATGGCTGTCGGAATTGAAATAGGGGTTGGGTCGGGTTCGACCGCAGGCCTGCGAGCAATAGGCGCGATCGAATCCAGCGGCAAACGCCGTGGTGATCGACATGCACTCGACGCGGTAGGGCTGGACCCAGGTCAGCACGTAAGCCTGCACTCGTGGTGGCGTTTTTGCATCGATTGCGGTTTTGATCTTTCGAAACGCCGCCGCCGACATTACCGGCCGGCCGGGCGGGAAGCTGACGTGAATGATGTTGGACGCCGGTATCTGTCGTCGTAACCGGTAGTAATCGGCGATTTGCCCACTTAGTGGATCGGCCCCGTTGACAATAACCGCCAGCTGGTTCGCGCTCAGGCGATCGGCCTGCGGCATGCTCGGTGCGGGGGGCGCCGCGGCGCCAGCGGCAAATAACAGCATGATTGGCAGAAGACATTGAAAAGTCAGCAGTTTATGCACTGTTTTTGGTGTTGACCTAGGGTTGTAGTCGCGCTTAGTATAAGATTTTGGTGATAGTAAAATTATCTTATTCGGAAGTCATTTTCGGGTGTAATCAGTGCAGACGCCGACGCGGCGAGTTTCGAATGAGTGCTGCGCCAGCTATAAAAAAATCAGCAACCAGCAAACGACGTATTGGGTTTAAACAGAAGAACACCGCGGCCGGCAATTGGGATCGCGGGGAAGCCGTTTCAACCGCACACTTACAGAAGGAGAGAGAGATGTCGACCACCGCAGAGAAGGTTTCCCAGCTGGACAAATTGGACAGCAAGCAGCTCGAAAAACTCATCGATTTGCACCTTGATCAGGTACTGCCCAAGAAGATCGCAGAGATTGAGGCGAACAAGACGCCGAGCATGGCCCTGATCGCCACCAAGGGCACCTTGGATTGGGCCTATCCGCCGTTCATCCTGGCGTCAACCGGCGCGGCCCTGGGATGGGATGTCAAGGTTTTCTTCACGTTTTACGGTTTGCTCCTTCTCAAGAAAGAGATCGATGCGGAGGTCAGTCCACTCGGCAACCCGGCGATGCCCATGAAGATGCCGGTTGGTCCGAAGTGGTTCCAGAACATCGCCTGGCCGATGCCCAATGTGCTCATGGCCGCGGTCCCGGGGTTCGAGAAGGTCGCCACCGGCCTTATGAAAAAGACCTTCAAGAACAAGGGCGTGGCCAGCGTGTCGGAGCTTCGCGAGTTGTGCATCGAAGCCGGTGTTGAATTGATCGCCTGTCAGATGACGGTGGATGTATTTGGATTCTCAAAGGACGATTTCATTCCCGAGGTAAAGGATTACGTCGGTGCTGCATCGTTCTTGCCCATCGCGTCGAAGTCGGACGTCACTCTGTTTATTTGATTCCATAGGTCGACATTACAGGCACCGGCTGGACGGCCGGTGCCTGGAGGTGGAAATCGCGCGGTTTAGCCGGCTGATCACCCCGGGGGGGCGCCGCGCGCCAGGTCGCGCCGCGCGGATGTGCGTTCTGCGCCAGTAATCCCGGGATTGTTGCCTGCCTCGCATCATGCGCTGCGAGCCTCGCGCTGGTGCCATAGCCATGCGGTGCCGATGATGGAACTCAAGTCCTCGTAGACGGGTCGCCAGCCGAGCACACGTCGAATCCTGCTCGAATCGGCGATCAGCACCGCAGGGTCGCCGGCACGGCGCGGCGCCTCGATGACCGGTATGTCATGCCCCGTCACCTGCCGCGCCGCCTCGATGACTTCCCGCACCGAATAGCCCTTGCTGTTTCCGAGGTTGTACACCGCGTTGCCTGAGCCGCGTATCAGCGACTCCAAGGCCAGCAGATGCGCCTGGGTCAGGTCGCTCACGTGCACATAATCGCGCAAGCAGGTGCCATCGGGCGTCGGGTAGTCGGTGCCGTAAATGCGGATCGCGTCGCGTTGGCCGGTTGCCACCTGTAGGACCAGGGGAATCAGATGTGTCTCGGGACGATGCCGTTCGCCCAGCGTCCCCGAGGTGTCGGCACCGGCGGCGTTGAAGTAGCGCAGTGAAACATAGTTGAGCCCCGAACCCGGCGCGCAATCGGCGAGCAGCCGCTCGACAGCCCGCTTCGAGGCACCATAGGGATTGGTGGGCTGGCAAGGGTGATCCTCGTCGATCGGCACCGAGTTCGGTTCACCGTAGACGGCCGCCGTCGAAGAGAAAATGAATCGCGTCACGCCGTGGGTCAGCATGCTGTCCAACAGCTCGATCGTGCGCGCGACGTTGTTGCGATAATAGGCCAGCGGCTTTTCGACTGACTCGCCGACCAGTGAATGTGCGGCGAAATGCATCACCGCATCGACCGGCTGGGCGCGGAAAATACGTCGCAAGATCTCGGTATTGCCCAGATCGCCCTCGATGAGCTCGGCATCGCCGACCATCTCCCGATGCCCGCGTGACAGGTCATCGAGCACAGTGACCGCGTATCCCGCCCGGAGCAGGTCCTTGACCATGTGCGAGCCGATGTAGCCGGCGCCGCCGACGACGAGAATATGCGGTCTGCCGGTCATGGCCGATGGTGATCTCCGCTGGCGGGAGTCAGCGAGGCCGGCGCGCGACACGGCGGCCGTCGGCCGGATGCGTCTTGCGTGAGTCGGACGGTTCGCGGCTGCATGAGCGAACTAACGGCTCAAGGCCGCGAGCTTGAGCGAGAGCCGTTTGCGGAGACTCGCGTCGGAGTTCGAGTTGTCGGTGCGAGCGTCCGAACTGTCGTTGAACAGCACCGGAACCGCGGATTGTTCGAGCAACGCCGCCAGATGGCGGAGATCGCGTTCAACGTCGTGATCCAGATCGACGATGAGGATGTCGGGTCGGTTCAGACTGGCTAACGTGATGGGCTCGCTGGCGACCGTCATCGCGGCCACAACCTCCATGCCGCATTGGTCGAGTACCGACTTGAGGTAGTCGCGCTGTGATTCGGTGTCGGAAACGACCGCTACCCGCAGCGTTTTGGCCTGAGTCTCCTCTTCCGCGCGCCGCGCGTCGTCTTCGATGATTGTGCCGGTGATGGATTCATTCTCCGACTGTCCAGTCTGACATTGGGATGGAATCGGAAATATCCCGCTGCGCTGCTTGGCCTGAATCACCTCCTCGACCAGCTCGCCGCCGATGCGATCGGCGCTCATAGCGTAACCGTACACCAGTGCCGTATCGCAAAGCAGATTGATCAGTCTTGGAACGCCACCGCTGGCCCGATAGATGGCGGCGCACGCCGGCGCATCGAAGAGGTTGGGGTTGCCGCCGGCGATGTGAAGACGGTGGCTCACGTAGGCGGTGGTTTCCTCGAGGCTCAGCGCCTCGAGATGATAGTCCACTGCAATCCGCTGGGCGAACTGTATGAGATCCGGACGCCGCAGCATGTCCCGCAGGCCCGCCTGGCCGACGAGGAAGATCTGCAGCACCAGATGTTTGTCTGCGTTGATGTTGGAGAGCATTCGCAGCTCCTCCAGCGTTTCGGGAGACAGGTTCTGGGCCTCGTCGATGATCAGTACCGTGCGCCGGCCCTGGCGGTACTCCTCGATGAGAAAATCGGTGAGCACGCGGTACATGCCGGCCTTGTCTTTTCCTGCGCCGTCCAGATTGAACGCGAGCAGTACCCATTGCAGGAGGTCGCCGAACGACGGATGGGTATTCGAGATCAGGCCGACGGTGACGTCGCGGTCGACGTGGTTGAGGAGCTGGCGAATCAGCGTTGTCTTGCCGGTCCCGATACCACCGGTCACAACCACGAAGCTCGCCTGATTGGTGAGCCCGTACTCGAGGAGATCGAGCGCCAGGCGATGTTGCTCGCTGGGGTAGAGAAATCCCGGATCGGGCAGAAGGGAAAACGGTTTCTCCCGAAATCCATAGAAGACTTCGTACATTCGCTACGACCCGCGTCCGCGGACCCGACGCCACCAGCCGCGCAAGGAATTCTTCATGCCGCGCAGTGCCTTGAATGCCCGATTGAGCCGGCGACTGTGCTCGAGGGTATCGAACAGGCGGTCTGACAGGTTGGCAGTTTCCGTCGCCTCGACGGTCAGTTTGCGCGCCTTGTTCAGAACCGTGCCGATCAACCGGGTCTTTCTCAAGAGTTCAATCGCGCGCTGGGCGTCGTCGACGGTCGTTTTGCCTTCCTCAACGACCAGCAGTGCGGCGTCCACCTGCGGAGAAAAGGACAGCGTGTCTGCCGACTCCAGCACCGGGGGAAGATCGAAGAGGATGATTCGTGATCGATAACGGGACTCGAGCTCTTCGACAAGTCGCGTCATGCGCGGCGAGTTCAGCATTTCCGCCGAGTTGGCGAGAGGGCGTCCGCCGGGGAGGACCACGAAGCGTGCAATGCCGGCCGGATTGATGAGCAGGTCGGTCAGCGGCACGTTTTCAGTGAGGTATTCGCTCAGTCCCGGCTGCGGTTCGAGGCCGAAGTGCCGGTGCACGGCCGGCGCACGCAGGTCAGCGTCGACCAGCAATACGGTGTGGGTCACCTCATTGGCCAGGCCGATGCCCAGATTGATGGCGGTCAGAGTTTTGCCTTCGCTGGGACCGGCACTGGTGATGGCGAGCGATTTCCAGCCGTTCTCCGTCATGCGCTGCAGCACCTGGGTGCGCAGGATTTTGTAGGAGTCGGCAAACGGGCGCGCGCTGTCCGCCGCCACGATGCGTTGCTCGCGCAAGGTTTCATACGGCACCGCGATGGCGCGCGTCTGCGAATAGTGGATCTCGTCGACCGGTGACGGCGCGCCGCGGGCCGCCAACGGCATTACCGGGCCGCCGGCCTGCATCCGGTCCGCCCGTGCCTTTTCCAGAGCCTGCTTTATACGTTCCATTGGTCTCTCTGCCCGCCCGAGATCACGCGTTGCCGCCATTCTGAGATATCATCGGAACGATCCGGTACCCGATCCGTCGGTCGTCCGTCCACGCTAGTCCGAATATACCCCGGAATGCCCCACGCTCTTTCATAGTTTAGCCTTCATTCCGGACGGGCGGCGTGGCGCGGAGCGTGCGACGACCGCGCCGCTCCTACGTCCATCCTCCGGCCATGGTGCTCAACACACGGATGCTCCGGAACCACAAGACGTCCCAGGGTATCCAGAAGAACTGCACGACCAGGACGACGATGACCACGCCGACCAACGCAGACCGCAGCATGAGGCGCTTGTTTCGGGCCTGTTTGAGCGCGTCGGCGCTGTTTTCGATGTACGGAATCACGGACAGAGGCATCGCGCCGAGCGTGGCCACCATGCCGCGCGCGCCGCGCACCGACTGGTCGAGGCTCTCGGCGGTGAGCGCGTAACCCACGCCGCCCGCCAGCGACAGAATGAGCGCGAGAAAGACGATCGCGGCACGATTGGGTTTGATCGGTTCCTCCGGAAACTGCGCCGGCTCAATCAACAGGAAGCGCTCGCCCTTGCTCTCCTTCTCCAGCTGCTGCGCGACTTCGGCCTCCATTTGCTTGGCCCGAATCTCGCGGTAACGGAGTTGTGAGTTTTCGTAGTCGCGCCTGAGGCTCAGATACTCGCGTTCGACCTGCGGCGTCTGAGCAATCCGTTGCTCGTAATCGGTCACTCGCTGTTTGAGCTGATTGCGTTTCGTGTACGTGGCACGCAGGTCGCTGACCACGCTCTCGCGCTGGGCCTGCAGGCTGATATAGGCGGGATTGTCCGGCTGTTCGGCGGCGGCGTCACGCTCGGGAGACGGTCGCGCGCGGCTCTTGAGTTGCTCCTCGAGCGTTTCGAGCTGGCGTGCGAGCTGCGCGACGTCGGGGTGATCCGGCGCGTATTTCTCGCGTGCGGCGGCCAGCTCCGCGCGTACACTGCCGATCAGCTTCGCCTGCTCGGTTGTGGCCGAAACGCTGCCGGTCTGCAGTTCGAGACCTTGGATCTCGTGCTGCAGCCGTATGACGTCCGGATGGTCCGGTGAGTAGCGCGCCATCGCGGCGGCGAGCTCGGTCTTCAGTACCTTGAGCTTGGAGGTCGGGTCGAGAATACGTTCGCCGGTGGGCAGGAACATCGGGCTGCTCGGGCTGAGCTGGGCGAGTTGTCCGTCGAGGTAGAATTTGCGGTCCTCAAGCGAACGAATCTGGTTCTGCGTGTCTATCAGCTCGCGCTCCGTCCGATCGATGATCTGCAGGTTGAGGTTCGCGAGCTCCGGCAGCTGGTTGACGTTTTTCTCCTTGAAATCCGCCAGCTTGCTTTCGAGCTCGGCGATGTGCTCGCTGAGTTTCCTCGATTCGTCCGACAGGAAGTCGAAGGTCTCTGCGGCTTTTTCCGTCCGGGCCTTGAGATTCTCCTTCAGGTAGAGGGAGGTGAGCTCGCTGGCGACCTTCTGGGTGACCGCGGGGTTTTCGCCGTCAAACGACAGGGTGAAGGCTATGGTCGCGGGAGTCGGCCGCCCGGTCCGGGGATCGATGACGTCGGCGGTGACCTCGTCGACGCGAATGTCGTTGCGCATACGCTCGACGATCTGCTCGCTCGTCTCGCTGCGCCTTTGCCTTTGGTACAGGTTGTGCCTTTCGACGATCTCGAGCAAATTGCTGCGCGTCATGACGTTTTGGCGGATGATCTGCACGCGCTGCCAGGCATAGGTCGTGATGGTCGAGCGGACCAGGTCGGACGGAATCTCCTGCTCCTTGATCAGGATCTTCGCCGTTGAGCGGTACACCGGCGGAAGCGCGAAGGCGAGAATGAGGCCGATCAGGAACACGGTCACGAAGATGACGAGTATCGCCACCTTGCGTCGACGGAGGCCCTCAAGGTAGTCGCTCAGACTCTTTGCGGAGTCCTCGGCGTCGCCGGTCATGGAGTCTGGCAATCGTGTCGGTGCGTTCATTGTCGATCGTTCTCCTCTCCGCGGATGTCACAGCGCATCCGTCCGGTCGCGCGCTGGGACGACCGCCTGTCGAATGTCGCGCACTGGGTGTCGTGATCTGGCAGCCGCTGGCCCGCAACCCCGCGGGCCTCTGCGGACCCTTCGTCGGCGATTATAGCGGAGGGTGCAGTCGTTGCGCACGCCGGTCGTAGGCCGGAATTGCCGGGCATTCGGTCGGCAAATGCCCTGGATTGATTAAACATTTGATTGTTATCGGGAAATCGTCCACCTGGACCACCGGTAGGTAAGCGTCATCGACACGATGTTTTGGTTCGCTTCGGCGCCGCCGCCGGGGTATTTGAGGTGCGTATAGCGGTAGGCCGAGTCCAAAGTCCAATGCTCGGTGAGCATCCAGCTGATTCGGGGGCCGCCCGAGTAGTAGTCCCGGTCGACCAGTGTCGTATCGCCGCCGACCGTGCGATGCCGATAGCCCTGTCCGGAGAGTGTGAGCTGCAACCGTTCGCTCAGGCGGTGGTCGACCGTCACTGTCGCCGAGTCCGATTCGACCTGCGATCCGCCACCGCTGGGTTCCACCGATCGCGCCATTCTGAAAACGATGCGGCTGCGCGGAAAATCCTGACTGACGTCGAGGCTGTAGACCGAGCCGGAGTCGGTTTCCGAGCGGGTGCTGAAACCGGGAAACAGGCAGACCCCCGACGGCAGCCTGACGGCGCAACGAACGACCTGGTCGAATTTCGTGCGGCGCGAGCCGCCGGTGAGGCCGATACGCAGGGTCTCGGACAGCATATGCGTGAACCCGACCTGTGCGGTCGTGGTCTCGGACCGTGCGGTGTAATCGGTGGTGCCGGGGGTCGGATTGCGCGTCTGAAAGTCCGCATAGCCGAAGCTGGCGCTGATCTGCCAGCGCGGGGTGATGTCCCTCAGCAGCGTGATAGCGCCGCTGTTCTGCCTGTAATCGAAGAGATCCGCCGCGGCATCGTAGTCATAGCGCACGTCGGTGTAGCCGTAATCCGTGCGCAGCTGTGTGCGTTCATCTGCCGCCCAGCTCCAGGCCGGCCTCAGGGCTTTCGTCCGACGATCGCGATCCTGTCGGCTCAATCCGGTGTCCGCATCGACCACGTCGCTGGCCAGCAGCGACTGTTTCGCGGACGAGCCGTCAACCGTCCAGGCGTTGCGTTGGGTGTTGTAGCGGCCGTTCAGCGAGGCCCGGTAGTCGTCGGCGTCGAGATCGTCGACGCTCGAGTAGCGAACGCTCTTCAGGTTGGCCCCACCGGTCACGCGCCAGTTCTCTTCGGCCACGCCGAAGCCGATGTCCGGTGAGACGAAGTATCCGGTGGCCTTTTCAGTGGTGCCGGTGGCGAAACGTATGTTGTCGTTGTACTCAGCACCGGCCCGAACCGCCGGCTGCATCCACCATTCGGCGGCGTGTGCCGGCGCAATCAGCGCCAGCATGAGTGCCGCCGCCGAGGTCGGGCGAAGCGGGGGTCGAAACGGCCGGTGCGTGGACACGGATCTGCGCATAAGGTGGCATCGAGTCAGCAGGGAGCGGGCTTCGCGCTCAGCGCGCTGAAACGGATGCGTCAGGGAACGACCACCACGTCGCCGCTCTGCAGGATGATGTTCTGGGTGAGGTTCTTGCCTTTGCGGACCTGGTTGTACTTGAAGCGGATCGCCGTTTCCGCGCCGTTGACGCGTCGCAGGATGACGATGCCATTGGCGGCTGCGAATGGGGTCATGCCGCCGGCCATGCTGAGGGCCTGCATCACGTTGACGTACCGGCTCGCGATGTACTCGCCCGGCTTGTGCACCCTGCCGATGACGTAGATTTTGTTGCCGGCTGCCAGTTTGGTCGCCACGGTGACGACCGGGTCGGGGATGAATCGCTGCAGTCGCGTGGCCAATTCCTTGCGAAGTTGCTCGACGGTCTTGCCGGTTGCCTGCACGTCGCCGATCAGCGGAAACGAGAAGCCGCCGTCAGGGCGCACGAGCACGTCGCGCTGCAAGTCCTTTTCCTTCCAGACCGAAACTTCGAGGATGTCGCCGGGCTGGATTCCGTAGCCGGTGTCGATGGTGGCGGGCTGCCGCGCGGCCGCCGCGTTTTTTGTTTCCTGGCCGATCGCCGTATGCATCGCCGCCAGCCATACAAGGGCGAAAACGAGTATGATCGAAGAGCGTTTCATGTTCATTCACTGTGTATGGGTGATGGTTGGAAAACTAAGCATTTGAATTTATTGTGCATGACGCTCAATTCCTGCCATTCCAGCAAATGTGACTAGCGGCGTCAAGTAAACTGCGGCCGGCGATCCTGGTTGCGGGTCTGTCAGCGCGGAAAATTTGTTAAACTCTTGGCTTTTCCGCGAACAAGATGCCTGGGCGTCGCGGCCGGGCGCGGGCACGGGGATTTCAAGCGTATGTTATTGTTCAACACCATTAATGACGTTCAACTGCACTTCGCGACGCCGGTCCTGCACAAGTGCTGGCCGGATGCCGATGTCCGCAATCGTGAGCTCAAGGCGGTCATTGAGGAAAAACGCCGGGCGAGCCCGGGCGTGACGATCTCGAATCGCGGTGGCTGGCAGTTGAACGATGATCTGCTTCATTGGCAGGAGCCCTGCATCGGGGCATTCGCGCGCTGGATTCACAGCTGTGTGATGCATCTCTATCACACCTATTACCCCGGGGAGTTCGCGCGTTACCTGGAAGGCATCGGCGGCGAGTTGGCGATCAGGGTCACCGCCTGGGCCAACATCAATGCACGCGGACATTGGAATATCCTTCACAATCATCCCGGCCGCGCGTGGTCGGGCGTGTACTACGTCCAGGCACCGGCAGACTCGGGCAAGATCGAGCTTCACGACCCCCGGCCGAACATCAATATGCTGGGCCTGAAGCCGCCGCTGGAGCTGTTCGACGCGGTCCCGCGGCAGATCGACCCGCAACCGGGATTGACGCTGATTTTCCCGTCCTGGCTCCAGCACTCCGTCGGCACCCACGAATCGGATGACGAGCGTATTTCCATCGCCTTCAACGTCAATCCGGTCCTCCCCGCCCAGTCCGGCGGTCGGGCCTGATCCGCGCCGGTCGCGACGTGGTGCGCGCGTTGCGGCCGCCGGGCGGAGGAAGGACAGGATGACGCGATCGCGCGGCACGCAGAACGCGAACAAGCAGCGCGCGATGACGCTGATCCGCGCCAATCGTCTGGCCGAGGCCCGGCAGTTGTTCGGCGAGATCTGCCGTGCCGATAGAAACGATGCCGAGGCGTGGTTCGTGCTCGGTGCACTCAACGGCCAACTTGGCGCGATCGATGACGCCATCGATTGTTGTCGGTGTGCGATCGCGCTACGGCCCGATTATGCGGATGCGCATTACAACCTCGCCCAGGCGCTCATGCACCAGGGTCGGCACCGGGAAGCGGTTACCGCCTACCAGCAGGTCGTGAGCCTGCGGCCGGATCAGGTCGAGGCGCGGAACCACCTGGGTTTCGTCCTGAATGAGCTCGGCCGTTATGCCGAGGCCCTCGATACCCTGGAGCACGCCCGGCGCCTGGCGCCGGCCTCGGCTGAGGTCCACACCAACCTGGGCAACGCGTTGCTCGGGCTCGGTCGGGTCGAAGAAGCGATCGCGGCCTACCGCCACGCGACCGGCCTGGCGACCGGATACGTCGAGGGTCATTTCAACCTCGGCCTCGCGCTGCGCAAGGCCGGTCGCCTCCACGCGGCGCGCCTCAGCCTGGAGCGCGCCCTGGCGCTGCGTCCGCGGTATGCCGAGGCTCACGCCGGGCTGGGCAGCGTTCAGGCCGACGCCGGCGATGTCGATGCCGCGCTCGAGAGCTATCGGCGAGCGGTGTCCTTGAAGCCGGACGACGGCGCGGTCCATTCGAATCTGCTGTTCATCTCCAATTACGCGACCGATGACCCTCGTGCGCACGCCGCGGCGCATATCGAATGGGCGCAACGCCATAACACGAACCTGCCGGTGCGCAGCGTGCACACCAACAGCACCGATCCCGAACGGCCGCTGCGGATCGGATACCTGTCCGCCGATTTCTGCGGCCACCCGGTCGGCATGTTCATCGAGCCGGTGCTGGCGCAGCACGACCGCCGCCGCTTCGAGGTGTTCGCCTATGCGAACGTCGCGCGCCCCGACAAGATGACGGACAGATTGAAATCGCTGGTCGCGCACTGGCGTGACATCGCGACGCTCGATGACGACGAGGCCGGCACGCAGATCGAACAGGACGGCATCGATATTCTGGTCGATCTGGCCGGCCACACGGCCAACAACCGCCTGCCGGTCGTAGCCCGCCGGCCGGCGCCGATTCAGGTGTCCTATCTCGGCTATCTGAACACCGTGGGGATGCCGTCCGTGGACTACCGGTTAACCGATCTCTGGCAGTCGCCGGTAGGCGAGATCGACGCACTGGTACCGGAACGGCTGGTCCGTCTCGACGGCGGATTCCTGTGTTTTGAGCCGCCACCCGGAGCCCCGGTGGTGGGCGAGCTTCCGGCGGCGGCAAACGGTTGCATCAGTTTCGGTTGCTTCAACAATGCGGCGAAGCTGAGCGCGCCGACAATCGCGTTGTGGAGCGAGATTCTGCACGCCGTCGCGGGCTCGCGCCTGGTGTTGAAGTCCAAGCACTTTGCGGACGATTGGGTGCGCGACCGGTTCCGCGACGCGTTCGGCAGATTCGGTGTCGCGCCGGAACGTGTCGAATTCGTGGGCGCCAGCGAGTTTGACGCCTACCTCCAGGCCTTCCAGCGCATCGACATTGCGCTCGATCCCTTTCCGTACAACGGTGGCACCGTGACCTGCCATGCGCTGTGGATGGGCGTGCCGGTGATCGCGCTTGCCGGCCGCGGTGGTTTCGGGCGCACCGGCGTCAGTGTGCTGTCGGCGACCGGGCTGGAGACGCTGGTTGCGGGCTCGCCGCGGGCCTATCGCGACCTGGCGGTCGCCCTGGCGACCGACACCTCGGCGCTCGCCGACATGCGCGCCGGGCTGCGCGAGCGCTTGCAGGGCGCGCCGCTGCTGGACCGGCGGCGGATGATTAACGAGATTGAGCGTGCCTACGCTATGATGTGGCGGGACTGGTGTCAGCGACGCGCGGCCGGCGCTTGACCGTGAATCCGACGCGCGCGGCGAACAGGTGATAGCAGCGTATGACGAGCACAAATCCCCAGCTTGCCGAACTCCAGCAGCGTGCCGAGCGCCTGATCGCTAACGGGCAGTTCGGTGAGGCCAGGATGCTGTTCGAGGACGTCAGTCGTCGGGATCCGGCGAATGCTCGTGTCTGGTTCATGTTGAGCGCGCTGCACGGTCAGCAGGGCGACTTCGACGCCGCGATCCGCTGCGGGCGGCGGGCGGTCGAGATCGATCCACAGCTCGCCGATGCGCACTACAATCTTGCCCAGGCCTACATGCACCTGCATCGATACGCAGAGGCCGCGGACGCCTATCGCCGCGTCGTTGGGATCGTGCCCGCGCATGTCGTGGGGTGGCAGAATCTCGGCTGTGCGCTGCGGGCGCAGGGCCGGCTGGACGAGGCCCTGCATTGTCTGAAACGCGCGATCGATATCGATCCGCGCGCCACCGCGGTTTGCCAGGAGATCGGGTCGCTGCTGTCGGAGGCCGATCGGCACGCCGAGGCGCTCGAGTATCTGCAGCGCGCGGCGGTGCTGCGGCCCGACCAAGCCGCGGCACACAGCTCCCTGGGGAACTGTCTGCGGGTATTGGGACGCTTTGACGACGCGCGTCACGCCTTCGAACGCGCGCTGGCTTTGGATCCCCGACTCGACGGCGCACGTTATTATCTCGCCGCCCTCGGTGCGGCGCCGGTGCCGGGTAGCACGCCTGCCGACTTTGTGAAGGGCGTGTATCGGCACATCGCACAGCACTACGATCAGACCCATACCGGGCTGCGCCTCGGTTACCGGGTGCCGGATCATCTCTTCGACCTGGTACGGCGCGCGCGCGGCGCGGCGCCGGCGCCCGAAATCGTTGATATCGGTTGCGGCACCGGACTGTGCGGTTCGGTGTTTCGCCCGATGGCGGCGCGCCTCGTGGGAATCGATCTGGTCGAGGAGATGCTGGTCGAGGCCCGCAAGAAAAATGTCTATGACGAACTGTTGTGCGGCGAGCTGACCCAGATCCTCGCCGGTCATGCCGCCGCGTTCGACGTGGCAGTTGCCGCCGGAGTATTCATCCACATCGGTGATCTCCGACCGGTATTCGAGTCCTGTCGCGCTGCCCTGCGGCCCGGCGGCGTGTTCGCGTTCTCGACCCACGAGCACGATGGCGACGGTTTCCGTCTCCAGCCCACCGGGCATTACGCCCATGCGCCGGGCCATGTGACGCGAATCGCCGCGGCGGCCGGGTTCATGCCGATCGCCGCCGAGCGTGTGCAAATCTACCAGAATGCACGCGAGACGGTTCACGGACACGTGCAGGCGTTTCGGGTGAGCTAGCGGCGCGCGCGTCGGGACTGCATTGATTATTGATTGAACGATGATCAGCACCACCCACAAGCTGAACACCACCAAGGCGCGGGCGCTGGCCTGCATCCGTGCGAACGACCTCACGCAGGCGCGCAGCCTTTACGAAGAGGCCGTGCGCCTTGTCGACACCGACGCTGAATCGTGGTTCATGCTCGGCGCCATTCATGGCCAGCAGGGGCGCATCGCGGAGTCGGTGGCCTGCGGGCGGCGCGCCGTCGCCGCCGACCCCGGACATCTGCTGGCGCATTACAACCTGGGCCAGGCGCAGCTGCACCTTGGCGATGTCGCGGGCGCGATCGACAGTTACCGGCGGGTCGTCGCGCTCGACCCGAAGAATATCGAGGCGCATAACCAGTTGGGCTACGCGCTCCA
>Ga0214471_10000602_pt1 | contig 30128 bp, 31 predicted proteins | sample RVTome_5_FD_207665 | JGI IMG/M metagenome (GOLD analysis project Ga0214471, IMG submission 207665) | Soil microbial communities from uranium-contaminated site in the Upper Colorado River Basin, Wyoming, United States - RVT142D155 | ecosystem: Environmental > Terrestrial > Soil > Contaminated >... | reverse complement strand
GTGGGGAAGGACGTCTTAGCGGAGTGATACGGACATGATTCCAAACACGCGCTCGAGCAGAATCCTGACGGCGGTCATGGGGCTCGTTGCGTCTTCCCTTATCGGCATCCCTGCTCATGGACAGTTCTCGGCCTCCGAGAGAGAGATCGAGCGCGCCGTGCGTGTCGAATGGATGAAGATGAAGCGCGAGCTGCCCCGCCCCGGCGACCCCGCGTTGCAGAAGTTCGTCGAGTGTGTGGCGAGCAATCTCATCGAGACGCTGGAAGAGCCCTATGCGAGCATGAATTGGGAGGTCGTCGTGTTCGACGACGAGGCGACCAATGCGTTCGCGATGCCTGGCGGCAAGATCGGCGTGTTCACCGGTATTCTCAAAGCCGCGGAGACGCCGGACGGGCTCGCAGCCGTGATCGGCCACGAGATTGCCCACGTCACCGAAGATCACGTGATGCAGCAGGCACGGCGACAGATGGGCGCCGATGCATTCGCGATCGTCGGCGCCGCCGCCACGGGCCTCGGCGATATGTCGCGGACGGCGACCGCGCTCGCGTTTACGCTGCCGTTCAGCCGCCGCGATGAAAGCGAGGCCGATATCGTCGGCTTGGACTACATGGCGCGCGCGGGCTTTGACCCGCGAGCGACCCTCTATCTCTGGAAAAACATGGCGAGCTTGCGGGAAAACGGCGAGCCTGCCGAGTTCATCTCGACCCATCCATCCGATGACCGGCGTCTGACCGAGCTCGTTCGTTCGATGACGCCGGCTCTGCAGAAATACAACGCGGCGCTGGACGCGGGGCTGCGACCCAACTGCCTAGGGCGCGGTTAGCTCCGGCTCGCGCTGCGGCGGGTCAGCCGTCTCCGGCGGCTCCGAGGCCGGCTCGCTGCGCCCTCCACTCGCATCACCCGGCTCTTCCTCCACGACCTCGAGCTCCCCGGAGCCCTTCGCCGGCAGCGGCGCCGTGTAGCCGTGGGTGGCATAAGCTTCGAGCAGCTCGTCGTCGGTCATCGCGGCAACCTCGCGCACGCGGCAGTATTCCCGATCTTGCACGAACGGTCCGCTGACCACGCTGGCGCGGTCCCAGGTGCAAATACGGCCGTTCGTGCCGTCGAAGGCGAGAAACGACGACATCGCAATGTCGCAGAAGAAGCCGTCGAGCTCGACACGATACGGGCAACGGTCACGCCCCACCAGGACAATGACCGTGCGGTTGTCCAGCGCTCGGAAGCTTCGAACATTCCGCTCGTAAAAGCAGTTGCTGGTCGGATCGCAGGCAGGAGCGCCGGCTTGCTCCTCCTCGGGCGCCGTCGCGCAGGCGACGGCCAGGAGCGCCATTGACAGGGCGAGGACGATTCTGGGCCGCATAGGCGGATCTCTGGGGTGCTGCAATCACTCTAGGGTAAGGGCGCCGATGTGTCTACGCGCCGACCGTCGAGGCTTCCCGTGCCGCCAACGGGTATCGCCACCGGCCATGCCGCGCGCTCACACCTTTAATAATATTGCTTACTAGGCGGTCCCCTGCCGAACCGGCGGCGCAGCTTCACGGCCACGTCCGGATAGTCGCAGAACACGCCGTCGGGACGTATTCGCTCGAACACCAGCTCGAGCAAGCCCTCGAGATCCTCGGCATAGTCGGGTAGACCGTCCCGGCTGAAGGTATATGGATGCAGCAGCAGCCCGGCCTCGCGTACCCACTCGACCACGGGGCTGGCGACGATGCGCCCGGTCGCGCCCGCATCGAAGAGCCTCCTGTAATTCAAGCCGATGCCGGATGCGTAGCCACTGATTGCCGCAAGGCCTGCGGGCGTTAGGTGGAACGGGTCGGCGTCCTTTGCAATCAGCTGGATCAGCCGCAGCGCCGAGTCAAGCTCCTCGCGGCAGCGCCTGAGCGCGGTGGCGTCGAAGCATTGCACGAAGGCTTTGCTGGACGCGTCTCGATAGCCGAAGTCGTGGAGCACGCCGAGGACGCTTTTCGTCAGATCGATGCCGTGCTCGGCATGCCATCGAGGCTCCTTGATTTCGGGATATACCCCCGCCTCGCGTCCGGCATCGCGATTCCATCCACGTATGGCCTCGAGCTCGTCCTCGAAGGTGGAAATGCGCATATCGTCGCGAAGCGGTCCCTGATGGGCCGGTGGATCGAGGACGACTTGCAGGCTGGCGATCTCGTCCCAGTCGAAATCGATCGCATAGTAGCGTCCGTCGGCCCGGGCGCGGCCCGGATAGGCGCTCGCTACGTCGGTGACGCGCTCGAGGGTCAGGTCGTGGCAAACGATGAGCCGCCGGTCCCGCGTCGCGACGACGTCCTGCTCGAGGAAATCGGCGCCCTGCTCGTGGGCCAGGGCTTTTGCCGCCAGCGTGTGCTCGGGCAGGTAGCCGCTCGCGCCTCGATGCGCGATGACCGCTGGATGACAGATCTGATCGGCGCTCAGCCTCATCGGAAACCGGTCGCCGCAGAACCGAGCCGCGGCCCCAACTCAGGGCATGTCGAACTCGATAGTTTCCCAGCGCGTGGTGTCTTCGTGACGAGCTTGTCGTCTGAGGGCATCCACGATGACGCGCTCGTTCCAAGCAATGGTCTCATCGGCTCGCGCGGCAACCTCCTTGGGCATCTCCTGGATCCCGCCAAAGGGCTCCAGCGCAACGATGGGGAGATTCTGCGCCTGTGCGACGTCCATTTGATAGGTGATCCAAGCGCGGCTTTCCAGGTACATGACGGACGGAACCACGACGACCTCGGCCATTTTGATCTGCGCGCGAAGCTCGTCCTTCAAAGCCTCTTTGCCGCCGGTCGGAGGAATGGACTCGGTATTGCTACAGTTGACGTAGAAGAAATTGGGCGAGCTTTCGAGGTACTCGAATACGCGGCGGTAGTCGGGGTGCTCCGCGAACGTATGTGTCACGAAGATGCGGATCGGATTCTTCTCTGACATCGGCAGAACCACCGTATGTGCTAACGCTAATCCTGGGACGCTACCGCGAGCCCCGGCAATTTTCAATGCTCTTGTCCCGAAATCTCCGAGCCCGTCACCCGCGGCGCCGTTGATCGGCTCAGCCTCGCGTCACACCGTTTCGAATAGCGGCCAGGTAAGATACCCCTCGTGAGACTGCTGCTTTACAACATCCGCTACGGCCTCGGCCTGGGCTCGACGATGCACTGGCCGATCCCCGGCGCCGGCTATCTGTTGGGCAACCGGACCACCCTGGAACGCATCACAAACTTCATCAAATCCCAGGATCCGGATATCGTCGGGCTCGTCGAAGTCGACAGCGGCTCGATCCGCAGCCGGCGAGTGAACCAGGCGGAAACCATCGCCAGGGCACTCGGCCACTACTCCGCGTACCAGTGCAAATACGGCATGGGATCCTTGAACCGGGAGCTACCGATCGTTCGCAAGCAAGGCAACGCGTTCCTCGCCGCACCGCGCGTTCACGGCGAGCGTTTCCACTATTTCGATAAAGGCATCAAGAGGCTCATCATCGAGCTCGAGCTGGATGGCTGCTCGGTCTTTCTCGTGCACCTGTCGTTAAAGTACCGACACCGCCATGCTCAACTGCACCACTTGCACGATCTCGTCATAGCGTCCAGCAAACCGGTGATCGTAGCCGGCGATTTCAACACGTTCTGGGGGCAGCACGAGATCTATCTCTTCATGCGCGCCGCGGGTCTCAGCAGCGCCAACGTGGAAGGGCTTCCTTCCTATCCGAGCCGGGCTCCGCGCAAAGAGCTCGATTTCATTCTCTACGGCTCGGGAATCACCGTAACGGATTTCAGAATTCCAAGCGTGCAGTATTCAGATCACTTGCCGCTCGTGTGCGACTTCGAGGTGAACGAAGCGCAAGAGCGCGTCGCCTGACCCGGAACGGGAGAAGTGCATGAAGAATTGGCGGATCACGACGGACGACGACGGCATTTCCTGGTTGCTGCTCGATAAGGCCGATAGCAAGGCCAATACCTTATCGAGAGACGTGTTATTGGAGCTCGACGCGCTGCTGAACGATCTTGCGAAGCAGCCGCCGAGCGGCCTGGTCGTCAAGTCCGCCAAATCGACTGGGTTCATCGCCGGTGCCGACATCAGCGAGTTCGTGGGCTTGAGCGACGCCGAGCAGGCAATGCAAGCCGTGACCCTGGGTCAGGCGGTCGTACAAAAGCTCGCCGATCTGCCCTGCCCCAGCGTCGCGGCCATGGACGGCTTCGCCCTCGGCGGCGGATTGGAGCTGGCTCTGGCATGCCGCTACCGAGTTGCCACCAAAGGTTATCGCCGCTGCCTCGGACTGCCGGAAGTTCAGCTGGGCATACATCCGGGATTTGGCGGCACGGTTCGCGCCGTGCAACTGCTCGGCGCACCGTTGGCGCTTGATCTGATGCTTAGCGGCCGGTCGCTCTCCCCCGTGGAGGCCGCGAGCGCCGGGCTCGTCGATATGCTGGCCGAAGCCGGCGAGCTCGACGCGAAGGCCTGTGAGCTCGTGCGCGCCAAGCCGAAGCCTCACGTGCCCGCGTGGCACCTGAGGCTGCTCGGCATCGCATTGTTGAGGCCGTGGCTCGCCCGCCGCATCCGATCTCAAGTTCGACGGCGGGCGAGACCCGAGCACTATCCCGCTCCGTACGCCATCATCGACCTGTGGCGGCGCTATGGCGGCAAGGGCAGGGACGCGTATCGGGCCGAAGCGGCCTCCATCGCCCGCCTGCTTGTCAGCGCGACTTCCAAGAACCTCGTGCGCGTGTATTTTCTGCGCGAGCGACTGCGGAGCCTCGCGCCGAAGAGAAGCAGCGTCGAACGCGTCCACGTCGTCGGCGCCGGGGTCATGGGCGGAGACATCGCGGCATGGTGCGCGTTGCAGGGCCTGACGGTCACGCTCCAGGACCGGGCGATGGAGCTCGTCGAACCCGCGTTGAAGCGCGCGAATCGTCTTTTCGAGAAACAGCTGCGAGGACCCGGCGAAGCCGAAGCGGCTCGGGCCCGATTGAGCGTCGATCTCGACGGCAACGGTATCGCCAGCGCCGAGGTCGTGATCGAAGCGATCGTGGAGCGGCTCGACGCGAAACAAGCATTGTTCCAGTCGATCGAGACCAAGGCGCCGAGCGACACCGTGCTCGCGACGAACACCTCGAGCATCCGGCTCGAGGAGATCAGCGAACCAATGGCGAAGCCAAGCCGGCTTCTGGGGCTGCATTTTTTCAATCCCGTGGCGCTGCTGCCGCTCGTCGAGGTCATTCGCAGCGACGCTACGGATGCCGCGCTCCTCGAGCGGACGCTGTCCTTCGTGACCCAGATCGGCAAGCTGCCCCTACCCTGCCGCAGCGCACCGGGTTTCGTCGTCAATCGAATTCTCGTGCCGTACATGCTCGAGGCCCTGCGTTGCCATGAGGAAGGGCATCGGCTCGAGACCATCGACCGAGCCGCCGAGCAGTTCGGCATGCCCACGGGGCCCGTCGAGCTCGTCGATCGAGTCGGTTTGGACATCGCCCTGCACGTCATCGGAATACTCGCGGAGACGATTCATGCTGAAGTGCCGGAACGCCTCAAGCACATGGTCGAGCACGGTCAGCTCGGCGCGAAGTCGGGCCAGGGCTTCTACCGATTCGAGAACAACCGTCCGCAGAAGGCCAGCGCGTTCCCCGCTCCGGACCAGGACTTGATTGATCGATTGATACTTGCGATGGTCAACGAAGCGATGGCCTGCTTCGAGGACGGTGTCGTCGATGATCTCGACCTGCTGGATGCCGGCGTCATTTTCGGCGCCGGGTTTGCACCGTTCCGGGGCGGCCCGATCCACTATGCATTGGAGACCGGCGTCGATCGAATCGTCGCTCGTCTCGAGACGTTGGCACAACGCTACGGTCCACGCTTCGCACCGCGGCCCGGATGGAGGGAGCTGGACAGGAGCGCGTGATTCCATGCACATGTTGGCTGGGCAACGCTGTGCTAGACTCCGACGCGCCGATTTATCAGCCTGAGGACGTGGCTGCACTCACGATGCTAGTAACCTGATGACCACTCAGATCAACGCTTCCACACTGGCCAAATTCGTCCCGCTGGGTGGGCTGAAGAAGGACAATTTACATGCCTTGGTCCGCAAGACCGAGGTGCGTGAAGCGGAAAGCGGTGCATTCTTGTTCCGTGAGGGCGACACGGATAAACGCACGATCTACGTGCTTACCGGGACGGTCGAGCTCCTCGAGGGCGATGAGGTCCGCGAGACGATCGCCGGCGGGAGCGACCAAGCCCGCAACCCACTCTCCCCCGTCCTACCAAGAAAACATTCGGCCCAGGCTCAGGGGCGTATCGAGTACATCTCCATCGACAGTGATCTGCTCGACGTCATGTTGACCTGGGATCAGACGGGTCAGTACGAGGTCAGCGAGTTGCGCAGCGACCAAGGGCAGCCGGACGACTGGATGACGATCCTGCTTCAGGCCAAAGCGCTGCATAAGATACCGCCGGCGAATATTCAGGCGATCTTCATGCGTTTGCAGCAAGTCAACTATCGCCAGGGCGATGTCGTCATCAAGCAAGGCGACGAGGGCGACTACTTTTACGTGATCACACGGGGACGCTGTTCCGTCACGCGCGAAACTCCGCTCAACAAGGAAGGTATCAGACTCGCGGAGCTCGACGTCGGCGATACCTTCGGCGAGGAGGCGCTGATCTCGGAAGCCAAGCGCAATGCCACGGTGACGATGGACACGGACGGCTGCCTGATGCGCCTCGGCAAGGAAGACTTCAAGAAACTCCTCAACGAGCCCATGCTCGAGTGGCTGGACGAAAAGGATGCCGACAAGCTCGCGGCGAGCAAAGAGGCAACTTGGCTGGACGTGCGATTACCGAGCGAGTTCGAAGCAAATCACAAGGAAGGCGCCGTCAACGTGCCGCTATACTTCATTCGCTTGAAGCTCAAGAGCCTGGATCCGGAAACGACCTACATCATCTGTTGCGACACCGGCCGGCGCAGCTCCGCGGCGGCGTTCATCCTCAACGAGCGCGGGTTCAACACCTATGTGCTCAAGGGTGGACTCAATCAAGCCGGCTTGGCCTGAGCCTCGCGGCTCGTACGGGCTGCTCCAAATCCAGTCTCGGGAGCCGCGGCTAAAGCGTGTGCGTAGGCTTGTCGCCCCCCAAAGCGCCGGCGAGATAGTTCTCGATCCGTTTTTGGGTGTTACCTTGGTCCTGTTCGCTGAACTGAACGCCTATTCCGGCAGTGCGCTTCCCTTGCGCGCCCTTTGGGGTGATCCAGATCACCTTCCCCGCCACAGGGATTTTCTCCTGCTCCCCCATCACGCTGAGCAGCATGAAAACTTCGTCGCCGAGCTTGTAGCTCGAGTTGGTCGGGATGAACAATCCGCCGTTGACCACGAACGGCATATAAGCGAGATAGAGCGCGCTCTTGTCCTTGATGGTCAATGTCAGTAGTCCAGGCTTGCTCACGTCGGCTCTCTCTCCGGCTGAAATCCCAGCAGTAAAACGCGCACTGCCAGGTCGACGTTGATTCCTCTGCCGAGTTGCGCGAGTAGCGTCTGCGTGCGGCGCAGGCCGTCGAACAGGGCAGCAAGTGTCAAGCCGGCCCAGGCATTATGCAAGGCATCGGCACCGAGATCTGTGACGGGTGTCCAGGCCTCGGGCGCCATGCGTCCCTTGATCGCCCACTGCAAGCGTAACTCCAGCCAGCCGAGCAAAAGCTCCAGGTTGCCTTTGAGCCATCGGTCCGCAACCGATTGGGGATCAAGCTTGTAATTAGATATTTGATTAAACATATCTTCTAACTCTTTATTTATATTAATGTAATCTTGCCCACTAAGCTCCACAGCCCGCCACGGCGCGCCGCCGGCCAGCGCGAGCAGGCGCTCGAGCTCCTCGCGCCCGGTCTCGCTGCGACGGGCCGTCAACCATCGCAACGACTCATCCGCCGAGGGCCGCGCAATGCTGAGGAGCTGGCAGCGACTGCGAATCGTCCCGGGAAGCCGGCCGGGCTGGTGACTCACGAGGAAGAAATAGGTGGAAGGCGTCGGTTCCTCGAGCGTCTTGAGCAGAGCGTTGGCCGCGGCTAACGTCATACCCTCTGCCGGCTCGATGACCAGCGCCTTGGCCCCGCCGCGCAGGCTCGTGAGCTCCAAAGCGCCGATGGCCTCGCGGATCCGCTCGATACCGATCTGCCGCTTGTCGGCTTCTGGAAAGATCTTGTGCAGATCCGGGTGGTGATCCTTCGGCTCACGCAGCTCGCCGATCGCCGCCGCCGCGGCGGCCGCATCGAGGCCGGCGGGATGAGGTGATTCGGGATTGAGCAGGCGATGGGCGAACGCCAAAGCCAGATTCAACTTGCCGATACCGCGTGGGCCCGCGATCAGCCAGGCGTGAGCCAGCTTGCCGCGCGAGCGGGCTTGCTCGAGGCGCGCGAACTCGGGCTCGAGCCAGGGCGAAAGCGCGACTTCGAGCGCTTCAGCCATGTGCCCGATCGTTCGACTCGCGAGCGAACCGCAAGAGGAACTCCGCCAACGCGGCCTCCACGTGCTGCTCGACGTTCTCGAGCGACGCGGTGGCGTCAACAACCTTGAATCGGTCGGGCGCTTCGGCCGCGAGAGCCAGGTAGCAGGCGCGCACGCGCTCGAAGAACTCGCGGCTCTCGCGCTCGAAATGATCGGGCGCCCGGCCGGCGATTCGCGCCCGGCCGATCTCGACGGGCGCATCGAGCAGCAAGGTCAGATCGGGATCGATGCCGGCGTGCACGGCATTCCTCAATGTGTCGAGCAGGCCGCGGTCGGCGCCGCGTCCGCCGCCCTGGTAAGCATAGGTCGCATCCGTGAAGCGGTCGCAGATCACCCACAGACCAGCCGCAAGGGCCGGTCTAATGACGTTGTCCATATGGTAGCCGCGAGCCGCGAACATCAGCAGCGCCTCGACCTCAGGTGACAACTTCTCGTGCTCAGCGTCGAGGATCCAATCCCGGATGTGCTCGCCGAGCGGCGTGCCACCCGGTTCCCGGGTGACGATGACCGCATGGCCGGCGTCCGCGATCAATCGCTCGATGCAGCCGATGCTGGTGGACTTGCCGACTCCCTCGATACCTTCAAGCGTGATGAATGCGCCTCGAGTCGGCATGGCTCAGCGGGGCTCCGAAGGTTGGTTGCGTTCACGCAAGCGGCGCAAATAAGTCGCGACGGCGCGGTTGTGCTCCTCCAACGTGGAGGAAAACGCGTGGCTACCGTCGTCGAGGCCCGTGGCGACGAAATACAGCGCGCCTCCGTCGTCCGGATCGACTGCGGCACGCAATGCGTCCGAGCCCGGCAGCGCGATCGGAGTGGGCGGCAAACCGGTGCGCGTGTACGTGTTGTAAGGCGTGTCCAGCGTCAGGTCGGCGCGCCGTATGTCGCCGTCGAAATCCACGCCCATCCCATAGATCACCGTCGGATCGGTCTGCAATCTCATACCACGCTGCAAGCGCCGGCTGAATACGCCGGCGATCCGGCGACGCTCGCTGGCGAGCGCCGTTTCCTTCTCGATGATCGACGCCAGGATCAAGGCTTCATACGGGGTCGTCACCGCCGCGTTTGGGCCGCGTAGGTCCCAGATGGCGGCGAGCCGCTCCTGCATCGCAAGATAAGCCTGCTCGAAAATGGCGATGTCGGAGATCCCACGCGGGAACCGATAGGTATCCGGGGCGAACTGCCCCTCTGGATGAACGCCCTCCGCGCCGATCGCCGTCATGATCGCAGCGTCATCGAGCTCCGTCGCCTCCACCGCCGGATGGGCGCGTAACACCTGCTGAAAATCCCTAAAGCGCCAGCCTTCGACGACCGTGAGCTGGTGCAGATAGACCTGACCGCCGACCAGTTGCTTCAAGAGGGTCATCGGCGTGGTCCCCGGAGCGAGCCGATATTCGCCAGCGTGTATCCGCGTCGCGGCTCCGGTCAACCGGCCGTAATAGGTGAGCAACCTTGGCGCCGGCAGCACGCCGCGTTCCGCGAGCCCGCGCGAGACAGCCGCCAGCGAGCTCCCGGGCGGGACCTCAAGCCACTCCCCTTCCCCGGCCACCGCCAACGGCCGGTTGAGCGATTGCCAGCCCACGGTCGCCAAGGCCACCACGAGGACCACGGCCGCCAGCGACAGCACTGCTATGATCCAGGCGATCTGCCGTCGCATCGCTCAGGGCCGCGCGGCAGGCCGCAGGCCGCGCGCACGGTTCGTTTCGAGGCTGTGTTGGCTATCCTGCATGACAGCCGGAAGTGTAGTGCGAATTCCGGCAGGCAGGCCAGCCGAATTTGTCAGCGGAAACGCTTGAACAACAGCGTGCCGTTGGTGCCGCCGAAACCGAAAGAATTCGAAAGCGCGTATTCGAGGTCGAGCTCGCGCGCGACGTTGGCGGTGTAGTCCAGATCGCACTGAGGATCCTGATTCTCGAGGTTGATCGTCGGCGGTATCACCTGCTCCTTGAGCGCCATGACGGAAAACACCGCCTCGGCAGCCCCGGCCGCGCCCAGCATGTGCCCGGTCGTCGATTTCGTGGAGCTGACCGCGAGCTTCTTCGCGTGATCGCCGAAAGCCCGCTTGATCGCCGTCGTTTCTGCGACGTCACCCAGAGGTGTCGAGGTTCCGTGCGCATTCACGTAGCCGACGTCTTCCTTGTTGATTCCCGCATCGGCGATCGCGGCGCTCATGCACAGCCGCGCTCCTTCGCCGTCGTCGGCGGGCGCCGTCATATGATGGGCATCGCCGCTCATGCCGAAGCCGACCAGCTCGGCATAGATTTCCGCGCCGCGGCGCTTGGCGTGCTCGAGCTCCTCGAGGACCAAACAACCCGCCCCGTCGCTGAGCACGAATCCGTCCCGATCTCTATCCCAAGGCCGGCTGGCCCTTTCCGGCTCGTCGTTGCGCGTCGACAGCGCCCGGGCGGCGCAAAAGCCACCGATCCCCAAAACCGTCGTCGCGTATTCTGCGCCACCGGCAAGCATCACGTCGGCATCGCCCATGCGCATCAAGCGCGCCGCGAGCCCGATGCAATGCGTCGACGTCGCACAGGCCGTGACCAGGGCGAGATTCGGCCCCGTGAGCCCGTACTCGATGGAAATGTGTCCGGAGATCATGTTGACGATGCTACCCGGAACGAAATACGGCGAGATCTTGCGTGCGCCGCCGTTGAGATACTTCGCGTAGTTCGCCTCGATGGTATGCAGCCCGCCGATGCCGGCGCCCATGATGACGCCGAAACGGTGGGCTTCGGATTCCGATACCGTGAGCGCGGAATCGACCATCGCCTGCTTGCAAGCGGCGATTCCGTAGTGAATGAAGGGATCTGAGCGGCGGGCTTCCTTGGGCTCCAGATAGGCGCCGATGTCGAGGCCGCGGATCACGCCGCCGATCTTGGTCGCGAATCCCGTGGTATCGAAGCTGTCCACGGTCGAAATACCGCTGACGCCGTCGCGAGCGTTGCCCCAGCTTTCGGCGCTGGTGTTGCCGACCGGCGATACCAATCCCAAGCCGGTGACGACGATTCGCCGGTCAGCCATGGGCTGTTCCTGCGGTAGTGAAGTCGAATTGGGGGCTGCGGTTTCTTGCGCTACCCGGACTAGGATTCTTTCTGTCTGGCCGCGACGTAGTCAATAGCATGCTGGACCGTGGTAATTTTCTCGGCTTCTTCATCGGGAATCTCGGTCTCGAATTCCTCCTCTAAAGCCATAACCAGCTCGACTGTATCCAGCGAGTCCGCCCCTAGGTCGTCGACGAAGGACGCGTCATTCTTGATTTCTTCTGTTTTGATACCAAGCTGCTCTGCGATGATTGCCCTGACTTGGTCTTCGACACTGCTCATGCGTACGGTACCCCTTCCTAAATTGACTAGCCGCCCGAGCGGCCAGGCCAGTGTGGCGCGTATTGTATGGGAATCAACTGGACCAATCTAGAAGCCATTCTAATAGTAAGTGTTTTCTTTTCAAAACAGCTAATTAGGCCATCAGCAGGCCACCGTTGACGTGTAACGTCTCGCCGGTGATATAAGCGGCCGCCTCCGATGCCAGAAATACCACGGCCGCGGCGACGTCGTTCGGACTGCCGAGCTTGCCGGCCGGGATACGTCCTCGCAGCGCCTCGGTTTGCTGCTCGGTGAGCTCGCGGGTCATGTCCGTCTCGATGAAACCCGGCGCGATCGTGTTGACGGTAATGTTTCGCGAGGCGACCTCGCGCGCGAGCGCCTTGCCGAACCCGATCATGCCGGCCTTCGCGGCGGCGTAGTTGACCTGCCCGGCGTTACCCATGAGACCCACTACCGATGCTATGTTGATGATTCTGCCCGACCTCGCCCGCATCATGCCGCGCAGCGCGGCTTTGCAGACTCGATAAAGCGATGAGAGATTGGTATTCAGCACCAGATTCCATTCCTCCTCGCTCATGCGCATCAGCAAATTGTCACGCGTGATCCCGGCGTTATTGACGAGGATTGCGGGCATCCCCTCTGCCGCCTTGAGCTCTTCGAAGACACCCTCGACCGCCACGGTGTCGGCGACGTCGAGGACCAAGCCCCGGCCCGCCACCCCGAGCGCCTTGAGCTCAGCCGATATGCCCGCGGCGCCGCGCTCGGTTGTCGCCGTGCCGAGAACGATAGCGCCTTGGCGGCCGAGCGCCTCGGCGATCGCGCGGCCGATGCCGCGGGAAGCGCCGGTCACGAGAGCGACGCGGCCCTCGATGCCGGGCCACGCGGTGAGCTGTGCCAAATCCATGGGACGTCCCTCGGACCGGAAAGCCGAGAGTATACCCAAGGGCGGGGCAGGACCCGTCGAGAAAATCAGTTGCTTGCACCCGAATTGGAGGCGGGCTGCTTCACGGTCCGGATCGGACGAATATGCTATCTTCGGGCCCGGCATTTGGCGCTTCAAGAGGTATGGCCCATGTCAGCGGCGCACCGGGAAACCAGAGCTCGTCAGCGCGGCTTCACGCTGCTAGAGATCATGATCGTCGTCGTCATCATCGGCCTGCTCGCCGCCCTGGTCGCGCCGAATCTCATCGGCAACATCGACCGCGCGGCGGTTTCGCGAGCGAAAGCCGATCTACGCACGATCTCCAACGCCCTGGAGCTCTACAGGCTGGACAACTTCCGCTACCCGCCTCCCGAGGAAGGCCTCAGGGCGCTCGTGGCCAACCCTGGTGAGACCAGCGCACCGAACTGGAAACAGTATTTGCGCACGCTATCTCCCGATCCCTGGAACAATGAGTACCGGTACGACATGCCGGGGCGCGACGGCCAAGACTTCGACGTCTATACGTACGGAGCCGACGGCCAGGAAGGCGGTGACGGAATCGATGCCGACATTCACTTCTTGGATCTCTAGTAGAGAGATCGTCTCGCGAGTCGGTGGTGCAGGCTTTTCCTTACTCGAGCTGCTCGTCGTCGTCACGATCATCGGCATCTTTGCCGGCGCGGCCGTGCTGTCGATGGGCGCGCTCGGAAGCGACAGAGAGCTCGAACGCGAAGCGTTGAGGCTTCGAGGCCTCGTGGACCTCATGCAGGAAGAGGCTATTCTCGAAAGCCGCGACTACGGCATTCTGTTCGCCGAAACCGGCTACCGTTTCTATGTCTACGACTATCGGCAGCTTACTTGGCTGCTCGTGAGCGACGATCGACTGCTCCGCGAATACGCGCTCACCGAGCCGCTGCGGCTGGCGTTGGACATGGATGACCGCGAGGTTCTTCTGGCCCTAGATTTCGAAGCACGCGGCCGCATCGAGCAAACCGAGCCCCAGGTGACGATTCTCGCCAGCGGCGAGCTCACACCTTTCGAAATAGCGTTCTACAGGGATCTCGCCGGCGGCCGTTTCCTGCTCGACGCCAAGATCGACGGCAGCACTAGCGTGACCCGGGATGGATTCCAAACACCTTAAGCCTTGCCCTGAAGGGTTCACGCTGCTCGAAGCGCTCGTGGCGCTCGTGATCGTCGCACTGGGCATGACGGCCGTGCAGACTCAACTCAATCGCTACGTGGTCAGCAATACGGTAATCGAGGAAAAAACGCTCGCAAGCTGGATCGCCTCGAATCGGCTCACGGAGCTCAGCGTCCAAGATGTCTGGCCGGAGCTGGGCCGGACCCAGGGCGAGGTCGATTTCGCCCGGCGCCAGTGGCTGTGGCGGGCGGAGATCTCGGAAACGCCGGTCGAGAACCTGCGCCGCGTCGACGTCCGCGTGTACCTCGCCGACGATCCCGACAGCTTGATTCACACCGTCTCGGCGCTGATCGAGCCGCCGCCCCCGCCGGGCTACATGCCGGTTCGATGGCTGCCCACCGGAGCGGGCGGATGATCCGCTCGCGTGGCTTCACTCTCATCGAGCTCTTGATCGCCATGGCGATTGTGGCGGTCATCGGCATCATGGCGCTGGGCGGATTGAGCGAGGTCATCAGGCAACAGACGATCGCGCGAGAGCGTGCCGAGCGTTGGAAGGAAATCCAATTCGCCATGCGAATCATCGGACAGGATCTCGCGCAAGTGCACCCGCGCCCGACGCGCGAGGAGTTGGGCGAGGCTTGGATGCCCAGCGTGCGGATCGATCCGAACGCGCAGTTCGCCATGGAGCTCAGCCGCGGCGGCTGGGCGAATCCGGCCGGTTTCCCGCGCGGCACGGTTCTGCGCGTCGCGTACGACTGGGAGGACGGAACGCTGGTGCGGTTCCACTGGCCCGTGATGGATCGCACCCTCGACACACCGCCGGTGCGCACCGAGCTGCTCGCCGACGTCGAGGACATCGAGCTGCGGTTTCTCGATCAGGCGGGGAGCTGGCATTTGGAGTGGCCGCCCCTGGAGATGCAGGGTCCCGAGCGCCTCGTTGCGCGGCCGCGAGCCGTCGAGTTTACCGTCGAGCTCGCTGATTTCGGCCGTATCTGGCGCACCGTGGAAACCGGCGGATGACGCCCTCCCCAGTGCGTCAACGCGGCGTCGCGGTCCTGACCGCGATACTCGTGGTCGCGCTCGGCACCATCATAGCGGTGAATCTCATGTGGGATGCCACCCTCGATCAACGTCGCACGGCGGCGGCGCTGGCGGCGGACCAGGGTCTCATGTATCTCCAGGGCGCCGAGGCCTGGGCCGGGGACATCCTTCGCCAAGACCAGATCGATTCCGGTGAGAGCGATCACCTCTCGGAGCTTTGGGCGCTCGAGCTCGCACCGCTTCCCGTGGACGGCGGATTGATCAGCGGCCGGCTCGAGGATCTGCAAGCCCGATTCAACCTCAACAACCTGATCACGCCCGCGGGCGAGGTCGACGCACTGGCGAGGCGGCAGTTCGAGCGCCTGCTCGAGAGCTTGGAGATGGATCCCGGATTGGCCGCCGTCGTGATCGATTGGCTCGATGGCGATGTCGAGCCCGGATTCCCGCTCGGCGGAGAGGACTCGGCATACGCCAATGTCGAGCCGCCGTACCGAACCCCGAACTCACCGATTACGAGCGCCAGTGAGCTCATGGCCATCGCCGGATTCGACCAGGAGCAATACCGCGTGCTGGCGCCGCATGTCACCGCGTTGCCTTCCGGCACACGCCTGAACGTCAATACTGCCTCGGACGTCCTGCTCGCCTCGCTCTCCGACGACATCGATCTCAGTCAAGCGGCGGTGCTGATCGAAGAGCGCGGCGGCGCGGACTTCGTCGACATCGATCAGACCTTCGAAGGCCGCGTGGAAGCGGACGTGCTGCAACGCATCGACGGCGTCAGCGAATACTTCCTGCTGACGGCCAGCGTCGTGCTTGGCACTCATCAGCTCACCATGTACTCTGTGCTGCAGCGCGACAGTAGCGGTCTGGCTCGCGCGATCTTCAGAAGCCTAGGAGTCCAGTAGCAGTGGCTGAATACCTTGTTGTTCGACTGGCTGAGGCGTCATCGACCGCGAGCTGGATTGCGCTGAGCGAGCAAGGGCACCAGCTCACGGCGCCGCAATCGGGTTCATTGACCGATGCCGCCCGGCACGCGCCCGGACGCAAGGTCGTGCTGCTCGTCCCGGGACTCGACGTGATCATCACGCGTGTCGAGTTGCCGGCGCGACGCCAGTCGCGGATTCAGCGGATGCTTCCGTACTCACTAGAGGACTTCGTCGCGGACGACGTCGAGACCTTGCTGTTCGCAGCCGGGCCGCGACGGCCCGACGGCTCTCTTCCGGTCGCGATCGCCGCCCGCGACTTGCTCGAGGGTTGGTTGGCACAGTGCAGTGAGGCCGGTCTTGCGCCCGACGCGGTTTTCGCGGACGTTCAAGGCGTGCCGGACACGCCGGGCAACCTCACGCTGTTGCTAGAAGGCACAAGAATCTACGGGCGCCTGCCGGAGCGCGACGCATTCGTTCTCGAGGGACTGCCGCTTGCGTCCGTCGTCGAGATTCTTCAGGCCGACGAAGCCAACGGCGCCAGCCTCAAGCACATCGTCGCCTATGCCGATCCGGAAGGCTATCTAAGACACGAGGATGCGCTCGAGCAGATGCGCTCCACGGCAGCGAGCGTCGACGTGCAGCTCCTCCAGGAGGGGCTGCTGCCGCGGCTCGCCGCAACCCTGGTCAACGAGCCTGGCAGCGATCTGCTACAGGGGCCCTATAAGCCCAAATCCAATTGGGTGGAGCTTAGCCGTCCCTGGCGCGTCCCCGCGGCGCTCGCCGCCGCGCTCGTCGTCGTCGCCGTCGCAACGCTCGCCGGCCGCTACTTCGCGTTGACGCGCGAGGACCGTGCTCTGACGGCCCTGCTCGAAGCGAGCTGCGTCGAAGCGTTTCAAATCGACGGCTTGGCGGCTTGTGATCAGGAGATTCGCAGCCGTCTGGCGTTATCCGGCGCGGACCCCGGGGCGACGGGCGGCCCCGTCTTTCTCGAGACACTGGGCGCGGTGGCCGAAGCGCGCGATCCCCGCACGGCATTGCAGACTTTGAGCTTCAGTCGCGGCGCCACAACCGTCAGGCTCACGGCGCCGGACATTCCGAGCCTCGACACGTTCCGGCAGACGCTCGGCGGCGACGGCCGCTACCAGGTCGAGATACAGTCGACCAACGCCGCCGGCGACGGCATCGAAGGACGCGTGCTGATTGCGGAGCTCGAGCGATGAGACGCTGGCTCGAGAGCCTCGAACCCCGGGAACGCGTCATGCTGGCGGCCGGAGGCGTTGCGGCGGCGATCATCGTCGCCTGGACCTTGATCTGGTCGCCGTTGTCGAACCGTGCGGCGGAGCTCGGCGAGACAGTCGCGCAGAAACAGCGCATGCTCGCATCCCTGCAACGCGCGCGCGCGCTGGAAATGCCCGACGTGCCTGGAGTCGACGCGAGCCTCAGACAATCCTTGGTGCTGCTGATCGATCAAACGCACAAAGGCTACGGCTTGACCGGAACGCTGGTCAGGAACCAACCCGACGGGCAGGACGGGATTCGAGTTACGTTCGAAGATGCCGGCTTCGACGCCCTCATCGCGTGGCTGGGGACTCTGCAGTCCAGCTATGCGGTCTCCGTCGAGTCGGCGACCCTTGACGGCGGCAGGAGCCCCGGTATCGTCAATGCAACGTTGGTCCTGCGCCGGTCTTAGGACCCGCGTCGACGCATCTCCCATGAGCGGCGGTCGGACGGAGCCGGACATGCATTCCGAGGTCGATTGACACATGTCCCGTCCATATGCGTGGCTGGGACTTGCTCTCGGCGTGTACCTGATCTCGACTCTCGCGTCGTTTCCCGCGGCTACCGCGTATCATTGGTTTGCGCCCGACAAGCTGCGCCTCGCCGGTATCGACGGGACCGTGTGGCGGGGGCGCGCGACGTTGGGCTCCGTGAGCCGGCTCAGCGTCGAGGACGTCCAATGGCAGATCAGCCCGTGGTCGTTGCTGACCGCGACGATCGCCGGCCGTGTTGAGCTCCGTCTCGCGGACGGTTTCGCGAGCACCCGGTTCAGTATCGGCAGGAATGCAATCAGGGCGAGCGAGCTACGGGCTACGACTTCGGTGACCACGCTTTCGCGCCTGGTGCCGCTTGGAGACGTGCGCGGCCTCGTCAGCGTGCAACTCGCGGAGATCGAGCTCCGCCAGCTCTGGCCGGTGCGCGCCGTGGGGCAGATTCGCCTCGCCAATCTCGAAGTGCCGGCGATCGTGCCGGGAGGAACCGGCGGCCTCGTTCCGCTAGGGAACTACCTCGTAAGCTTGAGCCCCGGCGCCGACGCGACGCTCGCCGGCAGCTTCGAAGACGAGGGCGGCCCGTTGGAAATCTCAGGTTCGTTGCACGTCACGCCGGAGAAGGCCTACGAGATCAGCGGGCTCGTGCTGGCGCGCCCCGAGGCGCCGCAGGAGCTCGTGCAAGCCCTGGATTTCTTCGCCGGCGCGGCGAACTCGTCCGGCCGCCGCCCTTTCGGCCTCAGCGGCTCGCTCTAACCCGCGGCAGCGCCCGGCGACCAATCGCGAAACGCCTGTAGCAGCGGGAAATACAAGCCGACGCGAACGGGCCTGTGGTCGATCTCGGCCATCGCCGCCGCGTAGCGCTCCATCTGGCGGCGATAACGCTCTTTCTCGGAGTCGAGAAACGTCTCGACGTCGCCGCCCTCGTGCAGGCTCGTCTTGAAATCGATGATCCAGCGCGTGCCCTCAGCGTCGACGAAAGTTCGGTCGATGCGCAAGTGCTCCAGCCCCCAGGGACCGTCCACGGTGAGCGCAAGCTCCGACGACGCCATCGCATGCTCATCCAGTGACCAGCGTCCGCGCTCGTCGGCGAGAACGGCACACAGCGCCTCGACGACGCGCTCGGTCGACGACTCGATCTGATCCTCGTCCACACCGAGCAGCTCGAGCTCGCTTCGAAAGCGCCGAGCTCGCGCGACAATATCAGCGGCCGTCCAGCTCGCCGGCCCCGACGACGCGATCTCGTGCAACATCGCGTGCACGATGGTGCCGACTTGCGCGGCCGCGAAACCCGCCCAGAGGAACTCCGGGCGCGGCAACTCCATCTCTGAGGCCAACGCCGCTGCGAACGGATCCTGCGGCGGGTTCGCAAGCGTGATCAAGCGCTTGAGCTTCGGCACGATGAACGCCGGAGCCTTTGTCGTTCGCGGCGAGCAGACGTTCCTCGCCGGAAATTGCTCCGCGACCAAAGGCCAGAGGCAAGCGAGCAAGCTAGCGGGCGGTGGCCTTTCGGCGCCGGGCGGCAACTGCGCGACCAGATGCAGCCGATCTCGCGCGCGCGTCGTGGCGACATACAGCAAGCGCATCCGCTCGGCTTGATCGCGCATCGCATCGGCGTTACGGATGAAGGCCGCGATACCCTTCTGCTGGCCGGATACGGGCTCGAGCGGCGCGAGCAACAGATCCTCGCTGCCGTCATCCGCAATTCGCTCGTACCAATACAAGCCCTTGGCGCCATCGGCGCGCGGCGGCCGCGCGAGCCCGAGCAGGATCACGGTGTCGAACTCCAATCCCTTGGCGCGATGCACGGTCATGATCTCAACGCCGGACTCTTCCGGCGCCTCGCCCGGTCCGCGCGGATCCGAAAAATGCTCCTCGAGCACCGCGGGATCGTCGAGGTCACCGTTGTAGCTCAGGCCGCCGAGCGCGTCGAAAAAACGCTCCGCGGCCTCGAGCTCATCGATATCTTCGAAGCATGTCGGGCCATCCAGGCGAACCCAGGTCCGCTCGAGCCAATGCTCGAGCGGCAATCGGCCCCGCGTTCGGAACGCCTCGGTCAGGATTTCGCGAATCCGCAAGACGCGGCTCCGACCCTCGTCGCTCAGCCGGCCGAGAGCTGTCGTGTCGTGCATCAGCGACCAGACCGGCTTCCCCTTCCCTGCTCTGCACAGGGCATGCAGGTCTTCCCACGTAGAGCCGCACCATGGCGCTCTCAACAGCCCGAGCCAAGCGACCCGATCGGCGTGATGCGTCAATGCGCGAGCCAGGCCGATCAGATCCTGAACGGCCTGTTGCCGGTTCGGCGCCTCGAGCTCGACTGCGTGCACGGCCAGGCCGCTCGTGCGCAACCGGCGATGCAAGCCGGCGAGATGGCTGCGGCTCTGCACGAGCACCGCGATCGAGCATTGTGGATTCTCTCCGAGCTCCGCCTCGAGCAACGCTACGACGCGGTCGGCTTCGGCGGCCGGCGACTCGTCGCGCAGCCAGTGGCACGACACGGCTTGCAGTGCTCGTGTCTCTCTCGCCGCGCCGCAAGCTTGGAATCGAGCCGCACCGGCGCCGAGATCGTCCTCCGCCGGAAAGATCGCTTCGAAGGTTGCATTGAGCCAATCGACGATCGCCGGCGCGCAGCGGAAATTCTGCTCCAGCACCAGCGATTCACAATGTATCTGGCCGATGCCATGTGCCTTAGTGCGAAGAAAGAGACTCATGTCGGCCTGTCTAAACCGATAGATGGACTGCATCGGATCGCCGACGAGAAAAACAGTCCGGCCGTCGTCCCGCTGCCATCCGGCCGTCAGCAGCCGGATCAAGCGCAGCTGCGAATGAGACGTGTCCTGAAACTCATCCACGAGCAGATGCTGAATGCGCCTGTCGAGCGCGAGCAGCAGCTCCGACGGCTCATCCATGCTGCCGAGGGCCTGCTGAGCGCCGAGCGCCAGCTCGACGAAATCGACGACTCCCCGCTCGCCGAATACGACCTTGAGCTGCGCCGTGAGGTGCAGCAGTATCTCCCGCAGCGCGAGCAGCATGCGCCGCTCGCCCTCCGTGTACTCGCGCGGCGGCAGTTCGCGCATGTCTTGCAGCGCCGCCCGCGTCGCCTCGTTGGCGGACAGGCTCACGAGCACGGCCTGAAGCACCTTCCGCGCTTCGGGATGCTTCGCGCCGAAGCCTTGGCGCGGCTCGGGCCGCTTCCGCCACGCATGCGCTCGAGTCAGCAGTATCTCCGCCGCCGCGCGCCAGGCGCCGGCGTCGGGCAACGCGCCGTGGTTCTCGGCCGCTGCTTGCGGCCAGGTTGCGAAACGCCGCCGCGCCTCGGCATCGACGGCGTGCCGCGCGGCATGCGCGAGCAGCGGACCGAGCAGACCCACGATCCCTTCCGGCAACCGGGCCGTCGTGTCGGTGAGCGCTTCGTCCACCAATCGAGCCAGCGCAAGCTCGAGGATCTCGATCAGCTCGGAGCCGGAGCCGGACGCAAGATACGGCAGCCACTGGTCGCGTCGCGGCAGCAGCTCCAAGAGCATGCGCTCGAGTCGCGTCGGGTTGTTGTCGAGCGCGCGAAGCACGCGCGCCAAGCTCTGCGCCAGCGTCGTCCCGCCCTCGAGCGCCTCCAGCGTGCGTCCGATCGCGAGACGATAGCAGCGGACCGCGTCTTCGTTGAGCTCGGTGCCGGCAAGACCACCCGCCAGCAAGGGTAGCCGCTGCGCGAGCCAAAGGTTCATCGCATCCAGCGTATCGATGCGAAGCCGCTGTGGCTGGACGGCTAGCGACCAATCGAGATCCCGAGATCGCGATAGCACCGCCTTCGCGAGCCGAATCGTCGTGCTGCGATGGCCTTGGGCCGCTTGCGAGCCCGCTTCGGCGTCCCTCAAGGCGGCGATAACGCGGTGGCGCATTTCCGCCGCGGCCTTGCGCGTGAAGGTGATTGCGACGACCTGCTCGGGCAACTCCACCTGCGCGAGCAAGGCCAGATAGCGTTGGATCAGGAGCTCGGTTTTTCCCGAGCCGGCCGGCGCCTGGACGAGAAACGAGGCTCGGACATCGAGCGCCTTTTCACGCAGCGCTCGATCGGTCACGATGTCGCCTGCCCTTCGAGCCATCCTTCCGTGAGCACCTGTTGCTCATAGACGCGCGTCAGCGGCGCAACACCGCCCTGCGCCGCCGCGAGATCCGCCAGGAAGATCCGCGTATCGCCGCGGGCATACTCCTCGACGAGCAGCTCGAGCTGCGCGGCCCACGCGGCTTGCTGCTTCTGCCAGCCCGCGGAATCCCAAGCGGCGGCGCTCGATCCCGGAAATTCTTTCTCGCGGACCCACACGCCCCGGTAGCTCGCGCCTTTCGCCTGAATCGCGGCGAGCACCATTGCAGCGACCGGCTCGGAAAGCGTACGCACGTACAGCGGCAGTTGGGGCTCCAACAGACGCTCCTTGAACCAGTCCGCCGGGGGCGCGCGCGAGCCGGACTTGTAATCGATCACCGCGAGGTCTCCGGTAGACAACCGATCGACGCGATCTATCCGGCACCGGATCCGTCTCCCGGCGACCTCTGCCACCGTGACCGCTTCGAGGCATTCGACGGCGTAGTCGGCGCGCTGCAAGTCCAGATGGACGAGCCGCAAGATCAGCTGCTCGAGGCGTTGCCGCTCCAGCTCGGCGTAGACGCGCAGGGCCCGGCGCGCGCCGCCCAAGCAGTCGCTCAGCGCCTGCTCGACGCTGGCTCCGGCGGCTTCTTCGACCGCTGCGGGCGCCTCGCGAGCGAGCGCGCGTTGATCGCGATAGCGCGAGTAAAAGAGATCGAAGGCCCGATGAACGATCAGGCCGCGGTGCAGCCCTCCCAGGCCGCGCTGCGGCGCATCAAGCGGTCTTGCGTCGAGGCGCCGCTCGATGAAGGCACGCAGCGGGCAACGCGCCTGCAGGCGCAAGGTCGCGGCGCCTCCGGCGACCTCGGGCTCGGCGAGCGGCGGCGCGCGATCCTCGAGGATCTCCAGACCTCCGGGGCCCGAAGTGATCGAACGCCAGCGGCGCGGTGGCGCGGGCAGGCTCGAATCGAGCTCCGGGAACTCGGCAATCAACGGGCTCGGCCCGGTCTCGACATCGCCGTCTGTGCGCGCGTAACTCAAGATCAGCGTTGGGGCTCGCGTGGCTAGGCGATGCAGCAGATCGCGGCAGCGTTGCAGCGTGCTTTGCGGCGACGAGTCGGGCATACCGTGCGCTTTCTGCAGCGCCAAGGGCAAGAGCGGATTCGGCAGCGATGCGCGGGGCCAGGCAGCGTCGGTGAGCCCGGCCATCCAGACCGCATCGTAGCCCGGCCCGAGCTGCTGCGGGTCGGTGATGACGCTGATGCCGGCCCTGGGCAGGGGGCGCCCGTGGCGCATGCGCGCGGTGATTCGCCTGATCTCGGCGGTAGCCGCGCCGAGCGTCATTGCGCCGGTCACGGGCGACAGCGCAGCGAACTCCGTGAGCGCACGATTCCAGGCGTCCAGGGCCCGCGGCGGAATCTCGCAGGCCTCGCCAGGCCAGCCGATTCTCGCCAGCAAAGCGTGCCAGTCGCGGCTCCATGCGGTGGGAGTCTGACGCGCGGGCAGACGCTCGAGCCACATCATCAGCTCGTCCAGCACGCGCTTGAGTGAGGGCGCGCGCCTCTCGATCCAGCGATCGAGTCCCGCTGCGCGATACGCATCGTGTAGCCTGAGCTGCGCGATGAGCTCGTTTCGCAACTCGGCCTCCACGCCGCAGCGCTGCGGCAGAGGCTCGAGCCCGGCGCCGAGAAACGGGCTCCGCAACCAACGGCTGAAGGCATGGAAATCCGCCGCCGGAGCGACGAGCTCCAGGCAGGTCAAGGCCGCGCCTATGACAGGCTCTTCTCCGAGCGGCGCCCCCTCCAGCAGGCAAACAGCGGAATTCTCCGCGGCATAGCGGCGTACCAGTCGATCGCGACCGGCTGCCCGCGGAGCAATCACGGCGATTCTTGCCCGCGGATCTCGCTCGAGCCAGCCGGTCGCCCAAGCGAAAGCCGTATCGAGCTCGCTGTCCGCATCCTCGAGACCGGTCCGATGAACGCAGGCCGCGGCGACTGCGGGCCGCCATCTCGACGGCGCTGCGCCGCCCTCGGCGAAAACGCTTGCAAGGAAATCCATCGCCGGCGTATTGCCGCGGTGGTCGGCCCAGATCACGGCATCCTTCGGCAAACCATGCGCGCGCGGTAAGGCAGCGATCGCGGCCGGAAGTTCCGCGGGATCCAGCCAGCCGTTTTCAGTCAACACCGCCGCATAGCGACGGGCTGCCCCGAGAAAACTATCGAACGCGTGATCGCCGCGGGCGTGCAGTTGCCGCAGATCGATGCGCCAGTCGAGCATTAGCTTCCACGCGTCGGTCGCCCATCTCGCGACCTGGCGCTCGTCGACGAGTGTCCGCGAGAATGCCGACTCCGCGATGATTCGCCGCCACAGCGCGGCGGCTTGCGCTGTCCGCAGCGGCAGCCGCGGCGGCTCGGGCTGCCGCAGCCACAGCTCCGTCAACCAGGCATCGATGCTGCGAATGGCCACGCTGGGCCACACGCCGCGCGTCGCGGCGCGCGCCAGGAAAACTTCGAGCTGAATGGCCGCGAGCCTGTCGTCGGCGACTAAGACGGCCCCCTCGGCCAAATGGCGAGAGAGACAATTATCCATTATATATCAGTATGATATATAGTATTTGTCAAGCTGTTTCTAGTTTAGGTCCGCGCATCGCCATGGGCTCGAGCACTAAATGAATGCGCTTAAACACCTCGGCCAGCAGGGCTTCGTCGGGCAGGGTCGTGATCCTGAAATGATCCCGATAAGGCGTGTTGAAGCTCGAGCCCGGCGCTACCAGCACGTGCTGTTGCTCCAACAAATCCATTGCGAACCTCTCGTCATCGAAATCAGGGAAGCGCTTGGAGTTCACCCCGATGAAGCCATACATCGAGCCCTTCGGCGGCTCGACGTGCAGGAACGGGCTCTTCTCCACGGCATCGAGCATCGCCCGCCGTGACTCGTAGAGCCGCCCGCCGGCGGTGCAGAGCTTCTCGATGCTCTGATAGCCACCCAGCGCCGTCTGTACCGACCATTGCCCCGGCACGTTGCTGCACAGCCGCAACGCCGCGAGCAGGTCCATCGCCGTGAGGTAATTCTGCGCGCGATCGAGCGCCCCGCTGAAAGCCACCCAACCAACCCGATAGCCGCAGGCCCGATAGACCTTTGATAGTCCGCTGAAGGTTCCGCACAACGTATCGCGACACAGGGTCGCCATGGGCACGAACTCGGCCCCGGGATACACCATCTGATCGTAGATTTCGTCGCTGAACATGACGAGACCGCGGCGCTCGGCGAGTTGGGCGAGGCGCGTCAGGCAATCTCGATTATAGACTGCGCCCGTGGGATTGTTCGGATTGATCACGACGATTGCGCGCGTGCGCTTGGTGACCAGGCTCTCTACTTCGTCGGGATCAGGCATGAACTCGTTGGATTCCCGGCACGAGTAATAGACGGCCTTGCCGCCGTTGAGCATCGTCGCCGCCGTCCACAATGGGTAATCGGGGCTCGGTATCAGCACTTCGTCGCCGGAATCTAGCAAGCCTCGCAAGCTCAAATCGATGAGCTCGCTGACGCCGTTACCGATGAACACCTGCTCCGCGGAAACGTCCATGACACCGCGGGCCTGCTGCTGCATGACGACGGCTTCTCGAGCCGGAAAGATACCCTTCTGATTGCAGTAGCCCTCGCTCGCTCCGAGATTCTCGATCATCGCCAGGCGCATGGTTTCCGGCGTTCGAAAACCGAACAAACCGGGGTTGCCGATGTTTAGAGACAGGATCTCGTAACCCTGGCGTTCGAGCTCTTGCGCGCGCCTGGCGAGATGACCGCGGATCTCGTAGCGAACACCGCTCAGCTGATGGCTCGGTTCGATCGTCTTTAGCATGGCAGCAACCCGCCCGGAAAAGCAGCTATTGTGCCTGCAGACGGGTCCGGCGTAAAAGTCCGGGGGTCACACGCGCGCCTACGCGAGCACTCAGGCCGGGGGCGTCTTCATGGATGGCGGCTTCGGCTCGACCGGACGTTCCGGCGAGCGTATCCATTCGCTCCAGGACCCGGCGTAGAGCAAACCATCGCCGAGGCCGGCCGCGCGCATGCCGAGCAGCAGGTGGCAAGCCGTCACGCCGGAGCCGCACATCGCGATGGCATCGGAGGCGCTGCGGCCCGAAAGCGCCGAGTCGAAGCGGGCTCGGAGATCTGCCTCGCCGAGCAGTCTGCCGTCTGCGCCGACGAGCCGGTTGAAAGGGAGGTTCACGGCCCCGGGAATGTGTCCCGCGACCGGGTCTATCGGCTCGACCTGCCCGTCGAACCGCTCCGCCGCGCGGGCGTCCAGCAACACCCTGCCTTGCTCCAGCTGACCCGGCAAGTCGTCGGTAGAGACCAGCCAACGGCTGTTGATCGTGCGCGGCACGAACACCGCGGGATCCCATATGGGAAGCTTCGCTTCCAATGGCAGACCCTGCGCGCTCCACGCTGGCAGGCCGCCATCGAGCACCCGCGCCCGTTCGTGGCCGAGCCAACGCAGCATCCACCAGAGTCGCGCCGCGATGGCCCCGGAAGCGTCGTCGTAAGCCGCCACGACGGTGTCGTTGGAGATTCCCCAAGCGCCGAGCGTCTTGGCGAAATTTCCGGGATCGGGCAGCGGGTGGCGTCCTTCCGATGCCGAAGGTGCCTTCGCAAGGTCATGATCGAGATGGGCGTGGCGCGCGCCGGGTATGTGCCCGGCGTCGTAAGCGGCGCGACCGGCGTCCGAGTCGGACAGCTGATGACGGCAGTCGACGACGACCCAACCCGGATCGCCGAGCGTCTCATACAGAGCCGCGGCGCCTATCAGAGGGCTGGTTTGCCCGGCGGCACGCGGCATGATATTAGATTGTGGTTTCCGCCGCTCGGAACGCGCACGGAAGCGCCGCAGGCTAGTCGAGCTGCTCGAGCATCGTCTCAGCGGAGCTGACGCCGAACTTTCCCGCCGGCTCGATGTTGAGCTGAGCGACGACGCCGTCGTCGACCACCATCGAGAATCGTTGGCCGCGAGTGCCCATGCCAAAGCCCGACGCGTCGAGCTCGAGACCAAGCGCGGCCGCATATTCACCGTTGCCGTCCGCGAGCATCAGGACCTGATCTCCGACTCCGGCCGATTTACCCCATGCCGACATGACGAAGACGTCGTTCACTGCCATGCAGGCAACCGTATCGATGCCCCTCGCCTTCAAGGCATCTGCCTGCTGCACGTACCCTGGCAGATGCTTGGCGGAGCACGTCGGGGTGAACGCACCCGGAACGCTGAACAGGGCGACCTTCTTGCCGCCGAAAAGCTCCGCTGTCGTCAGGGCATCAGGCCCGCTGTCGGTCATCTGGGTGAACTTGCCTTCGGGAACGCGTTCGCCAACCTTGATCGCCATGGGAAACTCATCTCCTCGTTCATGAACGCCACGTCCCGATGACCAAGCCGGGCTCATTGGTAATGTCGCCGGTAGAAAAACAAGCGGCGGAGGCTAGAACCAATCTAGCTCCGCCGCCCTCGAAGCCGCTCCAATGGTCCGGCCGCTAGCGTCGCAACGCCGCCTGAAGCTGCCGCTCTCGATCCTCCTCGAGGTTGACGTACTCGATCCAGGATCGCGCGCTGGCTCTGCTGCGGTTGTCTTCCGCCGCAGTTTGAAACGCCGTGCGCGCGGCCGGGTATCGCTTCAGCTCGAAGAGGCATGCGCCGAGGATCATGTACGCCTGATCCTCACGGCGAAGGTCGCCCTTGTCAATGGCGGTGCGTGCGGTCTCGGTGCATTCGTCGTAGCGCGCCAGGTTCTGGTAGGACTGCGCCAGCCGCAAGTCGATCTCGCCGTCGTCGGCCAAGCCCGCGGCGCGTGTCATCGCCGGGATCGCGCGCTCGTCTTCCTGCGCGAGCTGCCACGACTGCGCGAGGACGCGCCAGTTGGTCTCGGTCGACTCGATGCTGCCCGAATCCAGCCCTTCCTGCATGATCATCGCCGCCTTGACGGGGATGTCGGCACCGAGCAGGAGCTGCGCCATTTGCACGAGCTCATTGCTGCGGGTGAGCCAGCCGGCCTCATGGGCCGTCTCGTACAATGCCAGCTGGCGCGCGTCGTCGCCTTCCTGACCGTACATCGCCGCGAGCTGTATGAAGTACTCGCGCTTTGGCCAGGAGTCGATGATCGTGCGCAGCACCTCGATGACGTTCGGATAGTCTTCGAGCTCGTAATAAAACACGTTCAGCAGGCGGTACCAGTTCTCCTGCAGCGCCCTGCCCTGCGACTGCGCGACCTGAATGGCCGTGAGCACGGGCTCGACGCCTTCGCGAAAACGCTCGAGGGAATAGAACAGCTGTGCGCGAAGTATGTAAGCGTCCGGCCCGGGGTTCTCCGCCAGAGCAAACCAGGTATCGAGCATCCTCAACGAGTCTTCGTAGCGCTCCTCTTGGAAATACAGCTGGCACAGCGTGTATCGCGTCGAGGTCTCCATGCCCAGCGGCAGATCCGGTTGTTCCAAGACCATCTCATAGGCCTGAATCGCCTCGCGGAAATTGTCCTGGCCGATATAAATGAAGGCGTAAAAGTTCCACATCTGGGCAACTTCGTAACTGTTGAGGCCCTCCATCGCCCTGACCTCGGCCAGCAGCCGTTGCGCGCAGGCGATATCGTCCATCTCGGCACATGCTTGAGCTTCCACGAGCTTCTGATAGACGCGCTCTCGCATCGCCGGCGTCTTTCGCGTCTCGACATTGGCCGACGATTCGCCAGGAGGAGCTGCGGTTTGCGCGTAGACGAGCGCGGAGTTGCACAGCAGGCTCGCACCGAGCGTGCCGAGCGCTGCGAGAATTAAACGGCCTGCGCCTGACATCGTTACCTCCGGAAGCTTAGCCTTCGATCTCGAACGTGATCTTGTTGCGAACTCCGGGCACCTCGACGGCTTCACCATCGATCACGCGCGGCTTGTATTTGAATTTCAACGCCGCATCGACGGCGGCGCGCTCGAACAAGGTGCTCGTCGACTCCACGACGGAAGCGTCCCGGACCGTCCCCTGCCGCGTGACGGTGAATTCGACGATGACGTAACCCTCGAGCCCCCGGGACAACGCCCGCGACGGGTAGACCGGTGCGACCTTCACGATCGGGAGGTACTCCCCGTCACTGATGCCGAAACCGACACCGCCGACGTTCAAGTTGGCTTCCATGAGTGGAGCGGACATCGATACGGCCATGCGGTTGTCGAACGAATCGGCCGAGTTCGGCTGCGGCATCTCCGGCGGCTGCTCGGGCTCGGGCGGCCTCTCGGGCTTCTCCTGCTTGGTCTCGATGATCTCGTTTCGTTCGACGCGCACGAAATCGGTGATTCTGTAGACATTCGATTCCGTCAATGCGCCGCGGCCGGTCGCGATCAAGAGCTGCATGATGAATAGCAGCCCAAAGGTAACGGCGGCTCCAATCCCGATTGATATGCCATATCTGCCGATCATCGTTTCACCCCCAGGTTGAGATACTTGCCCATTCTAGGCATATAAACCCTCTTAGGCAACTCTAGCACGGACCGCCGCGCCCGCTTGCTAAGGCGCCGCCGCCGCCAAAGTGATCTGCGTGATGCCGGCCGCCTTGGCTGCATCCATGACCGTTATGACATATTCGTTATATGCGCCCCTGTCCGCTTGAATGACGACGCCACCTTCCGGGTTTTCCGCATGCAGCCGTTCGATCGCGGTACGAACGCCTTCGGGCGGCACGACGCGCCCATCCATCCAAATTTCATTGTTTGCCGCCACCGCGACGAAAAGGCTGCCGGCGTCCGGCGTGAACGCCGTCGCCGCTTCCGGCCGTTCGACCTCGACCCCGGGCTCCTTGACGAACACCGCGGTCACGATGAAGAAGATCAGCATGATGAACACCACGTCCAGCATGGGCGTGAGGTTGATCTCCGTTTCTTCCTCTGCGGTAAGCTGCTCGGTGACTGATTCGCGCATCGGGTCAGTTCCTCATTTAACAGTGCGCCAAAAGCGCCGCTTTGCTCCGGCCTTATTGCGAAGCGATCGAGATGTTGTACACGCCCGCGAGCCGCGAGGCATCCATCACGGTGACGAGGGTCTCCGCGGTCGAGGTTGTCGCGGTCTGGATGACTACCGGCCTATCGGGAGCCTCGGCGTGCAAGCGCTCGACGTTTGCCCTGACGGCGCGCGGGTCGACCACGCGGTTGTCGATCCAGATATCGTCAGTGTCGTCGATGATGACCAGTATCGCGCCCTCCTCCTGAACGACCTGCGCCTCGGGCGTATCCGGGCGATTGACGTCCAGCCCCGTCTCGCGAATGAAGGTCGCCGTCACGATGAAGAAAATGAGCATGATGAATACCACGTCCAGCATGGGCGTGAGATTGATCTCGTTTTCATCCTGCTCCTGCTTGATGTTGGCAATGTGCTTTCGCATCGCCTTGTCCTTTGGTTAAGTGCCGCGACCCCTATACCTTGTAGATCAAGGTATA
>Ga0214471_10000600_pt1 | contig 30131 bp, 26 predicted proteins | sample RVTome_5_FD_207665 | JGI IMG/M metagenome (GOLD analysis project Ga0214471, IMG submission 207665) | Soil microbial communities from uranium-contaminated site in the Upper Colorado River Basin, Wyoming, United States - RVT142D155 | ecosystem: Environmental > Terrestrial > Soil > Contaminated >... | reverse complement strand
CTCTCTTGCATATACCATGACTTCCATATCGATGGACCCTCTAACTCTTCGATGGATGAATAATTCCGCACGGATCACATTCGCCAATGTGCTATCCCTAACTTAATGGTTTGCCGGACAGGCTCATGAAATTTAATTTTCTAAAAACTTTGGGTGGGTTCCTGATAGGGTTGGCCATTTTCATTGCTGGGTGCGGAAGTGAGCAACCCGGGCAGGATACCCCTCCTAGGGCGACTTTTGTTCCCGCGGTCCGTTTTCCAGACTCCAATACCGTATATTTGGTTGAGAGTCCTCCAGGCCAGCAGGGAAATATATTGACGCTAGAGGTTCAAGGGTTTGACATTAATTTAGGGGCAGTGAAAGAGGCCCAATTTAATATCGATTTCTCGGGGTCTGTGGTTCAATTTGAGAGTTTTTTAGAAGGGGGGTTTTTGGGGGCAGAAGATGAAGTGGCATATGACATTGTCACAAAGCCAGAAAACCCAAATCGGGTTTTTATTTCCATTTCCAGAACGGTTAATGACCCGGGAAAATCCGGAAGTGGGATTTTTATCAAACTACGCTTTAAAATGGTGGGGATTGGAAGTAGTCCTTTAAGCTTCTCGGAATCCAAACTGATTCAACCCAACGGGCAAGAAATAGTCGGTTTTATTCTGAAATGGTTTGGGGGGGCCATTGTCAATACGGGGTCCAGGTAATAAGGAAAAAAATCTGATTAAAAAACGTTTATTCCTTTTTTTCAGGACCATTTGCAGTTGAATTAAGAACCCTTTGAAACATTTTTTCATCCATGAGTTCCAATGCAATTAGGTTTTTAAGGGTCCCAGAATCTAAATTGTCTAGAAGTTTTGCAATGGCCAATTGGGAGATTAACTCATCGACTTGCATTTTTGAGCGAGCACAACTCAACAGGCAAGTCCGCCATAGGGTTTTGGGTAGTTTTACCTCAATTAATTTTTCTTCAAATTTTAAATTTTCTGCTGACATAGGCACTCCTTTTATTTTTCTTTTATTAATAGCAAGTCCAGTACCAGTTTTGGGTGGTTATTTTTTTCCTTATTTTATAATGGGTTATCAGAATATCACGGATGATTTTATGCCTTTCTAAGGCTTTTTTTTAATTCATTATTCAACAAAAATGGAAAAATTTTTCCTTTTTTTCTTAAAACTCAATTTTCAAGAAATTTTGGATAATAATTAAGTGGTTAAATGAGGCTTTCCTTGAGGGCGAGAGGGTGTAACGGAAAATTAAAAAATGGTTTAAAAAGAGGTAGAAAGTTTAAGTGAATTTGGGCTCTTCTTTCAAAAAAAACCTTTTATTTTCTTCAAAAAAAGAGGGCTATTTCCTCCCCCCCCCTCTTTTGACTTTTTGGGGGGATTTCCAGTATAATTCGGCCTGTCTTTTGTCTTTTTGTCTTTGAAGTATTAAATGGAGAGGTAAAACGATTTATGTGTAGATTAATATTTTGGGGAATGATGACTGTTGTCCTGGCTGGGGGAGGCTGTGCAACGGTTTCTCCCCTCCTTTACCCCGTCCAGCAAACCCAGAAAAATGATCCCGGAGGAAAGGAAGGCCAGGTTACCTTTTTTGTAAAACCCATCGTCACAACTGGTTTTACGAAGGAGGAGAAAACAATTTATAAGGTGGATCTTTCCGTTTATTTTACCTCCTTTGAATTTACCGTTCTTAATGAAAGCCTATATCCGGTCCACATTGATCCCCAGAAAATTTTTTTGATCGATGATGATCAAATAAAACATCCTTCTTTAAATTCCGATGAAAGTGCAAGCTATTTTAGAAAGGGAGAAGAAGGAAAAAAAGAGGGGATTTTATTGATCTCTAAGCCCTATGAGGTGTTAAAGGAAGAATTGGAGGCTATAAAAACCCTCCACCTGTATCCTGGGACCGTTGAACCTGGAGAAAAAAAAGGAGGGCTGATATTTTTTAAGAAAATTTCACCGGATAAGTGTAACCATATTCGTCTGGTTGCGGAGGACTTTCGTATCGGAGAGCCCGAAGAAAATAAGGAAATTGTTTTTCATTTCTCCTGCCAACCGACGGGTTTTGAATCCATTCGTTAATTTTTTTGATTTTGAAAGTGAGTAAGGAAACCTTTTTCAGGTTCTTTGGGTGGAGCCTTCCCGATCGGCCCACCATCTTAATGGGATGGCGGGCTTTCGGAAAAAAAATTGAAGGCTAACTTTTCTGACCTTTTGAGGGAAGCGAAGAGAGCTCTGACATAAAGAGGGAGCTCTTTTTCCTATTTAATAAAATGGTGCGATCAACGATGGAACCGCAGTTGACGCATTTCCAAGCGTAAAATGTCAGGAAAAAGTCTGATAACCGCTCGGAAAACATCATCCCACTGCATCTTGGACAATTCATAACACCGCTCCTTTCTGTGAGAGAAGTTACGGAGTTTTTTAATAAGCAATGAATGTGCCAGATTCAATTAACCCATAACTCATTGTTTTTAGTTAAATTTTAAATATACCGTCCTTTGGCTTCTTTGGATCCAATCCGAAAAAGCTGTCAAAATTTGTCAGGCCTTAGGAACAGAGGTTCATAAATTGAATAAGGATTGAGGAATGAAGATCCCCAAAGGTTTCACCCATAAAAATCCTCATGGGATGAGGAATTGGCCGGTCAATGAGCGCCCCAGGGAAAGATTGATCAAGGAGGGGCCAGAAATTTTATCCGATGCCCACTTGCTAGCTGTGATCCTAAGAACGGGGACACGGGGAAATAGCGCCGTTGATCTTTCTCGGATTATGTTAAAGAAAACCGGGGGAATTGGTCCTTTGGGGCTATTAGAAATATCCGAACTTAGTTTAATTCCTGGAATCGGACCTGCCAAAGCGGCCCAAATTAAAGCTGTTTTTGAATTGAGCAGGAGAATTCATTCTTTCCCTCCCCCGAAGAGGGGAAAGATCCTTTCTAGCAAAGACCTTTTCCGGATGTATAGTTCTTTTTTTAAAAATAAAAAAAAAGAAATTTTTAAAGCGGTGTTATTAAATGGAAAACATCAAATTATAAAGGATTTCATTATTTCTCAAGGGAGTTTAAATTCAAGTATTGTCCATCCTAGGGAGGCTTTTAATCCCGCGATTCGTGAATCAGCCGCGGCGGTTGTTTTTATGCATAATCACCCCAGCGGAGATCCTTCTCCAAGTTCCCAGGATCTTGAGACAACCCATCGGTTGGTCAAAGTGGGGGACCTGATTGGGATTAAGGTGTTAGATCATATCATTATCGGAGATGGAAAATATGTAAGCCTGAACGATCGAAGGCTTTTAAAAGATGGGAGAGGCTAAACAAGAAATCAGAAGGAAAACCGAGAAATTTTGGGATCCGTAACCTCCCATGAAGAGTTCATTTAACATATAAGGAGATCATGTCTCGTGGAAAAGGGAAAGAATTTAAAACGGTTATTAAAGAAACCGGGTTTATTAACGGTGGTGGGGGCCCATGACGCCATCAGTGCAAAATTAATTGAAAAAGCCGGGTTTGATGGGATTTGGGCCAGCGGTTTTGGGATTTCTGCTGCCCAGCAATGTACTCCTGATGCAAGTGTTTTAACCATGACTGAAAGTCTTCAAGTCACCAAGGCCATGTGCGATGCCGTTCAAATTCCCGTGATTGCCGATTGTGACAACGGTTTCGGGAATGCCATCAATGTCATGAGAACCGTCAATGAATATGAAGCAGTAGGCGTTGCGGGTATTTGTATTGAAGATAATATTTTTCCCAAGCGATGTAGTTTCTATCCCGGGGTTAAACGTGAATTGGTTTCAATTGAAGAGCATGCTGGAAAGGTAAAAGCCGCCAAAAAGGCCCAGCGTTTCGATGAATTTGTGGTCATTGCCCGTACAGAAGCTTTCATCGCGGGTTGGGGGAAAGAAGAGGCCTTGAAACGCGCAAGAGCCTATGCGGAAGCAGGAGCCGATGCCATTCTGGTCCATTCTAAATCTTCAACCTTTGATGAATTAAAAGATTTTGCGGAATCTTGGAATGTGCCGGTCCCACTGGTTATTGTTCCGACCATTTTCTCAGGGGTACGACTACCTGAACTGCAGGAAGCAGGTTTTAAAATAGTAATCTTCGCAAACCAGGTATTGCGTTCCTCTATTCAGGCCATGAAGGAAACCTTACATACCCTTAAAATATCCGGCCAAGCCAAAGCCGTAGAAGACCGAATTGTTCCCTTGGAGGAGGTTTATGACCTGATCGGGGTATCTGAACTCAAGGAGAATGAAGCCGAATTTCTTCCGAAAGGGGCTGAAAAAGTTCGCGCCGTTGTGATGGCAGCCGGTTTTGAGGAAGAGTTGTTACCGTTGACGGAAGATAAACCCAAAGCCATGCTGGATATAAAAGGAAAAACTATTTTGGAACGGCAGGTCGAAGCCCTGAACCATTGTGGAATCAAGGATATTGCTGTGGTCCGTGGATACAAAAAGGAAATGATTAACCTTTCCAATCTCAGGTATTACGATAATGACCGGTTTGAAAAAACCGGAGAGGTTTATTCTCTTTTCTGTGCTGAAAGGGAATTGGAGGGCCCTCTGATTCTTCTCTATTCAGATATCGTTTTTGATCCAGGGGTTTTAGAAAAACTTCTTAAAAGTGAGGGGGATGTGGTTTTAGTTGTGGATAGGGCCTGGAATGATCAATACCGGGGTGGGTTTTTTCAGCCATCCCATGCGGTTGATCTGGTTATTACCGCATCACCGCCCCCTTCTTCATCCCACCGTTTTGTTCCCCGTGATGAAGAGGACCAGGTTTTACGCATCGGCCAAAGCCTTCTTCCGGATCAAGCTCATGGGGAGTTTATTGGAATGGCCATGCTATCTCCTCAAGGTGCCATTCAGTTCCGAAAAATTTATCACGAACTCATGGGGAAAGAGCTGGGAAAAAAATTTCAGGAAGCCCCCAGCTTGGAGAAAATTTCTCTCACCGATATGGTACAGGAAATGATTGATCGCAAAGTTTCCGTGAAATGTATTGATATTTATAAAGGGTGGATGGAAGTGGATACCTTTGGAGATTATCAACGGGCCTGGGGTAAAATAAAAAAATAGAAGCAAAAAAAAATTAATCCTCTCCGTTTGAATTGACTTTTAAAAACTTTACTGCTAGGGTGAATCCTTATGAAGGAGATTCTTTAAGGTCGTGAACATCGGTGTTCCGAGGGAAGTAATGGACCATGAATACCGAGTGGGTTTAACACCGGTGGGAGTTCGCCAACTTCTTGAAAAAGGACATGGGGTATTTCTTGAACATGGGGCGGGAGAAGGAAGCGGATTTTCCAACGATGATTACCAAAAGGCCGGAGCGCAAATTGTTAAACGCAAGGAAAAACTTTTTGAAGACTCCAACCTTATTATTAAGGTAAAAGAACCCCTCCTTGACGAATGCCGTTTTTTCCACCCCAAACAAATTCTTTTCTCCTACCTTCATTTGGCTGCTCACCCTGAGGTGACCCGGCAGTTGTTGAAAAAAAAGGTCAACGCAATTGCATTTGAAACCCTTTCCCTAGATGATGGGTCCTTTCCCTTATTGAAACCCATGAGCGAAATTGCTGGAAGCCTTTCGGTTCAAATTGGTCTTTTTTATTTGCAGAAAAGCGCCGGAGGAGAAGGGATTCTCCTGTCCGGCGTTCCCGGCGTGGAAAAAGGCCGAGTGGCCATATTGGGTTCTGGGACTGTTGGAAGAAATGCCGCCCGAGTGGCAGTTGGGTTGGGGGCCCATGTGACCGTCCTGGGGAAGGAAATTGAGGAATTACGGGAATTGGAATTTCTTTTTCAAGGAAAAATTGAGACTCGGTTCTCTAGTACAGATAGTATTCTCGAGGTTCTCCCTCAGTCGGATCTAGTGGTGGGTGCTGTTTTGCAGCCCGGAGCGCAAGCCCCCTGTCTCGTTCCTCGGTCGATTATTTCTAAAATGAAGAAGGGGAGTGTGGTGGTGGATGTTTCTATTGACCAAGGGGGGTGTTTTGAGACCTCACGTCCCACCACTCATTCGGATCCCGTATACCAGGTTGATGGGGTCATTCACTATTGTGTTTCCAATATTCCCGGGGCCGTACCCAAGACTTCGACCCAAGCCCTTTGTAATGTCACGCTTCCATATTTAATCAAAATTGCAAGCGAGGATATCGATAAAATTTTAAAAACTGAGTCTTCCATCAGAAGGGGAGTCAACTTATTTCAGGGAAACATTACTCACCGCGGTGTTGGAGAAGCCATGGGAGAACCATGGAAAAGTTTGGATTCTATTCTAATTTAAGAAAAATTTAAGTGTGAAGGATGTACGGGGCGTGGCGCAGCCCGGTAGCGCACAGCGTTCGGGACGCTGGGGTCGGAGGTTCAAATCCTCTCGCCCCGACCAGTTTTCCTTGAAAATCAAAGGTCAGGCGATGAATGAGACCCATGGGGCAAAGATATGGGTAAAAGGAAGGGTCCAGGGGGTGGGATATCGGGCGTTTGTAGAGAGAGAGGCCATTTCCTTGGGTTTACTGGGATATTGCAAGAATTTGGCGGATGGCCGGGTGGAGGTGGTCCTTGAAGGGGGGCGGGAAGGTATTGATCGATTGATTAAACGCCTTTGGGAAGGGCCCCTTTTGGCAAAGGTAATGGATATGTCCATTGATTGGGAGGCCAGGCCAATGAACTTTTCCGGGTTTTCGATCGAATATTAAGAATCCCCATTCATCTTCTTTAAATTTTTTTAAAGGGATTGCCGATATAAAGAATACATCACCCGGTCCCTTGGCCGGGAGAAAATAACGGGTGTTCCATGGACGGAACGAATTTCAAAAAAAAAGGGAATCTTTTATGTTAGGTAAAATGGACGAAGAAGAGAATTCGATCGAAAGGGTGGAAGGCGAAGGGTTGTCAAGTGGGACCATCTCTCCTGAGCAACTTTTTGAAGCAGAGGAGGTCGTTTCTGAGGAAGAGGAAAAAGAAGGGTCTTCGGACGGCCTTGATGCGGTTAAAAGTTATCTTAAAGATATAAGAAAATCAACCCTTTTAACCTTTGAAGAAGAACAAAAATTGGCTAAGAGAATCGCCAAAGGGGACGAAAAAGCACGCCAACAAATGATTGAATCCAATTTAAGGTTGGTGGTGAGTATTGGAAAGCGGTATATCAATCGTGGGTTGCTTTTTTCGGATATTATTGAAGAAGGAAACATTGGATTGATTAAAGCGGTGGAAAAATTTAACTATAAAAGAGGATTTAAATTTAGCACCTATGGGTCTTGGTGGATCCGCCAATCAATTGAAAGGGCCATTATAAACCAGGGAAAACTCATCCGTTTGCCTGTTCATATCGTAGAAAAAGTGAACCATTTTCTTTCTGTGGTTGAGCATCTTATGCAGGAAAAAGACCAAGAACCCTTACCCAAAGAGATTGCCGCTCGGATGGGGACCGATGAAGAAGAGGTTGTTGAAATTCAACAGCTCATTCGAAGAACCTACTCCTTGGATAGCCCGGTGAGCGGCCACGATGATACCTCTTTAAAGGATATTATTGAAGATACTTCCATTATATCTCCGTCCCGAACCGCCGAAGGGATTAAAAGACGGGAAACTATTATTCAGTGGTTGGAAAATTTAAGGGAAAATGAAAAAAAGGTAATTATTTTACGGTTTGGTCTGGATGGCGGGGAACCCCAAACCCTGGAAGAAATCGGAAAACTTTTTGGCCTCACCCGGGAGAGGGTGAGACAGATTGAAATTGCAGGGATTATCAAGCTTCGAAGTATGATTGAGAATACCAATATTAAAATGGACGAATTTTTATAAATTTAGGTGTTTTATTTAAACGCTGCTAGGGGAAATCCAATGGATCTGAAATCGAAAATTCGCGAGATTCCTGACTTTCCAAAAAAAGGAATACTTTTCTACGATATAACCACTCTTTTAAAGGAGGCTGACGCTTTTCGCCATATTATTGGAAAATTTGTGAATTATTATCAGGATGAAGGAATTACCAAAGTGGTCGGTATTGAGTCTCGTGGTTTTATTCTAGGGGCTCCCATTGCATACGAGCTTCATGCGGGGTTTGTTCCTGTGAGAAAATCGGGGAAGCTTCCCAGCGATATTTATGAAGCCAAATACAACTTGGAATATGGAAGTGATACCTTAACGGTTCATCGGGATGCGATTCAACCCGGGGAGCAGGTTCTGGTAGTAGATGATTTATTGGCGACCGGTGGTACCATTTCCGCTACTGTGGAATTGGTCAAGCAATTGGGAGGGGTCATCGTTGGAATTGCGTTTCTGATTGAGCTGACGGAACTACGAGGAAGAAACAAGCTAGATGGGTATAATGTTCTCTCCATGATGTCTTACTAATTCCTAAAAAGTTATTTCCTTTTTATTACTATAATAATTTTTATCTTTTAACCTCCTTTCCCTCACCACAACCCCTCTTTTTAACGAGTTCTCCGTCCAAACATAGAAAAACCAGGAACCCCCCCCAATAATTACCATCCATCAACCCCAGAAAATTATATTATTCCTTCCTTCTTTGATAGTCGCCCTAGCCCTAAGGAGATCGATTTGGGTTATTCAAAAAAATTAAGGGAGGAATGGTTTAAATAGCCATGGTTTTAGATTGATTTGGTTGTCCGTATCATTTAGCATCTTAGGGAGAGCTCAAAATAATGCAGTTTAAATTATCCTCTCCGTTTTTGGGATTTTATCCTTTCGGAAAAGTTAGGTTTTGCCATCTGTAATTTGATTAGGGACAAAAAAAGGTTCCCAAATTACAGGAAAGCTTTTGAAGATCCCTTGAGTGGGTAAAGGGAGGATTTCCTTTTTATGATTTTAGGGTATTGTCTCTCCCCTTATTCAAAAAAAGAGAAAAACCCCTGTTAATGAAATCCATTCCCCGTAGCTTGCCTCGGGGTGATCGCTTGGGTTTCCCCTTTGGAAAAGCGGATAGTTGGATTTGAGGATTTAGTTTTTTCTGAATACCCTGTCGGCTTGCTGCGGGGTTCCTAATTTGGATAAATTTCTCATTCAAAATAATTGGAGGAAAATTATGAACCTGTCTTTCAGACATTTTTTGCTTGCGATGATTACCATTTCTTTATGGATCGGCTCCTCTCATTGGGTTAGGGCTGAAATGGCGCGGTACACGGTTGATCCAGATCATTCCAGCATTGGATTTCAGGTAGCTCACCTGGTTATATCCAAAACAAACGGGGAGTTTTCGGATTACACGGGATTTATTGTCATGGATCCCGAAACAGAAAAGGTGGAAGCCATTGAGGCAGTCATCAAAAGCAACTCTATTACGACCAGACATCAAAAAAGAGATAATCATTTGAAAAGCGATGATTTCTTCAATGTAGAGAAATTTCCAACCCTTACGTATAAAATGAAACATTACAAAAAAAAGGGAGACCAATACACGGCCGTGGGGGATTTGACATTACTGGGGGTCACCAAGGAAATTTCCCTAAAAGGGGAGTTTAACGGGGTGGCAAATGACCCCTGGGGAAATATCCGAGGAGGATTTAGTGCAGAAGGTACCATTAACCGAAAAGACTTTGGGATGAACTGGAGCAAGCGAATGGATAATGGAGGTGTGGTGGTGGGAAATGACGTGAAGATTAAATTGGAGATTGAGGTCATCAAAGAAAAAAAAGAAAAACCACCAAAAGGATAGGTTTGTTATTGGAGAAAATGGTTCCAATTAAAGGTATTCCTTGAAGATACTCTCAATAAGGGAGAAATATTGGGAGAGGGGTTGAATCCTTTAAAGACAGAATTCCAAAGGTTTTTTTTTATCACAAGATGGACGATTAAATATGAAGAATAGGATTGGGATTTTCATTAGCCTTTCCCTCATTATTTTTTTAGGGAGTTCTTGTGCCTCAATCCGTTCACCCATTGAAATTCCTGTGACGGTTCCAAAGGAGTTTTCAATTTCTGGAGAGGAAACGCTTCCGGACCAATGGTGGAATAGTTTTAATGATCCGGTTTTAAGCGGTTTGATTGAAAAAGCACTATCAGAAAATTTTTCACTGCGTAGTTCCTGGAATCGCCTTTCCCAAGCTGAGGCCATTGCGCGTAAGGCAGGTGCGGATCTGTTTCCGTCTCTTGAAACCCAGGCAGGGGTATCCAGAACATGGTCGGAAGGGAGGACTGGGACAACAGGCAGTTCCGGATCAAATCCTTTTAACGATTTTTCTCTTGGGCTTGCTGCCAGTTACGAATTGGATCTGTGGGGCCGCATCCGGTCCTCACGGGAGGCGGCTCAAATGGATTTACAAGCGAGTCGTGAAAACCTAAATTCAGCTGCCATTTCTTTGTCTGCCCAGGTTGCACGGGTCTGGTATCAACTCGTTGAACAAATCGCCCAGCTCAACCTGTTGCGCCGTCAATTGGAAACCAATGAACAGGTATTGGAATTGGTGACATTGCGATTTCGCAGGGGACAGGTTGGGGCCACCGATGTGTTACAACAGCGCCAACTGGTGGAATTGAGGCGGAGTGAAATCATCTCGGCTGAAACACGGCTTAAATTACAAGAACATCAACTGGCTATTCTGCTGGGAAAAGCCCCCGAGGTCAAAGTGGCTGATCGAAGAGCAGAGTGGGTCGAATTACCTCCTCTTCCTTCGACCGGAGTACCCCTGGATTGGATCCGTAAGAGACCCGATATTCGGGAAGCCCATTTTGCCGTTCTTTCAGCAGACCACCGGGTCGGGTCTGCCCTTGCCGACCGGTTTCCCCGATTTAGTCTTTCCGTCCAGGGCAGTACCTCTGGGGATCAAATTCGAGACCTGTTCGATAATTGGCCCGCGACGATTGCGGCCAACCTGGTTGCACCTTTAATCGATGGAGGGGATCGAAGGGCAGAGGTGGAAAGGACACGGGCGGTGTTGTCCCAAACCCTGAACGATTATGCCCAGGTGATTTTGGAATCCCTTGGGGAGGTGGAGGATTCACTGACCCAAGAACTTAAACAGAGGGAATTGATTGAAAGTTTGAGTAAACAGTTCAACCTTTCCCTTCAGGTTATTCAACGGGTCCGGGATAATTATACCCATGGCGGGGTGGATTATCTTCGGGTTTTGGATGCGCTTCTGACCCACCAATTATTGGAGCGTACATTGTTAGAAGAGCGCCGGCGGTTATTTGAATTTCGGATTAACCTTTGCAGGGCAATTGGCGGAGGTTGGGAGTTAAATCCAACGGTTTCAGTTTCAGAGAGGGGGAGGGAATCTTAAAATGGACTTTAGAGGCATTATGTGGGGTGAAAGGCGGCCATGACATCAGAGCCCGATACAACCCGATCAAAAAACCCCTCACCCTTGAAATTGCGCATGAAGAGTATTGTAATACCTATCCTTCTTCCCTTGCTGGTTCTTTTGGGAGGGGGAATACTTGCTTCTTCCCTTATGGAGTCAGGCCCCAAGGCAAAGCGTGAAACCCCGGCTCGGCAGGCCAGGCTTGTGGAGGTTGAAAAAATTCATTTTTCAAAACAGCACCTGGTGATTGAAGCCATGGGAACGGTTCGTCCAGCACGGGAAATTGATTTGAAACCCCGTGTAGCTGGAGAGATTATTTGGGTCAGTAAAGAGCTGATTCCAGGAGGACGGTTCGAGCGTGGCCAAAAAATTTTACAGATTGATTCTTCGGATTATGAACTATTGGTACAGCAGAGAAATGCCGATTTTGCCCAGGCCCAAAGCAAGTTGAGGCTTGAGTTGGGCCAACAATCCATAGCGGAAAGTGAATTTGAAATGTTGGGGGAAAGCATTTCTGAGGGGGACCGAGATCTGGTTTTAAGAACCCCCCAACTGGAGAGCGTAAGGGCGGAGATTGAAAAAGCACGATCCGTACTCCAAAAGGCAAAACTAGATTTAGAAAGGACCCGTATCAGTGCTCCTTTTAACGCCATCGTCAAGACCAGAGGGGTAAACTTGGGGGATATTGTGAGCATTTCCACTTCTCTTGCGACGCTTGTGGGAACGGACGAATATTGGATTGAGGTTCTGGTTCCTGTGGATCAGCTCCGATGGATTCAAATTCCAAGCCTTAACGGTAAGGGGAGTGGCTCGAGGGTAAAAATCCACAATGAATCGGGTTGGGGAAGGGATGGTTATAAAATCGGGAATGTGATTCGTCTGGCCAGTGATCTTGAAGAGGAGGGAAGAATGGCCCGGATCATCGTTTCCGTTCCGGATCCTTTCCACCATCGCTCCACCTCTATTGACGGCGCCCATCTATTAATCGGGTCTTATGTGAGGGTGGAAATTGAAGGAACGGATTTGGAAAAGGCCGCGGCCATTGACCGGACTCTCCTTCGGGATGGGGACTACGTGTGGATTATGGGTTCAGAAAGCACATTAAAAATTCGGCCGGTAAAAGTTGCGTTTCGGGGCCGTGGCCAGGTTTATGTAACTGAAGGCATTCATGAGGGTGAACGGTTGATCACGACGGATTTGGCTGCTCCCTTAGAGGGGATGCCTCTTCGGATCCAAAGTGAAGAAATTCCGGGAAAATCTTCTCCGCAGCCCTTAAAAAACCATATAAAACCCAAGGAGAAGCCGTAGCCGTGACCCCTCAAAAAGATGAACAAGCCCGGGATGAGTATCGGGGACCCATTGCCTGGATGGTCCGAAACCGTGTGACTCCCAACCTGTTGATGATCGTTCTCCTGATGGGTGGTCTCTTTATGTCCCTGAAAATTAAGAAAGAGGTGTTCCCAAATTTTGAAATCGATGAAATCCGGGTCAATATGGCCTATCCGGGATCAAGTCCCGAGGAGGTGGAGCAGGGGATTGTTTTAGCGGTTGAAGAGGCCATTAGTGATATTGAAGGGGTGGAGGAGATCTCCGCCATCTCGAGAGAGGGCCGTGCCACCATTACGGCCGAATTGGTGGAGGGGGTGAATGGCCAAAAGGTGCTCCAGGACATCAAACAAGAGATCGATCGGATCACAACCTTTCCCGAAGAAGCCGAGGAACCGGAGGTGTCCCTTTCAAACCGGCGGAGGTTTGTGCTGGCGGTTATGCTTTACGGGGACGCCAATGAAAAAGTGCTTCGGGAATTGACAGAGCAGGTCCGTGACCGATTGCTGCAGGAACCGGGAATCACCCAGGCAGACCTGGTGGGTGTGAGAAATTATGAGGTTCTGATTGAAGTCCCAATGGAAAACCTCCGAGCCTATGGTCTTACACTGAGGGGGATTGCCGATAAGATTCAAACCACCGCAGTTGAGCTTCCCGGTGGCAGTATTGAAACCCGTGGAGGCGAAATTCTTCTCCGCATGAAAGAACGGCGGGACTGGGCCAACGACTTCAGTCAGATTCCTATTGTGACCACACAGGGCGGATCGGTTTTACGCTTGGGGGACCTGGGGACGGTCCGTGATGGATTTGAAGAGTCAAGCCGGTCTCTGACCTATAACGGGAAACCCGCTATGATGGTTGAGGTTTATCGAGTGGGTGAACAAACCCCCATTGGCGTTTCCGATGCGGTTCGGAAAAGTTTGGAGGAGATCGAATCCGATCTTCCCCCCGGGGTCTATTTAGAAGCGCACCATGACCGGTCGGATATATACCGCCAACGTTTGGAACTACTCCTGCGGAACGGTTTCATTGGGCTCCTTCTGGTGCTTGCCTTATTGGGAGCTTTTCTTGAGTTTAAGCTTGCTTTCTGGGTGACCATGGGAATTCCAACCTCTTTTCTTGGGGCCTTTATATTTCTTCCATTCATAGATGTGTCCATCAACATGGTTTCCATGTTCGCTTTCATTATCGCTTTAGGAATCGTAGTGGACGATGCGATCATCGCAGGTGAAAATATATACGAGTATCGTCAAAGAGGGATGGCCTTTATCCCAGCGGCCATCCAAGGGGCCCGTGATATCGCACTTCCCGTCAGCTTCAGTATTTTGACCAACATTGTCGCATTTAGCCCGTTGTTTTTTGTGCCAGGCGAGATTGGTAAGATTTTTAAAACCCTTCCCCTGGTGGTTTGTATGGTTTTTATCATTTCGTGGATTGAGGCGTTGTTTGTCCTTCCCTCTCATGTGGCCCACACCCGAAGTGAGGGAAGCAGTCGTGTCACTCGTTTTTTGCATGACCGGCAGCAAGGCTTCAGTGCCCTTTTTTCCCGGTTTATCGAAAATGTGTTTGGGCCATTTTTGGACTGGTGTCTGCGCTACCGTTACATGACGGTAGCCATTGGGTTTGCTTTTCTAATGATTGTATTGGGGTATGCCTTCAGCGGGAGGATGGGTTTTATTTTGTTTCCAAAAGTTGAGGCGGACCGGGCTGTTGCAACGGCCATTCTTCCTTATGGCAGCCCTTATTCAAAAGCCGTCCTTGTTCGGGATCGTCTTCTTAACGCTGCGATTGAGATTTCGGAACCCTATGGGTCCTCCCAATTGGTTGAGGGATACCTGGGACGGATTGATGAAAACGAGGTGGAAGTGGAGATGCATTTAACCGAACCGAAGATTCGCCCCATACAAACCGGGGAGGTGACACGGTTATGGCGGGATCAGGTGGGGCAGATTGTTGGATTGGAATCTCTGAGGTTTGAGTCGGACCGTGGCGGTCCGGGAAGGGGAGCCTCTTTAACCGTTGAACTCAGCCACCGAAATGTGGATAAGCTGGATCAGGCAAGTGAGAGTATAGCCGAATCCATGCGCCAGTTTCCCAATGTGAAGGACATCGATGATGGGTTTACCCCCGGCAAGGAGCAGTTGGATTTTAAGCTTTTATCGGAAGGCCACAGCTTAGGATTGACCGTCCGGGAAGTTGCCCAGCAGGTTCGAAGCGCTTTTTATGGAGCCGAGGCCTTGCGGCAACAGCGGGGCCGGAATGAAATTAAGGTAATGGTCCGCCTTCCGGAAAACCAGAGGGTCAGTGAATTTGATATTGAACAGTTGCTCATCCGAACCCCGGCGGGCCGAGATGTCCCCCTGTACCAAGTGGCGCAGGTTGAAAGGGGAAGAGCTTACACCACCATTACCCGCCATAATACACGCCGGACAGTAACCGTTACGGCAAACGTGGAACCGATCGGTGAAACAAATCAAGTGATGGCCACCTTAAAGGAAGAAGTTCTTCCTCAGTTGGAGCGGGATTATCCGGGTTTAACTTACAGTTTTGAGGGCCGCCAGGCTGAAATACGGGACAGTCTGAACAGTTTGATATCTGGTTTTCTGCTAGCCATGGTACTGGTTTACATGCTTTTGGCCATTCCTTTTCGAAGTTATATTCAGCCTGCCATTGTGATGACCGCCATTCCCTTTGGATTGGTGGGGGCGGTAATTGGCCATATGATCATGGGGTACAGCCTCAGCGTGATCAGTATGATGGGAATCGTCGCCTTATCCGGTGTGGTGGTGAATGATGCCTTGGTCATGATCGATTATGCCAACCGCCAACGAAGATCCGGGGCATCGCCCTATGAAGCGATTCACGGGGCGGGCATTCGCCGTTTCCGCCCCATTTTATTAACCACTTTAACGACATTTGGGGGGCTTGCCCCTATGATTTTCGAAACCTCCCGCCAGGCTCGTTTTATGATTCCCATGGCCATATCATTGGGGTATGGTATTCTGTTTGCCACGGCCATTACACTGATCCTGGTCCCGTGCCTATTCATAATGATTGAGGATTTAAAGTCTTTGATTGCCAGCCGGCGAAAAAATTTTCTTACACGCTCACCAGAGGAAAGAGGTATTCCTTCCATGAATCAAGCCTCCTCCTCCGGAATAAAAATGCATCCAACGGATCAAGGGCGTTAATCAAAACATACGTTTTCGGAGACAACCAGCCACTTATTGAAGGAGGAACGTCCTATGTTTATGAAATCTTTTACTGCGCAAACATACGCCCTCATGCGGATGGTGATCGGGTTTTTGTTTATTTGGCATGGAACGCAAAAACTGTTCGGATTTCCGCTTCCCGCCCATGAAGGAACGCCGGCGTTTGTGACCTATATCGCTGGGCCGGTTGAACTCGTGGGGGGCCTATTGTTGATGATTGGTCTGTTCACACGCTGGACCGCATTTTTTTGCAGCGGACTCATGGCGTTTGCTTATTGGATGGTTCATGGCACCCAGGGTCTTCTTCCGGTGGTTAATAAAGGGGAATTGGCAGTGCTTTATTGTTTTGTGTTTCTTTTTATCGCGGCGCAGGGGGCGGGGATTTGGAGTGTGGATTCCGCCACGGGCAGTGAGGGTAAATGAGCCGTAATGAATTAAACTCTCCTTTTCAAAAAAAACAGGTATTATTCTGGTATTTCCATTTTGGTTTTGGTGGAGCGGAATGGTGGCCATTGGCCTCCTTCAATCGAAGGTGGGGGCGGAAACACAAGAGGTGAAATCCGATTTAATTTACGTATCCGATTATTTTTCATTTGTGGGTAAGGATGTCCAGGGACACCTAGCGTTTGCGTTGGATTAAAACCGGGGAAAAGTTGGAGATGCCTACCAAGCGGGGCACTTTGTGGTGATGCATGATGAAACCGGAGGGTGGATTGATCTGGCTGGGAATGGTGCTTAGGAAAATGTGGGTGGAGAACTCCTGGGCATTCCCGGATTTGAAATTTTCCAGTTTCAAGGAGATCGTGAAAATAGAATGGTCATTGATAGTCCAAAAAATCACATTACCCTAAGGATTGATAAACTCTCCGAAAGAATTTAATCGAACCTATCCCTTCTATGGCCTAGCGGAATTATTTATGTAAAAAAGCCATTTTTGAAATATTCATTCCCTTCCTTTCCTTTTCCTTGAATCATCCCCTACCCCGTTGACTTATGTAGGGAAATACCTTAATCTTTTTAGAAATCTCTTCTTAATATTTAAAGGTTGATATGGATATTAAAAGAAATAATATTCTAATTGTAGATGACGATGAAAGCATCCGGGATACACTCGAAGCGGTACTGAATCGGGAATATAATGTTTTTAAAGCCTTAGACGGTCATTCCGGTCTTCGGATCCTTGGAGAACAAGAGATCGATTTGGTCCTGTTGGATATACTCCTTCCGGATATGAACGGTCTGGAAATCCTCAAACAAATAAAAGACCGTTTTAATGACGTTCAGGTCATCATGATCTCCATGGTAAAAGAAGTTGAAACAGCAGTCCAAGCCATGAAGCTAGGAGCTTTCCATTATATTACAAAGGGTTTTGACTACGATGAAATCCTGTTCCTGGTGGATAAAGCGCTTAAAAGTAGAAAGGATGACCGGGAGATCCTTTATCTCAAGGGTGAAATGGATCCTTTAATTGAAAAGGAATTTATTATTGGGCAGAGTTCAAGAATGCAGGAGGTCCACAAGCTGGTTAATAAAGTTGCACCGTTATCTTCCACCATTCTCCTTCTGGGAGAAAGCGGAACAGGAAAACAGCTCCTTGCCCGGTATATTCATCGATTAAGCGGTTGGTGTGATAAACCCTTTGTGACCGTTGACCTGGGTGCAGTTCCCGAAACATTAATGGAGAGCATTTTATTTGGGCATGAGAAAGGGGCCTTTAGCGGAGCGTACAAACAACATATCGGAAAATTTGAATTGGCAGATGGAGGAACACTTTTTCTAGATGAAGTGGCCAACCTCCGATTGGAGCTTCAAAGTAAACTTCTCCGGGCCATTCAGGAAGGGGAATTTGAACGAGTGGGGGGTAGCAAAACCATTCGTTTCAAGGGCCGTTTAATTACCGCCACCAATATCGATTTAAATGAAGCGGTTCGGAAGGGAAATTTTCGGGAGGACCTTTTTTATCGGCTGAATGTCATTCCTATTAACCTGCCTCCTCTTCGGGAAAGATTAATGGACATTCCCTTACTGGTTGAGTTTTTTGTCCAACGCTACAATGTTCGTTTAAAAAAACAGATTAAAAGGGTGGATCAAAGCGTTCAGGAAGCCCTTTGCTCCTATGACTGGCCGGGCAATGTTCGGGAATTGGAAAATATGATGGAACGGCTCGTAGCACTATCCATGGGAGATACCATTCATTTTGAAAACCTTCCCATCGAATATCGCCTCACGGTTTCAAAGGAAAAAGAGGATGAAAATGCCTTTAATAAAGCGATGGATGCCTTTCAGCAAAATTTTATCATCAAGGTTTTTGAACGCGAGGGTTGGAATCTAGTTGCCACTGCAAAGGCATTGGGTATTCCTTTGAGTACACTCAAATACAAGATTAAGAAATTGGAACTTTCCAAATTCTTCCCCTATAAAGATCGATAACAATAACAATAAAAATGTTTTTTCCGCTAGTGAAACTTTCATTTCAAGAAGTTCTTCGTATTTCCCTTACCTTTTTAATTCTATTAGGAGCATTTCCCTTTTCTGTACCTGCAGAAGGGAAGAAGGGAGGAGAGGATCATCTTTCTGACCCTATTTCCCTTCATATTACGGCTACTACTCCCACCCGTTTGGAAGAAGGGGTCGATGCAGGCGCCAGTTCGGTAACCCTTATCCCCTCCCATGAGATCGAGGAAAAACATCCGGTTGAAATTAAAGAACTGGTCAGTGAATTACCGGGAGTGCGTCTACAGGAATCCGGGACGTTGGGAGAGCAGATCTCTCTTTCTCTCCGTGGGGCCAATACCAACCAGACCCTGATCCTTCAGGATGGCATACGATTAAATGACCCATTTCAGGGAGGGTTTGATTTCGGGGGGTTTATGATGGATGAAATTTCCCAAATTGAAATCGTTCCGGGTGGGCAGTCTGCATTGTATGGTGCCGATGCCGTTGGGGGTGTGGTGAATATGATAACCCGAAGGGCTTCAAAACCTTTTCAACTATCCCTTCAAGGTGAGGCGGGGAATGAAAGGACCTTTCGTGAGGGGTTTTCGGTAGAAGGGTTGAATCATCTTCTGGATTACACATTGACGGTTTCCCATGTAACCACCCACGGACAATTTGAAAGGGATCGTTTCAGGGGAATTTCGGTTGCAGGACAGATGGGCCTTTCATTCGGGAAAGATAACCGTCTTTCCTATATTTACCGTATTCAGGACTCTCAAAAAGAATTGGGAACAGAAATTATTCCTAACCTAAACATAGATCCAAACATTACCACGGTTGGTATAACGGTTTTTGATCCAAATAGGGAAATTGAAAGAGAATTTTATTTTCATTCTGTTCAATTTCACGGAAGGGTAAATCCCTGGCTAGGCCTTTCCTGGAAGGCCGCTTTAGTGGAAAAGGATTTAAAGCTGGATAACCCGAATGACTCTCCTTTATGGCCGTTTCCTTATTTTGAGGACACCGACAGCCTAGTCCTCACATTGGACCTGCAGCAGAATATCCGATTAGGGAAATTAGATACCTTTTCTTTTGGGTTTGAATTGAGGGACGAATCAGTGGACAGTGTGATTGAAGTTTTTGGCAGTCCCCCCAGGAGTGTTAATCAATCCAGACAGAATCTGGCCTATTTTTTTCAAAATCTTTTTAACTGGGAGGATCGGTTTTTCCTTCAAACCGGGGTAAGGGTAGATGATAATTCCGATTTTGAAACGGTAGTCAACCCTAAAATTTCGATGGCCTATCAAATAATACCGATAAAAACGAAAGTTCGGGCCAGTCTGGAAAAAGGGTTCCGCGCTCCTTCCTTGGCCGATCAATTCTTCCCTGTGGTGGGAAATGATAATCTGCGTCCGGAAAGAAGTGTGAGTGGGGAAATCGGATTACATACCGTTTATTTTGAAAAAGTCAACTGGGATCTGGCCTTTTTTTGGATTGAGTATGAACAACTGATTCAAAGGAATTTAACCAGCGCAAAAAATATAGGGGAAGCCGAAACCCACGGGGTTGAGTTGAAGGTAAATCTATACCCGATTTCCATGTTAACGATTCAAGGAGCCTATACATTACTGGATACGAAGGACAAAACAAGCGGAGAAAGACTGGCATTTCGCCCGGAGAATCGGGGGAGGATCAGTTTTCTTTTATCCCCATTAACCACATTTTCATTTAATTTAGATATCTATATGGTAGACAGCCAGAAAATGCCGTTTACCTTAACTCTTCTGGATGGAAAGGTTTTAACCGACAAAAGTCCGGGGTATACGACGGTTAATTTATCCTGTAATTATTATCTGCTTGGGGGGTTCCTCTGGTTTAATGAGGTCAGGATCTATTTGAAATTCAGAAACCTATTTGATCAAGGCTATGAATCCGTTCCTGGTTTTCCTGCTCCTGGTTTTGGTGTTGCTGGAGGTTTAAAAGCAATGATATAAAATAGCAGGATGCCGAAAACCTCCCTTCTTTTTAATCCCTGAAATACGTGGCCCTAATTCCCGAAAACCCTTGCCGTCATACCTGAAAAACCCTCCCGTCATTCCCGAATGTAAAAACGTGAATCCAGGAAATTTCAATTTTCTTCCCTATCTGTTAATGAAAACAATATGATTGTTAGGCAGATTTTTAACCGATTGGGAGGAAAAATAGGCAGGTTTTTAACTCTTATTGATAAGTTACTGATCCCATTAGAAAATTTCTTTATTAAAAGTGGTTTTTAAATAGAATTTACTTTATTTTTTTATCTTTAGTAGGCAGAAATTTGTTTTTTCCCCTTTCCAGTTTATGGAATTAGACCCAAATGTCTAAAATTGATTCTACCTGACCAATAATTTCTAAAAATTTTCTGTTTATTCCTTTTCGTGAACTTACCTAGGAAAAACAAGCGCCTATCCGCGATCCCCATTTAATTTTTTTTTAAATTTAAAATAAAACCCAAAAATCTCCTGTCATTTTTTGACTTCCTATTCAGATAAAAAAGATCCGGCATATTAATTGCTCAATAGTTTAAATGGGTCTTCGTGTAATCGAGTGGGTAAAAATTGTTAAAAAGTGTTTAAGGTCCATACAGGGCAAGGGTCAAGTCAAAGTCATTCTGTGGTTGAAGCCTTTGAAGTATTAGAGGTTCCTGCAAAATCCAGTTCGTCATTCCCGAATGGTTTTATCGGAAATCCAGGATTCAAAAAATCAACATCTTCTGGATTCCCGCTTTCGCGGGAATGACGGGAAGGGCCTGGATTTCCGCTTTCCCCTGCCTGCAAGTGCCCGCCGGACAGGCGGGTAATGACAAAATTTACCCACTCACTTCCACGATGAGCCCTTTATTTATTTAAAAGGTAAGAAGCGTTAGATTTCTCCCTCAGTCGATATAATGCCATGGAGGTTAAAAGGAAAAATGAAAACTCTCTTCATACATACTAAATTAATTTTAATTCTTTTTATGGTTATTGGACTTTTTTCTTGTCTAACCCTCACAGCCTGCAGTTCCAAATCAAAGGAAAGGAATGTAATCCTTTTTGACCACCTTTCAAAAGAAAGTGAAAAAGGATTTATTGATGTTTATTGCACACGGTGCGTGACGGGATGGGCCATTTACCGTTCTGAGAAAGGCCAAGAAATGTTGTTGGGACAGCGGCAGTTAGGGAAGAAATTATCAGAAACCCTCCGGGCACCCACAAGAATGAGGCGAATTCGGATTGCTCTTCCTCCGGGATCTCACGAAACTACAATCAAACTTCTCCCCCAATCCCTCGTGAACACCATTGGCGATGTTGGGGGACACATTTCCGAAAAGGTAACGGTTCGGGTGACAAAAGGTCAACTGACACCCCTTCGAATCGATTTTAAACGAAAAACGGAAAGACAATTTTCATGGGAAGTTAATGAAGGACCGGTTTTACCTTTTAAAATTAATTCTGACTCTCTTAAAACCTTGGAAGAAAACCTTAATGATCAAAACTGGGAAAAACGATGGTTTGCCGCCCAAATCCTGGGTCACTACGCAGGAGCCCTTCCAAACCCGATTCTCACCCGTTTGACTGAGTTATCGGGTAGGAATGAATATAGACGCTGTATAAAATTAGCCAAAGTCGAAGAATGCTCTCTGATCCGGGAGTCCGCATTACAAACACTGGAAAAATTTTTGGATTAAACGGCTTTTCTTATACTTAGACCCACCTCTAAAAAAAATTCTTTTTTTCTCTAATTCTTAACTTCAAGATTTTCCTGCCGGAGGTCCTGATCCCAATAGCATTGCCATCCATTGGGTGTCCTCCCGGCTATCGAGGGCAATTTTTACCATCATGGTCAAGGGAACGGACAACACCATTCCCACCGGCCCAAGCACCCACCCCCAAAAAACCAATGAAAGAAAAACCACCAAAGGCGATAACCCAAGACTCCTTCCCAAAAACCGGGGTTCAACCACGTTACCCATCACCACATTAACCGCAACGTATCCGCTGATGACTAAAAAAGAAGGAACAATCCCCAGATCAATCAATGCGAGGACCACTGCGGGAACAGCCGCGATGATGGAACCGATATTAGGAATAAAGTTTAGAACAAAAGCCAAAAACCCCCAAAGCAGAGGAAAATTCACACCCAAAACCGCAAGCCAACCGGCAATGACTAATCCTGTAATAAGACTAATAATGGTTTTAATCACCAGGTAGCTCTGAATTTTTTGACTGAATTTGTCAAAATGAACAAACGTTGCTTTTGGCCCCAATGCAGACCTTAATTTGGTTGGAAAACCTGCTGCCTCCAATAAAATAAAAATGACTGTGAGTAGAATTAAAACGGAATTGCTGAGCATGCCCCCTAAACCGCTCAAAAGGCCACCAATTAGATCCATGGCGGAACCGGGATTGATTGATTTTAATAATCCTTTCTCCGTAATATTGAACCCTGTTTTCGCAAGCCCTTGGAGCACCTCGTTTTTTCCCTCTGTTAGTCGCTCCTGATATTCTGGCAAAGCCTTTGAAAAATCATCAAGAGACATACCGATGATGGCGGCCGCTCCAATCCCAGCCAAAAAAATAACGACAAAAATGATCAATAACGCACCCAGGATTGGAATGCGTTTTCGCTGCAACCAAAATAAGGATGGAGCAAAAATTAAAGCGATAAATCCCGCCAGAAGAAAGGGAACAACAATGGATTGTGCCGCACGGAGTCCTGCGATGATGATCACCAGAGAAGCCACTGAAATTAATATCCAAATGATAGGAGAGGTTTCGTTAGATTTCATCACAGAAAAAGATAACGGTTATTCTAATATCCTTTTAATCAGATCCCTGAGCGTTATTAAGTCCCTTTTCACATCCACTCCAATGTGAACCCTTAAAGCCCTTCTGCCCCGATCGGCTAAAACCTGAAAATCCCCCCGGGCCTGTGCGTTTTTGACAATTCCAAAGGAAAATTTTTGACCTGGAATCGCTACATCTTTTTCATTTTCACAAGTAATCTGTAAAAAAACTCCTGAATTTGGCCCCCCTTTGTAGGCTTGGCCTGTGGAATGAAGGAAACGGGGTCCAAATCCAAGACAGGTTGCCACCTGTTTTTTATCCCGAACAGCATGCCTTATTTCTTGTAGGACGTCAAAATGGGCCGAATTCATTTCGATATAGGCCAAAACACCAAAATAATCCCCAGGGGTTAGCCGATTTAAATGGGCCTTGAGAAAACCGAACAAGGTTTTTTCATTTCCCAACTCTTTTAAAAGAGCCTTTTCATTTTTTGGATCTGCAAAAAGTTGTAGGGGTCCCTCTTTTAAAATCGGGGCCTCCGATGGAAGGAAACCATTTTTTTCAAATTCACCGGTCAATTTTTTTGTTTCAATTTTACTGGCTTCAACGTCCGGTTGGTTAAACGGGTTAATCCTAAGGATGGACCCTACAACAGCGGTTGCAATTTCCCACCGGAAAAACTCCTGGCCTAAATTATAAATTTCTTCAACAAATATTTGAATCACCGGTTGTCCAGCATTAGAGAGGGCTTCCACTGCCCTTCCTTGTGCCTCATCGGGGTCCCCTTTCAAGTGCAAGTAAACAAAAACACGATCCTCCCCATAAAAATTGGGGGACATAACCTTTTCCAAATCCACCGGAATGATAGCCTTTCCTTCTTTTCCCGTGGATTCAGCCACAAGCTGTTCCAGCCAGCCCCCAAGAGCCCTAAGTCCGGGTGATGCGATGATGGTTACCTTGTCTTTTCCCCGGGAAGCAAGCTCTCCCAAAATGATGCCTAAAGTCACGCCGGGGTTTTCCCTGACCGGAACTGAAGGGGAGCAGGCTAAAACCATCTCTTGGGTATGGTTTAAAAAATTGATCATGTCCAACCCCATAATCGCTGCGGGAATCATTCCGAAATGAGAAAGGGCGGAATAACGGCCCCCGATACTGGGGACACCCATAAAGATGTGGCGAAATTTTTCTTCCCGGGCCATTTTTTCCAATTTGGAACCGGGGTCGGTAATTGCAATAAAACAACTACCCGGATGTTTAGGGTTCACATCATCTTTGACCCTTTTAAAAAAATAAGATTTAAAAATATTGGGCTCCAATGTGCTACCCGATTTACTGGAAACAATGAAAATGGTATGGGTGAGATCAACCTTCTTCTCAAAGGCAACCACTTGTGCAGGATCCGTGGAATCCAAAACATGGAATTCAGGAAAACCCTTTTGCTTTCCAAAGGTAGCCTGTAAAACTTCCGGACCTAAACTCGATCCACCCATCCCCAACAGAAGGGCATGGCTGAAGCCAGAACGTTGAACCTCGTTTGCGATATCCAAAAAAGAGGGAATGTTTTTTTTCTGATCCTCCACAATAGACAACCACCCCAACCAATGGGCCTCATCCGTACCGCTCCATAGATTTGGGTCTTTCTCCCATAAGCGTTGGATCTTTCCACCTTCTTGCCATTTTTGAAGGGACGTTTCAATGACGGGTGTGAGGTCCTTCGGGAGATTTTGAGTTTGCGGGTTTACCATTACCGTTCACCCTCCTTTCTTTAAATGCTCTTTGGCAGCGGCCAAAACATGATCGGCAGTAAAACCAAACCTCTTTTGAAGAGCCTTCAAGGGAGCGGAAGCACCGAAGGATCTCATTCCGATACAACGCCCATTGGTTCCAACATACTTGGCCCAGCCAAAAGTAGAAGCCTGCTCCACCGATATACGGGCCGTGACCTCTGGTGGAAGGACGCTTTCGCGATAGCCCGGATCTTGATCATCAAACAACTCCCAGGAAGGCATACTCACCACTCTGGCTTTGATTCCTTCCGCTTTTAGTTTTTCATATACTTCCAGGCAAAGAGAAACTTCACTTCCTGTTGCCAACAATAAAAGATCGGGTTGGCCATCCACAGCATCGGCAAGGATGTAGGCCCCTTTTGCCAAACCCGATGCAGGTGCATATTTCGTCCGGTCAATGGTGGGCAAGGCCTGACGTGTGAGAATTAAAGCAACGGATTCGTGGTAGAGCATCATTATCACCTTCCAAGCCTCCACCACTTCATTGGCATCTGCGGGGCGAAGAACAATCAACCCCGGAATAGACCGCAAGGAAGGCAAATGTTCAATGGGCTGATGAGTTGGGCCGTCCTCACCGACACCGATGGAATCGTGTGTAAAAATGTGGATCGCGGGAATTTCCATCAACGCACTGAGGCGAATGGCGGGACGTGCATAATCAGAAAAAATTAAAAAACCGGCTCCATAGGGCCTAACCTTTACCAAACCCATCCCATTTAAAATAGACCCCATGGCATGCTCCCGAACTCCAAAATGCACGTTTCTCCCACTGTAATCCTCAGAACTAAAGTCACCGGCTCCGTCAAACTTGAGTCGGGTCTTGGTGGAGGGATCCAAATCAGCGGCCCCCCCCATGAGCCACGGAATGTTTTTCGTAATGGCGTTTAACACCTGGCCGGAGGACTCCCGGGTGGCCAACCCCTTTTCATCTGCTGGGAAGTCGGGCAGATCTTTATTCCACCCTTCGGGCAATTCTCGATGCTGCATTTTATAGAGATGGTCCGCCTGGAGGGGATATTTTTTTTGATAATCCTTAATTTTTTTAAACCAGTCATCCCGCAACGCCCTACTCCGTTTACCGATTCCTTCTTTAAAAAAAAATCATAAACCCCTTCAGGGACTAAGAACTGAGCGTCTTCAGGCCAGCCATAATTTTTCTTTGTTAATTTAATTTCTTCTTCCCCCAGGGGTTCACCATGGGCTGCGCCGGTATCCTGTTTGTGCGGTGCGCCATAGGAAATATGGCTGTCAACAATAATGAGTGTCGGCCGGTCATTGGTATTCAAAAAGCCTTGAAACGACTTCTCCAATATTTCTAAATCGTTGGCGTCACCCACATGAGTGACATTCCACCCGTAACCGATGAAGCGGGTGGCCACATCTTCACTAAAGGTCAAGGAGGTATTTCCTTCAATGGTAATGCGGTTGCTATCGTATATCCAACACAAATTGGAAAGTTTGAGATGGCCCGCAAGAGACGCAGCCTCCCCAGTTACCCCTTCCATCATGCACCCATCCCCGCATAAGGCATACACACTGAAATCAATTAATTTATCAAAGCCAGGTCGGTTAAAATATTAACCCATCCACCGTCCGGACAGGGCCATCCCAACACTAGTGGCCACCCCTTGTCCGAGGGGGCCTGTGGTGGTTTCAACACCGGAGGTCCACCGATATTCTGGATGTCCCGGGCGGGGGCTGTCCAACTGACGAAAATTTTTAATCGCATCTAACGGGACGGAAACTTCCCCCAAGGCTTCATAATCCTTACTGACTGCCTTCACCCGGCACAAATGAAGAAGGGAGTAAAGAAGCATAGATGCGTGACCGATTGACAGGACAAACCGGTCCCGGTTTGGCCAAATCGGATCTTGAGGATCAAATCGGAGAAAACGTTGCCACAAACAATAGGCGACAGGAGCTAAAGCCATCGGGGTCCCCGGATGCCCTGATTTTGCCGCTTGGACGGCATCCATGGATAATGTTCGGATCGTATTGATGCACAACGTATCATTTTAATCCTGCTTTTTTTTAGTTTGGTTTCCATTTTCTCCGACCTCCCTCACCCTCTTGAAAGAATTATTCTATTAAAATGTTTTCCCCCCAATTTACAATGAAGCCTTTTTAAAGGTCTTACCTATCCATACTCGTCCCAAAATCACTTTTTAAATATGTTTAACCGCGGAGGAAGGCTGATCCGTTTGATAGATCAAATGGACATCTTCGGGGTCAATGGTTCCCTCGCTCAATAGGATCTCCCGAATAAAACTTCCTAGGTAGGCCCAAGAATAAAAGGAATAGAGCAAAACTTCAACCGGTAAATGAAAGACTTTTCATTTAGGGTCAATGGAAGGGTTTTAAAAGGAAAAAGCCGTTTCGATCTAAACGATGGATCACGGGCTTCAAACAGCAGAAATTTAAAATCCAATTGACAACAACACTTCCGGATATACCACGGAACAGGATTTGTAAATACTTTCCTCACAGTTCAATAGCCTCTCATAAACAACACCCACACCCACATAGGCATTGGGGCCTATTGTGTTAAAAAATCCTCCACGAAATCCAAAAGAGTCAAAATCATCCAGTTCCTCAATAAAGGTACGGCTGTAAAACCTCCCAACGTAAGGGTTGATCGCCGGAGTCAAAGGTATTACATATCTAATTCGAGGACTCACTTTATAGATTCGGGGATCATTTCCAAACCACGCTTCAAAATCAAGACCCGATTCCAATCCATTAAATAAGTAGTATCCCATCCCTCCCCCCAGAACAAAATAGGTTTGGTTAAAAGCACGGCCAGACCCACCAAGAATGGACCCTCGAAGGCTTCCTTGAGTAAAATCTCCGGCTTCCGCTTGAACCTCCGCAAATGCCGGTCTTTCGTAAAAAAAAGGAATACATAATAAAACCAGGATGATCACCTGTGTAAACAACCCAGAACACAACCCTTTTTTAAGTTTTCCAAAAATCATTTTTCCCCTTTCTCACTTTTGGGTTTCTATCTCCTATTTGGGCTTTCTATTGCGGGAAAAGACTTTAATAGAATTAACAGGAAGGGATCAATTGGATTTTTTACGATTCAGAGAAGGCGATCACGGCCTTCCGAATGAAAAAGGAAGTTTTAAAAATTTTCCCCTCAAACCTCCCACCTTCCGCCCCAACTAATCAGAGAGAAGATAATAGGGTCCTTCCCGTGCAATCTTGATCCACCAACCCAATTTTAGTTTTTGGTTTTCAGGGATTTTGGTGAGCAGTACAAAAGGAGAAGGCATTTGGGAAGGACCCCTATTCCCAAAAAAACCACATCTGGCTCCGGGAAGGCAATCTGCTAAAAGAATACGAGATCTTTTTAAGATTTTCCACGGACCCAAATTTGAGAATTTTTCATTTAGGCCCCTTGGTACTTATTTAAACAAACGGAGGGTGTAGCCCCACTTAATATTCCTAAAAAAAGGGCCGAGAAATCAGGGAAAAAACAAAGAAGAAAAAATTAAGAACCGGCCGGATTCCTTTTATTCCCCGTGTGTTTTCACGCCGGGCGAAACATATTTATTTCCCTTTAGCACTGTTTCAATTCCATGCATTAAATCCGACCCCACCTATCGTGTGAGTACAAACCCTGAAACACCCTCTTCAAAAGCTTTTTTCAAAACAATTGGTTCATCATAAAGGCTTAAAACAATCACTTAAATATCAAAATTCTTCTTTTTGAACACCTGCATCAAATTTGAACCGTTATTAAAAAATAAGGAAAAATCAACGACCAGTACATCCGGCTTTTGGTTTTGAACCGCCATCGGCAGCGAATTAAAATCGAAAACCGTTTCCACAACCTCGTAAGAAGGTTCAACCAAACCCTTAATACTCTCCGCCATGAGTTGATGACGATCCCCTATGATTAAACGCGCTCTTTTCACGGAACCCCTAGATTTAAAAATAAATGGGTGGCTTTGGAGAAAAATGTCTCAGGATAAGGGTGGCATTTTTTTGGGCCAAACCGTTGACTCTGGTTTAAGCTGAATTTTGCCTTGAAATGGATTAAACAAAATTCTAACCCCTGAACCACAAATCATCCAAAATTTCTAAACTTTAAATAGAATAACAGTCGAAAGACTGTAAAGAAAATTCGTAAATCTACCAGTTTTTCAGTAATTATTTACGCGGGTGGATTTAAAAGGAAGGGAAAGGTAAAGGCCAATAGGGCCGTGTATAAAGGATGTATTGCCGTGATCCAGGATATTTAAATCCTTTTTACTTTTATTGTAGGAAAGAGGTTTAAGCAAGGTCAAAATTAGAAATGGTCCGGAATGGATCAATTCAGGAAAAGTTTTTCTATTGACCACAGGCGAGACAACTCCAAACCGAGTGACTTTTTCCAGGGTGGATTACTTTTTCTTGGGGCTCATATTGATGGTACCAAAGGCATTCAAGATTGTAAGCATCCATTGCGGTGCGTGTGTGCTCAAAGAAGAACCTTAATATTGGGTTAGGAGCATGTTGCTTCATTTTGCCCCGGAGATCATCATCAGAACGGCCCACGTAGACCCCCTTATTATTTGTTCCTAAAATAATATAGGCTCCGGGGGATCTGCCCACAAAGGATTCAAGGGAATCTAACGTCAAGGGATATGGCCCTTCCAAGGAAAACCTTTACCTCCCAAAAACAGAGTCTTTTTTTTCTATTTTCCTGTCTAAAGTGAACTAATCCTTTTTTGAAACCGGTGGCGAAGAACATTTAACGCCCAATACCTTCCAAACCGGACCATAACCGATAATGCCGGAAAAAAGAAAAAAGAAGCCTATGGTGTAGGTCGCGATGGTCCAGTTTTTGTCAAACTCAATAAAAATTCCTATCCCTAATATTGCCCCACTGGATAATATTCTTATGATTCGTTCATTTAATCCAACATTGCTCCACATCCAAACTCTCCTTAAAAACAAACTTCCATAAGAAGGAATGGACCCCGTAAAAGAACTATTTAAGGTCCATGTATCCCATGGAAAAATTGAAACCCAGAAAACCACCTTATTGTTTTTTTCCTATTGATCGACTTCCTAAATTTTAGGTAAGGAATTTACAGAAGGAGATCATTTATGACAACCCGTAAAACTACTTGTTTTTTAATTTTTTTACGAGTTTTTACCCACATTGAAAGAAATGGGTTTAACCTAGTATAATGACACGTTAATTAAGAAACATAATGCTGACCCAGTTTCAGATCCGCATCTTGGCGAGTGAAGCTCCATGCGATGCCGCAACGGTCGGTGTTGCGTCGTTGCTGCCAGGCAGCCACT
>Ga0214471_10000599_pt1 | contig 30132 bp, 32 predicted proteins | sample RVTome_5_FD_207665 | JGI IMG/M metagenome (GOLD analysis project Ga0214471, IMG submission 207665) | Soil microbial communities from uranium-contaminated site in the Upper Colorado River Basin, Wyoming, United States - RVT142D155 | ecosystem: Environmental > Terrestrial > Soil > Contaminated >... | reverse complement strand
GGGGTGTGGCCCCCTCCCGCGCTCGCGCCGCTGGCGGCGCCCTTCGGGGTATCGGCAGCGGCGCCGCCCATCGCAGGCATGAAGGCGAAGGCCAGTGCCGAAACGGCCACCGCAAACTCCCGCACAAGGAACGGTTCTGGGAAGATTCTTTTCATTGTCCACCCTCCTGAATAGTCCTGATTCGAATCGGCTACGCCTCCCGCCAACTCCAATGCAGGAGCATGACGTTGCTGGCGGGCGGATGCCACTATATTAAATGTCCCGAACGAATGCCATCGTGTCCCAGACTGGCGCAAGCGCGACTCAGGCCGACTTCAGCTCCGGGGCGAATCAAATTTCGCGAACCACCACCTGACCCTCGACCCACCCGTGCGCCCCCCGTCGCCAGGTTCGATCTCGCAGAAGCATCGCCGGCCCTCGGCCTCCCGGCTGGAAATCGCAATTGGCACAAATCCTTATCTCTGCCACGGTGAACCGATAGCACGCGGGCTCGAGTGAGCGGCGCCGGGACGTGGCGCCGGCCGCGGCAGGGCGGCGACCGCGGGCCGACGAACTCGACCGCGTGTGGCAGGCGCAGGATCAGGGCGCGCCTAGCGAATCTCCCGCCAGCCGAACCCCTCCCCCTGCGTTGCCACCCCGACCCACGCCTCCTCGCATCCCATCGCCCTCGCGAGCGCCGCGCTCGCCAACGCCGGTGTGTTGTTCTGCTCCGAGAGATGCGCGCAGATCAGGTGCTGCAGCCGCGAGCGATCGAGCGCAGCGAGCAACTGCTCGCTCTGGGTGTTGTCGAGATGTCCAAGCGGCCCGGCGATGCGCTCCTTGAGCCACTTCGGGTAGGCGCCGCCCCAGAGCATCTCGAGATCGTGATTGCACTCGAGCACCAGCGCCTCGCAGCCCGAGAGCGCGTCGCTCACGTGCTGGGTCGGCGCGCCGAGATCGGTGAGTACACCCAGTCGCAGCGCGCCGTCGGAAAGCACGAACTGCACCGGCTCGCGCGCGTCGTGCGGCACCGTGAAGGGGCGCACCTCGATTTCGCCTACCGCGAATGCCGCGCGAGCGCTGATCTCGTGCGTGGCGACCGCGCCGTTCGCCTTGCCTACGTCCTGCACCGCGCGCAGTGTGCCGTGCGTCAGGTACACCGCGATGCCGTGCGCGGCGGCGAAGCCGAAGGCGCCGCCCGAATGGTCGTCGTGCTCGTGCGTGACGAGAATTCCGGTGATGTCGGCGGGCGCGAGGCCCGCGCGCGCCAGGCGCCGCTCGGTCTCGCGCGGCGTGAGGCCGCAGTCGAGCAGCACGCGCGTGCGCGCGACTTCGGCGACCAGGCAGTTGCCCTTGCTGCCGCTGCCGAGCGACGCGAAGCGCAGCAACCCTACTTGAGCTGCTCGTGCAGCAACGCGAGGATGCGCTGCGAGGTCTTGTTGCTCACCACCGCGCCGTCCTTGTCGAGCACTTCGACACGGCTGTTGTCCTGCGCCGGCTCGACGCGCACGCGGTACTGCTCGGCCTTGACCTTCGGGTCGTTCGAGCGCCAGAAGGCGAGGCTCGCGAGGAAGCCTTCCTTCTTCTGGCCGAGGATCTCGGCTTCGGGATCGGCATAGCGCACGAAATAGATCCCCTTCTGCCGGTCGCGGTCCTCGACGGTGAAGCCGACGCGATCGAGCGCCAGACCGACTCGGCGCCAGGCGCGATCGAAGGGCTCGAACACCTCCAGCATCTCGGCGCCGCCACTGCCGGTAGCGAGCTTCGCGCGCAGATCGACCGGCGCATTCGCCACCAGCTGCTTGGCGCTCTCCTCCGGGGTGCCCAGGCGCACCATCAGCCGGCGCAGGAACTCGGCTTCGAGCCCCGGATCCGACGGGCGCGGCTGCCACTTGGTGTGCGAGCGCTGCTCGTCGATGTAGAGCTCCATCATGCCGCGATGGCTGATGTAGATCTCGGTGCCCTTGCCGTCGGGCGCGCGTTCCAGGCGCGTGCGGAACTTGTCGCGCTCGGGCACCGAGTACAGCGCGTCGACGAAACGCCCGAGCGTGCGCCGAATGAAATCCTGCGGGATCTTGGCGCGGTTCTCGGCCCAATCGGTTTCCATCACACCCGCCTCCGGGCGATCGATGTTGATGAGAAAGCCGTTTTCCTGCCAGAACTCCTTCACCAGCTCCCAGAGCTTCTCGGGCTGCTCCTTCACTACCAGCCAGCGCTCGCTGCCGGCGCGCTGGATGCTCAGGTCCTCGATCTGCGGCAGCACCACCGACTGGCCGAGCTTGACCTTCTGTTGCGTGCGCTCGGCCTCGTAGCCAGAGAGCGTGGTGGTCGACCTCGGCGCCTCGGGCACTGCGTAGCGGTTTTCTCGCGTGGGCGCGGTGAGATCCGGTGGCACCTCGAGCGACGCCAGCGTGCCGGCCGACTTGTAGTCGATCTTCTTGCCGTAGAACAGTTCCGAGACAGTGCTGCAGCCGCCAAGCGCGAATGCCACGGCGAGCAGCAGTACGAGGCGATGCCGCATCAGGTGCGGCCCTCCACCACGCGCAGGCTGGCGGGTAGCTGGATACCCGCCTCACGCAGGGCCTCGCGCACCGCCTCGAAACACTTTTCGGAGAGCGGCGTGAGCGGCAGCCGGATGCCAGGTCCGATCAATCCCATCTGCACCAGCGCCCATTTCACCGGAATCGGGTTCGCCTCGACAAACAGCCGCTGGTGCAGGCTGAGCAGCTTCAGATTGATCTCGCGTCCGGTCTTGACCTCGCCCTTCAATCCGGCGGCGCACATCTCATGCATCAGCTTCGGCGCCACGTTGGCAGTGACCGAGATCACGCCGTGGCCGCCGAGCAGGATCATCGCGAGGCCGGTCGCATCCTCGCCGCTGTAGATCGCGAAATCCTTCGGCGCGCGCTTGATGAGGTCGGTGCCGCGCTCGATGCTGGCGGTCGCGTCCTTGATTCCAATGATGTTCGGCACCTGCGCAAGGCGAATTGCGGTGTCGGTCGCGAGGTCGGCCACCGTGCGTCCCGGCACGTTGTACAGGATCTGCGAAATGTCGACCGCCTCGGCGATGGCGCGGAAGTGCCGGTACATGCCTTCCTGCGTCGGCTTGTTGTAGTAGGGCACCACCGACAGGCACGCGTCGGCCCCGGACTTCTTCGCCGACTCGGAGAGCTCGATCGCCTCGGCAGTCGAATTGCCGCCGGCGCCCGCGATCACGGGAATTCGACCCTTGACGTGCTCGACTGCGACGCGGATCAGCTCCATGTGCTCGTCCATGTCGACGGTGGGCGACTCGCCCGTGGTGCCGACCACGACGATGCCGTCGGTGCCTTCCTTGATGTGCCAGTCGATCAGGCTCTTGAATCGCGTCAGGTCAAGCCGCCCGTCGTCCTGCATCGGGGTGACGATCGCTACCAGGCTACCGGTCATCATGGCGTGTGTCCCTGCCGTGTGAAATGCCCGAAATTCTAGCGCTTTCGGCTTGTGGTATAAACCGCGCGGCAAAAGCCGGTTCGAGGGCCTCGCCCCCGCTCAGGGCTCGAGCGCGGCATCCGCCGCCTCGATCCGCAGCGCGCAAAGCCGCTGAATCGCTGCGGGTTTCGGCTGCTCAACGACGCCCTGCTCGAAGGCGACTACGCTCAGCTCGGCGCCAAAAGCCTCGAGCAATTCGCCCGCATTGAGCAGGTACGCCGGGTTGGACGGTCGCCCGAAGCGTTCGTTCCCGCGCGCAAAGGTTTCGTAGATCAGCGCGCCACCCGGCGCGAGCGACTCGAGGAGCCGCGCGAACAGCGGCCGGTGCAGATAATTCGTAACCACGACGCCCGTGAAACGCCGCCCGGCGAGCGGCCAGGATGCGCCGCCTTCAAGGTCGGCTTCGAGCAACTCGATGCGCGGCACGCCGCGCAGCGCATCGAGCGCCGCCGCGTTGCAGTCTACCGCGGTGACCGCGTGATCGAGTGCGGCGAGGTAGCGCGCGTGGCGCCCGTTGCCGCAGGCCAGATCGAGCACCTCTCCGCGGGGAATGAGCGGCGCCCAGCGCACTACCCAGGGCGAAGGCGTTTTGAGATCGTGTGACATGTGCCGCGCGAGTCTAGCACCGAGCCTGCACGCCCCTCGTTTCGAACGCGCACGCGGCTCGATTCGATCGATGGTGTAGCGTCAGGCGTGCCGCCCTGCCGCGACCAAGTCCGCCAAGGAGCAAGCGATGAGCGAAAAGACCGTTAAATTTCCCGGCACGCAGGGCTTCGAGCTCGCCGCGCGCCTCGAGCTACCCGCGGGCGAACCGCGCGCCTTCGCTCTGTTCGCGCACTGCTTTACCTGCTCGAAGGACACCAAGGCCGCGGCCTACATCAGCCAGGCGCTGGCCGCGCGTGGTATCGCGGTGCTGCGCTTCGATTTCACCGGGCTGGGCGCGAGCGGCGGCGAGTTCGCCGACACCAGCTTCTCCTCGAACATCGGCGATCTTGTCGCCGCCGCAAAGGTCCTGCGCGAGCAGCATCGCGCTCCGCAGATCCTGATCGGCCACAGCCTGGGCGGTACCGCGGTGCTTGCCGCCGCGCCACAAATTCCTGAGGTGCGCGCCGTCGCAACGCTCGGCGCGCCTTTCGACCCGGAGCACGTCGCGCACCTGATCGAGCCGGGGCGCGCCGAGATCGAGGCGAAAGGCGAAGCGCAGATCAACATCGGCGGGCGGGCGTTCCGTGTCAAGCGGCAGTTCCTGGACGACCTCGCCCGGCACGATCTCGCGAAGAGCATCGCCGGAATGCGCAAGGCGCTGCTCGTGTTCCATTCGCCGCGCGACAAGGTGGTCGGGATCGACAACGCGGCGAAGATCTTCGTCGCCGCCAGGCACCCGAAGAGCTTCGTCTCGCTGGACGACGCCGATCACCTGATCTCGCGTGCCGAGGATGCCGCCTATGCCGCCGAAGTGCTCGCCGCCTGGGCCTCGCGATTCCTTGAGCGGGCGACGGACGCGAAAAAAGCCGACGCGGCTCCGGTCGAAGGCGTGCGCGTGACCGAGGCGGGCGAAGGCCGCTTCGCGCAGCAAATCGTAGCCGGGCGGCACCGGCTGCGCGCCGACGAGCCGATCGCCGCGGGCGGCGACGACTCGGGCCCTTCGCCCTACGACTTGCTGCTCGCGGGGCTTGGCGCATGCACCGCGATGACGCTGCGCATGTACGCCGAGCAGAAGAACTGGCCGCTCGAGCGCGTCTCGGTCGACCTCAAGCACGCCAAGATCCACGCCACCGACTGCGCCGAGTGCGAGACGAAAGAGGGGCGCATCGACCGCATCGAGCGCGAAGTCACGCTCGAAGGCACGCTCGACGAGGCGCAGCGCGCGCGCCTGCTCGAGATCGCCAACAGGTGCCCGGTGCATCGAACGCTAGACTCGGAGGTGTTTATTCCGACGGTGCTGAAGTAGCGTCGCCACTTCATGAATTCGAGCGCCGATACGGCACATCCGGCAGGCCGCGCGGACTTTCGCCAGGTTGAAGCCGCGTACCGGCCCGTCCGGTTAAGCGCAGGGTTGGGCGTCAATCTCCCAGAGATATCCAAAGTCCGAGCTCGGCCTATTGTGTTGAAAAACTCAATTGCCCTGCCCGGCAGAACAGCACATCGAAAAGTAGACCGCTCAGAATGTGCTACCAGCGACGCTAGCGGACCGGGTGAGGGTTCGACGACCCCCAGAAATCAGTCGAAAGCTTGCGCCGAGGAGTTTTCAACAGAATTGGCCAGAAGCGGAATTTACGCCTCTCTAGTAGACCGATCTGGCCTGCGCTCTATTTCTTCTTTGCCGGACCGTCGGCCGGATCTAGATATGTCAGACCCCAAGGTCCGCTCCCATGCAGTTGAAGCACCGCCCCCCTGTCCCTCGTGTAGGCGAACATCGGCTTTCCTTTCTCAATTGAAAAATAGCTGCCGGGACCAAACGGCTTGGCCATTTTGGTGTCGAATTTATCGCCCGCGGCAAAGTACAAAGTGCCAGACAGGATCGTAACGTTCTCATCGGCCGGGTGGGTATGCACTTTTATTTTGGTCTTCGGCGGGACTTTTAGACGCATCACAAACGATCCCGACGACTTGGGGTCGCCCGCAATGACTGCGGTTTTCGCGCCAGGGCCGATGGACGGAGCATCGTTCCATTTGATGTCGGGCGGCATTACAACGGTATACTCCGCGGCCCACATTGGAGTTGCCATAAAGGCGCCAATTCCCAAAGCAAAACCAACTGCGGCAATCTTGACTGTTTTCAAAATAGCCTCCTTCATTTAAGTTACCCGATTCACCACGTTTGCTGCATGCGAACACGCTTGGGGCAACTGTCGCACAAGGCAGTATAGCCCTCCTGCGCGGAATGCGCCGACCGACACCTGGGCACGCCTTGCGGCGCCGGCTGCGACGTGCTTGCAAGTTAATGCACAATCCACGTGGCGATCGCCATAACGCGGCACCGGCTGCGTTCGATCAGGTGCAGAGCACGAGATTCGCGAACTGCATCAGCATGTCCGGCCGCAGATAGGCGGAGAACACCGTCGCCACGACGAACGCGCCGAACGCGACCAGCGCCGCCTTCCACCACAGCGAGCGCAGTGCGAGCGCCATCACGCCACCCCGGCCGCGGCGACACGCTCGGCGATCGGCTTCTCGTTCACCGGCAGGTTGATGAGCGCGGCGAACACGCCCAGGCCGATCGACAGATAGAACGCGCCGTTGTAGCTGCCGGTGGTGTCGTAGAGATGGCCGGCGAGCCACACGCCGATGAAGCTGCCGATCTGGTGGCCGAAGAACACCACCCCGGCAAGCATCGCCACGTTGCGCATGCCGAAGATCTGGGCGACGAGCCCGTTGGTGAGCGGCACGGTGGAGAGCCACAGCAGGCCGATGCCGCAGGCGAAAACGTACAGCGACATCGGCGTGAGCGGCGCCGACACCAGATACAGGATCAGCACGGCGCGAATCGAGTAGATGGTGGAAAGGAGGTACTTCTTGCTGAAGCGCCCGCCAAGCCAGCCCGAAGTAAACGAGCCGATCACGTTGAACAGCCCGATCAGCGCCAGCGCCACCATGCCCTGCTCGGGCTTGAGGCCGTTGTCGACCACGTAGGACGGCAGGTGCACGGTAAGCATCGCGATATGAAAGCCGCACACGAAGTAGCCCCAGAAGAGCAGATGAAAGCCGCGCTCGCTCCAGGCCTCCCGGATCGCGGAGCGCAGCGGTTGCGGCGCGCCGGGGTGCGGCGCCGCCTTGCCGCTGCTGAAGGCGGCGAGCGGAATGATGAGCGCGGCGAGCAGCGCCAGGCCGACGAGCGCCATCTGCCACTCGAAGCGCCCGATCAGCAGCTGCGCGAGCGGCAGGATCGCGAACTGGCCGAAGGAGCCCGCCGCGGTGGCGATGCCGAGCGCCGTCGAGCGCTTTTCCGGCGGCACGACCCGCCCGATCACCGCGAGGATGGTGGCGAAGGTGCTGCCGGACAGCGCGAGGCCGATCAGCACGCCCGAGCCGACGTGCAGCGCGAGCGGCGTGTCGGCAAAGGCCATCGCGATCAGGCCCAACACGTAGGCGACCCCGCACAACGCCACCACGCGCCCGGCGCCGTAGCGATCGGCGATGCCGCCGGCGAACGGGCCGAGCAGCCCCCAGATCAGGTTCTGGATGGCCATCGCGATCGAGAAGGTCTCGCGGCCCCAGCCGTTCTCGAGGCTCATCGGCTGCAGAAACAGGCCGAACGAGGAGCGCACGCCGAAGCCGATGCACAGGATGATGCTGCCGGCGATCAGCACCGAGGCCGGCGAGCGAAGCGAAGCGAGCTTCATGCGCTGACGATTCCACTAGCGATCAACGCGCAAGTGTAGCGCAGCCTCGAGCGCCCTACCCCGTACAGTTCGCATGCGCCGCATGCGACGGTTGCATCCGAATCGGCGCTCAGGCCGAGACGCGTGCCGCGGGAAGCTTCGTGACCTGCGACAGATCGCATGCGAGGATCGCCTTGCGCAACGCCTCGACCGCCTCGACGCGCGGGAAGCTCTTGCGCCAGGCGAGCGCCACACGCCGCTGCGGAATCGGGCGCGCGAAGGGCCGCACGCGGATCAAGTCGGCGGCGACGCCGCCTGCGGCGATCGAGGTCGAGGGCAGCACGGTGACGCCGACGCCGCTCGCCACCATCTGGCGGATGGTCTCGAGCGAGCCGCCCTCGAGCGTGCGCGCAAGGCCGCTCCGGTTCCGCGAGCGGCTCACGCTGTGGCAGAACTCGAGCACCTGGTCGCGAAAGCAGTGCCCCTCGCCGAGGAGCAGCAGGCTCTCTTTCGTCAGCTCGTCGGTCGAGATCTGCTTTTTCTTTTCCCAGACGTGCCCCTGCGGCATCGCCACCAGGAAGGGCTCGTCATAGACCGCCTGCGTGACGATTCCCGGCTCATCGAAGGGCAGTGCAATCACGATGACGTCGACCTCGCCCTGCTTGAGCGCCTCGGCGAACTTGTGCGTAAAGTTCTCCTGGATCATGAGCTGCATCAAGGGCGCGCTGCGCCGCAGGATCGGAATCAGCTTGGGCAGCAGATACGGTCCGATGGTGTAGATCGCCCCCAGGCGCAGCGAGCCGGCAAGCGGATCGCTCCCGGCGAGCGCCATCTCCTTGATACGGGAGGCCTCCTCGAGCACGCGCTGCGCCTGCTCGACGATACGCAGGCCGACCGGCGTGACCGAGACCTCGCCCGGCCCGCGCTCGAACAGCATCACGCCGAGCTCCTCCTCGAGCTTCTTGATCGCCACCGAGAGCGTCGGCTGCGATACGAAGCAAGTCCCGGCCGCGTGTCCGAAGTGCCGTTCCCGGGCCACCGCAACAATGTAACGCAACTCCGTTAGAGTCATTTTCCCAGTGCGGCCGGCGCGGCGCGTCCGCGCGCCGCGAAGTAAAGCGGGATGCCCGCCGCCATGATGACGAGGCCCGCGAGCACCATCATGCCGAACTTCGGGCCGTACACCGGATTGCGGATGTAGTCGATGCTCGACCAGAGCATGTACAGGCACATGCCGATGAAAGCGAGCGGCACTACCGGGTAGAGCGGCACGCGGAACGCCGGTGTCTCGCCGCCGCGCGCGCGGAACACGAACAGCGTCACGCCGGTAAGCAGGAAGAAGGTCCAGAACACCGGCGCGGTGTAGGCCACCATGGCGCTGAAGCCATCCTGGGTGTTCGCGCCCGCGAGCACCAGTACGAGCATGAACGCGCACTGAAGCAGCAGCGCGTTCGCCGGCGTGCTGCCCGACTCGCGCCAGACGCCGAGCCCCTGGAAGAGCCGAAAGTCGCGCCCAAAGGCCCAGGTAGTGCGCGCGCCGGTAAACACCGCGGCGTTCATGGTGGTGAGCGCCGAGACGCACACCACGAGCGCGAGCAGCAGCGCGCCGCGCTCGCCCGCGACCAAGCGCATGACGTCGGCCGCGACCGCCTTCGACTCCCGCATGCCGCCCATGCCGAGTGCACCGAGGTAGGCGACATTGACCAGCAGGTACAGCGCGGTCACCCCGGCGATGCCCCAGACGAGGACGCGCACCATGTTGCGCCGCGCCTCGCGCAGCTCGCCGGCGAGGTAGGCCGACTCGTTCCAGCCGCCGAAGGTGAACAGCACGAAAATCATCGCCAGGCCGAAGGCGCCGCTGCCGGCGCCCTGCGGCAGGGGCTTGGGCGTGCCGCCGGAGAACAGCGCGGCGAGCGCGAGCAGCACCAGCACCGAGAGCAGCGCAATTTGCACCACCTTCTGCACGGTCTTCGACTGCAGAGTGCCGGCGAAATTGAGCGCGGTGAGCGCGATCACGGCGAACGCGGCCCAGATCGCGGAGCTCATCTCGCCCAGGCGCAACACTTCGGAGGCGTAATCGCCGAAGGCGAAGGCGACCGCGACAATCGCCCCGGTCTGGATCACCGTCATGCGCGACCAGGCGAACAGGAACCCGGCACCCTGCCCCAGGCCGCGCGAGAGGAAGGTGTACTCGCCGCCGGTCTCCGGATGGCGCGAAGCGAGCTCGGCGTAGACCAGCGCGCCGCACAGCGACACCACGCCGCCGAGCAGCCACGCCAGCAGGAACTGCGTCTCGCCCGAGGTGTTGCCCGCGACCAACGGCGGGAGCTTGAAAATACCGACCCCGATCACCATCCCAATGGTGAGAAAAATGCCGTCGGGAACCGAGAGCAGGGTTTTCGGGGCGGCGCTCATCGCGCCCGCTTTGCCGTCCATGGGAAGCTTCTCCTGTTTTCGCCGTCTGACACGACCACCTCGCCATCGATGCGATCGCCGCGCAGGTTTCCGGTAAAGAGGTGGTGCATGGGCCGACCCGCCACCGCGCCGGTCACTACCAGCTTGATCTCGCGGCCGCGCAAACGCGTGCCGCGCACAACGAGCTCGCGCGTGCCCGAGCGCGCCTCGATTTCCAGCATCTGGAATTTCTGCCGGATATTCAGGCGCAGCGCATTCGCATAGCCGGGGATCTCGCCGCTCCAGTCGCCGCGCACGTCGGCTGGCACCACCCAGAGAAACACTTTCGAGATGCCGCCGGCGCCGACCGACTTCTCCGGCGCGCGAAGCTCGATCGTCTCGTCCGCCGGCCAGTCTGTCATGTCCCAGTCGTGCGAGACGATGCGCGTGCCCGGTGCCAGGGCGAGCAGCCGCGGACGCAGCTTCATGTTCACTTCGGGAAGCAGGTACATAGTGATCACGCTGGCGCCGGAGAGGTCGGTCTCGTAGAGGTCGCGCTTCTCGAAGCGCGTGCGCGAGGCGACCCCTGCCCGGGCCGCGTTGGCGCGCGCGGCATCGACCAGCGCCGGGTCGATGTCGACGCCGAGCGCACTGGCGCCGTGCCGCGCGGCGCCGATCACGATGCGCCCGTCGCCCGAGCCGAGGTCGATGAGAAAGTCGTTCGGGCCGACCTCGGCGATGCGCAGCATGCGATCGACCACCTCGTCGGGCGTCACCACGAAGGGCACCGAGCCGTCGTCCCAGGCCCAAGGCTGCGCCTGCGACCGGGCGATCGGCGCATGCGCGGCGGCGGCCACGATGAACACCGCGCAGGCGAGGCGCGATAGGCGATGCAGCAAGTCGGTTTCCCCCGTTCGGTGCGCGACACAATCCGGCAGGCACGCCGGCCCGCGGTGCGCAATTCTAGCAACGCCGTCGAGCCGCGCCCGCCTCAGGACGTGATCTCGGCGTCCCGCGCGGCGCTCGCCCCGATCATGCGCGCCACGGTGCAGCCGGTAGAATCCCGGCTCGCGCCCCGGTAGCTCAGTGGATAGAGCAGCCCCCTCCTAAGGGGCAGGTCGTACGTTCGATTCGTATCCGGGGCGCCAGGGGTTCGCGCAGAGCGCGAACCCCTGGCGCGCAGCGCCCAAATAGGTACAGGGGGAGGAATCCCCCCGTACCCCACGTCAGTACAGGGGGAGGAATCCCCCCGTACCCCCCTCGGTCGCCCTGGGGCGACATCAATCCCGAACGATCGAGGTTGGTTAAAAGTCGGGGCCGTCGTCGTCTTCGCCCATGCGAGCGCGATGACGGCGATGCTGCCACAGCGCGAGGATCACCGAGCCCACCGACATTGCGAGCAGCACGCCGGAGATCGGACGCAGCACGAACTGCCACAAGTCCGAGTCCGTCATGATGGCCCGGATCAGGTTGGTCTCGATCTGGTCGCCGAGGATCACGCCGAGGATCAGCGGCGCGAGCGGCAGACCGAGCTTAACCATCGCGTAGCCGAGCAGCCCGAAGATCAGCAGGATGTAGACACTCGCCATGGTGTTGCCGAGCGCGTAGGCGCCGATCACGCACAGCACCAGCACCACCGGAAAGAGCGCCGCCTTGGGCACGGTCACCACGCGCAGCATGTAGCGCGCGCCAAAGGCGATCACCAGCACCATGATCGGGTGCGCGAGCAGGTAGGCGGCGAAGATGCCGTAGGCAATCTGCGGGTTCTGCGAAATGAACAGCGGCCCCGACTGGATGCCGTGGATGGTGAGCGCGCCAAGCATCACCGCGGTGACCGCGTCGCCCGGGATGCCGAAGGCCATGATGGTGACGAGCGACCCTCCGACGTTCGCGTTGTTGGCCGATTCGGAGGCGACGATGCCCTCGGGCGTGCCGGTGCCGAAGCGCTCGGGATGGCGCGAGAATTTCTTCGCCTGATCGTAGGCCATCATGTTCGCCGCGCTGCCGCCGACCGCGGGCAGCACGCCGATCACCACGCCAATGAACGAGGTCCACAGAAGCAGCACGGGCCGCGAAAAGATCTCCCAGATCACCTTGAAGTGCGACACGCTGAGCTTCGTGGCGCGATCGAGCGACTCCGCCATCCTGCCCGCGCCACGCATCTTCTCGACGTCGGACATGATCTGCGCGAAGGCGAATACGCCAATCAGCACCGGCAAGAACGGCACCCCGCCCTCGAGGAATTCGATGCCGAGGGTGAGCCGCGGCTGGCCCATCACCGGATCGGTGCCGAGCACCGTCACCACGAGGCCGATCGCGCCCGAGAGAAAACCCTTGATGAGCGAGCGGCCCACCAGCCCGGCCACCATCGACAGCGCGAGAACGAACAGCGAGAAGAATTCCCATGGCCCGAAGGCGATCGCGAAGTCGGCCAGCGGTCCGGTGGCCGCGATCAGGAACACGCCGCCGATCAGGCCGCCGAAGAACGAGCCCCAAACGCCGAGCCACAGCGCGCGCCCCGCCTCGCCCTTCTTCGCCATCGGAAAGCCGTCGAAGGTGGTGGCGACCGATGAAGGGGTGCCCGGGATGCCGAGCAGCGTCGCGGTCACCAGCCCGCCCGCGGAGCCGCCGACGTACACGCCGGTCATCGCCGCGAGCCCCTGCAGCGGGTCGAGGCCGAAGGTGAACGGCAGCACGATGATGATGGTCATCGTGATCGTGACACCGGGCAGCGCGCCGCCAACCACCCCGACCACGGTACCGATCACGAGCGGCAGCATGTACTTGAGCTGAAAGACATCTACGATTCCGCCCCAGAGCAGCTCGTACATCTTTCAAAACCCGGTCCAGGATCCGCGCGGCAAAAGCACCGCGAGGTACTGCTCGAACACGTAGTAGGTCACGACAGTGCTGATCGCCGCGAGCAGCACGCCGCGCGCCCAGAGCCCCGCGCGCCGCGGCGGCTCGAGCAGAAAGCTCGCCCCGAGCACGAACAAAAACGTCGCGACGCGGTAGCCGAAGAGCGGCAGTAGCAGCACGTAGGCGCCGAACACCGCGAAGCTGAGCGCGACCAGCGTGTAGTTCAGGCGCGCCGCCGGCGCCGCCCGCGGCACTTCGGGCGCCGCTGTTCCCGCCGCGGGCGCCTTGCGCCGGCGCAGGAGGTCGCTGACCAGGAGTGCGACGCCGAGCGCCGCGGTGAAACCGAGCAGGAGCCGCGGATAGAACCCCGGGCCGATCGGCACCAAAGGATTCTTTTCCAGCCCGAGCGTCAGCCAGAAAAGAACAAGGCTCGCCGCGAGCGCGACGAGCCCCGTGACGCCGTCACGGCCGATCATGCAGATCGCTTCGGCCGTGCTAGCGCTTCAACATGCCGAGCTCTTTGGCCAGATCCTTGTTGAGCGTGTCGTTCCTTTTAAGAAACTCGGTATAGGCCGTTGCATCAAGGTAATGCACGATGGTGCCGTGCTTTTTCATCTGCTCGGCAAATTCGGGCTCCTTGGCCGCGCCGCCGCAGGCTGCGCCGAGCTTGGCCATCACGTCGGCCGGCGTACCCTTGGGCGCCACGAGGCCGCGGTTGACCGCGTACTCGACATCGATGCCGAGCTCCTTCAAGGTCGGCACGTTCGGCACCTCGGCCATGCGCTTGTCGGTGGCCACGGCGAGGAACTTCATCTGCCCCGCGTCGGCCTTGCCCTTTTGCGTCAGGTTCGATTCGGCGAGATCGATGTGGCTGCCAAGCAGCGCGTTCATGCGCGGCGCCGTGCCCTCGTAGGAGACGTACTTGAACTTCACGCCGGCCGCCTTCTCGACCATCGCCGGAAAGAAGTGACTGGTCGAGCCGAGCGTCGCGCCCACGGTGACGGTGCCGGGCTTCGCCTTGGCTTCCGCGAGCAGCGCCTTCATGTCGCTCCAGGGAGTCTTTGGGCTCGCGGTGATGATCGAGGGCGTCGCGCTCACCAGGCAGATCGGCTGGAAATCGGACCAGTTCACGTCGGCCACGCCGGTGTAGTAGGTCGAGTGAATCGAGTCGTGCATGGCGAAGATGGTGTAGCCGTCGGGTGGCGAGTCCTTCGATTCCCTGGCGCCCTTGGTGCCCGAGGCACCGCCGACGTTGGCGACCACCACGGTGCCCCCGAGACGCTTCTGGAAATCCTGCTGGAAAGTGCGGTAGATGACGTCGGTGTCGCCACCGGCCGCCCACGGCACGATCAGCTTGATCGGCCGCTCGGGATAGGCGGCCTGTGCGGGCGCTGCGAACGCGGCAGCGATGGCAAGTGCAAGTAGCTTCTTCATGGTTCCTCCTGGTTGGCTGCGGTCGATTTTTTTGCCGGGCGCGACGCGCGCGGCGTCTTGTGGCGCCTATGTTAATCCGTCCCGCCCGACTGGCGAAGCAAAATCATCGCTTCCTTCGCTTGTCCGTGAACATGAGGGAAGGTCGAGGTGCCGGAAGGCTGTCAGGCGGCCATCGGCCAGGGTTTGCGGGAGACCCGTAAGGGACTTCAAGCAGGAGGGCACCCCCTTCAACACGGTATGGCAGCCGTACAACGCTCGCGGCCCGGTGTGTTGTTGTGGAATTTTTTGGCATGATGACCGAACGACTCGTAACACGCGTAAGATTGGCTGCCGGTCCGGCTGCGACCCGCGTGCTTCCCGGTTTGAGACGTTGATTGTTTGGGAGGATTGCCATGAAACGTGTAATCGGTTTATTTCTGATTCCGCTGGTGCTGGTGGTGTTCCCGACCCTCGCCTACGCGAGCCATTCGTGGGGCCCTTACCATTGGGCGCGCACGAGCAACCCGTTCACCTTGATGCTCGGTGACAACGTGTCAAGCGCTTGGGATTCCTATCTCGCTACCACGTCGAGCGACTGGAGTTATTCGAGCGTGCTGAATACGACGATTGTCCCGGGCCGCACCAAACCCAGGCAGTGCCGGCCCACCAGCGGTCGGGTGGAGGTTTGCGCCACGACCTACGGCAATACCGGCTGGCTCGGCCTGGCGCAGATCTGGATCAGCGGCAGCCACATCACGCAGGGTATCGTCAAGAACAACGACACGTACTTCAATACCGCAAAGTACAACACCTCCGCATGGAGAAACCTCGTGATGTGCCAGGAGGTCGGCCACACCCTCGGGCTCGATCACCAGGACGAGAACTTCAGCAACGTGCCGCTTGGAACGTGCATGGACTATTCGAACGACCCTGTGCCGAACCAGCATCCCAATGCGCATGACTACGCCCAGCTGGAGACAATCTATGCGCACCTTGACTCCACGACAACTGTGGGGCAGTCAACCTCGACTGGCAAGGGCAAGGCGCCGCCCGCGATGACCGACATCGATTTCGAAACGCCGGCCCAGTGGGGCAGACTCATGCGCTCGTCCCACGGCGGCCGCACCGAGCTCTACGAGCTCGATTTCGGCGGCGGGCACAAGATCTTCACCTTCGTCATCTGGGCGGAGGAAGCGCGCGGAGGGCGGTAATCGACATCCGTCGCGAGCCGCTTCCGAGCCTCACCGTGAGGCAACTGTTTGCGAGGGGTGAGGCGTATGCCTCGCCCTTCGCGCGTTTGCGGCCTCGCCGCGCTGTTCTGATTTCTATCGCTTTGCTTCTTGCCGTGGCCACCGGTTCAACAGCCGGCGGTAGAACATTAGCGGCATCGAATCAACCTCCGCAGGCGAAAGCGCGCGCCGCATCGGTCACGGACTACGCGAGTCTGATCGACAACCTCCGCGCCGCTGGCGTCAAAGTCGAACCGCAAGGAGAAGTGGACCAGCCTTTCCTTTCGGTCAAGGGGCGGATGATCAGGGTCCGCGGGGAGGATGTGCAAGTGTTTCAGCATGCCAGTACCGCGGCGGTGGATGCACAAGCCGCCCTGGTCTCGCGCAGTGGCAGCGCGGTGGGGACGACGAAGGTCCACTGGATCGGTTCGCCACATTTTTACAAGAAGGGAAGACTCCTCGTATTGTATGTGGGTAACGATGATCAGGTTTTGAAAGTACTTGACACGGCGCTGGGTCGACAGTTCGCGGGACAATAGGATGCCGCGATCATTGCAGCGTCTCGCGCTGCAGATTGTCGCGCGCTGGCGCCGGCACCGACAAGGTCGAGACTTGCGTCCCGGGCGAAACGCCGGTCGCGGCGTGCTCGAAAGCTAACGGTAAGAAACCGTCGCAGCTACGATGCCCACGGACGCTACCCCCCCTCCGCCGGCTCCTCGGAACCCGACCCGTCCCCGCTCTTGAACCCCTGCACCCACCGACGATCCAGCCAATCCTTCCAGCGCCACACCCACTCGCCCTCCGCCGCGAGGCCGCCCCAGTCCGCGATCGCGTAGCGCGCACCGCAGCTGATCAGCGCAAGGACTTGCTTCTGTGGCGCATAACGCGCGAGGTTCCTGCCCTCTACGGCGCAGCGCAGGTTGCGCGCCAGCGCGTTGCCGTGGCGCACCGCGAAGACGCCCGACTTCGGATGGCGCGCGTCGCGCAGCGTCGCGCAATCGCCCACCGCGAACACCGCGGGGTGCGACGTGCTGCGTAGCGTCTCATCCACCAGCACGAAACCGTGCTCGTCCGTCGCGAGTCCAGATGCGGCAAACCAAGGCAGCGGCGCGGCGCCCGCGGTCCAGATGACCGCGTCGCAGGGCTCGCGCTCGCCGCGCACCACCAGCACCGGGCCGGTCTCACCCCGCTCTACCGCCTCCACCACGGTGTCTGCGCGTAGTTCGACACCGCTGCGCTGCAGCGCCCCCGCGATGCGCTGCATCAGCGGCGCTGCGAACGAGGGCTTTTCGGAGTACAGCACGACGCGCACCTCGCGCCCGAGAATCATGAAGCGGTGCCGAATTGCCATTGCAAGCTCGACCCCGGCGGCGCCGGCACCTACCAGGGAGATCGTCGGCACTTGTGAAGCGTCTTGGGCGAGCATCGCGTACCAGCCCTCAAGAAAACGCTCGAAGGGCTTGGCGGGCAGCGAGTACATGGCGGCGCCGGGCGCCCGCGACGTGTTCGGTGCCGAACCCAGGTTGAGTGAAACGATGTCGTAGGCGATGCGCCGGCCGTCCTCGAGCTCCGCGACGCCGAGCGCGAGATCGAGGCCTGCAGCACTATCGGGCACGAGCTCCGCGCCCGCAGCGCGCGCCAGCCCTGCGAGGTCAAACTGCACGTCGTCCACAGTGTAATGGCCGGCCACCAGGCCAGGCAGCATGCCCGAGTAGGTGTGCAAGTCGTGCGGCGTCACCAGCGTGACGCGCGTGTCGCTAAGCGGCGCGCCAACCAGCCCGCGCAGCACAACGGCGTGCGCATGACCCCCGCCGAGGAGCAATAGCCGCTTCATGGGTTCACGAGGGCTTCCCCTCGTCCTCGCGAGACGCGTCCTGGTAGCTCAACGCGAGTTCTTCCTCGGCGCGCTCGATCGGTACTGCCGCCTGCTCGAGCATGGTGCGCGGGCCCGGTTCGTAGGCCGGCGCGCGCTTATCCGGACCCACGAGCAGCCAGAAGGCGAGCGCGTTCATCGTCAAGTAGATCGCCTCGAGCGTGAGCAGCGGCGTATAGACGTCACGCAGGGCGACGAACAGCCGAGGCGAAATCGCCGGGCCCCTGGCGCGGCCGAGTACCAGCCAGGCAAGCGCGGCATTCACCGTCAGGCCGGCAAACGCGTTGAACAGCAGGTACAGGTCGATGATGCGACCAGACGGGACCGCAAACGCCGGGTAAAAGGCGTCGAACATCAGCCGGCGGTCGATCGCCACGACGTCGTAGGGCGGCACGAGCAATAGCAGGAATGCGTTGCACAGTGCGCCGAAAATAATGATCTTCTGCAGTCTGCTCATCGTTCATCGTCCGGGCCTCAGGCCTTGCCGGGGCGCGCCTCCTCCCGTTTACGCAATTCCATTCGCTGCACCTTGCCCGTGGTGGTCATCGGCAGCTCGGCTATGAACTCCATCTCGCGCGGGTATTCGTAAGGCGCGAGCCGCCCGCGCACGTGCTTGCGAATGTCGTCCTCAAGCGCCTTCGAGGGCTGCTCGCCTGGCTGCAGCACGATGAAGGCCTTGACGATCTGGCCGCGCGCCGCGTCGGCCTTGCCGATGACCGCCGCGTTCGCCACCGCCGGGTGCTTCACGAGGCAGCTCTCGATCTCGGCCGGGCCGATGCGGTAGCCAGCCGACTTGATGACGTCGTCCGAGCGCCCCTGATACCAGAGGTAGCCGTCCTCGTCCATCTTGCCCTGGTCCCCGGTGCAACCCCAGTCGCCGATGTACTTGTCCTTGGTAGCCTGCGGGTTCTTCCAGTACTCGAGGAAAAACACCGGGTCCTCGCCGCGCATCACGGCGATCTCGCCGAGCTCGCCGCGCGGCCGCTCGTTGCCGTGCTCGTCAATTACCGCGACGCGGTGGCCTGGATAAGGCCGCCCGATCGAGCCCGGCTTGACCGGCCAGGCTGCCTGGCAGTTGCCCACGACGTAGTTGATCTCCGTCTGACCGAACATCTCGTTGATTGTCACGCCGAGCTGCTCGTGCGCCCATTCGATCAGCGTCGTGCCGACCGACTCGCCGGCGCTCATGATCGAGCGCAGGTTGAGCTCGAAGCGCTTGCGCGGCTCGGACTCGGCCTTCATCATCAGCTTGAGCGCGGTGGGAAACAGGAACGCATTGCGCACGCCGTACTTCTCGATCAGGGTGTAGGCCTTCTCGGCGTCGAAGCGCCCGCGATAGCCGAGGATCGGCAGGCCAAAGGACCAGGTCGGCAGCAGCGCGTCGAACAGGCCGCCCGCCCACGCCCAGTCCGCCGGCGACCAAAAGAGGTCGCCCGCCTGGGGAAAGAAGTCATGCGAGTGTACGAAGCCGGGCAGGTTGCCGATCAGCAGGCGATGTGCCTCGAGGGCGCCCTTGGGCGGGCCGGTCGTGCCGCTCGTGTAAATGATGAGCGCCGGGTCGTTCGCCTTCGTGTCGAGCGTGGTAAAGCTGCGACTCGCCTTGTCAAGCAGCTCCGCCCAGGCCTTGACGCCTGATTCGCGCGCGCCGCCCACGCCGATCACGTGCTTCAGGTGCGTGAGCCGCCCCCGGATCGCCCACAGGTTGGCGAGCGTCGTCGGCTCGACCAGCGCCACCTTCGCCTCGGCGTGCTCCATGCGGTACTCGAGCGCGTCCGGTCCGAACAGGTGGCTCAGAGGCAGCGCCACCGCGCCCATCTGGAACACCGCCATGTAGGCAATTGCTGTCTCGGGGCGCTGCGGCAAGATGATGGCGACACAGTCGCCGCGCTTCACCCCGAGCGCGGCAAGCGCGTTCGACAGGCGGTTTGCCGCCATCTGAATGTCCCAGAAGGTGTACGCGGCGGAGTCGCCCGACTCATCCTCCCAGTAGAGCGCGAAGCGCGCGCGATCTCCGGACCACTGGCCGCAGCAAGCGCGCGCCATGTTGTAGCGCTGGGGCAGCTCCCACTTGAAGCCGCGGTAAAGCTCATCGTAGCGATCAACCATGTCGCGCGGATTATCCCGTTGCCGGCGCGCGACTGCAAAGACGCGGCACCTGGGGCCGCTGCAGCCTCGCGCAACGCCCTGCGGTCCATCGGGTGCGATTCGCTTCTACGCGGCGTCTTGCGCCGGGCTTCCACTCGGCTTGTTGCGCCCAGCTTGCGCGCGGCTGCCGATTGCGCCATGTTCTGTCCTTTTTCGGGCAAATCCCGTCCAAGGCAACGCGACCCGAGCGGCCCAGCGTCGCTCGCCAGGACCCACGGCACCGGAGCTCGCAACATGTCCTTGAAGGCACTCGTATTCGACGCGTACGGCACGCTATTCGATGTGCACGCTGTGATCCAGCGCTGCGAGAGTTTCTGGCCCGGCAAGGGTGCGGCGCTCTCGCAGCTGTGGCGAACCAAGCAGCTCGAGTACACCTGGCAGCGCAGCCTGATGCAGCGCTACCTGCCCTTTTCCAAAGTGACGCGCGAAGCGCTCGGCTACGCCTGCGAGGCGCTCGAGCTGCCGCTCGACGAGGCGCGCACGCAGGCGCTGATGGACGCGTACCTGGACCTCGCGGCTTATGCCGATGTGCCCGCAGCGCTCGAAGAGCTCAGGCGAGGTGGCAGGAAGCTTGCGATCCTCACCAACGGCTCGCCCGACATGATCGAACCGCTGGTGAAGAAGCGCGGCATGCAGAAGATTTTCGACGCGGTGCTGAGCGCCGACAAGGTCAAGGTGTTCAAGCCCGCGCCGCCGGTATATCAGTTCGCGGTCGAGCAGCTCGCTATTGCCGCGCCATCAATCGGCTTCGTCTCCTCAAACTGCTGGGACGCGCTCGGAGCGAAGTCCTTCGGCTTCAGCGTGTTCTGGATCAATCGCGCCGGCGCACCAGTCGACCGGACCGGCTTTGAGCCGGACGGCGTTCTGCGCGGTCTCGGTGACCTCCCGCCCAAGCTCTAGCGAACCGATGAACGAGGTCCCTGGCCCTCGCCGATGAAATACTGCTCCAACTGCGGCGCGCCCGTGGCGCGGCGTGTGCCGCCGGGCGACGCCCTGCCCCGTTTCGTGTGCGACCAGTGCGGCGAGATCCACTACCAGAATCCGAAGCTGGTGGTCGGCACGGTGCCCGAATGGCAGGGCCGGCTGCTCTTGTGCCGGCGCGCGATCGAGCCGCGTTACGGCTACTGGACGCTGCCGGCAGGCTTCATGGAGAACGACGAGACCACGGCCCAGGCGGCGCAGCGCGAGACGCTCGAGGAAGCCGGCGCGGCCATCAAGCTGGTCGAGCCCTTCACGATGGTTTCGGTGCCGATGGTCAACCAGGTGCACCTGTTCTACCGGGCGAGCCTGGTCAACCTCGAGTTCAGACCCGGAGAAGAGAGCCTCGAGGTGGCGCTCTTCGACGAGCCGGCGATCCCCTGGAAGCAGATCGCCTTTCGCACCGTGGGCCTGACGCTGCGCCACTGGTTCGCCGACCGCTCGAACGGAGCCTTCGGCTTTCATGCCGAGGAGCTTCCGCTCCGTTAAAATCCGCAGCATAAGGGGGACCGATGAAAAAAGCGCTGCTGCTTCCGTTGCTGGCCTATGCACCGCTCGCCGCGGCCGCCGAAGCCAAGCTCGACCCGGCCAACACGGCCTGGATGATCACGGCCTCGGTGCTGGTGCTGTTCATGACGCTGCCCGGCCTGGCGCTCTTTTATGCCGGCCTGGTGCGCTCGAAGAACGTGCTTTCGGTGCTCATGCAGTGCTTCGCCATCGCCTGCACCGCGACGCTGGTCTGGGTGGTGGCGGGCTACAGCCTCGCCTTCGGCGACGGCGGCAGCGTCAACGCCTGGATCGGCGGCTTCGGCAAGGCCTTCCTTTCGGGCGTTGACGCGAAAGCGCTCTCGGGCAGCATCCCGGAGACGGTGTTCGCGATGTTCCAGCTCACCTTCGCCATCATCACTCCCGCCCTGGTGATCGGCGCCTATGCCGAGCGCGTGCGCTTCGGCGGCATGCTGCTCTTCAGCATGCTGTGGCTACTCTTCGTCTACGCCCCGATCGCGCACTGGGTCTGGGGCGGGGGCTGGCTGCAGCAGATGGGCGTGATGGATTTCGCCGGTGGCCTGGTGGTGCACTTGAACGCCGGCCTCGCGGCGCTGGTGTGCGCCCTCGTGCTGGGCAGGCGCAAGGGCTTTCCCGACACGGCAATGCCGCCGCACAACCTGGCGATGGCGGTGACCGGCGCGTGCATGCTTTGGGTGGGCTGGTTCGGCTTCAATGCGGGCAGCGCGCTCGCCGCGGACGGCACCGCCGGGATGGCGATGCTGGTGACGCACATCGGCGCGTCCACCGGCTCGCTCGCCTGGCTGGTGTGCGAAAAGCTTCGCTATGGCAAGCCCTCGGTGCTCGGCATCGTCACCGGGATGGTAGCGGGCCTCGGCACCATCACGCCGGCCTCGGGTTTCGTCGGCCCGCTGGGCGCGATCGCCATTGGCGCGGCTGCCGGGGTGGCGTGCTTCTTCGCCACCAATGCGCTCAAGCGCTCGCTCCGCGTGGATGATTCCCTGGACGTCTTCCCGGTGCACGGCGTGGGCGGCATCCTGGGCACGATTCTCACGGGCGTCTTCGTTGCATCCGCCCTTGGCGGCGCGGGCTTTCCCGAAGGGCAGACGATGCGCGGCCAGGTCGGCGTGCAGTTGGTCGGCGTCCTGGCTACGGTGGCCTGGTGCGGAATCGTCACGTGGATCCTGCTGAAGGTCACGGACGCGGTGGCGGGACTCAGGGTGAGCGCAGACCAGGAAACCGAGGGCCTGGATACCGTCCTGCACAACGAGAAGGGCTACAACCTTTGAAGCTACAATTCGCCTGAATGCAGCGCCGCGATTTCATGAAATTTTGCGCCGCCTCGGCCGCCGCGGCCGGCGCCCCCGAGGTGTCGGCGGACGCGCAGCCGCACCTCTACCAGCGCGTGCAACTGGTCGCGGAAGACGGTACACCGCTGCACGCGCGCGCCGTGCCGGCGAATCGCAACCTGATCTTCCACTACCCGTACGCCGCGACGCCCTGCTTCCTGCTCAATCTGGGCCGTCCGGCGAAAGCTGCCGCGCAGTTAAAGACGGTGGACGACAAGCCCTACGAATGGCACGGCGGCGTGGGCGCCGAGCGCTCGATCGTCGCCTACTCGGCGATCTGCGCGCACAAGCTCGCCTATCCGACGCGCGACATCAGCTTCATCAGCTTTCGCACCGAGACCAGCGCGCGCAACAAGTTCGGCAATGTGATTCACTGCTGCGCCGAGCACAGCCAGTACGATCCGGCCGCGGGCGCTCGCGTGGTCGCCGGCCCCGCGCCGCAGCCGCTCGCGGCGATCCTGCTCGAGCACAACGCGCGGAACGACGCGCTGTACGCGGTTGGCACGCTCGGCGGGGAGCTGTTCAACGACTTTTTCGCCAAGTACCAGGTGCGCCTGTCGTTTGAGCACGGCGACGCCGTGCGGCGCGCGGCGGGTGCGACAGCAACGGTTTACGCGCTCGAGAACTACTGCCGCCAGCAGGTCAAGTGCTAGGGACGCTCTGAACACGACCCGCGCGCGCAGCCTGCTTCGAGCCTTGCCGCAGGCGCGGGAGCGCTTCAGATGATTCCCTGGCTTGAGGCTGACGACCCGTTCCCGCCGGTTGAGTCCGCGCTCAGGCAGCCAAACGGCCTGCTGTGTGCTGGCGCAGAGCTCTCGCTCGAGCGCTTGCTCGGCGCCTACCGAGTCGGCGTGTTCCCCTGGTATAGCGGCGACGAGCCGATCCTGTGGTGGTCCCCCGACCCGCGCATGGTGCTCGAATGCGGCGCGCTCAAGGTGTCGCGCTCGCTCGCCAAGAGCCTGCGCAACAGAGGCTACGAGGTGCGCGTCGATACCGCCTTTCGCAAGGTGCTCGAGGGCTGCTCGGGGCCGCGCCGGAACTCGCGCGACGGGGATTCGGGCGGCGACGGCGGTACCTGGCTCTCCGAGGCGATGCGCGCGGCCTATTTCGCGCTGCACCGGGCGGGCTATGCGCACTCCTTCGAGACCTGGCGCGGTGGCGAGCTGGTCGGCGGCCTGTACGGCGTCGCCATCGGACGCATGTTCTACGGCGAGTCGATGTTCTCGCGCGCCACCGACGCCTCGAAGGTCGCGCTGGTGGCGCTCAATGACGAGCTTCGCGCGCGCGGCTTCCCGCTGATCGACTGCCAGATGAAGACGCCGCTGCTTGCCTCGCTCGGCGCCTGCGAAATTCCGCGGCGCGAGTTTTTACGCCGGCTCGTAGGATTGGTACACTACCCTGACCCGCCCGGAAGGTGGAACCGAATGGCAGCCATGGCGCACTAAACGATATGTCTCGGCTGAACGACTTGCCCCACGCCGTACTGCAGTTCTACGTTACGGCGCCGTACCCATGCAGCTACCTGACCGAACGCATGGCGCGATCGCAGGTCGCCACGCCGAGCCACCTGATCACTACCGAGATCTACGGCGACCTGGTCAAGGCGGGCTTCCGCCGCAGCGGCATCTTCACCTACCGCCCGCACTGCGACAGCTGCCGCGCCTGCGTGCCGGTGCGCATTCCGGTGACCGAGTTCGAGCCGAACCGTTCGCAGCGACGCGCCCGGAAGACGCACTCGGGTCTCACGGCCCACGCGCAGCCGCTCAAGTTCCGCCTCGAGCATTACGCGCTGTACCTGCGCTACCAGTCGCGGCGCCATTCGGGAGGGGGCATGGACAACGACAGCCGCGACCAGTATTCCCACTTCCTGCTGCAGAGCCGCGTCGACACTCGCCTGGTGGAATTCCGCGACGACGGACACCTGGTGATGATTTCGATCGTCGATTACCTGCCCGACGGCCTGTCTTCGGTCTACACGTTCTATGAACCGGACCGCCACGGCGTGAGCTACGGCACCTACAACGTGCTGTGGCAGATCGAGGCCTGCCGCAGCGTCGGCCTGCCCTACCTGTATCTCGGCTATTGGATCAAGGAAAGCCCCAAGATGGCGTACAAATCCAAGTACGCGCCGATCGAAGGGTTCCTGAACGGGGTCTGGAAGCGGCTCGGCGAGCGCGAGCTCGGCTGACCCGGCCCGCGGGCCGATAGAATAGCCGCATGCTCTACTCGCTTGCGCGGCCGCTCCTGTTCGCGCTCGACCCGGAGACCGCCCACGGCGTGACGCTCGGCATTGCCGATATCGCGCGCGCCACCGGCCTGCTTGGCCTCGCGCTGGAGCGCGTGCCGGCGCGGCCGGTCGAGGCCATGGGGCTCGAATTTCCGAACCCGGTCGGGCTCGCGGCCGGGCTGGACAAGAACGCCACGCACATCGACGCGCTCGCCGCGCTCGGCTTCGGCTTCATCGAAGTGGGCACCGTGACCCCGCGCCCGCAGCCGGGCAACCCGCGGCCGCGCCTGTTCCGGCTCACCGCGGCGCACGCGCTGATCAACCGCTTCGGCTTCAACAGCGTCGGGCTGGACGAATTTCTCGCCAACATCGAGCGCAGCCAGTGGCGCGGCGTGCTCGGCATCAACATCGGCAAGAACTTCGACACGCCGGCCGAGCGCGCGGCGCAGGACTACGCGACCTGCCTCGATCGCGTGCACGCGGCGGCGAGCTATGTCGCGGTGAACGTGTCCTCGCCCAACACGCAGGGCTTGCGCGCGCTGCAGGACAAGGAGGCGCTCGAAGCGCTGCTCGGGCGCCTCGCCGGCATGCGCGAGAAGCTTGCCGACCGCGACGGCCGGCGCGTGCCGCTCGCCCTCAAGGTCGGACCCGATTTGAGCGACGCGCAGATCGGCACCATCGCCGACGCGGTGCGGCGCTTCCGCTTCGACGCGCTGTTCGCGACCAACACGTCGATGTCGCGCGAAGGCGTGCTGGGCATGCGCCACGCCCGCGAAGAGGGCGGCCTGTCGGGCGCCCCGATTCGCGAGCGCGCAACGAAAGTGCTCGCGGCGTTCGCTGCGCGCCTCGGGCGCGAAGTGACGCTGATCGGCGTCGGCGGCATCGACTCGGGTTACGACGCGGCCCAGCGCTTCGCCGCCGGGGCAACGCTGGTGCAGCTCTACACCGGCCTCATCTACTGCGGCCCGGAACTCATTGTCGAATGCGTCAAAGAGCGCCGCAAGCGCAAACGCTAGCCGCGCCATGCTGATCGGCGTGCCGCGCGAGGTGAAAGACGGTGAGTTCCGCGTCGCGCTCTCGCCGGCCGGCGCCGAGCGCCTCGCGCGCGACGGGCACGAGGTGCTCTTCGAGCGCGGCGCGGGCGCGCAGGTCGGCTTCGCCGACGGTGCCTACCGGGAGGCCGGCGCGAAGCTCGCCGACGGCCCCGACGCGGTCTGGTCCTGCGAGCTGATCGTCAAGGTGAAGGAGCTGCAGCCAGCGGAGTTCGCGCGGCCGCGGCGCGGCCAGATGGTATTCGGCTTCCAGCAATTTGGCCCCGATGCGCGGCTGCTCGATGCCGCACTCGCCTCCCGCGCGACGTTCATCGCCTACGAAACCGTCGGCCAGGACGATGCCAGCCTGCCGATCGTCGCGCCGATGTCGGCGCTCGCCGGGCGCCTAGCGGTGCAGATCGGCGCCTGGTATCTGCACAAGCAGAACGGCGGCAGCGGCGTGCTGCTGCCGGGAATCGACGGCGTAGCGCCGGGCCGCGTTACGATCGTGGGCGCAGGCAACGTCGGCGCGAACGCGCTCGCGGTGGCGCACGGCATGGGCGCGGCGGTCACCGTGTTTGCGAAAAGCGGGCGGCGCTTCGATGCGCTGCGAGCGCGCCATGGCGATCGGCTGACGCTGCATGCGGGCGTCGCGGGGCTCGCCGAGACGCTTGAGGACACTGACCTCCTGATCGGCGCGGTGCTCACGCCCGGACAGATGTCGCCCAGGCTGGTGACGCGCGCCATGCTTGCGCGCATGCGCATGGGATCGGTGCTGGTGGACGTCGGCATCGACCAGGGCGGCATCGCCGAGACCTCGCGCGCGACGACGCACAGCGATCCGGTTTACGTGGAGGAAGGCGTGCTGCACTACTGCGTGCCGAACATGCCCTCGGCCTGCGCGCGCACCGCGAGCCTCGCGCTCGAGCACGCGGTGCTGCCCTACGCGCGCGCACTGGCACGGCACGGCCTGCGACGCGCGCTCGAGGAACGACCCGAGCTGGCGAGCGGTGTCCAGGTGAGTGCGGGCCTCTTGACGCACGAATACCTGGCGCGGGATACGCGCCGCGCCTGCACGCCGCTCGCCAAGGCGCTCGCATGAGCCGCGCGGCGCTCCTCGAGCGTATCGACGCGCTGTTGCCGCAGACACAGTGCACCAAGTGCGGCTTTGCGGGCTGCCGGCCGTACGCCGAGGCGCTGGCGCGCGGCGCCGCCGACATCAACCGCTGCCCGCCGGGCGGCGACGCGGTCGTGGCGCGGCTCGCCGTGCTGCTAGGGCGCGAGCCGAAGCCGCTCGACCCGGTGTGCGGCGCGCCGGGAGCGCGGACGGTGGCGCGCATCGACGAGGCACGCTGCATCGGCTGCGCGCTGTGCATTCAGGCCTGCCCGGTGGACGCGATCGTCGGCGCCAGCAAGTTCATGCACACCGTGATCGCGGCGCAGTGCACCGGCTGCGAGCTGTGCCTGCCGCCCTGCCCGGTCGATTGCATCGAGATGCTGCCGCTCGAAGCGTCCTGGAGCACCGCCGACGCGCGCGCGGCGAAGGCGCGCTACGAAACACGCAGGGCGCGTCTGGCGCGCATTGCGCTCGAGCGCCGCGCGCGGCGCGCAGCAACCTCCCCGCCGGCCGAGCGCGCAAGGCGCAAGGCGGTGCTCGCTGCGGCAGTCGTACGGGCGAAGGCACGCAAGAGCGCTCGCGGCGCATGAACGCCGCGCGGCGCCAGGAGATCTTCGAACGCTTGCGGGCGGCGAATCCGCATCCGCGCACCGAGCTCGCCTATGGCAGCCCGTACCAGCTGTTGGTCGCGGTGGTGCTCTCGGCACAGGCGACCGACAAGTCGGTGAATGCCGCGTCCGCGCGGCTGTTCAAGCTCGCCGGCACACCGCACGAGATGGTGGCGCTCGGGGTTGCCGGGCTCGAAGAGCACATCCGCACCATCGGCCTGTATCGCACCAAGGCAAAGAACGTGATCGCGCTCTCGCAAACGCTGATCGACGAGCACGGCGGCGAAGTGCCGGCCGAGCGCGAGGCGCTCGAGCGCCTGCCGGGCGTCGGCCGCAAGACCGCGAACGTCGTGCTCAATACCGCGTTCGGCCTCCCCACGGTCGCCGTGGACACGCATATCTTTCGCGTCGCCAACCGCACCGGCCTGGCGCCCGGGCGCGATCCGCTCGAGGTGGAGCGCAAACTCCTCAAGCACACGCCGGCCGCGTTCCTGCGCGATGCGCATCACTGGCTGATCCTGCACGGGCGCTACGTCTGCGTGGCGCGCAAGCCGCGCTGCCCGCAGTGCCTGATCCGCGAGCTGTGCGACTTCCGGGGCAAGACCCGCGACGTTTGATGCGACGCGCGCGCGGCCGCGCAACTGCCGTTGTTATAATTGTCTTTTTCCCCTTGCCAAGGTTTTTTCATGCGTTTCACCGGCAGCAGCGAGTATGTTTCCACCGATGATCTGACGCTCGCGGTCAACGCCGCGATCACCCTGCAGCGGCCGCTGCTCGTCAAGGGCGAGCCCGGCACCGGCAAGACGATGCTGGCGGTGCAGGTGGCCAAGGCGCTCGGCGTACCGCTGCTCGAGTGGCACATCAAGTCGACCACCAAGGCGCAGCAGGGTCTGTACGAGTACGACGCGGTGAGCCGGCTGCGCGACTCGCAGCTCGGCGACGAGCGCGTGCACGACATCCATAACTACATCGTCAGGGGCATGCTGTGGCAGGCTTTCACCTCGGATACGCCGGTGGTGCTGCTGATCGACGAGATCGACAAGGCCGACATCGAGTTCCCGAACGACCTGCTGCGCGAGCTCGACCGCATGGAGTTCTACGTCTACGAGACGCGCGATCTCATCAAGGCCAAGCAGCGTCCGATCGTGTTCATCACCTCGAACAACGAGAAGGATCTGCCGGACGCCTTTCTGCGGCGCTGCTTCTTCCACTATATCCGCTTCCCGGACAAGGAAACGATGGAGAAGATCGTCGGCGTGCACTTCCCCGGCCTGAAGAAGTCGCTGCTGCGCGAGGCGATGGAGGTGTTCTTCGAGGTGCGCGAGGTGCCGGGCATGAAGAAGAAGCCCTCCACCTCGGAGCTGCTCGACTGGCTGAAGCTCCTGCTCGCCGAGGACATCCCGGCCGACGCGCTGCGCTCCAAGGATCGCAAGACCATCATCCCGCCGCTGCACGGCGCGCTGCTCAAGAACGAGCAGGACGTGCACCTGTTCGAGCGCCTGGTGTTCATGACGCGCGCGAAGGGCGCCTGAGGCGCGCAAGCGCCGCGCGGATCGCGATGTTCGGTCGCATGCTTTCCAATCTGTTCGGCTCGATGACGCCAACGCAGCGCGCGGCGGCCGCCCGGACGCGGGGAAACCCGCTGGCGGAATACTTTCGCACCAATCAGGGCCGGGCGATCCACAAGTGGCATCACTACTTCGAGATCTATCACCGGCATTTCGGGCGCTTCCGGGAGCGCTCGCCGGTGGTGCTCGAGGTCGGCCTGTACCACGGCGGCTCGCTCGAGATGTGGCGCCACTATTTCGGCCCCGGCGCGCAGATCGTCGGCATCGACATCGACCCGCGCTGCCTGGAGTTCGCGGACGAGGACATCACCATCCTGATCGGCGATCAGGCCGACCGCGCCTTTCTCGCGCAGGTGCGCGAGCGCTTTCCGCGGCTGGACATCGTGATCGACGACGGCGGCCATCGCATGGAGCAGCAGATCGCCACCTTCGAGGAACTCTTCGCGCACGTGCAGCCCTGCGGCGTTTACCTCTGCGAGGACATGCACACCTCGCTGTGGCCGGACTTTGGCGGCGGCTTCCGGCGCGAAGGGACGTTCCTCGAGTACTCGAAGGCGCTCATCGACCGGCTCTACGCCTGGTACTCGAAGGAGCCGGAGCGCCTTGCGGTCGACCCGTTCACGCAAAGCACCCACGGAATTCATTTTTACGACAGCGTGGTCGTCATCGAGAAGCGTCCGATCTCCCAGCCGCACCACACCGCGACCGGCAAGCTGTCGTTCTGACCGGCGAGACCGCGCATGCTGATCGACTTCTTCCTCAAGCTGAAAAGCCACAAGCTGCCGGTTTCGATCAAGGAGTACCTGACGCTGCTCGAGGCCATGAAGGAAGGCGTGATCGGTCCCTCGGTGGACGAGTTCTACTTCCTGTCGCGCGCAGCGCTGGTCAAGGACGAAGCCAATTTCGACAAGTTCGACCGCGCCTTCTCCGAGTTCTGGCAGGGCGTCGAGACGATTCCCGGCATCGAGACGCAAATTCCGCTCGAGTGGCTGCTCAAGCAAGTCGAGCTGACCCTCTCGGAGGAGGAAAAAAAACAGATCGAGGCGCTCGGCGGCTGGGAAA
>Ga0214471_10000598_pt1 | contig 30135 bp, 29 predicted proteins | sample RVTome_5_FD_207665 | JGI IMG/M metagenome (GOLD analysis project Ga0214471, IMG submission 207665) | Soil microbial communities from uranium-contaminated site in the Upper Colorado River Basin, Wyoming, United States - RVT142D155 | ecosystem: Environmental > Terrestrial > Soil > Contaminated >... | reverse complement strand
AACTGCTTGGGCTCGCTGCGCGTCACCACCAAGCGGGCGGCGTTGGTGGCGCCCAGATCGTTCGACGAGTCGCCATTATTGTGGCTCAGCTGGCGTTCGGTTTCGTTCAGTTGCTCCAGAATTTCGGTTTCACCGACCGGACGCACGATCGGCCTGCCCACGTAATAGCTCGGCAGCGTTGCCTGGCGGCGCGCCAGTCGCGCGCGCTCCTCCGCGGTCCTGTAGTCGTTGCGAAACAGCTTGCGCCGCTCTTCGAGCTTGATTCGGGTCGCCTCATCCAGCTCCTGCGGCGTTCGGGCGCTCCTCATGGGCGGGCGCTTGGCGGCTCCAATTTTCTGAAATAGCTGACCGATCGGCATTGTGACTGCCTGCATCACCAGCAATCGGCATGCCAATGGCGCACAAGGGGCATGGACTCCGGAATACGACTCGGCGGCCTCAAGCCCCGCTCGGCGCGATCCATGGAGAGGGCGCAACCGCCAGCGACGTCGAAAAACCGTCAAATTAGGTGAAACTTGGGTCCCGAAGAGACGCTGGGAACCTGCGCTCCTCGCGGCCGCCGGTCGCGACCCACCCCGATTCCCGACTGAAAGCCCACCCGATTCCTGCGGCTGCGGCCCGCGGTCGAGCGTCAAGATGAATTGACAGCGCCCCCCGGCGCGATTACCATATTTGTTCGCCGCCAGGGCTGAGCCGATCCGGGCGCGCTGTCGAACGAGAAGCTTTTGAGGACCCATGAAACCAAGGCGCGTAGCTCAGGGGGAGAGCGCTACCTTGACACGGTAGAGGTCGGCGGTTCGAAACCGCCCGCGCCTACCACTCCCCGGCGCTGATCCCTTTCATGGCCTGACCCATCCTTGAACTCCCCGTACTCTAAAGAATCCCGCGGATGTCCGAGTTGACCTTTGTAACTGCGGACGGCGAGCAGCATTGCTTGCCCTCCGGCCTGACCTTTCGCGAGCTGGCCGTGCGCCTGTATCCCGAACAGGCCGGGCGCGCCATCGCCGTGAAGCTCGAAGGGGAAATCCGCGACTTCCACACCGGCGCCTCCGGCGGCGGACGAATCACCCTGATCACGCTCGAAAATCCCAACGATCGGGACGCCCTCGAAGTCATGCGCCACAGCGCTTCGCACGTTTTGGCCCAGGCGGTGACCCATCTGTTTCCGGGAGTCAAAGTCGGGATCGGGCCAGCCATCGACAACGGCTTCTATTACGATTTCCAGCGCGAGGAGTCCTTCAAGCCCGAGGATCTCGAGCGCATCGAGTCGGAAATGAGGAGTTTGATCGCCTCCGATCAAACCTTCAGCCGGCGCGAGGTGACCAAGGAGGAGGCGCTCGACTTCTTCGGTCAGCGCAGCGAAAAGCTCAAGTGTGAGCTGATCGAGGAACGCGCCGACCAAAGCCTGACACTCTATCAGCAGGGCGACTTCATCGACTTCTGCCGCGGCCCTCACCTGCCCTCAACCGGCGCGATCGGCCCGATCAAGGTCCTGAAAGTCGCCGGCGCCTACTGGAAGGGCGACGAGCACCGGCCGATGCTGCAGCGTATCTACGCCACCGCGTTCTTCCGCCAGCAAGACCTCGATGCTTTCCTGCAGCTGCAGGAGGAAGCGGCGCGGCGCGACCACCGCACGCTGGGCAAGCAGCTGGATCTGTTCAGCATCCAAGAGCAGGTCGGCGGCGGGCTGATCTTCTGGCACCCCAAGGGCGCCTCGATCCGCCAGCGGATCGAGGAATTCCTGCGCCAGCAGCTGCTCGCCCACGGTTACGATTTCGTCTACACGCCCCATATCGCGCGCTCGAGCTTGTGGCAGACCTCGGGCCACGCCCAGTACTACCGCGACAACATGTTTTTTCTCGAGGTCGAAAACGAGGAATTCGTGCTCAAGCCGATGAACTGCCCCGGGCACATCCAGATCTACAAGTCGCGGCGCCGCAGCTATCGCGATCTCCCGGTGCGGCTGGCGGAGTTCGGCACCGTTTACCGCAACGAACGCGGCGGCACCTTGCACGGGCTGCTAAGGGTCAAAGGCTTCACCCAGGATGACGCGCATATCTTCTGCACCCCAGAGCAGATCGGCGCCGAGGTCCGGGCCTGTCTGGAGCTCGCGGAAGTGGTGCTCAAAACCTTCGGTTTCGAGCGCTTCCAGATCGACCTCTCGGTGCGCGATCCCGCCGCCAAAGCCAAGTACGCCGGCAGCGACGAAGAATGGGATCGCGCCGAGCAGGCTCTGGTCGAAAGCCTGGAGGAGAAGGGCCTGCCCTACCAACGCAAGGAGGGCGAGGCGGTCTTCTACGGCCCGAAAATCGACATCAAGCTGTTCGACGCGCTGGGCCGCGAGTGGCAGCTCACCACGGTTCAATTCGATTTCACCTTGCCGCAGCGTTTCGGCGTGACCTACGTGGGCTCGGATTCCAAAGAGCACACGGCGGTGATGGTGCACCGCGCGCTGCTCGGTTCGATGGAGCGCTTTTTCGGCACTCTGATCGAGCACTACGCCGGCGCCTTCCCGTTTTGGCTCGCCCCGGTCCAGGTTGTGGTGCTGCCGGTGGCGGAACGCCATGGCGCGGCGGCGGAAGCGCTGCGCGCCCGGCTCCATGCCGCCGGCCTGCGGGCCGAGGTCGATGGGCGCCCGGAGAAGATCGGATACAAGATCCGCGAGGCTCAGCTGCAGAAGGTTCCGTTCATGGTGGTCATGGGGGACCGTGAGATCGAGAGCGGTCGGATCTCGGTCCGGAATCGATTCAAGGGTGATCTCGGCGCCACCGCGGTCGAGGACTTCATCGCCGAGTGCGCCGAGCTCGATCGCTCTCGTGCTACCAAACCGTGAGGGGTCGGATCGTTCGGCGCCTCCAAGGAGGTTAGGTTCTTACCGTATGTCTCACAGGAAACAGGGTTAAGGAGTTGCAGGTGGAGAAGCGAGATCCCCGTCTCAGCAACACGCGGGTCCGGGTCAACGAGCGCATCCGGGCTTCGGAAATCAGGCTTATCGATGAAGATGGCAGCCAGCTCGGCATCATGACACCGGATCGGGCGATCCAAATGGCTCGGGCCAAAGAGCTCGACTTGGTCGAGATCGCCCCGCAGGCCAATCCACCGGTCTGCCGGATCCTGAACTTCGGCAAGTATCTCTATCAGCAGGACAAGAAGGCCCAGGAGGCCCGGCGCCACCAGCGCCAGACCCAGCTCAAAGAAATCAAGTTTCGGCCCAAGACCGACGAGCATGACTATCAGTTCAAGAAGAACCACATCGCTCGCTTCCTCGACAGCGGCCACATGGTCAAGGCCACGGTGATGTACCGCGGGCGCGAGATCCATCACGTCGATGTCGGACGCCGGATCTTGGATCGACTGCTCGGCGAGCTGGGGGATTTCTGCAGCGTGGAACGCACCCCGAAGCTCGAGGGGCGGAATCTGTCCATGATCCTGACCCCCAAGCGGCAGCACGGGCGCGAGCCGGCCCGATCGGGTGCGGCGGCGGGCTCCTAGCGGGCTCCGGGGTCGGGGGGCGACGGCGAGGCTAAGATCAGTTAGAATAGCAGTTTACGCTCGCGCCGGTATCCTGCGAGGGTGTCCTTGTCGGAACGGCCCAAGGAGTCCAACCCATGCCCAAGCAGAAAAGCCACCGCGGCGCGGCCAAGCGCTTCCAGCGCACCGCCAGCGGTAAAATCAAGCGCGCCAAGGCGTTCCACAGCCACATCCTGACCAAGAAATCGCCCAAACGGAAGCGCAAACTCGACCAGAACACGTTGGTCAGCGAAGTCGACCGGCCCAAGATCGAGCGGATGCTGCCGTATAAGCGCTAGAATTGCGAATCTCGATCCACGATTGACGAAGGAGACGATGTCATGCCCCGCGTTCGGCGCGGCCCCAAGCGGGCCCAACGTCGCAAGAAGATCCTCAAACGGACCAAAGGCTATTACGGAGCCAAGAGTCGCTTGCATCGGGTTGCCAAACTGGCGCTCGAAAAGTCCGGCGTTTATGCCTACCATGGACGCAAGCGGAAGAAGCGCGACTACCGCCGCCTCTGGGTGGTGCGGATCAACGCCGCCGCCCGGGAAGTCGGGCTGACCTACAGCACCCTGATGAGCGGCCTCAAGAAGGCTGGCGTGGAGCTGGATCGCAAGCAGCTTGCCGATCTGGCGGTGCGAGAGCCTGCCGCTTTCAACCAGCTCGCCGAGACGGTCAAGCGCGCGGCCTAAAAAAGCCGAAACCATCCCCTGCGATCGAGGGGCCCGCGGCGGCGCGAGGCGCGAGCCCGACAAAAAGTTTTCCCTGCCCGTTCCCTCCGAGAAGCTGGCCTGTGCTATACTGCCGCCGGGTTGCCGGATGCAGCCCGAGCGGCCACCGCGGGTCCTATGAAGCTGAACGAGAAGTTCGATATCGTCGCACACCGACTCGACAAGCTCGCGGCGGCCTTGGAAACGCTCCAGAAGGAAAAGGAGGACCTACAGAAGCAGGTAAGCGCACACCGGGGTGGGGCTGCCAGTAGGCAGACAGCTGTTCCAACGGATGCCGCGGACCTCGAAAAGTACCGCCATGAACGCGAGGCCATTCGGGCCAAGGTTGAAGCCATGCTCGAAGAGCTGTCCAACCTGTGAGATAGAACCGCTATGCCGAAAGGCGAAGAGCTAACCCGAGTCGAGATTTACGGTCAAACCTACAGCCTACGAGGCGAAGGGAACCAGAAATACGTCCAGGAGCTCGCCGCTTACGTGGATCGCAAGATGCGTGAGATCGCCGAGCACACCACCACCGTCGACTCCCTCAAGCTCGCGGTGCTCGCGGCAGTCAATATCGCGGACGAGTTGCACTCGGTCCGCGAGCAGATGGCCCAGCAGGAGCAGCAGGTGCTGGAACGCACCGATACCTTTCTGGCCACCCTTGACCGCTGCCTCAGCATTGCCAGTCCTGGTTCCCGCTCGTCCTAAGGGCCTCGCAGCCACGGCTTTTGGGCTTTCCCCTGCAGCGTTGGTGCTGGCAAGGAGATCTTTGAGCCAACAACGAACATAAGGGATCCCCAAGTCCGGACGAGCGTTTCCCCCTAAGCCGGGAAGCCAGACTCCGGGCAGCGAGGGAACCCACCTGTTTGAACCTGGTTCAAACAGAAAGCCTGCCACACGGCGTCAGCGGAGGAACAGCCCTTTTCGATTCCGCGGGCTGAGCTGCCGCGGCTCCGCCGGATTCTTGAACCGGCACGGTCTCAAGCCGGGTTCACGGGTCAGCGGAGCAGCTTCGATCCATGACCCGGGGCGCTCAGCCGCCGCTTCGCGGCGGCGGCTGAACTGCTGTCGGAGGCTGACGTGGATCAAATCTTCATTCTCGGGACGACCGTCTTGGTGGCCGCCGCCGCACTGCTCAGCTGGTTTCTGCTGCGTCGCACCACGATTCAGCACCTGCTCGAGCGGGCCAAGCAGCAGGCCGAAGCCACCCTCAAGGATGCTCAACGTGAGATCGAGACCAAACGAAAGGAATCCGAACTCACCGCCAAGGAATGGTTGATCTCGGCCCAGGCCGAGTTCGAACGCACCACCAAGGACAAACGCGGCGAGCTGCAGAACTTGGAGCACAAGCTGCAGCAACGCGAAGACAACTTGGAGCGCAAGCTCGACTTCCTGGCCGCCCGCGAGCGCGAGCTCGACGCCAAGCTCAGGGATCTGGAGGCCCGTTCCAAGCAGCTGGCCCAGCAGGAAAACCGGGTCGAAGTGCTGGTCCGAGAGCAGCAGAAACAGCTCGAACGCATCTCCGGCATGACCCGCGAGGAAGCCAAACGCCAGCTGACCCGGTCCATGGAGCGTGATGCACGCAACGAGGCCGCCGGGCTGCTGCGCAAGATCGAGGAGGAAGCCAAGCGCGCCGGCAAACGCGACGCCCAGCGCATCATCGCCATGGCGATGCAGCGCTGCGCCTCGGATTACGTGCTGGAATCGACCGTCAGCGTGGTCCCGCTGCCGAACGACGAAATGAAGGGCCGCATCATCGGGCGCGAAGGCCGCAACATCCGCGCCCTGGAGCTCGCCACCGGCGTCGATCTGATCGTCGACGACACCCCGGAAGCGGTCCTGCTCTCCTCGTACGATCCGCTGCGCCGCGAAATCACCAAGATCGCGTTGGAGCGGTTGGTCGCCAACGGCCGGATTCACCCGGCTCGCATCGAGGAGGTCGTCGCCCAGGTCAAGTCCGAGATCGAGCAGAAAATGGTCCAGGACGGCGAGGAGGCGAGCCTCGAGCTCGGCATCCAGGAGCTGCATCCGGAAATGCTCAGGCTGGTCGGCAAGCTGCGCTACCGCACCTCCTACGGACAGAACATCCTCAACCACAGCAAAGAGGTGGCCTTCCTGGCCGGGGTCATGGCCGAGGAGCTCGGCTGCGATTCGAAGCTGGCCCGCCGCGCCGGGCTGTTGCACGACATCGGCAAAGCGGTCGACAAGGAGATCGAGGGCACCCACGTCAAACTCGGGCAAGACATCTGCCGGCGCTACAACGAGAACGAGCACGTCATCAATTCGGTCGCCTATCACCATTTCGAATGCGAGCCGAGCTGCGTCGAAAGCGTCTTGGTTCAGATCGCGGACGCCCTGAGCGCCGCGCGTCCGGGGGCGCGACGAGAGATTCTCGAAACCTACCTCAAGCGGCTCGAGAAGCTCGAAACCATCGCCGATTCGTTCCAGGGGGTGGTCAAGGCCTTCGCGATTCAGGCCGGCCGCGAGATCCGCATCATCGTCGAAAGCGACAAGGTCAGCGACGACAATGCCATGTGGTTGGCCAAGGACATCGCCAAACGGATCGAAAGCGAGATGGAATACCCCGGCGAGATCAAGGTCACGGTGATTCGCGAAACTCGAGCCGTCGAGTATGCTCGATGAGCGATCGGCGCCGCCCGAGGTGAGCCGCCGCCCACGCCGTTGCCGCGCCGGGTGAAGCATGCCGTCTAAGATTTACACCGTCGAGGAGCTGACCCGCTCGATTCGAGACGACCTCGAGTTCAACTACCCGGATCTTTGGGTCAGCGGCGAGATCTCCAACCTGCGGCGGCCGGCCAGCGGCCACTGTTACTTCACCCTCAAAGACGCCCATGCGCAGCTGCGGGTGGTGTTGTGGCGTTCCCAGGCGCTGCTGCTGCGATTCGAGCTCCAAGACGGGCTCGAGCTGCTGGCCCATGGCGCGCTGTCGCTCTACGAGCCGCGCGGCGAGTATCAATTGGTGGCGGACCGAATCGAGCCGCGCGGCTTGGGCGCCTTGCAGCTCGCCTTCGACCAGCTCCGCGCTCGGCTCGAGGCCGAGGGCCTGTTCGATCCGATCCGCAAGCGCATCCTCCCGCGCATCCCGCGCCGCATCGCCTTGATCACTTCCCCCAGCGGCGCCGCGGTCCGCGACTTTCTCAAGGTGATGCGGCGCCGTTTTGCGGGCGTTCAAGTGCTGGTGCTCCCGGTCCGGGTTCAGGGCGACGGCGCGGCGGCCGAAATCGCGGCGGCCGTGGCCAGCGCCAACCGGATCGGCGGCTTCGATGCTCTGGTGGTATGCCGCGGCGGCGGCTCGCTGGAGGATCTGTGGGCCTTCAACGAGGAGACCGTGGTCCGCGCGCTGGCGGCCAGCTCGATCCCGACCATTTCGGCGGTCGGCCATGAAGTCGATGTCACGCTGGCCGACTTGGTTGCGGACGTCCGCGCGCCGACCCCATCCGCCGCAGCCGAAATGCTGGTCGCCAGCGCCCACGAGCTTCGGGTTCGTCTCGGCCTGCTCGCCGACCGGCTCGGCGGCGCCGGACGCCTGCGGCTCGAGCGGATCCGCACCCGGATCGAACGGCTGCGCCATCACCGCGCTCTGGAGCTGCCGCGGCGCCGCATCAGCGTGCGGATCCAGCGGCTCGACGAGCTCTGGGCCGCGTGGCAGCGCTGCGCCGTGGCGCGGTTCGAATCCGAGCGCCGTCGCTTGGGTGCAGCCGCGGCCAACCTGGAGCGGCTGGATCCGCGCCACCGCTTGCGCCAGGCGCGCCAGCGTTTGATCACTGCGGGCGTGCGGCTCGGCGAACGGCCCCGCTACCATGTCGGCCTGCGGCGGGCCCGCCTGGAGCTGGCCGGAGCCAGGCTCGAGGGCCTGAATCCACTCAAAGTCCTGGCACGGGGCTACAGCGTCACCTTTCACGACGATCGCCGCACGATCGTGCGTCACGCCGGCCAGGTGGCGAGCGACGAACCGCTGTGGGTGCGCCTCCACCGCGGCTGGCTGCGCTGCCGCTTGATCCAGTCTCAAATCGACCCGGAGGATTCGATCGATGGCATCCAGTAGCTTCGAAGCCGATCTCGCCGAGCTCGAGGGCGTGGTCAAGAAGATGGAAGAGGCCGAGCTGAGTCTGGACCAGGCGCTCCAGCTGCTGGAGCGCGGGGTCGAGCTGTTTCGGCGCTGCCATGCCCAGCTGGAAGCGGCCGAGAACAAGGTCGAGCTGCTGCTGCGGGAAAAGGACAAGGATTACGAAGCCGCGCCCTTCCCCGACCTCGAAGAGAGCCCCGAGTGAATCGCGACCCGGCCGAGCGCTACTTGAGCAGCCGCGGACGCCGGGTCGAGCGCGCGCTGAGGAACTGGCTGAATCGCATCGCGATTCGCCCGCCGCGACTGCGGCGCGCCATGGCTCACAGCCTGTTCGCCAAAGCCAAGCGGCTCCGGCCGAGCCTGGCGCTGGCGGCCTGCGAATCGGTCGGCGGGCGGGCCGCCGCGGTCGTGCCGTTCGCCTGCGCCCTGGAGCTGGTGCACACCTATTCGCTGGTGCACGACGATCTGCCGGCCATGGACGACGATCCGTGGCGCCGCGGGCGGCCGGCCAGTCATGTCGCCTACGACGAAGCGACGGCGATTCTGGTCGGCGACGCTCTGCTCACGATGGCGTTCGAGGTCCTGGCCCGCACCGCCGTGGCCCGCGGCGCCCCGTGGCCGGCCGCCACACTGGAGCTCGCCGCTGCGGCCGGCCCGTCCGGAATGGTCGCCGGCCAGGCCATCGATCTGGCCGCCACCGCGCGGGTCCTGAGCCCGGCCCGGCTGCGCCAGTTGCATCGGCTCAAGACCGGGGCCCTGATCCGGGCTTCGATTCGGGGCGGAGCCCTTTTGGGGCGCGCCAACCCTACCCAGCTCCGCGCGTTGACCGCTTACGCGGACAACGTCGGATTGGCGTTCCAGATCGCGGACGATCTGCTCGATATCCGCGGCGGCCGCGAGCTCGGCAAGACCCCGGGCAAGGATCAGCGGCGCCGGAAGGCCACCTATCCGCGACTGATCGGCGAGCAGCGCTCGCGCGAGCGGATGCTGAAGCTGACCGGCGCTGCGGTGCACGCCCTGCGCCCGCTGGGGAGCGCCGCCGCGGCGCTCGAGCACCTGGCCCGTTATGTCATCGCCCGCGCCCGCTGATGTGAATCGAGTGCCGAAGCGCGAACGCGCCGACCTTCTGCTGCTCCGGCGCGGTCTGGCCTCCTCTCGCGAGCGGGCGCAGAGCCACATCCTGGCCGGTGAGGTATGGAGCGAGGGCCAGCGGGTCGACAAGCCGGGAAAGCCGCTCCCGGTCGAGGCGCCGCTCGAGCTGCGCCTGCGCCGGCCGGCCTTCGCCAGCCGGGCCGGCGCGAAGCTCTGCGGCGCCCTGGAGCGGTTGGGGCTCGAGGTCCAGGGAGTGCGCGCGCTTGACGTCGGGGCCTCGACCGGCGGATTCACCGATTGCCTGCTGCAACGCGGCGCCGCCACGGTGGTCGCGCTGGATGTCGGTCGCGGCCAACTCGACGCGCGGCTGCGCAACGACCCGAGGGTTGAGCCGCGCGAGGGTGTCAATGCGCGCTATTTGCAGGCCGGGGATTTCCCGTTGCCCTTTGAGCTGATCACGGTCGATGTGTCCTTCATCAGTCTGACCAAGATCCTCCCGGCGCTCTTGCCGCTGCTCGCGCGCGGCGGCCGCCTGCTGGTTCTGGTCAAGCCGCAGTTCGAGCTCGCCCGCGGCCAGGTCGGCCGCGGCGGGGTCGTCAAACAGCCCGCGCGGCGGCTCCAAGCGCTGCGCAGCGTGGTGAGCGCGGCGGATCGGCTCGGCCTCCAAGTCCAGGCCGCGCTGCCCTCGCCACTGCCGGGCCGAGACGGCAATCTGGAAGCTTTCCTGCTGCTGGCCAGAGACCGCGGGCTCACCGGCGCGAGGCTGCAGCAGGCCTTAGCCGACGCCGCCGTCGTCGCCCAGCCGGCGGACCAGGCGCAACAGACGCGCGCTGCCGCGCAGCGAACCAAGGAGTAGGTCCGGACCCGCCACAGCCAGCTCCGCGCGCGAATATGGCCCGCTGGCCACCGCCACCGCCCGCGCGCCGGCGGCCCGCGCCGCCGCCACGTCACGCGGCGTGTCGCCGATTACGACTGTGGCCTGGGCTCGCACGCCGCGGCTCAGCCGCTGGGCGCGACGGACCGCGCAGCGCACGATATCGCTGCGGTCCGGGTGATCGGACCCGAAGCCGCCGCAGCGAAACGCCGGCCAGAGGCGAACCGCTTCGAGCTTGAGCCGCGCGACCTGACGCAGATTCCCGGTTGCGAGCCCCAACAGCACATGGGGCTCGCGCGCCAGCCGCCGAACCAGGGCGCTGGCGCCGGCCAGAATCCGAATCGAGCGGCGGCCGGCAGGACCGAGCTCGTGGCGCATGAGCCTCAAGTACGCGAGCCGCAGCTTCCGCTCCTGCTCGGGGCCGCCGCCCCAGGCCCGAGCCAGGGCTTGGAGGATCACCGGGTCGGTGTTCCCGGCCAAATCACCAATCTCAAGCGGTGCGCCGCGCAGCCCCAGCCCGCTTGCCGCCTGCTCGAGCGCGCGCCGGCCAAGCCCGCGCGGGGCAATCAGCGTGCCGTCTACGTCGAACAGAACCAGCACCGGTCCCGGCGGTATCATGTATCGCTCGGGTGGGAACGACGCAGCCGCCAGCCGGCTGACGCCGCCTCCGATTTGACGGATTGGAATTCCACTTGTATCTTTAACATGATTCTAACCCACGGAAGCCCATGCTCCAACGCGCCAGCCGCTTGATCCTGTGCATCGCTCTTGCGCCCTTTACGAGCGAAGCTCAAAGCCTGCTCGGGACCGAGTTTCAGGTCAATATGCTCACGGCTTCCGATCAACATCAGCCCGCGGTCGGGCGCGGCAGCGCGGGCCACTTCGTGGTCGCCTGGACCTCCGATTATCAAGACGGCGAAGCCGGCGCGATTTTCGCGCGCACCTTCGCCCCCGACGGCAGCGCGGTCTCGGCGGAAGTTCAGATCAACGCTTTCACCAGCGGCGATCAGAGCGCCCCCGCGGTGACCGTCGACAGCTCCGGCGATGCCTGGATCGTATGGACCTCGCAGGATCAAGACGGCGACGGCGACGGGATCTTCGGGCGCCGCCTCTCCAGCAGCGGTCTGTTCCTGAGCGCCGAAATGCAACTCAACACCATCACCGCCGGCGATCAGAGCCGACCCGCGATCACCGGTCAGAACTCCGGCAACTTCACGGTCAGCTGGCAAGACAACTACGGCGGCAGCAGCGAGATCCAGAGCCGGCGCTTCTTGGCCGACGGCACCCCGGCCGCCGCGGAGGTTTTGGTCAACACCACCCTGACCAACGACCAGACCGCCCCCGACCTGGCGATCAACGAGGCCGGCCGTTTCGTGGTCAGCTGGGAGAGCTTCGGCCAGGACGCGAGCGGCCAGAGCATCCAAGCCCGGCGGCAGAGCCCGCCGGCGCCGCAGGCGCAGGTCAACCTGTTCACGATCGGCGATCAGGAGCTGCCCGCGGTCGGGATCGATGCCGCTTCCAATGCTGTGATCGCTTGGCAGAGCAGCGGCCAGGACGGCTCCTCGACCAGCGTCCACGCCCGCAAGATCAACAGCGACGGGATGCCGACCGGGGCCGAAATCCAGGTCAACAGCACCAGCGCCGGCATGCAGGGCGTGCCGGATATCGTGGTCAGCGCGACCTGCGTGGCCTCGATCGCGTTCCAGTCCGAAAACGTCGACGGCAGCGCGACCGCGGTTCAGCTGCGCGAGTACGATGCCAACCTGATTCCGTTCGCCGCCCCGCTGCGGGTCAACAGCTTCACGCCGCTGGCACAGGAGCAGCCGGCGATCGCGAGCGATGGCGGCAGCAACCTGGTGATTGTCTGGCAGAGCGACGGCCAGGACGGCGACGGCTTGGGCATCTTCGGCCGCCGCGCGCAATCCGCGGTCACCACCACGACCACCACCACCTCGACCACCACCGTGACCACCAGCAGCACAACCACCACCAGCTCCAGCACCACCACCACCTTGCCTCCGATTCCGGCGCCCGAGCTCATGGTGGTGACCAACGCCGCCGTCTATCAGCCGGCGGACTATTTTCAGCTCGACGTCTGCGTCAACGACCACGGCCAGCGGCTCGACCTCTATGTCGGCATTCTGTTCCCCAATGGTTTTACCTTCGTGACCTTTTCAGGCCGCAACACCATCTACGCCCCGAACCAGGTCGGAGCCTTCGAGAACGAGCTCTTCGCCGGGATCTTCTGCGTCAATATTGCCCAGTTCAACCTCCCGCCGGCGCCGTTCGGCACGTATGTGGTGTGCGCTTGGCTGGTCACGCCGGGCGCCGATCCGACCCACTTCGGCAACATCGTGGCGCTCGACTGCCGCAGCTTTCTGATTCAGCCCTAACTTTAGCTAACCGGGGAGCCCTTCGGAGCGGGCGGCGCGCCTTGGAGCGCCCCGTCCGACCGCGGCGCGCGCCAGCACGGCCAGCGCAGCGACGAGCAGCGCCAGCCAGGCCAGACGCAGCTGCCAGCTCCATCGCTCCAAGCGGTCGCCGAGGAAAGACAGCCGGCCGCCATGGCGCCGGTACCAGCCGGCCCACTGCCGCTCGTCTTCGAGCTCCAGCCTGCGCGCCAGAGCTCGCACCGAGGCACCGGCACCGGCCAGCGCCGCCGGCTCGGAGCGCTCCAGAGTCCGCGCCAGATCCTGAACCAGCCGATGGCGGTGTTTCATGAGCCAGTTCGCCGCCGCCGTCCGGCTCAGGTCGGAATGCACCTCCAGCGTGTAGCGATTGCCTGGCGGCGATACCTCCACCACCGGGCGGAAGAGGTCCGGCTGCCCGCCGGCCCGGTTCTCGGCATTCTGCAGGTGGTGGTGCAAGAAAACGCCCAAACCGAAATCCACCAGGCATGCGGCCAGGATCGTCCAGCGCAGCGCGGCCGGAAGCGCCGCGAAGCTGGCGGCCAGCAGGCTCACACCGAGCAAAACCAGCGGCTGCAAGGTCACGTGCGCCACACCGGTCGGCTCCCTTTCGCCAACGACGATCACACCGATGCAGGCCGAAAGCGCTGCGAGCCCGAGCCAGAAACGACGCTGCCGGCTCCACCGGCTCGGGCCGCGAGCATCCGGCAGCGCGCGGATCAACAGGTACAGCACCGCCAGGCCGCCGATCGTCCCCATGGCAAGGATGAGGTTGGTCTGCCAGCACAAGAACAGGTAGTCGCGCACATACCCCGCCGCGCTCGCCTGGCTGATGAAGTCGAGCCGCAGATCGGTCCGCAGCGGATGCGGCACTACCGTGTCGAAGAGATTGAGGATCATCTTCGCCAGATTGCTGGCGCCGGCCTGAGACAGGTGCCGAGAGGCGATCACGGTCGTGTTGGCGGTCACCGTGCCCTCGACGCCAAACTGTGCGGTCGCAAAGCCGAACCAGGTCGCGAGCAAAGCGACGGCAACTCCCCCGGCGCGCGCGAGCTCCGGCCAGCGCACCGGCCGCTCGCGTAACTGCCGCAGCGTGTAGTGCCCGAGCACGACCAGGGCGTAAGGCGCAATCGAAAAATGCACCAACATGCCGGCAGCCAGAGCCCCGAAGGCGGAGACGGTCCGCCCCGGATCGCTCCGCCGCCAGCCGGCCAGGTACAGCGCCAGCCCAAGCAGCGCATAAAACGCAGCCAGCAGCTTGGTCCAGGTATAGGTCAGGCTCTGAATCAGCAGCGGGTTGCAGGCCAGCAAGGCGCCGAGGACCCAAATGCCGCGGCCGCCGCGGCGCGCCAGCGACTTGAGCAGCAGCGCGCAGCCGAGCACCGCCGACAGGTTGAGGAACAGAAAACTGATCGAGAACAGCTCGAAATCGTCACCCACCTGGGCCAGGAAATGCGCCGCCACCGCGTTCATCAGCGGCGGGCGGGCCGGCAAGGTGTAGCCCGGAACGATTGGGGTGTTGGGCGGCAGACCATGGGCGAACACCAGAGTGCGTTGGAAATGCTCCAACCAATCGCCGCCCCACCCGCCGCCGGCGTAGTGCCGAACCAGCGACAAGGCTAGCAAGGCCCAGATCAACAGGCAGCCGAACAGCAGCAGCGGGCGGCGCACGGCCGGTGAGCGCACCATCCGCGCCCAATCGCGCCGGGTGGCGACCAGCAGGACCAAGTTGAGAACGCTGAGCGCGAGGTTCGCGGTCGGCGGCAGACCGGCCGCATAGATCCCGAACGAAACCAAGTAGATCAAGATCAGGGACAGACCGATCGAGCCGCACAGCAGTTCCAGCGGCCGCCAGCGCAGCCGCCGCAGGAGACAAAAGCCCGGAACCACGCTGCCGACCGCGAGCAAGCCCAGCAGGACGGCGATCCGGAGCGCTAGCATGTCAGGACCGATCGGCTCACCCGACCACCCCGGGGCGACCGGTTCAGCCGTGCGCCACTTCCCCGCCCCAGTGGAGCTTGTCGCGCAGCACCTTGAAATCGTTGCGGCCCAGGGGATGCACGACCAGGAACCGCTGCGCCGCGGCCCGCACATGAACCTTCTGTCCCGGCTCGATCTCGACCGCTCGCTGGCCGTCGAGGGTCAGGGACAACGGCTCGCTGTTGAACGCCGGTCGCAGCTCGATCTGGGCGCGGCCGGACAGCACTACCGGGCGATTGCCCAAAGTGTGCGGGCATATCGGAGTGATGGCGATCGCTTCCATCTCCGGGGCGATGATCGGGCCGCCGGCCGACAGATTGTGGGCGGTGGAACCGGTCGGAGTCGCGGCGATCAGGCCGTCGCAGCGGTACCGAGTCATGAAATCTCCACCGACCGAACACTCGATCTCCACCATCCGGGCCAGGGAGAGCCGATGCAGCACCACGTCGTTGAGCACCGTGCCACAGGCCTGACGCGCGCCGCTGCGTTCAATTTCGGCTTGCAGCATCAGGCGGCGACTGATCGCGATCTGGCCGCGTAGCAGCAGTTCCAGGCCGGCGTCGAATTCGTTGACCGCGAACTCGGTGAGATAGCCCAGCGAACCGAAGTTCACCCCCATGACCGGAAGCTCCCGGCCGCGCAGCAAGCGTGCCGCCTGCAGCATGCTTCCATCGCCGCCCAGCACCAGCAGCAGATCGGCGCGATCCGCCAGGCTTTCGGCCGCGGCGACCTCGATCTGCGGCGGCAGATGGGCGATCTTGGCATCGGCGATCAGCTGGACCTGAGCTTCAGCCAACCGGCGCTGCGCTCGGCCGACATAGTCGCCGGCGCGTTGCTCGCCCGGCTTGGCCATGACCCCGACACAACGCAAGCGCATCGGCGGTTTAGGGTTCCCCGCGCGCCAGGCGGCGCAGCTCATCGGTCCAGCGCGGATCACCCCAGCCCGGTTGCGGTAGGCCCTCCACCTTGCGCACCAGCCGTCCATCCGGGCCGACGATATAGGTTTCCGGCAGCTTGAACGTGCCCAAGCGGTGAGCGACACGCCAGCGCCGATCTCGAAACGCCGCTCCCTGGAAACCATGGCGGCGCAGAAAGCCCAGCACGTCCTGGTCCGGAATCGACTCGACCGTGGCGCTGATCACTCGCACCGGGTCGCCGTCCAGCGCGACCCGCAACGCTTCCAACTGCGGCATCTCCTCGATGCAGGGTGGACACCAGCTGGCCCAGAAATTGATCACCACGACCTGGCCGCGGAGCTGCACCAGCTCCACTCCCGGTCCTCCGACTCCTTCGAAGCCGAAATCCGCAAGCGTGTCACCCGGCGCTGGCGGACCGAGGTTGCAGCCCAGCAGCCCCACGGCGGCCAGCCACGCCGCGCCGCGCTTCACGTCGCCCGCTCCACCGCGCCGCGGTACAGCCCGCGCGCGGCCGCGACCCGAATCCGCATCAGATCGATCAGCAGGCGCATCCCGTCCACCAACGGCCGCACCTTGGAATCGGGATCGTGGCGCCAGCGAACCGGAACCTCGGCGATCCTCAGCTTCAGGCTGCGCGCGATATACAGCACCTCCACATCATAGCCGAAGCCGTCGAGACGTTGCCGCTCGAAGCAGCGGCGGGTGGCCAAGCGCGCAAACAATTTGAATCCGCATTGGGTGTCCTGGATTCCAGGAACCGCGAGCCGCTGGATCGCCGCGTTCAGGAGCCGCCCCCCGAGCTCCCGATAGCGCGGCTGGCGCACGAGCAACCGACTCGATGGCAAGGCGCGCGAAGCGATCGCGATGTCAGCCCCGCGGCCGAGCGCGGCCTCCAACAGCTCGAGCTCTTCGATCGGGGTCGAGAGATCCGCATCGGAAACCAGAACCAAGTCGCCGTTGGCGGCGAGAAAACCGCTGCGGACCGCGTGGCCTTTGCCCCGATGCGGCCGGCCGCCACTCGACCGAACCCGGTCGTCGGACCGCGCCCACCGGTCGACCAGAGTCGCGGTGCCATCGGCGCTGCCGTCATCGACCACGATCACTTCGAGTGCCGACCGCGGGCCCAGGTAGGCGAGCAACGTCTCCAAAGTCGCATCGAGCCGGCGCTCTTCGTTGAACGCCGGTATGACGACGGACAACGATTGTGACGGGGCACGAAAGGGCGCCTTCATCGGGAGCACGCAGCCGGAATCTTGAGGCCTTCCACCTGCGAAAAACAACCCCCTAAACCATTGATTCTACATAAGATTCTAGATTCATCCCGGAGCACCCTCATGAAAATCATGCCGGCCCAAAGGGCCGCCGCTTGGAGCACAAAAAAGAAGGGGTGAGCTAAATCGTCACCCCTTTTTGACACGGTCTCGAGTTTGAAACAACCGGCAGTTTTACTTCTTTTTCTTACCGGCCTTCTTCTTCGCCTTCTTTGCCATCCTTGACCACCTCCTTTCCCGATGGGTTGGAGCCACCCTTTCGATCGACCCTTGCTCCTGGGCCAATATCTAGGCTGACTCTCACATCCGGGCCCAATATATAGTACCCGTGAACAGACTGTCAACAACTTTCTTGCGAATCTAGCCGGCCGGCCGTTGCAGCAAGACCCAACGCCGCGCCGGACGACGGCAAGCTCCTCCTTGGACCGCTGCGATGCGCCGCGCGGCGCGCCAGACCGCCGCCTCGCTGCGCGGCGCGGCCTCCACCCACAGCCAGCCGCGCGGCTGCAAGCGCCGCATAAGCGCTTCGAGACCGCGAGCGTACGGCGGCGCGAGATCCGCACGCGGTCCAGCCTCGGCCAAGACGGCACGAAAGCCCGCCGCGCCGCGCGCCGGATGAAAAACCTGGGGAAACTCCAGCTCCCAATGCAGCGGCTCCAAGCGCCGAATTCGCAGCAGCACCCGATGGAGCTCTGGCAGCCCGAGCAGGTCGCGCCAGCGCGCGTCGGAACCGTGCAGCCCCAGCAGCAGCCAGCGCAGCTCCGACCACGATGGTCGCCCGAAACGCCGGTGCGCGAGCCAGAGATCGAGCAGATCTCGAGTCCGTTCCAGCGCCCGGCGCAGCCGCCGCTCGGAACGCTCGCGATGCATGCTCGCGACCAGCAGCCCCCACAACGATAGATCGCGCCGCAAGCTGTCGAGCTCGAGACCGCGCTCGGTGCCGAACAAATCGGCGCGCTGTTCTTGCTGGGCCGCCGCGGCGTTCACCAGCTCCTCCACCGCGCTGCCCAGCATCGGGTCGCCGCGGCCGGCGCGGCGGAGCAGAATCGCCGACCACGCATGCCGGCCGCTCAGCAGCTCGATCCGTCTCCAGTCGCCGCCCGGGAGGCCGACGAACAGGCGCTCGTAGACCGCCCGCAGCCAAGCATCGAACTCACGATCCTGCTGGTCGCCGCGAAGCTCCGCGGCGACGCGGTCGCTGTCCCCATCTTCCAGCACCAGCCGGTGCGCGACCCAACCACCCAAAAGCAGCGCCAAACGCAAACCACCCATGCCGATCCAGCACACCCGCGCGACCGATTGAGGATCGGCCAGCGCCCGGGCTCCGCCGGCGCTGAGCAAACCGACCACGCCCGCCAGGCTCTCCCACGGCCACGCGCCGGCGCTGGGATCGGCGCCGAGGCCTTCCCAGGGCAGCCCGGCGCTGCCGCCGAGGCGTTTGGATCCGGCTCGGGCGCGATAGCGCTGGAACGCGTCCGATCGCCCGGTCGGAGTCGCGCCGGCAACCGACCGCGTCAACCCGCGACTGCTAAACAGTTTCACCAAGGCCTCCAGGTCGGAGTCGGAGCGCAAGCGCAGCTCGAGCCATGCATGCAGCCCCGAGCTGCGGTGATACAAGCGCCAGCGGAGCCCCTCCGACAGCACGCCCCAGCCGCTGCCGTGATTTCCCAGCGCGCGCCACAGCGAGAACTCCGGATTGGTGGAGCGATAGAGGTCGCCGCCCCGCGCCGCTCCCAGCCGATCGAGCGCGCGCCCGCGGCGGCGCCCGAGAAACACGACCGGCGCGCTACCGCGCGCTTCCAACAGCCAGGCCGGCGCGCCGCCATCGCTGGCAGGCAGCTCGCGCCGGCGATACCCTAGGCTGGTCAGCATGGGGAGCAGCCACCGTTCGCGCGTCTCTCGCTCATCCCGCGGCCGCGCTCGGCGCAGCACGTTTCGCAGCGCGGCGCGCGCGCGCTGCGCCGGACCGCCGGCCGCGCGCGCGCGCCGCGGCGCTGGCGCTGCGATGATCTCCGACATCCCTTTCATCCGCTTTCAGCCCGCTTGAAAACTATCATGGAACCGGCTGCCGGTCAGCGCGACGCGCTTCAGCTCCGCTATCGGACCGGTTCGAACCGCGGCCGCATCGTTTCCTTTGCCGGGCCGCAGGTTCGGATCGGACGCAGCCGGGATAACGACTGGGTGCTGTCAGAATCGGAATCCCCCGCCAGCAGCGGTCACCATGCGGAAGCCCGGCTCGAGCATGGCGCCTGGTGGCTGTTCGACTTGGACTCCACCAACGGTACCTGGGTCAATGACCGCGCGGTGAGCCAGCAGCGTTTGCGCCGCGGTGATCGGATCCGCTTCGGGCCCGAGCCGGTGCTCGAGGTTCTCTCCGGCGCGCTCCGCACCCGCTCGATCGTTCCCGCCGCCATCGCGCTCGCGCTCGCCCTGGCCGCGCTGGCCATCTGGTGGCGGACTCGATCCGAGGCGGGCTTCGAGTCGATGGTTCAATCCGCCGCGCGATCGGTCTATCTGGTCGCGGTCGAGCGCGATGGCGAGCGGCGCGCGCTCGCGACCGCATTCGCCGTCCGCCGGCCGGGGGTTCTCGCCACCAGCGCCCACGTGGTGCTCGAGCTGCGCCGGCTTGGGGCCCTTCCTCCGGGCGGCCTGTGGCGCGGTGTTGCGGTGCGCGGCGACTCGGCCGGCGCGGGCCTCGGGCTGCGCGGTGCCCGGGTCCATCCGAACTACCGCCAGGGGCAAATCGGATTCGATGCCGCGCTGCTCTATATCGAACCCGATCCGCAGCTCGCGCCGCTGGCCCTCGAAAGCCTGGCGCGGGTCGAGCAGCTGCGGCGCGGCACGGCGCTGGCCGCGCTCGGATTCCCTCAGGACGCAACCGATCCGCAGCGCCCGCGCGCGCGCCTGACCGTCGACACCCTCGGAGACCGGCGCGGCCGCTTTCTGGTCGTCCAATTGGGTATCGCCCCGGGCACCAGCGGGAGCCCGATTTTGACTCCTGGCGGGCGCGTGATCGGCATCGTCACCGCCGGCAACTTCGACGCATCGCCTGGCAGTTTTCCCCAGGGCAGCCATTGGGGGCTCACCATTCACACCCTGGTCGACTTGTTGCGCGATCGCCCCGCCGCTGCCGTTCAGCGCAGCTTACCGGCCCAATAGCTGTGGATTTGATCGGTCACCGCGGCCGCGACCAGCCGCGCGCGCTCGCTCAGCCGCTCGCGGCCGTAGCGGCTGTCGAAGCTGAGCGGCGCCACCGGCGGCAAGTCGAGCATTTGCTCGAACCGCGGCGCCTCGCCCCAAAGCTCGATGGCGTAGGTCCGCACCACGAAGGTGGTGCCGAACTGCGCTTCGGCGCGCTCTTCGACCGCGCTGGCGGTCAGGTCGATCAGGATTTCGGCGCGGGCCGGCGCGGCGGCGCGCGGCAATCCGGTGCGGGCGAGCTGCTGCTCGAGGGCGGTCCGAAACACGGCGCAAATCTCCGGCGCGCCGGAGCAGCGCACGAACACCGGCGGGCGGTCGGGCAGCGGATCGTGCACCGGCGGCGGTTCCAAGACCGGCGGCGCGGCCGCCGCCGGAGCCCCACGGCTCGGCCCATCGGCCGGCGATCCGGTATCGCGATCTCGGGGTTGAGCCGCTTGCCGAACCGCGGGCGCCGCCTGGGCCGCCGCCTGCCGCCCGCGGGCGCCTTGCTCAGTCGCGGCGGGAACCGGGCCCGGATCGACCGCTTGGCTCGGTGGTGCAGAAAGCGCCGCGCCGGCGCCGGAAATCGCACCGCGCCCCAGCTCCGTCGCGTCCGGTTGCAGAGCGTTCGGCTCGAGCGAGCCGCCGCGTGTGTCCTCCGACCCGCTCTCGACCGGCTCGGCGATCCTGGCCATGGCCGGAGAGACGTTCTGCGGCTCGGTTTCGGTTTCGGCGCCCGCGTCACCGGCTCCCAGCAGCGCTGTCAAGCCGGAGCTGCGGCTCCAAGGCGCGCGCAGCGCGAGCGCCGCTGCGCCGAGCAGCACCAGCAGCAGCGCCGCTCCCGCCGCAACCAGCGGCAGCCGGCTGCGCCGGGTCGCACCGGCCTCGGGGGCGAACAGGGCCGTGCCCTCCATCACCGCAGTCGGCTGAGTCGGACGCTCGATCGGCCGGGTCATGACCACGGTCGGATCGGACACCGCGCCGGCGTGGTCGGACGCGGTGCCGTGCAGCTCCTCGAGCAGCGCGGCGGCGCTGGCGTAGCGCTGGGCCGGATCTTTAGCCAAACAGCGCATCACGATGCGCTCGAGCTGCGCCGCAATCGGCAGGTCGGGGCGCTTGCGCGAAGGCGGCTCGGGCGGCTCCCAAACGTGCTTATAGAGAATCGTCGCCACGCTGGGGTCGTGGAACGGCGCCTCGCCGACCAGCATCTCGTAGAGCATGACACCGAGCGAATAGAGGTCGCTGCGCGCGTCCACCGGCCGGCCGGCGGCCTGTTCGGGAGACATGTAATGCGGTGTGCCGAGCACGGTTCCAGTGGAGGTGAGCGCGGTGAGCTCCTCGCTCTCGAGCGATTTGGCAATCCCGAAATCGAGCAGCTTGGCGGTCTCTCGACCGGCGCTGTCGGTGCACAGCATGACGTTCTGCGGCTTAAGATCGCGGTGGATCACGCCGCGGCTGTGGGCCAGCGCCAGCGCGCTGGCGAGCTGGGTCAGGATCCTGGTCGCGCGATCGCTTGCGATCGGGCCGCGGGCCAGCAGCTGTTTCAAGCTGGTGCCGTCCACCAGCTCCATGGCGATGTAGAGCGTGCCGTCGGGCTCCTGCCCCAGATCGTGCACCGCGACGATGTTGGGGTGCGCTAGCTGGCACGCCGCGCGCGCTTCGCGTTGGAAGCGCTGCGCCAGCTCCGCCGATGGCACCATGCCCGGCTGAATCACTTTGATGGCAACCGGTTTGCCCAACATCAGGTGGGTGGCCCGATAGACCGAGCCCATGCCCCCGGAGCTGATAAACGCATCGAGCCTGTACTTGCCCGCCAGGACCCTGCCGAGGCGCTCGGACTCGCGGTTCGGCCGCGTGGCGCCGCCGTCGGCTGGGCATTCCGCAGCTTCGTGACTCGGGCCGGAGCGCGGATCAGCGGCGCGATCCTCACTCATGCGATCCGCCGCCGCCGGGCCCGGACGCTTGCCTTTGACTCCCGAGCGGCCCCCTGGGTATCATCCCGCATTGGAGCGGAGCTTCTCTCTCGACCGCTTCGAGCGGGCTTCGCAAGCCTGCTGCGCTCGAAGCATCGCCCACCATGGTCCACGTCAATTACGTCCACACCGAGATGACCCTCAAGTTGGTGTATTACGGCCCCGGATTGTGCGGCAAGACCACCAACCTGAAATACATCTTCGACCACATCGCGCCGGAAAAGCGCGGCAAAATGGTCTCGCTCGCGACCGAATCCGATCGCACGCTGTTCTTCGATCTGTTGCCGTTGGAACTGGGCAAACTGCATGGCTTCAAGGTCCGACTCCAGCTGTTCACCGTGCCCGGACAGGTCAAGTATAACGCAACCCGTAAGTTGGTGCTCAAAGGGGTCGACGGTTTGGTGTTCGTGGCCGACTCGCAGGCCGATATGCTGGCCAGCAATCTCGAGAGCCAGACCAATCTGCGCGAGAACCTCCAGGAAGAGCATCTCGATCTCGACCAGTTGCCGCTGGTGATCCAATACAACAAACGCGACCTGCCGAACTTGCTGCCGCTGGAGCAGTTGGAGCGGCAGCTCAACCCGCGCGGCCTGCCGAGCTTCGCGGCCAGCGCCATCACCGGTCAAAACGTGCTGGAAACGCTGCGCGAAATCAGCAAGTTGACGCTCAACCACGTGCGGCGCCAGCTCGAGTATCGCGAAGAGCCCGAAGAGATCGAGCGGCCCGCGACCCGCGGCGCCGCGCCACCGCCACCGGCGCGGCCGGCGCCAGCGCCGGCCTCGATGCCGCACCCTGGGCCGCCGCCGTCGCGTCCCAGCGCCGCCGAGCTCGACCAGGCGGTATCCGCCATGCCCAGCGCGGAGCTGGACGAGCTGCGCTCGCTCCAGCAGCAGCTCCAGGAGCAGCTCACCTCCCTGCAACCCGAGGAACCGAGCCCGCCGCCCGCGGCGCAAGCCGCGGGAGCGCCCGCGCCGGCGGTCTCTGCTTTGGCCTCGGACCTCGATCAACTGCGCCAAGAACTGACCAGTTTGCGGCGCGAATTCGAGGGCCGCTTTGGCCTCCAGGCCGCCGCTCATTCCAAGCTGCAGGAGGATCTGAGCCAGCTGAAGAGCCACGCCGGGCCCCACGGCGCGGCGGGGGTTGCCGAGCTCCGAGCCGGGCTCGGCGCGGTTTCGGAGCAGTGTCAAACTCAAGCGCTGCGGAGCGCCGACCTCGCGAGCGCGGTCGAAGCCCTGCGCGGCGAGCTGGACCGGCTTTCCCAGCGCCAAGCGGAGCTCGAGCGGCGCCAGCTCGAGGGCGCGACCCCTCGCCACCAGCCGGCCGCTTCGGCCGAGCCCGCGGGCAGTCCGGCGCTCGAAAAACGCTGCGCCGAGCTCGAAACCGCGGTCGCGTCGATCCGCGCCGAGCTCTCGTCTCTCGCGTCCGTGGCGCCCGACCTCGGCGCGATTCAAATCGAGGACGAGGAGGAAAGCGAACCGGCTGAAGAAGAGAGCGGCTCCGGCGAGGTCGAGTCGTTTTGGAAGCGCCTGTTCAAAGAATCCGGATGAGCTCGCTTGCCTTCCCCGACGTCTACCGTCCGCGCTCGCGCCCCTAAGTCGGCCGCCCGCGCGGTGGCGCGCCGTTCCATGCGCCTCGCCTTGGCTCAGATCAACGCCACCGTCGGCGACATCGCCGGCAACACCGAGCGGGTGCTTGCCGCTTACCGCCAGGCCGAACGCGGGGGCGCCGACCTGGTGCTGTTTCCGGAATTGGCGATCACCGGGTACCCGCCGCTCGACCTGCTCGGCAAGCGCAGCTTCGTCGAAGCCAACCTGGAGGCCATCGAGCGGATCACCGGCCAGATCCGAAGGACGGCCGCCGTGGTGGGCTTCGTCGACCGCCAGCACGATCAACTGTTCAACGCCGCCGCCTTTTTGCACCGCGGTCAGCGGGTCGGCGTGCAGCATAAAACCGCGCTGCCCAACTATGACGTGTTCTACGACCAACGCCATTTCAGCGTCGCTCGCAAACAGCGGCTGTTCGAGCTCGATCGCACCGTCCTGGGCATCAGCATCTGCGAGGACATCTGGGTCGAGGGGCCGACCGCGGCGCTGGTGGAAACCGGCGCGCGCCTAATCTTGAACCTCTCGGCCTCGCCGTTCTTCGCCGGCAAGGCCGAGCTGCGGCGGCGCCAGGTGACCGACACCGCCCGGCGCCTAAAGGTTCCGGTCGCGTTGGTCAACCTGATCGGCGGACAAGATGATCTGATCTACGACGGCAACAGCTTGGTGGCCGACTCGACCGGACGGGTGATCGCCGCCTGCGCGGCGTTTCGCGAACAGGTCGCGATCTGCGATCTGAGCCGCGGCGGGCCGCGGGCCAAGCCGCTGGAGCCGATCGCCGAGCTCTACGAGGCGCTGCTGCTCGGCATCCGCGACTACACGCGCAAGAACCGGTTCGAGAAGGCGCTGGTCGGAGTGAGCGGCGGCATCGACTCCGCCCTGGTCTTGGCGCTGGCGAGCGAGGCGCTGGGCCCGCGCAATGTGGTGGCGGTGTCGATGCCGACGCGGTTCACCGCGCGCCGTTCGGTGCAGGCGGCCCAAACCCTGACACGCAGGCTCGGGGTGCGCCTGTTGACCCTACCGATCGAAGAGCTGCGCCGCTCCTACCTCGAGCTGCTGCGTCCGCTGTTCGGCTCGCGACCGCCCGGGGTCGCCGAGGAGAACATCCAACCGCGCATCCGCGGCAACATCCTGATGGCGCTGTCGAACAAATTCGGCTATCTGGTCCTCACCACCGGCAATAAATCCGAGGTCGCGACCGGCTACGCCACCTTGTACGGCGACATGGCCGGCGGCTTCGCCGTACTCTCGGACCTGCTCAAGACCAAAGTCTTCAAACTGGCACGCTACCTCAACCGGCGGCAGCGTCGTGAGATCATCCCGGCCTCTATCTTGCGCCGCGCCCCGAGCGCGGAGCTGCGGCCCAGGCAGAAGGACAGCGATGCGCTGCCGCCCTACCGCCGGCTCGACCCGATCCTCCACCTTTACATCGAGGAGAACTTGACTCGCCGCGAGATCGTGACCCGCGGCTTTCCGGCCGATCGGGTCGCCCGGATTATCCGCATGGTCGATCGCGCCGAATACAAGCGCAAGCAGATGCCTCCCGGGATTCGCCTCACCGCCAAAGCGTTCGGCTCCGGCCGGCTGATGCCGATCACCAACGGCTGGGAGGAGGCCCCGATTCGGAAGCGCTCCAAGCCGCGCAGCTCACGCTAACCAGAGCGAGGGGTTCCACCCCTCGCGCTCCCCGCGGGCGCTTCGCGCCCGATGCTCACGGGTGGCTTGGTGCCGGCTGGACGGCACCGGCTACAAAGTTTCTCGTTATGGCGTGCATAAACGGGAGGGCTAATTGCGGCTGCGTTCCTCCCAGGCCTTCTGCTGCCGCTCGTAAAGCTCCTGATCGAACGCGTCGATCTGCTCCTGGAGCCGCGTGTACTCGCCCTGGCTGAACTTGCCGGGCTCGGCGCGCATTTCGGACAACCGCTGCGCCAGCTCGCGGCGCCGATCCGTCATCGGTGCTGCGCTCGATGCGCCGGCAGCGGCCTCCGGGCCGCGACCGCGCTCAATCCGCGACTCGGAGACCGGCTCCGCCGCGGCGGGCGGCGCCGGGCCGCCGGTGTCGGCCGCGACCTTGCTGGTGTCCACGCTCAGTCCGCCGCCGGAGCTCTTCGGATGCGCCTGCTTCCAGGCCTCCAGGCTCTCGACCACACCGAGCGCGTTCAGCTCCCGGCCTTCGGTCTTCTTGACCCACAGCGTGCGCATTTCACCCGGCTTCCGCGGTGGTCCCGGAGCCCCCAAGGTCGAGGCGGTCGCCTCGAGATCGACCTGACCGATCGGGAGATACAGGACGAACTCGTCTGGCTGGGTGATTTTGATCTGGTCCGAAAGTATTTCGTAAGCCACGGCGGGAATCGCCCGCCCCGAGCGCATCATCACCTGACCTTCCGGTTGCCGCGCCGAGAGCAGACTGGCCGGAAGGATCAGGAGGATCCAGGCCGGGAATCGCATCGGTTGAGCCTCCTTAGATAAGAACTATTCTAATCTAAGGAATACGACTGTCAAACACCAACCTGCTCTTTCGCCTCGGACCGACCCCTGATCTGCGCCTAGCCAGGCGGCAGCTGCTGCTTGAGCCGTTCCAGCTCGCGGCGCAGCTCGGCCTGGCCGCGGAGCAACCGCCGCAGATAGACGAACAGCCCCACCCAGATCAGGGCGTAAGCGAAGAACAGATACGGATGCTCCATGCTCATCAGTCAATCCCCCTGGCTGGACGGCGGCGCGGGGTCATCCCGCCACCCGGGCCCGCAAACTCTCGACCTCTTGCCGCAGTAGCTCGTGGCGCACCCGGCCGAAATACAGGGCGATCGCGGCCATCGTCAAGGCGACGAAACCGAGCATCAGCGTCACCTTCATGGCCGACGACTCGAGCCCGGCGCCGAGCCCGGCCGGCGAGATCGCAGCCGGCTGCGGGTGCAACGTGCGCCACCACAACACCGAAAAGTGAATCACGGGCAGATCGATACATCCTAAGATCCCCAGGATCGCACCGGCGCGGGCGCGGGCTTCGGGGTGGTCGGTCAAGCTGCGCAGCAGCAGGTACGAGAGGTAGATGAACCACAGAACCAGCGCCGAGGTGAGTCGCGAATCCCAAGTCCAGTAGGTCCCCCAGATCGGCTTGCCCCAGAGCATGCCGGTCGCCAGATTCAGCGTGCAAAAGAGAAACCCGACCTCCCCTGCCCCGACCGCCAGCGTGTCCCAAATCGGTTCGCGCAGCCATAGAAACAGCACTCCATAAACCAGCAGCGCCACCATGCACAGCATGGCGTTCCAGGCCGCCGGCGCATGGAAATACAGAATCTTCTGGGTCGGGCCTTGAAAATCATCGCTCGGAACATAGAGAAACACCGCCGCCAAAGCCGCGCCAACCAGTACAAAGGCCAGCCAGGCCACGACGCTTGCGTGACGATCCCCGAGAAACAGCTCGCGCAGTTTGTCCTCCAGCACGGTTACTCCTCGATCGCCGCTTCGAAAACCAGCGCGCCCACGGTGGCGAACATCAGGTCGTACACCGCCATCAGCTGCAGCCAGCCGGCCACCGACGCCAGCGTGCCGCCGCGCAAGATCACCGCGGTGCTCTTCACCTCCGCAATGATGAGCGGGATCATAATCGGAAGCAGTAGGATCGGCAACATCAGCTCGCGCGCGCGGGTATTGGCGGCGAGCGCTGCAAACAGCGTCCCCACGGCGACGAAACCCAGCATCCCGAGCAGCACGATCAAGCCCAGCCCCGCCTGCCCCCAACTCAGCTCCAGGTTGAAAAACAACACCAGCAGCACGAAGGTCAACGCGCCGCCGAGCAGATTGATCAGCAGGTTCGATGTAACCTTGGCCGCAAACAGCACGCTGCGGTCGACCGGCGCCAACAGCAGCCCGCGGAGCCGATCGTCCTCCAGCTCCACCGCGAAAGCCCGGCTAACCGACAACACTCCGGCAAAATTCAGCGCCACCCAAAGCACCCCGGCTCGCGCGCTGGCATCGATTCGAGCCGCCGACTCGAACGCGAAATTGAAAATCACCAGCACCAAGGCCGCAAACACAAACAGCGCGGTCACGCTCTCCTTGCCGCGCGCCTCGCGCACCAGATCCCGGCGCACCAGGGCCCAGTACTGAGCGAGCGGACGAATCGTGCCCTTGCGCCGCATGGCTGGCTAAGCCCTTTCCTCCAGCGCCGCCTCGATCCGATCCCAAGCGTCCCGCGGAGCCGCCAGATCTCCCGCGCCGGCCTCCAACACTTGCCGGCCCGCGCGCAGTACCACCACCCGAGTCGCCAGCCGGCGCGCGAAGGCCAGGTCGTGGGTCGCCGCCACCAGACAGCCCGGGGCGCCAAACTCCCGCAGGATCAACTCCACCAGCACGGATTGCGACGCGCCGTCAAGCCCGTTGGTCGGCTCATCGAGCAGCAGCAGCCGCGGGCGATGGAGCATCGCCCGCGCCAGAGCCACGCGCTGCCGCATCCCGCGCGAGAAGCTCCGCAGCTTCTCGTCGGCTCGATCCGTGAGCCCGACTTTGGCCAGCAGCTCGGCGCTCCGCGCCGCGCCCCCCTCGAGACCGTAGAGCCGCGCGTAGAACATTAGGTTCTCGCGCGCCGTCAGCGCATCGTCGAGACAGCCCGAGTGGCCCAGGAAACCGAGCCGGGCCCGGCCGGCCAGGCTCCGCCTCGTTCCCGACTCGCCTAGAATCCGGCACCGGCCACCGTCCGCCCGCAGCAGCCCGCCGATCAGCAGCAGCAGCGTGCTCTTTCCGGCCCCGTTGGGCCCCAGCAGCAGCAGCCGCTCCCCTGCCCGCAGCGTCAGTGAAATCTGTTGCAGCGCCGCCCGTTGGCCGAATCGCTTCCCGACCGCGTCGAGCTCGACGACCGATTCGGACATCGCTCAGCGCGGCGCGCTGCGGACGCCCGAGCGGCGCGCCACCACGATGGATCGCAGCACGGCCAGTGCCGCCAGCCCAGCGAGCGCCGCCATGATCCAGAGCGCAGCCCGGTCGTGGCGCCGCTCGTCGGGTGCCGGGCGGTTCAACACCAGCTCGATCGGCCGCCCGGCCGGCAGATCGGAACCGTTGAGCCGCTGGAAGCTGCGTCCCTCGACGGTGAACTCGCCGGCCGAACTCAGGCCAGCGGCGCTCGCCCGCACCTCTCCGCTCGGCAGCAGGATGTCGATCACCGCGGTCGGATAGGCCCGCGGCAAGGACAAGCGCACCGTGGCCGATGCGTCGACCACCTCGTACTGAAACTGGATTTGATACCGCCCAGGCGCCAACTCGATGCGATTGCGCACCGTTCCAGCGGCGATCTCGAACGGCTCGGCCTCCGGCGTCCCGGCCGCGATCAAGGTCAGGTTCTGGGCCCTACTCGGAGCCGCCAGGTGGAAGCTGTGCGCGGCCAGCGGGGCGCCACCTTCGACCTGGATCATGGCGATCTCGGTGATCCGCAACGCGAACGGAGCGACCTCGACGATCAGATGATCGTGTTCGACCACTACCGGCGCCTGCCCCCAGAGCGGCAGCGCGACCGACCAAACCGCCACCGTAGCGATCCAGAACCGCAAGCGGCTACGTCAGCGGCTGGCCGCAGTGGCGGCAGAAGCGATCCTCGGGCGTGCGGCGCGTTCCGCAGGCGGTGCAGAAACGCGCCTCCGGCTCCGGCGCCGGCACCGCGGCGGCCGGCGCCGCGGCGGGCCCGGGCACCGCAGCCGGCTCGGCGGCTGGCGCGGCGGTCCGCTCGAGCGTTTTCAGCACCGCGGCGGCGCTATCGACCAGGCGCTCGCGCTGAGTGCGATAGTCGTCGGGCGACAGCTTGCCGGTTGCGTGATCCAACTCCAAATCGCGGAGCTCCCGATACAAGGCCCGTTTCTGCTCCAGCAGCTCCTTGCGTTCCGAAAGGCCCTCGACCCGCCTGGCACCGCCGGCCGCCGGCGCGCGCTGCGCTGGAATCAGAAACGGGTGGGCCAGCACCAGCGCGCAAAGCGCGCCCCAGGCCACCATCGCGGCAGTGATCATGACGCCGGTTCAGCTCCGGAGCTCGGGCCACATCACGATCGTGGTTCCCAAGCACAGGATCACGCCGCCGATCCAGAGCCACATCACCAGCGGATTGACGTAGGCCTTGAACACCGCGCTGCTGTCCTCGTTGACCGAGGCCGGCACGATGTAGAGGTCCTCCTTAGGCGTCGAGTAGATCGCCACCTCGGTGGTCAACTGATCCTGACGCTCGTAAAAGCGCTTCTCCGGAATCAGCGTTCCGAGCTCGACCCCGTTGCGCATCACCGCCAGCTCGGTGGCCAGGATTTCCGCGGTATCGTTGCGGCTCACGTGCAAATGATCGAGCCGCAGCTCGTAATCCTTGATCCGGAAGCTGTCGCCGACCTTGAGCGTGGCCGAGCTCTCGGTTTGGAACACGCTGCCGGTGATGCCCACCATGATGCAGACAATCCCGAGATGGACGACGTAGCCGCCGTAGCGCCGCTGGTTGCGCGCTAGCAAACTGCCCAGCGCCCGCACATAGCCCTCGCCGCCGCGGCTGCGCGAGCGA
>Ga0214471_10000596_pt1 | contig 30203 bp, 36 predicted proteins | sample RVTome_5_FD_207665 | JGI IMG/M metagenome (GOLD analysis project Ga0214471, IMG submission 207665) | Soil microbial communities from uranium-contaminated site in the Upper Colorado River Basin, Wyoming, United States - RVT142D155 | ecosystem: Environmental > Terrestrial > Soil > Contaminated >... | reverse complement strand
GGCTGGTGAAGCTGGGTGAATCGGTGGCGATCTGCGAGCAGATCGGCGACCCCGAAGCGTCGCGGGGCCCGGTCGAGCGCCAGGTCACGCGCATCGTCACGCCCGGCACGTTGACCGATGCGGCGCTACTCGAGGATAAGCGCGACAACCTGCTGCTCGCGGTTGCCCGCGAGCGCGCGACGCTGGGGCTCGCCTGGCTCTCGCTCGCCTCCGGGCACTTCGCAGTGATGGAGACCGCCGTCGGCAACATGACGGCCGAGCTCGAGCGGCTTGCGCCTTCGGAAATACTCGTCCCCGACGACGCGACGGCCGAGCTGTTGAACGGCTCGCCCGCTCCGGTGAAGCGGCTGCCGCCGTGGCAGTTCGAGATCGAGTCCGCGCGGAGCGCGCTCACGCGTCAGTTCGAAACGCATGATCTCTCCGGCTTCGGGGCCGCAGGCCTCACCGCCGCCCTGCGCGCCGCCGGCGCGCTGCTCGAGTACGCCCGTTCCACGCAAGGCACGGCCATCGCGCACGTAAAGCACATGGTGGTGGTGGAGGAGCGCGCCTGGGTGCGGATGGATCCCGCCACCCGCCGCAATCTGGAGCTTTCGGAGACCATTCGGGGAGAGGCGGCGCCAACCCTCTTTTCCCTGCTCGACACCTGCGCGACCGGGATGGGCAGCCGCCTGCTGCGCCACACGCTGCACCACCCGCTGCGCGACCGCGCCGCGCTCGCGGCGCGCCTGGGCGCGGTGACGGCGCTTGCCGGCGCGGGCGATGCGCCCTGGCGCGCGCTCCACGGCATCCTCAGGCAATGCGTGGACGTCGAGCGCATCACCGCGCGCATCGCGCTCAAATCGGCGCGCCCCCGCGACCTCTCCGGGCTGCGCGAGACGCTCGATCTTCTGCCCGCGCTGTTCGAGGCGCTCGAATCGCGCCGCGCGCCGCGCCTCGCCGAGCTCGCCCGGGCGCTCGCGCCGCAGCGTGAGCTCGGCGCTCTGCTCGCGGCCGCGATCAAGGCGCAGCCGGCCGCGGTCCTGCGCGAGGGCGGAGTCATCGCCGACGGCTACGACGCCGAGCTCGACGAGCTGCGCGCGATTCAGTCGAACTGCGGCGAGTTCCTGGTGCAGCTGGAGTCCCGCGAACGGACGCGCACCGGCATCGCGAATCTCAAGGTCGAGTTCAACCGGGTGCACGGCTTCTACATCGAGGTGACGCGCGCGCAATCCGACAAGGTGCCGGACGACTACCGCAGGCGGCAGACGCTCAAGAACGCGGAGCGCTACATCACGCCGGAGCTGAAGACGTTCGAGGACAAGGCGCTGTCCGCGCAGGAGCGGGCGCTGGCGCGCGAGAAGATGCTCTACGACCGCCTGCTCGAGCAGCTCGCGGCGCATGTTCCGGCGCTGCAGCGCGCGGCAGCCGCGCTCGCCGAGGCCGACATGATCTGTGCGTTCGCCGGGCAGGCGGCGCAGTCGGATTACTGCGCGCCGGAGTTCACCGATGAGCCGTTGATCGAGATCGACGCCGGCCGTCACCCGGTGGTGGAGCGCCAGGTCGAGCATTTCATTGCCAACGGCGCGCGGCTGTCGGGCGCGCGCCGGCTGCTGATCATCACCGGCCCCAACATGGGGGGCAAGTCCACCTATATGCGGCAGGTGGCGTTGATCGCGCTGCTCGCGCATTGCGGCTCGTACGTCCCGGCGCGGCGCGCGCGGCTCGGGCCGCTCGATGCGATCTACACCCGTATCGGCGCGGCCGACGATATTGCCGGCGGGCGCTCGACCTTCATGGTGGAAATGACCGAGGCCGCCTTCATCCTGCACCATGCCACGAGCTCGAGCCTGGTCCTGATGGATGAGATCGGGCGCGGCACTTCCACCCTCGACGGGCTCGCGCTGGCATGGGCGATCGCCCGGCATCTCGTGGAGAAGAACCGCAGCCTCGCGCTCTTCGCCACCCACTACTTCGAGATGACGCGGCTCGCCGCGGACTCTCGCGAGATCGCCAACGTCCATCTCGACGCGGTGGAGCACAAGGACCAGATCGTATTCCTGCACAACGTCGAGGACGGCCCGGCCAGCCGGAGCTACGGACTCGAGGTCGCGGGGCTTGCCGGCGTCCCGGGATCCGTGATCCGCGCCGCGCGCAAGCGCCTCGCCGATCTCGAGGAGCACGGCCTCGCGGCGGGCCCGCAGCGCAACCTCTTCGGGCAGGGCGCAACCGCGGCGCGCGAGGAGCCTGCTGCGGAGGAACACGCGGTGATCGAACGGCTGCGCGAGCTCGACCCGGACGCGCTGACGCCCAAGGAAGCGCTGGAACTGCTCTATCGCCTGCGCCGCCAGCTCGACGAGTGAAACAACCTCTCACCGGTGCCATTGCGGGCGCCGCGCTGTGCGCCGCGCTCGCGGCGAGCGCGGCGGATTTCACTTTCGGCGCGTTCGGCGACACGCCCTACACGTGGTTCGAGGAAGCGAATTTCCCGGCATTGCTGGACGACATGAACCGCGAGGATCTCGCGTTCGTGGTGCACGTCGGCGACTTCAAGGCGGCCCGGGCGCCCTGCAGCGACGAGCTGTTCCGCCAGCGCAGGGAATGGTTTGACACGATCCGTCACCCGTTCGTCTTCGTCCCGGGCGACAACGAATGGACCGACTGCGGCGGATTCCAGGCGGGTGGCTACGAGCCGCTGGAGCGGCTGGCGAAGCTGCGCGAGCTGTTCTCCCCGGGCGAGGAAAGCCTCGGGCAGCGCAGGATCGGGCTCGCGCGCCAATTGCCGCAGTACCCGGAGCACGCGCGCTGGCGGCACGGCAACGCGCTCTTCGTGACGCTCAACGTGCCCGGCAATGCCAATAACGCCCGCCACATGCCAGAGGAATTCCGTAGACGCAGCGCTGCGGTGGCCGGCTGGCTCGAGCAATCGTTCGATCTCGCGCGCCGGGACCGGCTGCCGGCGGTCGTCCTGTTCATGCAGGCGAATCCCTGGGCCGCGCCGACCGGCCGCTATTTCGGGTATCGCGAGCTGCTCGCGACGCTGGCGAAGGAAACCCTCGGTTTCGAGGGAGAGGTGCTGCTCGTGCACGGCGATACGCACCGCTTCCGCGTGGATTCGCCGCTCCGTGACTCCGCGACGGGCGCCCCCGTTGCTAATTTCACGCGCGTGGAGGTGTTCGGGAGCCCCGGGATGAACTGGGTGCGGATCCGCGTCACGGACGACGCCGGGCGGATCGGTTTCGAGGTGACGCCGGGAAACTGATCAGTGATGGTGGCCGTGGGCGCCATGAACGTGCCCGTGGGCGATTTCCTCGGCGGTTGCCGCCCGCACCGCGGTCACGGTGCACGTGAACTGCAGTGTCCGCCCGGCCAGCAGGTGATTGCCGTCCACCACGATCTTGTCCTCGGCCACGTCGGTCACGGTGTAGACCAGCTTCGTGCCGGATTCGACCCCGCGCCCCTCGAACCGCATGCCGACGGCGACGTCGGCGGGAAACTTGCCGCGCGGCTCCCGATGCAGCAGTTCCGCGTCGTACTCGCCAAACGCGTCATCCGGCTCGAGCCGGACGCGGCAGCTGTCGCCGACGCTTTTCCCGGCCAGCTCCCGCTCCACCAGGGGAAAAATGCCGTCATAGCCGCCGTGAAGGTACTCGATGGGATCGTCCGTCCGCTCGATGATCTTGCCGTCGGCATCGGTGAGCTCGTAGGTGAGCTCGACCACGGTATCCTTGCCTATCTGCACTTGCCGATGCTTCTCAGCAGCCCCAGCACTTCCTGCGCGTGTCCGCGCGCGCTCACGCCGTAGAGCGCGTGCTTCAACACGCCTTTGCGATCGATGATGAAGGTGGAACGCACGACGCAGGGCTTCTTCCTGCCATCCACTTCCTTGTCGAGCACCACCCCGTAGCGGCGGCAGACGTCGCCGTCCACATCGGCGAGCAACTGGACGGAAAGCCCGTGCTTGTCCCGGAAGGCGCCGTGCGAGAGGCAGTCGTCCATGCTCACCCCCACCACCACCGCCTTGAGGGCGTCGAAGTCGTCATCCATTTCGCTGAACTCGATCGCCTCCCGCGTGCAGCCGGGCGTGTCGTCCTTGGGGTAGAAGTAGAGCACGACATTGCGGCGATTGCGGAAGCTGTCGAGGCTCACCATCTTCATGTCGGCGTCGGGCAGATCAAAGCCGGGCGCGGGCTGTCCCGGCTGCAGCGTGGCGGACGGGTTCAAGGTTTCCGGAAACATGTCGGAGCCTGTGGCTATTTCCATTTTGGGAACATTTGAACGCCGCGGTCAAGCGCTTTTGCCGAAAGATCTCCGGGCACCTTGGTCCGTGCCCGGATTCATCGTGTTGCATGACGAAACCGCGAACCTCTGACACAATTCGGCACGGCATTTCATCATGTCTGAAGCGTTTATCCCCGGCGGCCTGTCGGCAGGCGGCTTCCTGCGCCGCCACTGGCAAAAAAAACCGCTGCTGGCCCGCGGCGCCCTGAAGGAATGCGCCGGCATCGTGCAGCCGGCCACCCTGTTTGCGCTTGCCGGGCGCGATGATCTCGAGTCGCGACTGGTGCGGCACCAGGGTCGGCGCTGGACGGTGCGGCACGGACCATTCAAGCCGCGCGATTTCAGGCGCCTGCCGCGCGCGGGCTGGACGCTGCTCGTGCAGGGGGTAAACCATGCGCTCCCCGCGGCGCAGAAGCTGCTCGACAAATTCGCATTCATCCCCTATGCGCGCCTCGACGACCTGATGGTGAGCTACGCGCCCCGGGGAGGCGGTGTCGGCCCACATTTCGACAGCTATGACGTGTTCCTGCTGCAGGGCGAGGGCCGGCGGCGCTGGCGCGTCAGCCGCCAGCGCGACCTCGCGCTCGTCGACGGCGCGCCGCTCAAGATACTGCGCCGCTTCCAGCCGGCGCGCGAATGGATATTGCAGGCCGGGGACTTGCTCTACCTGCCGCCGCGTTGCGCGCACGACGGTGTCGCGTTGAGCGACTGCATCACCTATTCGATCGGCTTCCGGGCGCCCGGCGCGCAGGAGCTCGGCACACGCTTCCTGGAATTCCTGCAGGACGAGCTTCGGCTCGACGGCGTCTACCAAGACCGCGGATTGACGCCCGCGCGCCACCCGGCACGGCTCGCCGATGAGATGGTGCGCAAGTTGTGCCGCATGCTTCGGCGCATACGCTGGAGCGAGGCGGACGCCGTGCGTTTCATCGGTTGCTATCTCACCGAGCCCAAGGGCCACGTGACGTTCACCCGGCCGAGCCGTCCCGTGACCGAGCGCGCGTTCGCGGCACGGGCGGCACGCGGCGGCGTGCGCCTCGCGCCTCCAACCCGCATGCTGTTCCGGGGCGCAACGCTGTACGTCAACGGGGAAGCGCATCTGCCCGCAGCCTCCGCCGCGAGGTGCCTCACCCGGCTCGCCGACAGGCGTGCGCTGCCCCCGCTTGCCCGGCTCGATCGCGAGACGGTCCAGTTGCTGTACCAGTGGTACCGCGCCGGATATCTTACAATCGGTGACGAATGACGAAATCCCCCCGCGCTGCGCGCACCCCCCTTTGTCAAAGGGGGGACAGGTGGCCCCGCGCTGCGCGCACCCCCCTTTGTCAAAGGGGGGCAGGGGGATTGATTGACCGATGAGGGGAAACGAAAAAGGCCCAATCGTCGAGCGGAGCGGAAACCTGCCGAACGCCGAGTACCGGCGGTTCGAGGGCCTTCGCGAGTACGAGGCGCTGATCGACACCCTGATCCCGCAGACCCAGCGCGCCATCCGGGTATTCGACAGAACCTTGTCGCGCGCCTGGAACGCGTCCCACCGTTACGAAGCGCTGCGCCAGTTCCTGCTGGCGAACCGCGTCAACCGGCTGTTCATCGTCGTGCACGATGCCGAGCCGATCGAGCGCGAGTGCCCGCGCGTGGTGGACCTCGTCAGGCAGTTCAGCGCCGCCGTCCGCATCCACGCAACGCTCTCCCCGGCGAAGCGCGTCTATGACCCGTTTATCGTGTTCGATGCCACTCACTACGTGCACCGGTTTCATTACCGCTACCTGCGGGCGGCGCATGGCGCCAACGATGTCATCGGGGCGCAGCAGCTGCTCGACCGTTACGCCGAGATCTGGGAAGCATCGGCCCACGCGGTGGGCGCGGGAACCAGCGGCCTCTGAACGGCCGTGACTGGTGACTCGTGACTGGTGTAGGCTTCCGTTAACAACAAGATGAAGATCACGAGAATCCAGACCCAGGTCGTGCGCGTTCCGGTCGACGAGCCGCTTGCCGGGGGACCGGCCCAGCCGGGCGCGACTCGCGATTTCGTCACGTTGCGCGTGGGCACCGATGCCGGGATCGAGGGCATTGGCTACACCTTTTTCGGCGCGGCGCTGACCGTGGCGCTCAAGAGCGCGGTTGACGCGCTCGGGGAGCTCGCGATCGGAGAGGACCCGCTGCGCACCGAGGCGGTCGCGGCCAAGCTGCGCACCGCCGCCGCCGGCTCCGGCCCGGGCGGCATCCTCACGCTCGCGCTCTCGGCGATCGACATCGCGCTGTGGGACATCCGCGGCAAGGCGCTCAACCTGCCGCTGTGGCAGATGATCGGCGGCCATCGCGAGCGCGTGCCCACCTACGCCAGCGGCGCGCTGATGCGCACGTTTCCCCTGGAACATCTCGTCAAAGCGGCGCCGCGGCTGGTCGAGAAGGGCTTCCGGCAGATGAAGACTCAGCTTGCGCTGCCGGGCGAGACCTCGCCGGCGATCGAGGTCGATCGGATACGGAAGATTCGCGCGAGCATCGGCCCGGACGTCGACCTCATGTGCGACATCAACCAGCGCTGGCGCGTGGAACAGGCCATCGACATCGGCTCCCGTATCGAGGACGTGCGCCTCTACTGGCTCGAGGACGTCACCACCGCCGACGACTACCAGGGGCTCGCCCGGGTGACGGACGCGCTCGCGACGCCGGTCTGCGGCGGCGAGTACCTCTACGGCCCGGCGCCGTTCCGTCAGATGCTGGAAGCGCGCTCGGTGGACATCGTCATGATCGATCTCATGCGCGCCGGCGGCATCACGCAGTGGCTCAAGATCGCCGGCATGGCGGAGGCATACAACCTGCCGGTGGTGAGCCACCTGGTGCCCGAGATCCACATCCACCTCATCGCCGCCGTGCCGAACGGATTGACGGTAGAATATATGCCCTGGACGTTCAGGATCTTCGAGGACGTCCCGGTACCAGACAAGGGGGAGCTCGCCGTGCCGCGCAGGCCCGGCCTGGGGCTAAAATTCGACGAAGCGGCGCTGAAGCGCTACGCGGCCTGATGAACAACGAAATCCACCGTCCCGACCTGGGCGATCGGCTCGCATTCCTGCGCGCGTTCCTGCGGAGCCCGCGCCAGGTCGGCTCCGTCGTGCCCAGCTCGCGCTTTCTCGAGCGCCGGCTGGTCTCGCTCAGCGCAGTTGCCCAGGCCAGGACGATCGTCGAGCTCGGACCCGGCACGGGCGGCACGACGCGCGCCATCTTGCGCGCGATGTCGCAGCATGCCCGCCTGCTGTGCATAGAGATCGATCCGGCGCTGCACGGGCTGCTGCGCAGAATCAACGATCCGCGACTCATCGCGCACCTGGGCAGCGCCGAGAATCTGCCGGAAATACTCTCACTGCATGGATTGCCGGCGCCGGACGTGGTCATCTCGGGCATCCCGTTCACCACCATCGACCGCACGGTGGCCCGGCGGATACTGGACGGTCTTTCGGCGGTCCTGCACTACGGCGGATATTTCGTCGCCTACCAGTTGCGCGACCGGGTCGCCCAACTGTGCGGTCCCCCTCTGGAACTGACGAGCGTCGAGCTGGAACTGCTGAACGTGCCGCCGATGCGCGTGTTCCGCTGGCAGAAGAACGGGGTGCGGGCCGACCGCGAATCGGCCGCCGCGGCGCGCCGGTGACGGAAGCGGCATGAAGCGACGCGTCGTGCGCACGGACAAGGTGCCGCCGGCGCGAACGACCTTTCAGGCGGCGGGCCTGGTCGCGGGCGCACGCGTCGAGATCAATGCCATCGCCACCGTCTAAGAACTAGCGGATTTCCCTCCATGGAAATCCGTCGTCCTGCGTCGCAATACCGATCCATTCCGGCGCGCAGCCGAGCGCGCCGGCCAGGGCCGCGCGCGCAAGTTCCGGCGTGTTGTTCGTCTGCGAAAGATGGGCCGCGACGAGGTGCTGCAGCCGGCTGCAATCCATCGCCCCCACCAGCTCGGCCGACGCCGCATTGGCGAGATGCCCCAGCCGGCCCGCGATCCGGTTCTTCAAATGCGCGGGATACGGGCCGCTGCGCAGCATGTCGGGATCGTAATTGCACTCCAGCACGAGCGCGTGCGCCCCGGATAGCGACTGCGCGATGTGCGGCGTGGGCTCGCCCGTATCGGTCAGCACGCCGAGCCTGGCCGCGCCATCCGTGAGCACGAACTGCACCGGCTCACGCGCGTCGTGCGGCACCGGGAACGGCCGTACTTCGATGCCGTCTATGGCAAACGTCGTATAGGGGTCGATCAGGACCTTGCGCGGGATCGAACGGCCTTCCGCACCCAGGGCCGAGAGCGTTCCGCGCGTGAGGTACACCGCGATATTGAAGCTCGACGCGAGCTTTGCGACACCTCCGCCATGATCACCGTGCTCGTGGGTGACGATGATGGCATCGAGACTCGACGCCTCCAGGCCGATCCGCGCCAGCCGTGAAGTGATCTCGCCCGGCGCGAAACCGCAGTCGAGCAGAACGCGGGTGCCGCCGGACTCGATGAGCAGGGCGTTGCCCTGGCTGCCGGAGCCGAGTGACGCAAAACGCATCACTTATTTCAGTTGCTCGTAGAGCAGCGCCAGGATGCGGCCCGCGGTGTCGGATTGCTCCCGCGCGCCGTCCTTGTTGAGGACGTTGATCTGGCAGCCCGCCGAGTTGCCGTCCTTGACCTGGATGCGGAACTGATCGCTGGGCTTCGGCTTGTCGCTGCCCCAGAACTTGAGCTTCGACAGAAATCCCTGCTCGGTGCCCTTGCCGTCGCCCTGCGGGTCGATGTAACGAACGTAGTAGAGGCCCTTGGCGCGGTCGCGGTCCTCGACCGTGAAGCCGACGCGGTCCAGGGCGAGGCCGACGCGCCGCCAGGCGCGGTCGAACTGCTCGTTCAGGGCCAGCGTACCGGCGCCGTCGTCCCCCCGCGACAGCGTCGCGCGCGGCGCGACGGGCTGGGCGGAAGCGACCTGGGCCTTGGCCTGCGAGTCGTCGACCCCGAAGCGCACCATCAGGCGCCCCAGCATCTCGGCCTCGAGATCGGGGTTGGACGGGCGCGGCTGCCAGCGGGTATCGGGAACGTCCGTGCTGCTTGAACCGACGATCACCTCTTCCATGCCGCGGTGGCTGATGTAGATCTCGGTGGTACCAGGCTGGGTGCCGCGCTCGAGCCGCGTGCGGAACTTGTCGCGCTCGCTCGTGGTGAATACCTGGTCGAGAGCCCAGGTCAGGAACTGGCGCACCACGCCGATATTCTTGAGGTAGGCGCGCTTTTCGGTCCAGTCGGTCTCCATGACGCCCGCCTCGGGAACTTCGACGTTGACGATGAAGCCGCTCTCCTGCCAGAAATCCTTGGCCGTCAACCAGACCTGGTCGGGCGCGCCCTTGACCACCAGCCAGCGCTGGCTGCCGTCACGCACGACGCGCGCGCCCGCGAATTGAGGCAGCACGCCGATTCCGCCCGCGCGCGGCTTCCCGGCGCGTTCACGGCTGTAATCGGAAAAGGTTGCGGTGCCCGTCGGGTTGATGTCCGGCACCTTGAAGCGGTCGTCGCCCCCCGGTCGCATCAGATCGGGCGGCACTTCGAGCGGAGCCGTCTGGCCCGCCGATTTGTAATCGACCTTCTTCCCCTCAAACCAGCTGCACGCTCCCAGCGCCGCGCAAGCCACGATGCACAGGATGCGGCGCGCCGTTTCAAGCGGCGGCATAGCGTTCTTCCCTCACCTCCGCACGAATGCCCGCGTGGCGCATCGCTTCCCGCACCTGCTCGTGGCAGGCGACCGACAGTGGCGTCAGGGGCAACCGGATGCCGCCCGGGATGAGCCCCATCTGCTGGGCCGCCCATTTGACGGGAATCGGATTGGCCTCGAGGAACAGATTGCGGTGCAGCGGCAACAAGCGGTCGTTGACTTCGCGCGCCCGGGTCGTGTCGCCGGCGAGCGCGGCCGCGCACATGTCATGCATCAGGCGTGGCGCGACATTTGCCGTGACCGATATCACCCCGCGCCCACCTAGCAGCATCAGGGCAAGCCCCGTTGCATCGTCCCCACTAAAGACGCAGAACGTGCGCGGCAGGCGGCGGATCAGGTCAGATCCGCGCTCGAGGTTGGCGGTCGCGTCCTTGATGCCGGTGACGTTGGGAACCTGGGCGAGCCTCAGCACCGTCTCGTTTTGCAGATCGGCCACCGTGCGCCCCGGCACGTTGTAGACGATCATCGGCAGGTCCACCGCCTCGGCGATCGCCCTGAAGTGGCGGTAAAGCCCTTCCTGAGTCGGCTTGTTGTAATAGGGAACCACCGACAGCGTGTAGTCGGCACCGGCCTCCTTCGCGTAGGCGGAGAGCTCGATCGCCTCGCTGGTGGCGTTCGCACCGGTGCCGGCGACGACCGGGAACCGCCCCGCCACGTGATCCACGGCGGTCTTGATGAGCAGCCGGTGCTCGTCCCAGTCGACCGTCGGCGACTCGCCGGTGGTTCCGACCACCACGATGCCGTCGGTGCCCTCCTTGATGTGCCAGTCGATCAGCCGGCGAAAGGCGTCGAGGTCCAGCTCGCCGTCCTCGCGCATCGGGGTAACGATTGCGACCAGACTACCCTGGGGTGCGGCCATTTACCGGATTTCCCTTACAAAACAGAGGCAGGTAACGCGCCAGCGCCATGATTCTACTCCATCCGGCGGGCGCCGGATAAGGCTCTGACCGCGTGACGGCGGGATTGTTGCGGAAAACCGGCGGAGACGCCGGTCAGCCCTGCTGGGACCGGTAGAAGCTCGTCAGGAACCCCTCGACATCGGCCGCCGCCAGATTTGTGGCGAGCTCGCCGGAGGCCTCAGCCGACTCGATAAGGGTCGCCGCGAGCGGATTCCAGCTCGCGCACAACACCTCCAGGCCGTACTCGGCAGGTTCGCCTTGCGCGGGTTTGTCGAGTGTCGGTTCCATGTCGTTACTCTATAACGCTTGACTCGAAAAAAGGTTGAATGGCTCTGCAGCTCGCGCATTTTCCCCGCGCGATGTTGCACCATTGCGACAGCAGTCAATCGTACGCGCGAGCAACGAGAATTGCCTGTGTGTGGTGTCCCATCAGGCGATGGGATACCTCTCCTACGATACGGCCGGTTTCGTCGCGCAGATGCGCTGAACGACGGCGGGCCTGGGTTCGGATACCTCCAGCTCCTCGTAGGCGATCACCTTCAGGCGGCCGCGGACGGTCTCGAGCAGCTCCCCAGGCCTGAGGAGGAAGTCGGGGTTGGACGGCCGCCCGAAACGCTCGTTGCCGGCGGCGAAGGTTTCGTAGATCAGCACCCCCCCTGGCGCCAGGGCCGCCAGCAGGCGAGGAAGGAGGGGGCGGTGCAGGTAGTTGGCAACCACGATGCCGGCGAACTGCTGGCCCTCATAGGGCCAGGGCCCAGCCTCGATGTCGGCGCACCGGGGCATTACGCCCGGCACATCCGCCAACCGCGCCACCGAGTCGGGGTCCCGGTCCACGGCGTCCACGGGGTGCCCGCGCGCGGCGAAACAGCGGGCATGCCGCCCGTTCCCGCATGCGACGTCGAGGACCCGACCGCCGGTTGGAACGAGGCTCGCCCAGCGGGCCACCCACGCCGATGGGGTGCGCAGGTCGTGGGGGTCACCCGTCATGATGGAGCGTGACCGCCCCCACTATCTCCGGGATTCCCACCAAAGTCCTGCGGCCAACACGCCGGCAATCAACAGGCCCAGGACACTGGTCCAGGTCGGGACGTCGGCTCCAACGATGGTCACCGCCCAACCGTAGATCAAGCGCAACAGGTGTACGAGCGCCACCAGGGCGAAAATTGCCGCTGCGACGACTGTAAATGGCTTGTTCATGCGAATCTCCCTCACGCAGCCGGGCGCGTCCCCCAGACAAAGAGATGAACCTGGCCGCCAACGAAGCGCTTGGCAGCAAATTCCGCCCGGAGCGCCTGGACCCAACGCGCCTGCTCGTTGCTCGTGATTGCGCCCGTCTGGACTGCCACCTCGGCGGAACGCTCGGCGCGGTTGGCATAGTAGCCTCCGGATTCGAGCGGCATGAACCCCCGCATCTTGACGTCGATGATGCCTAGGTCGGCGAATCGGGCCGGAAGCTCGCGCACGAGCCAGCCGTTGACCCACCCCTGGTCGGAGTACGCGGCCACGATCCTTCGCGTCAACTCGCGGTCGGGGTGCGCAAACAATGTCAAATCCCCGTCGACGTCGAACGCGCCGACATGGCCACCCGGTCGCGTCACGCGGACCATCTCTGCGAGGGCGCGTCGGGGATCGGGGACGTGCGAGAGTGTTGTCGCCGCCACCACGGCATCGAACAACGCATCAGGAAACGGGAGGGCTCGACAGTCGCCTTCCTTGAACTCGATTGTTGCGCCGAGACCGGCTTTGTTCGCAAGCTCGCGGGCTACCTTGAGCAGCGCGGCGCTCGCATCCAAGCCAACCGCTTTTCCGCTCGGCCCGACCCGTTGAGCGAGCGCGCGCGTCACTGCACCGCTTCCACAGCCCACGTCGAGCACGCGTTCCCCCGGCGCGACACCGAGCAGCCTCACGTACTCGTCGCGTGCCGCAATCTCGCTTTCGGCCCCGGCACGAAGTTCGAGCCGCGCGGCGTGTTCGCGCGCCTCCCTATCGTCAAGCCGACTACTGTCGCGCCAGACGCTCAGCCGTCCAAATTCCACTGGCCCAGGCTGCTGTTGATTCTGCCCACTCATCCGGAACTTCTTCCAGTCGCGGCGACGCCAGCTCGATCGCTTCCGCCGCGAACATCGCTATTTCTTCTTCTTGGGAGCGTCTGCGGGATCAAGGTAATGGAGGCCCCACGGACCCACGCCATGAATCTGGATAATCGATGCTTCGTTCTTCGTGTAACCAAACATGGGCATCCCGATGGGAACCATGAAGCCATCGCCGCGCTGATATGCCGCGGCCTTTGCAGGCTCGTACTTGTCACCGATCGCAAAGTAGAACGTTCCCGAGAGGACCGTTACGCGCTCCACTGCCGGATGCGTGTGAACGCCAACTTTCAAGTTCGGTGGAAGCATGAGCCTCATGGTGAACGGCGCAGCTGCTTTCAGGTTGCCCTCGAGCACCGCGATTTTCGCCCCGGGTCCGACCGATGGGGCATCGGCCCACTTGATCTCGGATGCTTTGACAGAAATGAAACTGGTTCCTTTAGTGGGGGAATCCGCCCGGGTGACCGATGCTGTAACCATTCCCGCCGTCACCACTGCCGCAACAACAATATTTCTAAGTATATTCATTCTGGTCTCCTATTGGTTTAAGTCAAACAAATTCACTTATGCGCAATGAAGTTTGCGCCGCGTACTTCGTATTTGCGCGCCACACGCTCCTTGGTCGTCCCCGAGAAGCTGTCAAAAAAATGATTCGCACGCGCGCTGCGGAACCCGGCTTGCTGCAGCGCTTCGATCATCTCTGCAACCTGCAGAGCACCGGCAATTCACCCGGTCCACAGGTCAATATCGTTTCGAGCGTCCTCGGACAGCTCCCTGCCGACGACGATGTCCGCGAATTGCAGTCTGCCGCCCGGTTTCACCACTCGATACAGTTCCGTCAAGAGCGCCGCCTTGTCGGGAGCGAGATTGATCACGCCATTGGAGATCACCACGTCGACGCTGCCCGAGTCGATCGGCAAACCAGTGATATCGGCTTTCTCGAACCGCACATGATGGAGACCTGCTTCATTCGCGCCGGCACGCGCACACTCGAGCATTCCATCGGTCATATCGACGCCGACCACCGTTCCTGCCGGACCGACGCGCCTGCCTGCGAGGAGGCAGTCCATTCCCGCCCCTGAACCAATATCCACCACGGCTCCGCCGGGGGGCAGGCTGTCCATCAGGAATGGATTGCCGACACCGGCAAACGGTGCGGTAGCGATCTGCGGCAAGGCGTTGAGCTCCGCAAGATCGTAGCCCAAGAGCCGCGCGGCGTACTCCGGGCCGCGATGGAAATGAAACTCACCCTGCGGGTTTTCGGCAACCTTGGCGTAGGTCGCCCTGACCTCGGACTTGAGCTTTTCTCGATCCAGACTGACAGGACATTCAATCGACATGGCGACCTCCTCCTGTTTTCAATATCCGTGCGTATCCGTTTTCATCTTTGAATCCAAACCGCTTTTGAGGAAAGTTACTTCCTCCTCGGGTCGTCGGCGGGGTTGAGATAAGTCAGGCCCCACGGCCCGACGCCGTGCAGCTGGATGACGGTATCTTCCTTGGTGTACCCGAACATCGGTGTATTGGGCGGCATGATTGCGACGCTCCCCGGGCCGAGCGCGCTCGTCTTCGCGCGATCGTACTGGTCTCCGTGCGCGAAATAGAAGGTACCCGAGAGCACCGTCACCCGCTCATAAGCCGGATGGACGTGCGTCGAGATTTTCGAGTTTTCGGGAATCCTGAGCCGGAAAGTGAATGGCACCGCCTGGTTGAGCGGGCCCTCGATCACGGCGATCTTCGCCCCAGGCGCGACTGCCGGAGCGTCAGTCCATGTAAGCTGCTCTGGCACGACCATATGCGGATGGCCCCCCGCATACAATGACTGGGCCGCCGCAGGAGCTGCTGCGCCAATGCCGAACGCGAAACCAATGGTGGAAATTCTGAGTAGAGCGGATGTGGTGGTCATGACTGTTCTCATTGATGTAAAGCCCAAGAACCGGGCACCATCAAGGACGCGCGACACGCTACTTCAGTTCCCGCTCGCTGCTCTCGCCAGCGCCGCCTCGCTTTTGCGCCGCCCAAGGATATCGAGCGCGACGCCGGCCGCGAGCAGCACAAAAGCGACGAGCTCGAAGCGGGCGCTGTAGTCCACGAACTGCACGTAGGTGAGCGCCGCGGCACCGCCAACCGCAAACCCGGGCGCCGCGTAGCCTCGGTGGAGGCGCACACCGGCGGCGACCGCCGCCGCCGAGAGCGCGCCGAAGACGACGATCGTCCCGGCCCACAACGCCGGATTGATCGCCAGGGTGACGCCGGCGAGCGACAGCAACGCCGTTACAGCAAGCGTCCCGTAGCACGCGAGAAAGGAAAGGACCAGCGCAGCCGTCCCCGCCAATCCGCGCCGCGCGAGGGCGCGCAGCATCCGCCGCGGATCGGCACGTTGCAAAAGCTGCACCAGCTTCGAGGGCGCGGTCGCTCCGCGCTGCATCACGAACTCGATCGCGTGGGCGCCGAAGCGGTGCGCGATGTGCCGCGTCTCTTCGCTCGGGCTCAACGCGAAATAATCGTGGTCGCGCAGTACCGTCAGGTCCTTGAAGCCCGCATCGCTGAACATCGCGAGGTAATCTTCATGGATGCTGGCGCCGACGACACATTCGGCCCACAGCTTCGGGTCGGTCGCACAGTCCAGGGTCACCGGCCGGCGGATGACGATGTCGGCAATCTGAACGTGGCCACCGGGTCGCAGCACACGGAATATCTCCGCGACCGCCTTGCGCTTGTCGGGAACGAGGTTGAGCATGCCGTTGCTGGTAACCACGTCGATGCTCGCCGCAGGCAGCGGAATTTCCTCGGCGTTGCCCTCGATCACTTCTACATTGGCGATGCCGTGGCGCGTCACCAGCTCCCGGAGTCTCCGGGCCATCGCGGGGGTGATGTCGAGCGCGAAGATCCTTCCCCGCGGCCCGGCGAGACGCGCGGCGATCAGTGTATCCGTGCCCGCGCCAGCCCCGATGTCGAGCACCGTGTCGCCCGCACGGATTACCTCGGCGCGAAACGGGCAGCCCACGCCGGCGAATGCGCGCAACGCCTCCTCCGCGAGACCTTCCAGCAGCACTTCGGGGTAGCCGACCCGCCGACAGGCATCGCGTCCCACCGGAAAATGATACGGGCGCTCCGGCGCGACTGCGACCGAGGTGTACATCTCCTGTACCGCCGCGATCACTTTCTCGCGCGTAAAGCCGAAGATCGCGACCATCAACAGCCTATGCGGCCAGGGCAATCACGGGTGTGTCGTAGCCGGGTCCGGCGAATTCCTAGAATTCGTCGACCAGCTTCCTGATCCGCGCGCGCAGGCGCCCGGGCGCGGTACGGCTCCCGGCCGCGCGCAGTTTCGCTTTGAGCATTCTCTCGAACTCGGCGCGACTGAAACAGCCGCGACATTCCTTGAGATGCCGCTCGATCTCGGCCGCGGTGTTCGCATCCGTCTCGCGGTCGATATAGGCGAGGAGGTCCTTGAGCACGTCCTCGCAGGTTACGGTCGGCTTAGGCATTTTGCGCCTTTGTAGATCCGCGGCGATCGAGCAGCCCTGCATCCTGGGCATGCTGCCACAGGGCACGCTGCAATTGGGCGCGGGCGCGGGCGATGCGCGAGCGTATCGTGCCGATCGGAATTCCCAGCACCTGCGCCGCTTCCCCGTACGAACACCCCTGGACGTCGACGAGAACGATGGCAACGCGGAAGGCGTCGGGGAGTGCGTCGATCGCCCGGTCTATGTCTTCGCGCAGGAGCTTCGCAATCACCTCTTCCTCGGGCGTCGTCCACCATAGCAGGAACGGCTGATGCAGCTTTTCGAACAGCGAGAACGGCTCGCTTTCGCCATCATCCGGCTCGGGCTCCATCGCGACTTCGGGACTCGCGCGGCGGTGGCGCCACTCGCTGACGAACCCGTTCGTAAGGATGCGCAGGATCCAGGCATCAAAACTCAGGGGATCGCTCAGTTTGCCGAGCTTGGCCCAGGCCTTCGCCACCGTCTCCGCCACGAGGTCTTCTGCGTCCTCGCTATTGCGCGTCAGCCGCAGCGCCGTACCATAGAGGCGATCCGTGAGGCGCGCGATCGTCGCGGTGAAGAAATCGTGTTGACTCGGATCCACCCGCCCTTCCCGTTTTTCGCAACCCGGCACCTATGGCATTACGCGCGCCCGGGCCCCCTTGGAATGACGCACGAACCCCGGGTTCGGTTCCCACTCATACGCGCAGCTCGCGATAGAAGCCAACGTCAAGCACGAGTGATCGGCTATCTACGTGATTCCCACCAGAGGCCGGCCGCAAGCACGCCCGCAACCACCAGCCCCAGCACGCTGGTCCATGTCGGCACATTGGCTCCAACGATGGTCACCGCCCAGCCGTAGATCACGCGCAACAGGTGAACGAGCGCGATTACCGCAAAAATTAGCGCGGCAAGGGAAGTAAATGGTCTCTTCATGGTGAAATTGATACTTTATTGGTGCTCAAGTTATTGCTCACTGCCCGGTTACTGGTGACCTTTTGACATCGTGGATGGCGCGGCTGTCGGCAGGCGCCTGCTCCCGCTCAAACCTGCCGTAGTCGCGAACGACGCTCGCGACTCTGAGCCGAAAGTCGGCGAATATACCGCCCCTGCCCTTCGCCTGCGCGAGGCGATGCCCCTCGAATTGGCGCCAGCGTTTGATCGCCTCCTCGTCGCGCCAGATGGAAAGCGAGAGCATCTTGCCCTTGTTCGTGAGGCTCTCGAACCGCTCGATGGAGACGAACCCGTCAAGCTTCTCGAGTTGAGGCCGGAGCTTCTCGGCCAGATCGAGATACTCCTGCTTGCGACCGGGCGCGGGGATGACCTCGAAGATGACCGCGATCATCGCCGTCAATGACCGAGGGGTACCGAAACGGCCGCATACAACCACAACAAAGTGAGCAAGAGGTAGAACACGCGCTGCACGACATACCTTCTCGGAAGGAAGGATTTCGAAACAGGTCTTGAGCTGTATTGTCTGTAACCGAGCAGGTGTTCCAGCTCCGCAGCAATCTTCGTACAATGATCGTAGAAGCGGAAGGCGCCCTCTTCCAGTTGCCAAAATATGAAAATGACAAGAATACCAGCGATCCGCGCGACGATTGCTGCATGCCGGTCAAATTGCCCTTTGCTGAACGCGACGATACCGACTCCCGCCATCACTGCAAACAAAATCGAAAAAATGACCAATCTCAAATTGCTGTAATGGCGGACATTCTGCACGACTTCGGTATATTCGTGCCGCAGACTTTCCTCGGATCGCCCCTGCTGCTGTTCGCTCATTCAGCACCCCCTCCCAGAAGCCGCCAACTGCGCGAGCGCGGGACCATATTTGCGAGTGCCCCGCATTGGCCGATCATCTTACGCCCGCTGTCCGCAGCGGGCACCAACGAAAAACGGGCACGCTTTCGTACCCGTCTTGGTTGCCCCCTCACCCGCGCCCGCGGAGGGCGGAGCAGGTTCCAAGCGTTTCCTGCTTGGATGCGACCCTGGAGCGGGATGCAGCGCCGCAATGGACCGCGTGCTTACGTGCGCCTTCACGGTCGCATCCCCATAAACGGGGCCCCTGCTCAACGTTTCGGCGCACCTCTCCCCCAGAACCGGGGGAGAGGGGAATTCATTTCGTCAGACGACGCGGAAATTCTTGAACTGCCACGGATCCGCCTTGTCCACATCCTCCTTGAACAGCCACCCGCGGTCCTTCAACGGCGTCCAGTCCGTGTAATCCCCGATGATCTCGCCGAGATACGGATCCGCGATGTCGAGGACACGCCGGTAGTCGAGATCGTCCGGCTCCACCACGCCGGCGTGCGGGTTCTCCATCGCCCACACCAACGCGCCCAGCACGCCCGCGGCGACCTGCAGGCTCGTCGCGTTGTTGTAGGGTGCAAGCTTGCGCGCCTGCTCGATCGAGAGCCGCGAGCCGAACCAGTAGGCGTTCTTGCGGTGGCCCATGAGCAGCGCGCCCAGCTCGTCCACCCCGTCGAAAATCTCGTCCATCAGGATGCGGTACTTGGATTGAGCGATCCAGTTCTTGCCGCCCATCTCGTGGTTCGACAGCACGGCATCGTCGCACGGGTGATAGGCATAGTGGCAGGTGGGGCGGTAGATGGCCTTGCCCTGCCGGCGGACGGTGAAATAGTCGGCGATCGAGATCGCCTCCCCGTGCGTGATGAGAAATCCGTGATACGGTCCCTCGCTCGGCGTCCAGGAACGGACCTTCACCGACATCCCGGGCCGCCCGAGGTAGATCGCGGCGCGGCTGCCCGAGGGGTGGCGGAAGCCGTCGCGCGGGAAATGCTTCTCGTGCGTGCCCCAGCCGAGTTCGGAGGGCTGGCGGCCTTCGCTCACGAAGCCGTCCACCGACCAGGTATTGGCGAACTCAAAACGCTGCTTGCGCGGCTCGCCGACCTGGGTGTCGCGCTCCGCGCAGTGAATCACCTTGACGCCGAGCCTCACTGCGAGACGGCCCCACTCCTCGCGCGACCGCGGGACGTTCACGTCCCGCCACAGATCGTTGGCGACGTTGAGCATGCCCTGCTTCACCCAGTGCGAGATCAGGCCGGGGTTCGCGCCGTGCGTGATCACTGCGGTCGGCCCATGCGGGTATTTTCTTCGCAGCGCCAGCGCATCCTCCCGCATGGCGTAGTTGGAGCGCTCGCTCGGCGGCAGCGAGCCGTCGGTGTACATGCCGTGCCACGGCTCGATGCAGGTATCGACGTAGAGTGCGCCGCGCTGCAGGCAATACTCGATCAGCACCGCGCTCGAGACGTCGACCGACAGGTTGAGGAGAAAATCGCCTCGCCCCAGCAGCGTATCGAGTATCTTGCGGTAGTTGTCGCGCTTGAGCGGATTGACGATGAACTTGATGCCGTACTGCTCGGCTTCCTTGCGGCCGCGGTCGTCCGCGGTGATGATGGAAATGCGCTCCCGCGGCATGTCGATGTGCCGCAGGATCAGCGGAAGGGTGCCCTGACCGATGGAGCCGAAGCCTACAAAAACCAGACGTCCCTTGAATTCAACGTGTTTCTTGTCTTCCATTCCTCGCGCAGGCGGTCTTTCCTCGTTGTTATGCATCGGAGTCTAGCACTTTGTCCCCCGCGCGGTGTAGTATTTTCCGGAACGACAACGAGAACCGCCACGCCGCTCGGTGCATCGACGCGGAAAACCCAGAGGAGACGACCATGAACTTCCAGACGCTGAGCCTCAAACCATTCCTGCTGCCCGCGCTCGGAGGCGCGCTGCTCGCGGGCGCGCTCGTTCCCGCGGCCGCGCAGGAAAAATATCCGTCGCGCCCGATCGAGTTCATCGTGCCGTGGGGACCGGGCGGCGGCGCCGATCAGCTCGCGCGCAAACTCGCGCCGGGCCTCGAGCAGGCGCTCAAGGTATCGCTGCCCGTGCTCAACGTGCCCGGAGCGACCGGCCAGACCGGCCTCACCAAGATGCTCGCGCAGCCCGCCGACGGCTATTCGATCTCGGTCTTCATCGCCGACACGCTCGCGGTGCAGATCGATCCGAAGACCAAGTGGAAGCTCTCCCAGATCGTGCCCGCGGCGATCATGATTCGTCAGCCCTCGGCGTTCTTCGTCGCAGAGGGCAGCCCGATGAAAACCTGGAAAGACGTCGAGGCCGAGGCGAAGAAGCGGCCGCTCAAGGTCGGCGTCACCGGCTTCGGCAGCGCCGACGATCTCACCGTGATCTACCTCAACGCGAAGGGCCTGAAGTTCCAGTCGGTGCCGTTTCCCAAGCCCGGCGAACGCTACACGGCGATCCTCGGGGGCCACGCCGACATCCTCTACGAGCAGCTCGGCGACGTGAAGAGCTTCCTCGAAACGAAGAAGATGCGGCCGGTGGTGATCTTCGCGGAACAGCGCTTCCCCTCGTACGCGGACGTGCCCGCCGGCAAGGAGGTGGGCGCCGGCATCATCATCAACCAGTTCCGCTCGATCGTGCTCAAGACCGGCACCGACGCGGCCCGGGTCAAGGCAGTCTCCGACGCGCTCGCAAAGGTGGCGGGGACCAGCGACTACCGGGCCTGGCTTAAGGACCAGTACGCCGAGGAGAGGAGCTTCATTCCGGCCGCGGGTGCCCTGGGCTTCATGAAGCAGGAGCTCGAGGTCATGCGCAAGTACGCGCCGAAGAAATGAGCGTCGGCCTTTCAGTGAAATGTTCGGCGCCGCGCGGCTGAAGCCGACCGTACCCTACGTCCTGCTCGGCGCGGCGGCGGGCTACCTCTATTACGTCGCCGCCCACTTCGATTACCACCGGCGCGAGGGTGTGCTCGGACCGGATTTCTGGCCCAAGCTGGTGCTGATTCTGGTGGTCGCCACCTGCGTCTACGAAGTGGCGAAACGGCTCTTCCTCGGCGCGCGGGGAGAGGAAGCGGGCGGTGTGCTCGAGGAGCTCGTCGAGGAATCCGCGCGGGCGCATGGAGATGCCGCGCCGTCCGTTCCCGTCGAGCATCACCCGTGGCTGCTCGCCGGCGGCATGGGACTCACCGTGCTCTACGTGGCCGTCATCCAGACGCTCGGCTTCTTCTCGGCGACGGTGCCTTACGTCGCACTCTTCATCGCGCTCGGCGGCTACCGCCGCTGGGGCGTGATCGCCGCGGTCAGCCTGATCGGCACGCTCGCCCTGATGTTCTTCTTCATGAAGATCGTCTACGTATCGCTGCCCATCGGGCGCGAACCCTTCGCCCAGGTGACGTTCGCGCTCATGCAGCTCATGGGCATCCGCTAGGACGCCGTCGGCTTCGGCCCCGACGGAAACGTGGATCGGCACTAGATGGAAGGCGTATTCAGCCAGCTCGGCGTCGGCTTCGTGCACGTTTTCGCGCCCGCCAACCTGATCGCGCTCACGGTCGGGTTGCTCGCGGGATTGCTCGTGGCGGTGCTGCCCGGGCTCACACTCGTCATGGGCGTGGTGCTCGCCCTCCCCTTCACCTACAAGATGGACGTGACCGCCGCCATCATTCTCCTCACGGCAATGTACGTGGCGGGAACCTACGCCGGGGCCTGGACCTCGATTCTGTTCCGGGTCCCGGGCGAGCCGATCGACGTGCCGCTCCTGTGGGACGGCTACACCATGGCGCGCAAGGGGCAGGCGGCACAGGCGCTCGGATGGACGCTGATCGCGGCGCTCTTCGGCGGGCTGCTGGCGGCGACCGTCCTGGTGCTGCTCTCACAGCCGATCGCCAAGATCGCCCTCACCTTCTCGACTCCCGAGTATTTCGCAATCATCTTCTTCGGCCTCGCGAGCGTGGTATCGCTAGGGGGCTCCACGCTCGCCAACGCCCTCATCAGCCTGTTCATCGGGCTGCTGATCGCGACGGTGGGCGTGGACGACACCTACGGCGCGCACCGCTTCACGTTCGGAGTGCCGATACTCACGGACGGGATTGACTACCTCGTTGTGATGGTCGGGGCATTCGGGCTCGGGGAGGTTTTCTCGCGCCTCGATAACGGCTTTCGTACCGCGCCGCTCGAAACGGTGGCCACCGTGAGTACCAAGCTGCCGCAATGGCGCGAAATTGCCGCCACGAAATCGAGCTTCATTCGCAGCGGCGTGCTCGGAGTGCTGATCGGAATCGTGCCGGGCGCGGGCGCGACCGTGGCTTCCTTCCTCTCGTACGGCGTCGAGAGCCAGTACGGCAAGCGCAAGGCCGAGATGGGCAGCGGCATCCCCGAAGGCATCATCGCGCCGCAGGTCGCGGCGACCTCATCGGTCGGCGGCGCCATGATCCCGCTCATCACGATGGGCATACCCGGCAGCGGCGCGACTGCGATCATCCTCGGCGCGTTTCTCTTGCACGGGCTGCAGCCGGGCCCGCAGGTGTTCCAGACCTCGAGCGAGCTCGTCTACGCGGTCTTCGCCTCGCTCTTCGTCGCCGTGATCGGCATGTGCCTCATCGGCTATTTCGCGGCCAAGGCGATCGTGCGCGTGCTCGAATTCCCGGAGGTGATCGTGTCGGCCTATGTCGTGATGTGCTGCGTGCTCGGGGCCTTCGCCGCGCGCAACAACATCACCGACGTGTGGCTGCTCGTGGTCTTCGGAGTCCTCGGCTACCTCGCCGAGCGCCTGCGCTTCCCCGTGCCGCCGCTCGTGCTCGGGGTCATCCTCGGGCCGCTGGCGGAGCAGAATTTCATGACCACCATGATCAGCTTCAACAACGACTGGACGGTGTTCTTCACCCGGCCCGTCAGCGGCCCGATCATGGCCATCGGCGTCTTCACGCTGGTCTATCCCGTGATCCGGCACCTGCGGCACCGTACCGGGGGAACCGCCGCCGGGAACGCGGGCAAACAGTAATCGGCAAGCGCCGGCGGCTGCAGGGGTTTTCCGTTTCAGCCGATACCGTTACCATTCGATAGCTCTTCCGAGGAACAGCGATGTCCCGCACTGAAACAACGGCTGCCCGGTCCGCCGCGAGCGATATCGTCGCCGGCCTGATCGGGCGCGCGCGTGCCGCGCAGAAAATCTTCGGGCGCTCGACCCAGGAGCAGCTCGACGAGGCGGTCCTGGCGGTCGGCTGGGCGATCATGAACCCCGCGCACAACCAGGCGCTCGCGGAACTCGCGGTGAAGGACACGGGCCTCGGCGTCGTGGCGGACAAGATCGCGAAGAACCACCGCAAGACGCTGGGGCTGCTGCGCGACCTGCGGGGCGCGAAATCCACCGGAATCATCGCGGAGCACGCCGAGCGCGGCATCACGGAGATCGCGCGGCCGGTGGGCGTGGTCGCAGCGGCGGTGCCGTCGACCAACCCGGGCGCGACGCCGGCCAACAACATCATCAATGCCTTGAAGTGCGGCAACGCGGTCATCGTGGCGCCCTCGCCCAAGGGTTATGGCACCTGCGCCCTGCTGCTCGACTACGTGCGGGAGGGGCTGAAGCGCATCGGGGCGCCCCTCGATCTCGTGCAGCAGCTCCCCGCGCCGGTCACGCGCGAGCTCACCACGGAATTGATGAAGCAGTCGGATCTCGTCGTGGTGACCGGCTCCCAGAACAACGTGCGCGCCGGCTATTCCAGCGGCAAGCCCGCGCTCGGCGTGGGGACGGGCAACGTCGCCGTGATCGTGGACGATTCCGCGGATTGCGCCGACGCCGCGCGCAAGATCATGGCCTCGAAGATCTTCGACAACGCGACGAGCTGCTCCTCGGAGAACGCGGTCGTGATCCATGAGCGCGTCTTCGACCGGATGCTCGCCGCCCTCGTGAACGAAGGCGGCGCACTTCTCACCGCCCCCGAAAAGGAGACGCTGCAGAAAGCGATGTTTCCCGGCGGCAAGCTCTCCCCCGCCGTGACCGCCCAGTCGGTCGCGAAGATCTGCGCGGTGGCAGGGCTCACACGGCCGGAACTCGCCCGCGCCCGGTGCCTGTTGGTCGAAGAGAGCGGCGCCGGCCGCTCGCATCCGTTCTCGGGCGAGAAGCTCTCCCCGGTGCTTGCCGTCTACCGCGCCCGCGATTTCAATCACGCGTTCGACATCGTGCGCGCGATCTACGACTACCAGGGCGACGGCCATTCCCTCGGCGTCTATACCGAGAGCGAGCCGCACATCCAGCGCCTCGCGCATGAAATGACAGTGTCGCGCGTGATCGTGAAGCAGGCGCATACCTTCGCCACCGGCGGCAGCTTCGACAACGGCATGCCGTTCTCGCTCTCGATGGGCTGCGGCACCTGGGGCGGCAACAGCTTCTCGGACAATCTCCACTACCAGCACTTCATGAACATCACGCGGATCGTCCGCACCATCCCCGAGAAGAAGCCCTCGGAAGCGGACCTCTTCGGTCCATTCTGGAAGAAATACGGTAAATGAATTTCGAGGAATACGCCGCCAAGCCGCTCTTGGCCGCGCAGGGCATCGCCGTGCCCCGGGGCGCGCTCGCAAGAACGCCCGATGAGGCCGCGAGAATCGCCGCGGGCATCGGCGCCGTCGTCATCAAGGCCCAGGTCCCGGCCGGCAAGCGCGGAAAGGCGGGGGGCGTTCAGCGCGCCGCGACGCCGGACGAAGCGAGAATTCATGCAAGCGCGATCATCCGCATGACGATCGCCGGCCACCTGGTCGAAAAGGTGCTGGTGGAGGAGCAGGTGCCGATCGAGCGCGAGCTCTACGCCGCGGTGCTGAACGACCCCTCGAGCAAAGGCCCGCTCGTCATGTTTTCGACCGCGGGTGGCATGGACATCGAGGAGGTGGCGGCAACGGCGCCGGAAAAGCTCCGGCGCCAGCCGGTCGACATCCGCCGCGGCTTCTCCCGCACGGATGCCGGGGCGCTGGTCCAGGGCGCCGGGATCGGCGCGGCCGAGGGTACGGTCGCAGACGTCCTTGCGCATCTGTACGAGGCCTACCGCGCGTACGACGCCGAGCTGCTCGAAATCAATCCGCTCGCCCTCGCCCGGGACGGCCGCGCCGTTGCGCTCGATTGCAAGTTCGTGATGGACGATTGCGGCATCGTCCGCCACCCCGACATCGCGCGCACCGGCACGCCCGAGAAACTCACGGGCCTCGAAGCGAGTGCCAAGGCCGCCGGCCTCAAGTACATCGATCTCGACGGCAACGTCGGCGTGCTCGCCAACGGAGCGGGGCTCACCATGACGACCATGGACATGGTGCGCCACCACGGCGGGCGCCCCGCGAACTTCCTCGAGATCGGCGGCGAGGCCTACACCCAGGCGAGACCGGCACTCGAACTGCTGCTGTCGAAGCCCGGCATCCAGAGCCTCGTCATCAATTTTTGCGGCGCCTTCGCGCGCACCGACGTGATGAGCCAGGGCGTCATCGAGGCGATCGAGGCCCTCAAGCCGCGGTTGCCGATCTTCTTTTCCGTGCACGGCACCGGCGACGAGGAAGCGATCAGGCTTCTGAAAGCGCGCCTGGGCGTGACGCCACTCGCGACCATGGACGACGCTTGCGCGGCGGCAGTAAGGGCGGCGGCAAGATGATCGTCCGTGGCGCCGACCGCGTGCTGGTGATGGGCATCACCGGCAAGCAGGGCACGTTCTGGACCGAGCGCATGCAGGCCTACGGCACCCGGGTCGTCGGCGGCACCAATCCGCAGAAGGCGGGAACTTTGCATTGCGGCGTGCCAGTCTTTGCCACCGCGCGGGACGCGATGAAGGGCGCGGAATTCGACGTCGCGGTCCTGTTCATCCCGCCCCTGATGGTCCGGGAAGCCGCGCTGGACGCGATCGAGGCCGGCGCGAAGGGACTGGTGGTGCTGACCGAGCACATCCCGGTGCAGGACGTGATGGTCTTCGTCGCCGCGGCCAAGGAGCGTTCCGCGTGGATCCTCGGCCCCAACACCGCGGGCGCCGTCACGCCGGGCGAGTGCTTCACCGGCTTCATGCCCGCTTTCAACGAGCGCATCTTCAGGAAAGGCTCGATCGGGGTCATTTCCCGCAGCGGAAGCCTCGGCGTGCTGTTCTGCCTCAACGTCGTGCAGGCGGGCTACGGCGAGTCCGCGTTCCTCGGCATCGGCGGCGATCCCATCATCGGCACTACCACGCGCGATGCGCTCGCCGCCCTCGATCGCTTTCCCGGCACCGAGGCCGTCGTCATGGTGGGCGAGATCGGCGGCTCGATGGAGGAAGAAGCAGCGGATTACGCCAGGACGATGGCGAAGCCCGTAATCGCCTTCATCGCCGGCGGTGCCGCGCCCGAAGGCAGGAAGATGGGCCACGCCGGCGCCATCGTCATGGGCGACAAGGGCTCCTACGCCTCCAAGCGCTCGGCGCTCGAAGCCGCCGGGGTTACCGTGCTCGATACGCCGTCCGCCGTCGGGGCTGCGTTGAAAGCCCGGCTCGCGCGCTGAACGGATTACTTGCAGCGCTGGCATTGCCGGCGTAAAAGAACGCGGAGGGTAGCCTGCGCCGCGGCAGTATGACGGTGCATACCTGACCGAGTCGGAGGATTCGCAATGTTCGATAAGGAACGTTTTATTGAGGAATGCCGTGCCGCGCTCAAGGAAAGCAGTGCACAGGCCGCAGTTCGGGAGCTGGTGGAACGGGCGGTGCGCGATCCCGCGCGGGTCGTGCGCGGGCTCGGCGAGCCGACGCGCTCGGGTGTCGAGACGATTTACAAGGCGGACGACCTCACCATCCTCAACCTGTGCTGGGGTCCGCGGATGGTGTTCAAGCCCCACGATCACCGCATGTGGGCCGTCATCGGCATCTATGGCGGCCGCGAGCAGAACATCTTCTTCCGTCGCGCCGAGAGGGGCCTGACGCAGCACGGCACCAAGGAGCTCAACACGAAGGACGTGATCCCGCTGGGAAAATCGATCATCCACGCGGTCACGAATCCGCTGGACCAGATCACCGCCGCCCTGCACGTCTACGGCGGCGATTTCTTCGCAACGCCCCGCAGCGAATGGCATCCCACGACCTTCGAGGAAACGCCGTACGACATCGAAGCCACCATGCGGGCGTTCGAGGAAGCGAACGGACGGCTCGGCAGGATCGCCGCTCGCCCATAGGCGGGGGTCCGCTCGCGGCGCGCGCCGACAACTGATGTAAAATGAACCAACTGCCCCGTGATCGGTCACAATACCGAATCCTGCAAACCATGATGCCAAGACTCAGGAGAGTCGTGCTGCGCCCCAGCGCCCTGCTGCTTGTCGCCGCGCTGGCCGTCGCGCAGGTCTGCACGGGTTTCACGGGCGCGGTTGCATACGCGGCGAGCATGACGGCCGCGCCCGCGGCGGGCGGCTGTTGCGGTGAAGGCGCGGAGCCCGCATGCGGCAGCGCGCAAGAAGCGGCTGGTGCATTCAATAATTGTGCGCCTTACTGCCTGGAGCGACAGGACGCGGCGAATTCCGATTCGGCCTTGCCGGCATCGGCGGCGTTCGCAAGTGCCGGCTCTTCCTCTGCTGCGCGGGCGGTGTTTCCCCCGTATCCGGCGCGACCGGGCGCCCTGCCGCGCGCCGCGAACACCACGCCTCTCATCTACCAGTACCAGCGGCTGCTGAACTAGCCGCCCCTCGGTTCCGCCGCAGGACGCGATGAACGCGTCCCGCCGGTGGAAACGACCCCCCGATACCCACCTCTTGCCGCGGATCACGTGGCACAGGCGGCGCTCTCCGGGCAAAAATCCATGATGCAGCAGAGCGTGACGGCCTCAGCGCCGTCCGCCACGGAAGATTTTCAGGTATGGGCAACTTCAGCAGTTCGCATTCGCACTCCGCCTCAAGAAGGCGCTATCTCGTCGCGGCGGTTGCGGGCGGAGCGACCGCGCTCGTCGCCGCTTGCGACCGGGCAATCGAGCCGCGCTCGTCATTCCAGGGCACCGACATCACGAGCGTCCAATGGGGCCGCGACTTCGATCTCACGGATCACACCGGCCGCCGCCGCACACTTGCTGATTTCAAGGGAAAGGTCGTCCTCCTGTTCTTCGGTTTCACGAACTGCCCGGATGCCTGTCCGACCGCGCTGGCGGAGATGGCGCAGGTCGTGAGACAACTCGGAGCCGACGGTACTCGTGTACAGGGCCTCTTCATAACGGTCGATCCGGAACGCGATTCGGCCGAACGCCTCGCGAACTACGTTCCCGCGTTTCATCCGTCCTTCCTCGGCCTGCGCGGCTCCCCGGAACAGACCGCGCAGGCAGCGAAGGAATTCAAGATCTATTTCCAGGCGCAAAAAGCGGACAAGGGCAGCAATTCCGGGCACGAAGCGGAGCACGGTTCCTACATGGTTGACCACTCCACCGGCATCTATGCATTCGACAAGGAAGGGCGCGCTCGCCTGCTCTTCAGCGCCAGCAGACGGACGGTCGGCGCAATGCTCCACGATGTAAAACTGTTGCTCAAATAATGAGGGGCGCTCCAATGCACCATGGTTTTTTTCGCGGTCCGTTGGCCCTGATTGGAACAGTGGCGGCGTTCGGCGTTTCCCAACCGACGGCGAGCGCCGAGCCGATACTTCATCACGTACATGGACTCGCCTTCACTCCTGACGGCGGTGCACTTGTCGTTCCAGCGCATATCGGGCTCGCGATCTATCGGGACGGACGCTGGAGCCTCGCACCAGTGCCGGCGCACGACTTCATGGGTTTCTCCGCCGCAAATAACGCGATCTACAGCAGCGGCCACCCGGCGGCGGGATCCCCACTGCGTAACCCGCTCGGACTGATGAAGAGCACGGACGACGGCAAGACCTGGAAGCAGCTCAGCCTTTGCGGTGAAGCGGACTTCCATGACATCGCCGTGGGCCACCGGACCAACGTGGTGTACGTCATCAGCAGCGGGGCCAATTCGCAGATGCCGGAAGCCGGAATCTATTACACAACAGACGAAGGCAAGACGTGGAAGCCCAGCGAGTTGGGTGGAATCATCTCGCCGATTACCGGTATCGCTGCGCATCCGAACGATCCAAGAACGGTTGCAGTGAGCACTTTCGGCGGCCTGTACCTCTCGCGCGACTCCGGAAAGCGATTCCGGCAGATCGGCCCGGAAGAAACGGTGACGGCCGTGTCCTTCGATCTCGACGGCAAGCATCTGTATTTTACGCGCGCCGATGCCGCCGCGATTCTGCGCATCGCGTTCGACGGACGGAATAATACAACGCTCCGGCTGCCGGATCTAGGACGGGATACCGTGTCCTACATCGCGCAGAATCCCGCCAGGCCGCACGAACTCGCGATCGCGACCCGCCGCAAGAACGTGTTCCTGTCGCGAGACGCGGGCAAGAACTGGCGGCAGATCGCTCGGGAGGGCGAGGGCCTATGAATCACACCGGTGACCGACAAGTCGGAAACGAGGTGCGAACTGCCGCCAGAACTTGGTTCGATGCAAGCGCATCCCCCGATCCGGACGGGAACGCGCTCTGGTTCCGCTCGCGCGCGGCCTGGCGCTTCGCGTTCGCGCGTTTCGTGCCGCTGCTCGCGGCAGGAAACCTGGTCTGGGAGATTTTCCAGTTGCCCTTCTATACGCTTTGGGCAGAAGGCACGCCGCAATCGCGGGCTTTCGCGGTCGCGCATTGCACGATTGGCGACGTGATGATCGGGACGGCGGCGCTGCTCGCGTCCGTGATGCTGTTCGGCCGGCGCGGCTGGCCACGCTTCGGGCACGAGCGCGTCCTGGCCGCGGCGACGTTTGCGGGTGTCGCGTACACGGTGTTCAGCGAGTGGTTGAACACACAGGTCTCCATGGGTTGGCAGTACAGCGAAGCGATGCTCCGGGTCCCGCCGCTCGGCACCGGGCTCACCCCGCTCCTCCAGTGGATCATCATTCCGCCGCTCGTAT